>Ga0156192_1101_pt1 | contig 16256 bp, 15 predicted proteins | sample RifCSPlowO2_12_FD_107845 | JGI IMG/M metagenome (GOLD analysis project Ga0156192, IMG submission 107845) | Deltaproteobacteria bacterium RIFCSPLOWO2_12_FULL_60_19
GTCTACTCAGGGCTCAGCCTCAACCAGGCCGACACCGCCTACTTCGACGACCAGGGCGAAGAGATACGGATCATGCCTTCGGTCAACGTCATCAAGATCGGCGGGCAAAGTATCATGGACCGCGGCCGCTCCGGCTTGTACCCGCTGATCGATGAAATCGTCGCCAATAAAGCGACGCACAAGATGATCCTCGGCACCGGCGGCGGCACCCGATCGCGCCACGTCTACAGCGTGGCCATGGACCTGGGGATGCCGACCGGAGTGATCGCGCGCCTGGGGACCTTGATCTCTCACCAGAACGCGAAGATTCTCCACATGCTCATGTGCAAGCACGGCGGCGTCTTCGTCCTGCGCGACAGCTTCGAACATCTGGCTCTCTATCTCCATGCCGGTTGCATTCCCATCATCGAAGGCATGCCTCCCTATGAGATCTACGAGCGGCCCGCGCGCGGGGGGCGCATCCCGGAGAGCCGGACCGATACGGGGGTTTACCTCCTCGGCGAGGTGTTGGGCGCCCGCTCGGTGATCTTCGCCAAAGACGAAGACGGCCTCTACACCGATGACCCCAAGAAAAATCCCAAGGCGGAGTTCATTCCGAAGATCAGCGTGAGCGAGCTTATCCACCGGGACTTGAACGACCTCGTGGTAGAACGCAAGGTTCTGGAGCTGATGCAGAATGCCCGCCACGTTCGCCAGCTGCAGATCATCAACGCCCTGAAGCCGGGCACCCTCACGCGCGCCCTCAACGGCGAGCACGTGGGAACGATCATCTATGCCGACTGAGCCGAAACTCCCGGGCGCCGAAAGCGCAACTCCGGCTTCTCCTGAAGCCGGCGTAAAGATCGTCATCGAACAGGGCAGGCCACGGGTCCACGTGGAAAGCCCGTTGATGATGGAATCGTTGCTCGACAAGCAGCTCATCGATCGGACCTACAAGGAACACGAGGTGCCGATCCTCCCCGATGTTCATCTGGTCCATCTGGGCGGCCAGGGGACGATCGACCGTGGGGCGGAAGTTCTGCTTCCTCTCGTCGATGAAATCGTGCGCAACCGGCCCGAACACAAAATCCTAATCGGAGTCGGCGGCGGCATCCGCGAACGCCACACCTTTGCCCTCGCCACCGACCTCGGCCTGCCGACCGGCGGGTTGGCTCAGTTGACCGGCGTCATCTGCAAGCAGAACGCCACCATGGTCTACTACTTGCTGGCGCGGCATGGAGGCGTCCGCATCGCCCGGGAGAACTTCCACAAGCTGCCCTACTACCTCAATGCCGGTGGAATCCCCGTCATCGTCGATATGCCGCCCTATCATTTTTGGGAGCATATGCCGCGCGTCGGACGAATCCCCAAGCACCGGCCGGACACCGGCAGCTATCTGATCTCCGAGGTTTACTCCTGCCGCTCATCTATTTTTGTCAAAGATGTGGACGGCGTCTTGACCGAGGATCCAAAGATCAATCCGCGCGCCAAGCTGATTCCGCGCGTCAGCGCATCCGAGCTGTTGAGCATGAACCTCCCCGATCTCCCGATCGAAAGGGCCGTGCTGGAGATCCTCCAGCTCGCCCGCAACCGGAAGGAGATTCGGATCATCAACGGCCTCGTGCCCGGCAATCTCACCAGGGCGCTTAACGGCGAAGATGTGGGGACCGTCATCTACCAATAGAATGGACGACCCACGGCTAAAGATTTTCTACGTGCTCGGCGTGGGGGTCGTTGCCCTTCTTTTTGCCGATCCGTTCGTTCTCCTTTTTCTTCTCGGCTTGCAGATAGTCCTTTGGTTCGCGGCGCGTCTTTCGCTGTCACTGCTTCTCGCCTCTCTGCGGCGGCTGTTGGTATTCATTTCTTTTATCCTCCTCTCCTATGCCTTCTTCAGCTGGGAGGATGGGGACAGAGTTTACAAACTCGTTGCGTTCGGAGCGGAGCTGCCGATCAACCTCACCGGAATTGCGACGGGGCTTCTCTTGTCAAGCCGCATCGTCACCCTGATCCTCGCCTCTCAGCTCATCCAACAGACCGGCAACCGCACCGCTATCGTTGACGGCCTGCGGGCGCTCCATGTGCCCGCCTATCTAGCCTACAGCCTCGACTTAGTCCTGGCTGTGCTCGGCCCCGAAGAACGGGAACGCGGGCGAGGCCGTGGCAAAGGAAGGAACAAAGAGCAGCGGGACGGTTCGAGCCCAGCGATCGTGATCAAACGGGCGCTTCGAGGCGATGTAGGGGTGCTGGCTGACATGATCGAGAAACAAATCAGCCAGGCCAGAGCGCGAGGAGCGGTTTATAATCTCGCGCCGGCCGTGCTCAACGATCTGGCGGTCGTCGTGGGTCTTTCGGTGCTGGCCATGACACTTCGCCTTCTCAAGTTCATGCCGGGCATTCCGGTGGCGCCGGGGCATAAGGGTATCATCGTAATCCCCCTCTATATCTTCGCCCATACTCTGACGACCTCCCGCTGGGGCGCGAGCCAGTTCGGTCTGATCGTCGGGATCACGAGCTTTCTCATGGGCATGGGAGGAAAATTCGGCCCGTTCGACATCCTGCGTCACGTGGCGCCGGGACTTTTTGTGGACCTCGTCATGCCGCTTGTGACCGCTGTTTTCAAAAAGCCCAATGTCTTGGTGTACGGCCTCGTCGGAATGGGCGCCGCCGTCACCCGAATTACGACTCTTATCGCGGTCGCGGCATTTGTCGAGGCCCCTCCGACTTTCTATGTTTTGCTGCTTCCGATGGTGATCGCCAATGTCGTGTTCGGTCTGCTGAGCGGTCTGGTGACCTTTCACCTGATGAAGTTCGTTGACCGGTTGCGTGCGGTCTCTTCGAACGGAGAGGAGAGTTCGCCGGCCGCGCAAGAACCATCCGAGCGCGCCGCCGCCGGTTTGCGCCAGCCCGTGAAATGAGGTATGGCTTTCGAACTAAGAAAGCGAGGGACCGATATGCGATTTTATAGCGCGGCTTTAATCGCAGCATTGCTGCTGGTTGTTTCACCTCTGTATAAACCGGCCTTCGGACAACAAAAGGGGGACCTCATCCTCGCCACAACGACCAGCACCCAGGACTCGGGCTTGCTGGATGTGCTGATTCCAATTTTTGAGAAGAAGACCGGATACCGCGTGAAGACCATCGCCGTTGGCAGCGGGCAGTCCCTCGCGATGGGCGCCAAGGGCGACGCCGACGTGGTCCTTGCCCATGCTCCGACCCTGGAGGAAAAGTACGTGGCCGACGGGGCGTTCATCAATCGCCGCCTGGTGATGCATAACGACTTCGTCGTCCTGGGTCCGGCGAGCGACCCAGCCAAGATCAGGGGACTCCCCCGGGAACGGGATGTCTTCTCACGCCTGGCTGAAGGGAAGTTTCCGTTTGTTTCCCGGGGGGACAATTCCGGCACCCATATACTCGAACTGAGCCTGTGGGGCAAGATCGATTTCAAACCTTCAGGGAGCTGGTACATTCAGGTGGGTCAAGGAATGGGCGCGGCGTTGAACGTGGCATCGGAAAGGGGGGCCTACGTTCTCGCCGACAGGGGGACTTACCTGGCTCTTAAGAAGCGGCTGGCCCTCGAAATAGTATACGAAAAAAGCAGGCCACTGCTGAACATCTACCACGTCATGGAGGCGAACCCGGCTAAATTTTCCAAAGCCAACCACGTCGGCGCCGCCGCCTTTGGCAATTTCATGGTCTCGCCGGAGGCCCAGGCGGTCATCAGAACATTCGGTGTGGACAAATTCGGCGAGCCGCTTTTCTTTCCGGACGGCGGGAAATCGGAGAAAGATCTCGTTTCGTAAGCGGAGAGTCCGCCTAGGGGGCCGGCGCCGTTCCTTGGCTTGAACGCTTTTAAGACATGGAGCTGATCTGGCACGGGCTTGTCCAGGCCTTCCGGCTTATCATCGCCGGCGATCCCGAGGTGATGCGGATCACCTTCCTGTCGCTCAAGGTCTCCGGTCTCGCGACGCTGCTGAGTCTCGTGTTCGGCATCCCCCTCGGCGCGTTCATCGGCTTGGCCCGCTTTCCCGGCCGCGGTTTCGTTTTAAGCCTCATCAACACCGGAATGGCGCTGCCGCCGGTGGTGGTAGGACTGTTTGTCAGCATCCTGCTCTGGCGCAGCGGCCCGCTCGGCGTTCTGCAGCTCCTCTATAGCCCGACTGCCATCGTGATCGCGCAGTTCATCCTCGCTTTTCCCGTGGTGACCGGGCTTACCGTCACGGCGATGCAGCAGATCGATCCGAAGCTCCGGCTCCAACTACTCGGACTGGGCGCGTCGCGAGCGCAACTGCTGGTCCAGCTTTTAAAAGAGGCCCGGCTTGCGATGCTGGCGGCGGTGATGGCCGGCTTCGGCGCGGTGATCTCGGAGATCGGCGCGTCAATGATGGTGGGCGGCAACATTCTCGGCTACACCAGGGTTCTTACCACTGCCACGGTCCTGGAGACCGCCAAAGGCAACTTCGATATGGCCATCGCGTTGAGCATCATTCTCTTGGTCATCACCTTTCTCATCAACTGGGGCCTTACGGCGATCCAGCAGTACGGGAACAGGAGATGAGCGCAGCGGTTATCGAGGCCCGGGACCTCAGGGTCGCCTACGGCGACCGGACGACGCTGGCGTTGGAAACTCTCACGGTTCAGCGCCGCGAGATCCTCGCTGTAGTCGGGCCCAACGGCGCGGGCAAATCCACGCTGCTGCGCATCCTCGCGTTGCTGGAAGCGCCCGCCGCCGGCGTCGTGCGCTTCGATTCCGAGCCGGTCCGCTATGACTCCCGATCGCTCCTCCCGATGCGCCGGCGGATCGCCACCGTCTTCCAGTCCCCGCTGCTTTGCAACACAACCGTCTTCGGCAATATCTCTCTGGGTCTCCGTTTTCGCAGCATCCCCAAACCGGAGATCGATAAAAAGGTATCGCTGTGGGCCGACAGGTTCGGCGTCGCCCATTTGCTCGGTCAGCCGGCCGCCACTCTCTCAGGCGGCGAAGCGCAGCGGGTCAGCCTGGCGCGCGCTTTTGTCCTCGATCCTGAGGTGTTGTTTCTCGACGAGCCGTTTTCCGCCCTTGACCAGCCGACGCGGGAGGGGCTCATCGCGGAGCTGGAGGGCGTCCTCAGAGAGTCCAAAGTAACGACTGTGTTCGTTACTCATGACCGCAATGAGACCCTCCACTTCGGCGATCGGGTGGCCGTGGTCATGGGCGGGCGGTTGGCTCAAGTCGATGCGCCGGAGCGGGTCTTCTCATCGCCGGTGAGCGAGGAGGTGGCGCGCTTCGTGGGCGTAGAGAATATTCTTAGGGGTGTTGTTTTAGAACAGCGCGAAGGGATCGGCGTGGTTTCTCTGGACTTTGGCCAGATTCAGGTAGCAACGGAGGCTAAGGCCGGGGAACACGTCCTTGTATGCCTTCGACCCGAAGAGATTGTCCTTGCCCGGCCCGATGCTTCCTTCGCCCACGAAAGCATGCGCAACGTCTTGCAGGGCAGAGTCGATCAAGTCATTCCGATCGGCGCCCAGCTGCGGGTGCGGATGAACACCGGCATCCCGCTGACGGCGCTGATCACGAAACAATCTTGGCAGGAACTCTCGCTCGCGGAGGGACAGCCCGTGCAGGCCGCCTTCAAGGCATCCGCCGCCCACGTCATCCGCCGGCGGGAGAATTAGAAGACCGTTTAACGCACCACCTTAGCGCCGGCCTCCTGAAGGTTGGAACGCATCAGCGCGCTTTGCTGGTCCAACAACTGACCGAAGTCGCGGCTCTTTAGAAAATAGGGCTCCACGCGGGTCTCTTCCAGATACTTCCTCCAGCTTGGTGTTTTTACCATACGGGAAAAAAGCTCCTCCCAGAATTCAATCGCTTCCTTGGAGATACCCGGAGGCGCCATGATGCCCCGGCCGTTGGCCAGAAACGGGATCTCGACCCCTTGCTCTCGCGCCGTAGAGAGATTGGGCAACGAAGAAATGCGCTTTTCGGTGAGAGCGGCAATCGCCCGCAGGGTGCCGGATTTAAGCTCGTCGGTTACATGCGACGGCTCCTGGATGATGATCTGTGAGTTTCCGGACAAGAGATCGGCGATTTTCGCCGGCTTTTTTGAAATCGAGACGATTTCCCATTTTACGCCGGTGGCCTTTTGAATCAGCAAGCCTTGCTGGGTCTCGACGGCCTGGGCCGGGCCTCCACCCTGCTTGAGACGGGCGGGGCTTTTCTTCGCCGCGTCGATAAAATCCTTTAACGTAGCGTAGGGAGAGTCGGCCTTCACCAAAACGATGCTCGGTTGCAAGAGTAAATGAACCAGGGGCGTTAAATCCTTGACCGTGTATTTGGCGTCTTCTCTTAACAGAGGAGTGGCCACCCAGGCGTCGGTAAAAATACCGATGACGTGGTCGTTTCCCTTGCGCTCCGCAAGGTAGGCCATTGCCCACGGTACGGCGGCCCTGGAGTTATTTACGACCCGGAGCGGCTGAGAGAGGAGCTTTTCCTTTTCCAGTATCCGGGCGATCGTTCGGGCGAACACATCGGCGCCGCCCCCGCTCCCGCTTTGGATCGCTACTTCGATCGGCCCGTTGTGTCGAAAACTCTGTGCGGGAGCCTCACCCGCCCCCAGCGCAAAGAAGAGAAGCCAGATCATGGTCAAGAACGCTCTCATACATCCACCTTTTCGTTATAAGACAAAGAAAAACGGGAACGTCCCTTGACGGACAAGACCAACAACAAAGATTCCTACGGGATGAACTATCGCGTGTCCGTGCAGAAATGAAAAGATGGCGGTGGCCAACCATCCGCCAACGAGAGACTGCGCGCGCCAACCGTCACGGTTTAGTCGAGGGAGCTTTAGTCGTTGCGTCTTTCTTCTCCGGCCCTTGTTTGGCCGTCCCGCGTTGGGCCTCGGCCTTCATGCGCCGGACGATCTGTAGTGAAATGTCAACTACCTTTCCCGGAAAGATCACCGCGTTCTTGGCATCCCCATCGCTCCAGTAGTTTTTCTCGAAAAGAAGCGCGAAGCCTTGCTCCTGGCCGTAGCGGGCAACGGCCGCCCTAATCTCATCCTCCGTCACTCCCGACGGTGTCTTGTCCGCCTCTCGGGCTTTCTCGTTGATCACCTGGAGCCGTTCCCGCCGCCGGTTTCTCTCTTCCGTCAACTCTTTACGCCGCTCCTCGGTTAGATCCTCTTTCGCCAGCTCTTTCCTCAGTTTTTGGATTTCGTTGCGCAGTTTTTGTGCCTCGCGGGCTGCAGGGTCTGACTTCTGAGCCGCCGCCTGTCGCCCGCTTCGGCCTGCCGGTACTTCGGGGTTCAACTCCGCCATGATCTTCTGGAGATCAAAGAGGCCTATTTTCACGCCGGACTCTGCCGCCCATGCCGGACGGTGACCTGCCCCAAAAAGGCTCAAAGGAAATACTAAAAAAGCCCAGACGCAGATCGCCCTGCCCATGGCTCCATCTCAGGACAGAGAAGGGCGACCCTTTGGGATCGCCCTTCTCTGTCTAACGCTATTTTTTTGGAAGTTTCCGCGCTCGCGCGGCTACGAAGAGCACTTGACGCCCATGCCCCGGAAAAGGCTTTGGCTTTCACCGAAATCGCCCAGCCTGTCACAGATGCAGTCTCTGACATCATCGCCATTGGAACTGTTCTCGATGTTGAAGATCGTAGTGTCGAGGGGCGCGCCTACCCTCCCCTTGCCTGCGCTTGCCACCACGCCGAGTTTATGATTGAGCACAGTAGTCGACGAGCCTGAAGTCCCCGTAATGATATCTAGGTAGCTCAGATCGCCGATGTTGCCGACTCCGCCGCCAGGGCCGCTATTGCCAGCGTCACTTAACGCCGTGTGGCCGTGAGGGGTCAGGAGGAAACCCTCGCAGAAACTTAAGCTCTCGTCGGTGTTGTAGAAGATCCCCACTCCAAACAGAGTCCTGTTGGTCGGGTTATAGATCTTCGTTCCATGGCTGTTGCCGCCTCTGATGACCACGTACTGGGAGATGCCGTAATGGTGAGCGTAAACGGCGACCGCGAAAGTAGCGACAATAAAAAACGATATCGTCGCCTTGATCGTAAACTTGCGTTTCTTGGACAGAGACATAAGAGCACCTCCTTTTCAAATTGTTCCTATCTTTTATCAGGGACCTAAAGCCGTTGTCAAGCCATTTTTATCATTTATTTTGGACCGTTTCACGATAAGGACTTAGGGCACCCGATCAGGGCATTTCTCGACTAATGCCAGAGCCGCCGCCCGCCAGGCCCAAATCCGCCGTCGCTGGCAAGGCACTGGAAATGTAATGGAAATTGACCAGGTCCCCGAAGGTCCGGCGAGGGCCTACGAAGCCCGATAATTATGACAACGGAGTGGTGAGAAGAGCGCAGCCCCCTCGAAAACCCGCTTAGGATCCGAGCTCTTTAAGCAGCTGGAGGGGACGTTCTTCTCCGCTGCGGCTCTTGCGCGCGGCGATCTCAGCCTCCTCTAGCGCCCTCTTTTTATCGCCTAGCTGTTGATGCGTTAAGGCGAGCACATAATGGATCAGCCACGACTCGTGGCCGGCGGCGCGAGCGGCTTCGATGCGCTTGAGGGCTTCCATCCACTGGTGTTTGGCCAGATGCGCCATTGCCCACTCCACGAATACGAGCAGCCTGGCCGGGCTCATCTGCGCGGTTTCTTCGTAGTAGCGCAAAGCCGCGTCGAGCCTTTCCGGCTTTCCCTCGACTCCCCAGTAGTGGTTTAACTGGCCTAGCTCAAATACCCGGCGGGGGTTCAGAGGCTGAATTCGGCGCGCTTCCTGCAATGCCGCCTCAGCCAGGGCCAGCACCCCTTCGCCTCCAAGTTTGACCAAGGCCTCGGGACCGATCGTGCGCGCGAGCAGAGCCGTCGGCTTAAACTCTTCGGGAGGCTTGGAGTTGTTGTTCTCCTTCAACAGAAGAAAGCCCACCTGTGCCAGAGCCTTGCCCAATGCAGCATGATAGATCTCTTCGCTAGGGTTCGCACTCACCGCCTGCTGGTAGGCTAGGGCGCCGGGGAGAGGTTGCTGGCGCTGCTCCGCAATCATCCCCTGCCAGAAAAAGGCGTGGGCCAGCAGAGGTTGAAAAGAGTTCTGATACAAATAAACCCCAACAACTACCACAGCCGTGATGTATATCCACCAGTTGCGCCAACGCGCTCGCCGCTCTTCGCCGGACGGCCCAAAAGCCAGCGTCATGAGCATCATGCCAACGAGCATGCCTCCAAAGCTCAAGATCAAGCCGGTCTCGGCCGCTTGAGCTTTTATTTTCACGGCGGCTACCGCGACGAGGAAAAGCATAAACGCGCCGCCAAGAATTAACCATCTCCGCCGCAAGGGTCCTTCTTCACGCGGCGTCTCCGTTTGTTCCTCCATTGGGGGTTTATTGAGGAAGATGGCCAGGGCCAGAAATGCCCAGAAGAGCATGCGAGTGGCCGTGACTGCCACTCCAAATTGAAGCTCGATCAGGTGGGCCGTTACGGCAGTGACTATGGCTACAGTGTAAAGCTGGTGCGTCTTGTCCGCGCTTTTCCAGAGGCTTTTTAGGCTCGTGCGATAAAAGGCCACCACTATAATGACGAAGGCCGTCAACCCTAACAGTCCCATCTCGGCAAAGTGTTGCAGGAAATCGTTATGAGCTTGCCCATGATCAGTCAGCCAGGTCTCTTCCCTGCCAAGCGCCGGCGCAAGGACCTTTTCACTGCTTATCGACAATGTTTCCGGCCCATAGCCTACAAGGGGCCGCACGGGCGCCAGCCAGCCGCTCGAAGGGGCGATTTCCGGCCAGGTGGAAAGCAACCGCCCCATCGTCCCCCACATATTTAACCGAAACCTCACCGAGCCTGAATCGGATTCGGAGAGACTTCCCAGACGTCCTAGAAAAACATAGCGCCGGAGCGGCTCGAGCGGTCCCTGGGGGATATTCAAAATAGCTGCGAATAACGCAACCGCAAGCGAAAGTCCCACCACCCCGGCGAACAATCTTCTCTGACGCCGGCGCAGGGCGATCAGGAGTCCGAAGACCAACGCCCCTGCCAGAGCGCCCACCCAGGGCCCGCGCGCCTGCGTGAAGAGCAGGGCGATTGCCTGGAGACTGAAAAGAAAAGAATAACCTGCGACCGCGGCCAGAGGCGGCAGTTTTCGCCGCAGACGCGCAGTCCAGAGCGCCAGAGAGAGATAGCTCAACAGAACTGGAAGAGTCGCCCACCAAATCCGCCAGTTGATGCTGCCGAGGACCAGGAACACGGCCAAGAGTAAGTTCTGTAACAAGATGCTGCCGACTCCTAGAAACACCACGCCCCAGGGTGCGGGGGGGGGACTCTCCACGGAGTCCTCCACCGTTTTGATCAGGCGGGCTGCCGTCCATGGCATAACCATGATCAGGTAGGCGCCGAGAAAGATGTGGTTGCCAAGCGTTGAACGCGCGGCCCAGTGCAGAGTTGCCCTAGTGCCGAGGTGAGAAAGGGGATCCATCCCAAATTCCTGGCAGAGCGCGTAGAGGGCGACGGGGATGCTTGTGAGGAGCAGGACACTGATGATGCGGTCGAACTGCTCTTGGCCGCGGAGATTCAGCACCATAAGACAGAAGAAGGCGATATAGGTGAGGGTGGTGGAAGTGCCCTGGAGCCAACCGAACGACCCATGCAGGCTCAGTGCGGGCGCTATCGAGGCGGCCGTAGTCGCAAAGAGGACAAGAACATATGCCGCAACCGGCACAGCCAGAGGATTTTTCCAAAGCGCGGCGAGGGCGCTGCGTAAACCTCGGTCAGCCGCACCCTCGGCGAGTTTAATAACCCACGCCACGGCCATGAGCAGCACAAGCGCCTGAAGGAGGTAGGCCTTCCCAACTGAATGGCCACGGAAGCTAAAGAAGTTAACGTAGAGCGGGATCAGCGCGACCGCTGACAACCAGCCGGTCTCGATAAAGCGATCGCAGAATTTTCCCAGCCTACTCATGCCGTCGGCCTTTTCTTGCCGGCTCGTGTCACTACGCCCCTCCAGCGGCCGTCGGAGATCCAGGCTGACACGGCACGGCGATTTTTCCCGATACTATCCGTTATGTCAACCTGACCTCGGTCTGCGGGCTGTACCCCTTTCTAACTTTTTTTACTGTCGCAAAACCGGCCGTTGACGGATAAGAACCTTAGTAGTAGTAAAAATCGGATGAGATTTTTTCTTGCGATGCTCCTCTTTTCCGTTGCCTTGGTGTTCTTCGAAGGGGAAAAGAACGCTCAAGAGCCCGGGCCAGTCTTCCTGAGCATTGAGAAAGATCCTGTCAAAGGGGAAAGCACAGCCAGGCTCGCGATTATCGAATTCTCCGACTATCAATGCCCTTTTTGCGCCCGCCACTTCCGCGAAACGCTTCCCCAGATCGAGAAGGATTACATCAAGACAGGCAAGGTCAGGTATGTCTTCCGCGATTTTCCTATAGAGCACGTCCACAAGGAAGCGATGAAGGCCCACGAAGCGGCCCGCTGCGCCGGGGAACAGGGACGGTATTGGGAGATGCACGATCAGCTGTTTACCAACCAAAGGGCTTTGGACCCCAAGGATTTGCTGCTTCACGCGCGCACAGTGGCTCTGGACCTGACAAGCTTTTCATCATGCCTGGCCGGCGGAAAATATCTGGCTGGAATCCGCAGAGGTTTAGATGAGGGATTGAGACTCGGTGTCACAAGCACCCCGACCTTCCTCTTGGGGGTTGCCGAGTCTAAGGGCGCAAAGATCAGAGTCAGCAGGGGGATTAAAGGAGCGGTTTCCTATAGCTATTGGAAGCGGGTCATCCAGGAGGGCCTCTCTGAAAATCAATAGGGCGATGTCTGTTCTAACCGCACCCCTCCATAATCTCGTCTCTACTGTATTGCGTCGACCTGCGCCCTATGATAAACAAGGCTCCTTGTTGGTGCATGAGACTTTGGGACACTCGGTATGAGGTGAGACTATGAAATCTATTTGGCGATCATCTCTAATGCTTCCCTTAATTCTTGCCTTTCCGCTAGGCAGCTTTGCGCAGACGATCCCCGCAACCGGAGCTGCGCCGGTCAGCCCGGAAAAGAAGGAGGAAACAAAAGCAGGACAAACAAAGCGGCCAAAGGTAAGCCGAACCGAGGGGCAGCTCCTAGCGGTTGACACTAAAGCCGGCACGCTTAGAGTGAAAATTAAAGATGTGGAGCGGAGTTTTACCGTTGAGGGCCGAGGTGCGAAGGCCCGGCTGGAGAAGACCCGGGTAGGACAACCGATCAGGGTGTATTACTACGAGAAGGAAGGAAAGTTCATAGCCACCAGCTTGAGAGGCGGCTTGGGTGGTCATGAACCGCCTAAGGTGCCGTAGAAGATATCCAAACCCAGCTCAGCCCGCCTATGCTTGACACCCCTGCAGCATTCCTCCAGACTTAAAACACATGTCGGTGAAAAAAGTCGTTATCGCCGAGCCGCGGGGATTTTGCGCGGGGGTGGAGATGGCGGTCGAGACGGTGGAGCGGGCGCTTAAAAAATACGGCCCGCCGCTTTACGTCTTCCACGAAATCGTCCACAACCGCCACGTCGTCGAGCACTTCACCGGCCGCGGCGTCGTTTTCGTTCAGTCCGTCGATCAGGTTCCGACCGGCTCGAGGCTGGTCTTCAGCGCGCACGGGGTCTCCCCGGCGGTCCGCGAGCAGGCAAGGCTGCGCGGAGTCGAAGTCGTCATCGACGCCACCTGCCCTCTCGTTGAGAAGGTCCATCGCGAGGTGCGCAAGTTCGCAGCGCAGGGTTACTGGATCATACTTGTCGGCCACGAAGAGCACGACGAGATCGTCGGCACGAGCGGCGAGGCGCCGGAGCGGATTCAGATCGTCGCCAACGTGAAAGAGGCCGAAAGACTTCAGGTCGGCGATCCTGAAAAAGTGGCGGCGCTTACCCAAACGACGCTTAGCGTGGATGATACGCGAGAGATCATCGAGACTTTGAGGCGAAGATTTCCGAAACTGGTCACGCCGCCGAAGGAAGACATCTGCTACGCCACGCAGAACCGCCAGGATGCGGTGAAGCAGCTCGCTAGTCAGGTGGACGTGGTTTTTGTCATCGGCTCGCCCAACAGCGAGAACTCCAACCAGCTCTGCCATGTGGCCCGCTCCAGGGGCGTGGTGGCTTACCTCGTCAATGACTTCCGCGAGATCGAGCCGGCCTGGCTGAAAGGCGTGGAAAAAGTCGGGATCACCTCCGGCGCCTCGGCGCCGGAGCGGCTGGTCCGGGAAGCGGCGGACTATTTTAAGCGGCAGGGCGCCGCAATTGCCGACATCGGTTTCGTCGAAGAGAACGTCCATTTCGCGCTGCCGCCGGAGATCGCCGACGCGCCTTGATTCCGCTATGGCGGCGTGTTAGACGCATCGACAGATTAGGGGAAAGCAGAGATGGGCCGCATCGTCCATATCGCGCTCAAGGTTGACGACCTCGACGGCGCGACTGACTTCTATGAAAAGGTCTTCGGCTTCGCCCTGGCGGACGATGGCAGGGTCCGGGACCACAGGTCGCGCCATCTGAGCGACGGCGCGATCGACCTGGCGCTGATTAAATACGATAGCGAGGAGTCGGCCGAGGCAAAAGCCGCGGGCGAGGGGCCTTGTATCCATCACTTCGCCATCGAGGTGGACGATGTCGAGCGCTACCTGGCCGAAATCCGCAGATTCGGCTGCGAGATTATCAGCGATCCGGGCGTGATCCCGATCAAATTTCGCGCGCCCGGCGGCACGGTCGCGGAGATCGTTCCCCAGCAACGATATAGACAGCCCACGCTGGACTAGCTTTCCCATGGACACCGTCAAAGTCTATTTCCGCCCCGGCTGATTTACCTGCGCCAGCACGAAAGAGTTTCTTTCGCAGAGCGGCGTCTCCTTTCTAGGCAGAGATATCGAGAACGACCCTGAGGCTCAAGCCGAGCTTGACCGGCTGGGGCTGCGCATTGTGCCGGTCACCGTGGCCGGCGACAAAACGGTCATCGGCTTCAACCGAGAAGAGCTTACACGCCTGTTCAATCTCGCGGGCGGAGCGCAAAAAAAGGTCGCCGGGCCGTGGCTCTTCGAGACGCTGGATAAGGTTCTCTCGGCGGTCATCAAGGCGGTCCGTCAGGTGCCGCCCCATCAGATGATGTGGACGACGCCGGATCGAGACCGGCCGTTCAAGGTTTTCTGCTATCACATTCTAGTCGATCCGATTCACGTTCTGGACGCCATCGCCACGCGCAAGTACGACGGCTCGTTTAAGCTCACCTACGCCGAGGCCGCCGAGCGGTTCGGCTCGATGGAAGAGGTGGCGCGCTTCGGCGAGGAGGTCCGCCGGCGGCTCAGCGAGGCCCAGACCAACCTCACTGCCGCCGATTTCGACAGAGAGATCGACGGTTATGCGGGCAAGACCAACGGCAATGAGTTGCTCCATCAAGTCCTAAGCCATACAGCCCATCACCTGCGCCAGCTCTATGAGATGCTGCGCATGATCGAGGTTGAGCCGGACAGTCCCCTGGGTGCAAAAGAGTTTGAGGGCATCTCCATGCCGAAGGAATTGTGGTAAGCCTGCTCAGTTTTTAGGCGATTGCTTGATAATTAGGCATCGTCGTTCAACTCGTTTCCATTCGTCTTTCGCCAACCTACTGTTATCCCGACGAAAAATTTTTCACCTTCCCTGGCATAGCAGTTGCGTTATTATCGCCAAACTGTTTCTTCCGATCATGATTCGAAGGGAGGATTCACCGTGGTTAAGACGATGAAGCTCTGTGGGCTGTTGGTTTTTATTCTGTGGGCGATGAGTGTAACCGTGCCGCTTGCAATCGCAGCTGAGGAAGCCCCTCCTGCGGCAGTTGCGGCCGAAGCAGCGACTCCCGTCGCTCCGGCGGCGGCGCCCGCTGCGCCGCTAAAGATTGACTCGGGGGATACCGCCTGGATGCTGACCTCCTCCGCTCTCGTTCTCATGATGACGATACCCGGCCTGTTTCTTTTCTACGGCGGATTGGTCAGAGGAAAAAACGCCCTCGGGACGATCATGCACAGCTTCATCATCGTCGCGCTCATCAGCGTCCAATGGGTTTTGTTCGGCTACAGCCTCTCCTTCGGCCCGGACCAGGGGGGAATTATTGGAAGCCTGGCTTGGTTTGGCTTAAGCGGCGTCGGCCTCGATCCCAACCCCGACTACGCCAAAACCATTCCGCACCAAGCCTTCATGGTGTACCAAATGATGTTCGCGATCATCACGCCGGCGCTGATCACCGGCGCGATCGCCGAGCGGGCGAAGTTCAGCACGTTTATCGTTTTTATCCTGCTGTGGGCAACATTCATCTACGATCCGCTGGCCCATTGGGTCTGGGGCGTGAAGGGTTGGCTGCGTGAAATGGGCGCCCTGGACTTTGCCGGCGGAACCGTCGTCCACATCAGCTCCGGCGTTTCCGCTCTCGTTGCCGCCCTGATGTTCGGCAAGCGTGCCGGTTACGGCCATGAGCCGATGCCGCCGCACAACCTCCCGTTCAGCGTCATCGGCGCTTCGCTGTTGTGGGTAGGCTGGTTCGGCTTCAACGCCGGCAGCGCTTTGGCGGCGGATGGCCTGGCGACCAGCGCCTTCGTAGTTACGCATACGGCGACGGCCGCCGCGGCGCTCGCCTGGATGGCCATGGACTGGATCTTCCGCGGCAAGCCGACGGTTCTCGGCGTCGCCAGCGGCGCGGTTGCAGGCCTCGTAGCGATCACGCCGGCATCCGGCTTCGTCGGACCTATGTCCGCCATCTGGATCGGCATCGGCGCCGGCGTTCTCTGTTCCACCGCCTGCGTTCTCAAGACCAAACTCGGCTACGACGACTCGCTCGACGTCGTCGGGGTTCACGGCATCGGCGGCACCTGGGGTGCGCTTGCCACCGGACTGTTCGCATCGAAGGCGATCAATCCCGGAGGAGCAGACGGACTGTTCTTCGGCAACCCGGGGCAGCTGTGGGTTCAGTTTGTCGCCGTGGCGGCAACGTGGATATTTGCCTTCGTCGGCACGCTGATCATCCTGTCGATCCTCAAGGCCGTCATGGGGCTAAGGGTTTCCGAAGAGGAGGAGCTGATGGGGCTCGATTTGAGCCAGCACAACGAGAAGGGCTACGCCCTGTAAAAATCGGAAGCGTGGGTCTAGCCGTGCACCGAGGAATGTGATAACAGGATCACCCATTGGGAATTTAATTCATCGACGAAAGAGAGGACAGAGGCAATGACGGTAAAGGAAGTCTTAGAGTTCGCCAAGAAGAACAAAGTCGAGATTGTTGATTTAAAGTTCGTAGACGTGCCGGGACTGTGGCAGCACT
>Ga0156192_1104_pt1 | contig 16175 bp, 11 predicted proteins | sample RifCSPlowO2_12_FD_107845 | JGI IMG/M metagenome (GOLD analysis project Ga0156192, IMG submission 107845) | Deltaproteobacteria bacterium RIFCSPLOWO2_12_FULL_60_19
CAGCCGGGCCTTCAGCCCTTCCTCTGGACGCAGTTTCTCGGCGCCCTGAACGATAATATTTACAAGATGATCGTCTCCCTGCTCGCCGCGGATATCGGGCTCAGCGAGGGCGACGGGAGCGGCTATCTCTCGCTCGTGCTCGCGATCTATATTTTCCCCTTCTTTCTTTTTTCCGGCTACGCGGGCCACATGGCCGACGTCTTGAGCAAGCGCACGGTCCTGGTCGCGTTTAAGTTTTTCGAGATCGCCGCCATGATCGTCGGCATTTTCGCCTTTCACGCCGGCAGTCTTGCGTGGATGCTCGCCGTTCTCTTTCTCATGGCGCTCCATTCGACTTTCTTCAGCCCGGCCAAGTACGGCATCCTGCCCGAGATGCTCCCGGAAAAAGAGCTGTCGCGCGCCAACGGCCTGCTCGAGATGACCACCTTTCTGGCGATCATCCTGGGCACGTCGCTCGGCAGCATGATGGTGTTCGCCTTGAAGGACAAACCCGAGTGGATCGGAGTGGTGCTGACCGGTGTCGCCATTTTAGGGACCGTCACCAGCCTGGGGATTCCCAGGGTACGGCCGTCCGGCGCGAGCCACCCGTTTCAATGGGACCCCTGGGCCGAGATTCGCGGCGGCCTTGAGCGCCTCTACGGCGACCGGACGCTTTGGCTCACGGTTCTGGGGATCGCCTATTTCTGGTTCCTGGGCGCGCTCCTCCAAACCGACCTGATCCTGCTGGGCAAAGAGGTGATGCGGCTCGACGAGCTGAGCATCGGATTGCTCGCCACGTTTCTCGCCGTGGGAATCGGCGTCGGCAGCATCGCCGCGGGACGCCTGTCGGGCGACAAAGTGGAGCTGGGGCTGGTGCCGCTCGGCGCCGTCGCGATGGCGGCCTGTTCCGTCCTGCTCTTTTTCTCGACTCAGAGCTACGCCGCCACCGCCCTCGCGCTCTCGCTGGTGGGATTTGCCGGCGGGCTGTTCGCCGTGCCGCTGAACGCCCTGCTGCAACAGCGCAGCGGGCGCGAAGAAAAAGGGCGGCTGATCGCCACCAACAACTTCATCAGCACGGGCGGCATCCTGCTCGCCTCCGGAGCGCTCTGGACCGAGCGCGACCTGCTCGGCATCCCGGCCGACTGGATCATTTTAATACTCGGCCTCCTCACTCTCGCCGCGACGATTTATATTTTGACGATCCTGCCCGATTTTCTGATCCGCTTCACGCTCTGGCTGCTTACCCACACGATCTATCGCATCCGTATCGTCGGCCAGGAGCACGTTCCGTTTCGCGGTCCGGCGCTGCTGGTCTGCAATCATCTCTCCTACGTCGATCCGCTGCTCGTCAGCGCCTGCGTGCAGCGCTTCATCCGCTTTCTCATGTACCGTCCCTACTACGAGATCAAGTGGCTCAACGGGTTCTTCCGCCTGATGAAAGCGATACCGGTGTCGGCGCGCAACCGAAGGGACATCGTCGAATCGCTCGTCCGCGCGCGCGAGGAGCTGGAGCAAGGGCACGTGGTCTGCATCTTCGCCGAAGGCGCGATCAGCCGCACCGGAAACCTGCTGCCGTTCAAGCGCGGCTTCGAGAAAATCGTCGAAGGGCTGGACATCCCGATCATCCCGGTTCATCTCGACCGCTTGTGGGGAAGCATCTTCAGTTTCAAAGACGGACAGTTTTTCTGGAAGTGGCCGGAGCGGCTTCCCTATCCCGTCACGGTCTCATTCGGCGCGCCGCTCTCTCGCTCCGCCACCGCCCACGAGGCGAGGCAGGCGATCGCGGAGCTGGGCTGCGCCGCGGTGAGCCACCGTCGCGAAGCCCGCGACCTCTTGCAGCTCCGGTTTCTGAAGACGGCGAAGCGACGGTGGTTCTCGTTCTGCATGGCGGATTCGAGCGGCAAGGAGTTGACCTTCGGCGGCGCGGCGACGGCGAGTTTGTTGCTTGCTCGTTGGATAAAGAAGCGGTGCAAAGACGAAACGATGGTGGGACTGATGCTGCCGGCCTCAGTCGGCGGCGCGCTCGCCAACATCGCCGTTTTGCTGGCCGGAAAAGTTCCCGTCAACTTGAACTTCACGGCGGGCGGCGAGGCGATCGCCTCGGCGATCCGGCAATGCGGCATCCGCACGATTTTAACCTCGCGGCTGTTTCTCTCGCGCGCCAAGCTCGACGATCTCGACGGCATGGCGTTTGTCGAAGAGGCAATGCAGCAGATTACGCCACGAGAGAAGATCGTCGCCGCCGCGGGCAGCCTGCTGCTCCCCGCTCGATGGCTCCAGGCGCTCTACGGCGCGGGCAACCAGAGCGCCGCTTCGCTCGCGACGGTGGTCTTCTCCAGCGGCAGCAGCGGCGCGCCCAAAGGCGTGATGCTGTCGCACCACAACATTCTCTCCAACGTCGAAGGGATCGCCCAGATCTTCTGGGTCACGCACAAAGACCGGATGATGGGCGTGTTGCCGCTCTTTCATTCGTTTGGATTTACCGGCACGCTCTGGTTCCCGCTGATCACCGGCTTCGGCGTCGCCTATCATCCGAATCCCCTCGACGCCAAAACGATCGGCGAGATGGTGGCCAAGTACAATGCAACGATTCTCATCAGCACGCCGACCTTCTACGCCGCCTATCTGAAGCGCTGTTCCAAAGAACAGTTCGCGTCCCTCAGATACGCCGTGGCCGGCGCCGAGCGGCTGCGCGAGCCGCTGGCGCACGCGTTCAAAGAAACTTACGGCATCGACCTGCTGGAGGGTTACGGCTGCACAGAGATGGGGCCGGTGGTGTCGGTGAACATTCACGATGTCGAGGAAAGCGACGAGCGCCAGCGCGGGCTCAAGCCGGGCACCGTCGGCCATCCGCTTCCCGGCGTCGTCGTGCAGTTGGTCGATCCCGAAAGCCGCGCGCCGCTATCCAACGACCAGGAGGGGCTCCTGCTGGTGAAAGGCCCCAACCGCATGCTCGGATATATCGACCAGCCGGAGTTGACTAAAGACGCGTTTCACGACGGCTGGTACGTCACCGGCGACATCGCCTCGATCGACGAGGCGGGCTTTATCCGCATCACCGACCGGCTGTCGCGCTTCAGCAAGATCGCCGGCGAAATGGTGCCACACGGCAAAGTCGAGGAAGCGGTCAACCGGATTTTAGGCGACCACGCTTGCGTGGTGGTCTCGATCCCCGACGAACAGAAAGGCGAATGCCTCGCCGTTCTGTACGCTCACAAAGAGATCGCACCCGACGAGCTGTGGGACCGGTTGAATCAGACCGATCTCCCCAAGCTCTGGCTGCCGCGAAAAGAAAATATCCACGCCGTCGCTGAGATCCCGCTGCTCGGATCGGGAAAGGTGGATCTCACAAAAGCAAAAACGATTGCGCTCGAAAAAGGCGGCCTATGAAGCGGACTTTTTCGCCGCCATTTGTTGCATGCCGCTGAGTCGCATGATAGAAGCCATCCCATGGGAGGACTGAGCGTGGATTACGAAGAGCTGGCGGAAAAAGCGCTGCGCGGCGAGTTGATCGAGCGCGAAGAGATGCAGGCGGTGCTCGACGCGCCGGATGAGGATTTACCGGAGCTGTTGAGCGCGGCCTTCAAAGTGCGCCACCACTATTTCGGCAAGCGGGTGCAGATTCACATGCTGATGAACACCAAGAGCGGCCTCTGCCCCGAGGATTGCCACTACTGCTCCCAGTCTTCCGTCTCCCACGCTCCCATCGACAAATATCCCCTGCTGCCCAAAGAAAAACTCATCGACGGCGCGATCAAGGCCAAGGCCGCCGGCGCGGTGCGCTTCTGCATGGTCAACAGCGGCCGCGGGCCGACGAACAAGGAGCTGCGCGAGCTGGCCGAGGTCGTGCGCGACATCAAGAGCCGGGTCGACATCAACATCTGCTGCTCTCTGGGTTTGATGGACGAAGAGGACGTGGAAATCTTAAAAGAAGCCGGCGTGGAGCGGATCAATCACAACTTGAACACCAGCGAGCGCCATCATCCCAACATCTGCACGACGCACACGTTTGCGGACCGCGTCGACACGGTGAATAGCGTCAAATCCGTCGGCCTCTCTTCCTGCTGCGGCGGGATCATGGGCATGGGGGAGACCGACGAGGACATCATGGACCTGGCGCTGTCGCTGAGAAAGCTGGGCGTCGATTCGATCCCGGTGAACTTTCTTCATCCGATCGACGGCACGCCGTTCGGCGGGTTGAATACCTTGACGCCGCAGCGCTGCCTTAAAATCCTCTGCCTCTTCCGCTTCGTGAATCCCGAGAAAGAGCTGCGCGTGGGCGGCGGCAGAGAGCGCAACCTCCGCTCGCTCCAACCGCTCAGCCTCTATCCGGCGAATTCGCTTTTCGTGAACGGCTATCTGACGACGCCGGGGCAGGAGGCGAGCGAAGCTCATCAGATGATCGCGGACCTGGGCTTTGAGATCGAAGACCGCCTGCCGAACGGCTCCTCTCTCACTTCCACAGCGTAATCAGCAGCACCCCGCCGACAATCATGGCGGCGGAGCAGACGATTCGGAGCGTCACCCTCTCGACATCCCGCAAAAACAGCGCGCTGAAGATCAGCGAGAAAAATGGCCCGGTGCTGCTGATGGGAATGACCACGGAGACCTTGCCCAGGTCGAGCGCGTAGTAGATGCAGGTCATACCGAGGCTGATGGTCACGCCGGAAGCGAGAAACCACCAGAAACACTGCCGGTTCATTTTCCAGGTCGCTTCGGTTTTTTCGACGTACCACAAAGTCAGGATGGACACGACAAGCGATGAGGACGCGGTCACCGCCGCCGCGAGAAACGGGTGCGGCACCGCGGCCAGGCCGAACTTGCGCACCACTTGAGACGCCCCCGCGATCACCGAGGCGGCGATCGGGTACCAGAGAAAGACCGCCGAGCCGGTGAGCTGCATCGAGCCGCTCCGCCACGAAAGCAGGGTGATTCCGGCGATAATCATCAGCGTCGCGACGACGATCGGCAAGGTGATTTTCTCGTCGAGAAAGACAATCGCCATCAGCGCGCTGAACAGCGGCGTCGTGGCGCGCACCGGGTCGGTGATCGCGACGCCCAGCGTCTCGATGCCTTTGTAAGTGAGCAGGCGGGTCAAGCCCGGCTGAAAAAATCCGACGGCGACGAAGATCAAGATCGAGGCGCTGGTGAGGGACGACAGCGGCGCAAACAGAAACGACATGCCCCAGAGAAAGACGATGTTGATCAGCAGGCTGCTGATCACACCGGTCGCCGGATTGGAGGTGCGCAGCGCTTTTTTCGCAAGCACGTTGTGCAACGCGAACAAAAACGCGTTGGCGAGAGCGAAGGCTTCAGCAGGCATGGAAATCTTTCGTCCGCGCCTGTGGGAGAGGAACAAAAAAGGCAGGCATCATTGCAAGCCGCGGTTCCCGACAGGAGGTTTCCCGTCGGATTCAGCCAGCTATACAGAGTTTCAGGAGAAAGGGCAATAAAAACAGAGATGAAGAGGCTCTCTGAAGTCAGCGCTCCGAGGAAGAATCAATTTGCGGACGTGAAGCACGCAGGGGTATATCTGTCGCGAAATGCCCGGTCATTTTCTCTGGAGTTGATCTCTGTACTGCTTGATGGAAAATTTCGGCAAAACAGGCTGGTAGATAGTTACAGAGTCAACTCGCTCACTGGCTCTGTTTATTTCGAAGTCTATTCCCTGGCTGGGATATTTTATCAGGATTTTGTCCGATTTGACGTCGGTCTCTCCTTTCCCGTAGAAGCGCAAGACGTCGGCCATCTTGCTGTTTTTTATCCTCAGCAGGCTCACCCCGAGGACGAAGGCGGAAGACGAAATCTTGATCCGCTCTACCGTCTTTTCAGGACTCGTCCCGCCGCTCCTCACTTCGAGCAAGGGAGAGATATTTTTCGGCTGGGGATAACCGATCCGGACATCGTCGACGCCCTTGCCCGGATACACGATTCCCTCGCGCGCAAGAGAGGGTCCGGCGCTGCAAAGAATTGTACCCCACAGCGACATGCACAGGATGAACTTTTTTAGCACTCGTCGGTTACTCATCCTTTGGCTCTTTCCCCGTCATCAGGACGGGCCCTTTGGTCCAGCCCGCAACATCTTGATAATCGTCTGATTGTCGTTGATACCGGCGGGCTCGACGAGCATGAACTTGTAGCTTTCTCTATCCAGGACGAGAATTTGAAGCCCGGCGCTCCCGGAATCCTGCCCGCCGGCGATCGCGCCCACGATGACCTCCTTTCCCTTCGTCGGACCCAGGAGATACAGCGAGGCGTTCTTGTCCCATAACTCCTTGAGCTTCTTTTTGATCGGATTGTTCAGGTCGTCTGCAAAAATAATTTCGTTGAGCTTCTGGACTTTGAACTCGAATTTGTAACGGCCGTACGCCGTGGGCAGCGTGACAACGATCGTGATAAACAACAGCACGATGAGAAAAAAGTATCCCACCTCGACATGGGAAAACTTGAGCAGATTGGGGATGTTTAAGAGGATGTACGCCACCAGCCCCAGCAGCACCCAGAATGAAAAAGAGAGGAGCACGCTGCCGAAGCGCAGAGGTCTCAGATCCACCAGCTCGCCCATTAATCGGTTAAAGTCCCGATCGTCGCTCTTAAAGAACTGCGTGACGTTCTTCCAAAGCGTTTTTGTCGACAGCACGGCATCGTTAACCCTCTCGTAGTTTGCCGGGATAACGACCAGCGACAAATAGTCCTCGCCGCTTTCCCGATGAGCGTTCAGCAGCTTTCGCACAAGCAACGCGGAGTGTTCCAAGCTGTCGTGCAGTTGTTGATAGAGCTTCCGGCTCAGGCGCAGCTCCATGAGCACCCGGGCGGTTTGAGATTTTCTCACTTCCTCGTCGGACCCGAAAGTCGCCGGCTCTTTGACGCCGAATTCCTGTTGAAACTGCTCGATCCCCGCCGAGAATTCCCCCCCGCTCGGGCCGTCGCCGTACAACTCAAACAGAGACTGCGACAGCCAGGACCGCGTCTGCGTCTCCCCGGAAATCAAGCCGTCGTAAAAGATTTGCTGGGGAAAATTCGCGCGACCTGCGGCTTGCGGGATCAACTTGAAAACCAGCGATTGTTTTTTATCGACATAATCCAGAGTTCTTTGAAGCTGCGCCTCGTAGGCGTCGATCGATTTGGACAAGTTTTTGACTCCGAGGTCGGACGTGAGCATGAGGCTGGCGCCTAAGGCGAGCGCCAGGAAAAGAACGTAGTGGATCGCGTGTCCGCGGAGCCGGATAACGATCCACGGCGCGGCGTCCACGATCCGGGTCGCAGCGCGCACGATCCACGGCTTGCCCGCCGACTCTTTCGACTTGTCCGCCGGCCCTTTCGACTCGTCCGCGGCGTAGGGTCCGACCGGCATCAGGGCGATGACCAGCGCCGTTGCGGCGAGGAAAAGAAGCAGCAAACGCCAGTCCTGAAAAAACGTGAAGATGTCCTGAAAGAATTGATAGCCCGCTTCGTTCACGTATTCGTCGGTGTACCGGATCACGCCGTAGAGATTGTAGGCGCGGAGGCGGGCCACGATAACGGCGTTGCCGATCCAGAAAAAAAGCAGCGCCAGGCTGCCGAAACTGCCGAAGATCACGCCGAGACTCTTCAACAGCTCGACCACGGGCTGGAGGTCGAAACCTTTTTCCTTCTGGGTTGGGTCGCCGTCCGCCATACGTCACCGTTTCGCGTTCCAGGTGAGATGGGCCAGACCGGCGGCCCGCGTCAGGTTGAGGAAGAGGACGTTAAGATCGACCACCAGCAAGTTCATGACGACGGGCGTAAGGGCCCCCAAGCCGCCGATCAAGATTCTTTGATAAGTTTTCATGGAAGAACTCTCCTACTGCGCGAACACCTTGCGCCGGCCTCAGCCGTTGGCATCCCCCTCTTCTTCGCTCATAATTTTTCGTTCCAGTGTGGCCCGAGTCTGACCTTCACGAGACGGAATATTGATCAGGTTGAGAAAAGTCGCGACGTGGGAGCTGACAGCTTTATCTTTCCAATACTTCGTGTGGCCCAGGCCGGGCATGCGTGTTCCCCCCGGAAGTGGCAGGCCGGGCGGAGGTCCGTATCTGCCTAATGCTCCGGGGAAAAACCCCTCGCCTCCCAATGTCTGACCCAGCGGAAAGGCGCCCGCGAGTACCAAGTCCGCGTAGGAGTGTAGCACCACAAGGCGCCTGGGCAGCTCCGCCCCGGGACGGAGTTCCGCCCCGTCATCAACCATGTAGAGGGGAACGGCTGCAGCCATAAGGCAAACGTCTCGAAAAACTACAGGATACGAAACGCCGTCGCCCAGCAGTTCGGTCATCGTTTCAAGGATAACTCGACATCCGAGAGAATGGGCGACAATATCGACTTGCACGAAATCCTGTATTCCCGGGCCACGGAGGCGGCGAAGGAAACGAGCCAGGGACCTGGCGGACTTCTTCGCGTCCCCGATTTCCACGGGATAACTGACGAACGATACCGGTCCGAGATTGGCATCTCCCGGCCAGTGAAACCCCCGGAATCGCCCTTCCGGGTCGTCGCCGATTCCAGGCAGGCTCTCTTCAAGATTGTCAAAGAGATCTTGATAACTGTTGCGAGCCGCCTTGCGGGTGTTGTTAAAACCATGAATCAGGATTGCGACTTGGCTCCGGCCTTGAACCGGCGGTGGCGGCCCTAATTCTTCGACTTCGTCTTTGACGTCGCCGCCCACGCAGCTGGTCCGCACGCTCAACTCCCGCCGGACCGCGCCGCCGATAGCCCGCGTAGGCAGGGGCCTTTCCGTCATCGCCTTCTACCCCGCAGGGTTTCGAGAGCGGTCACCATATCCTTGGCCACGGGCGCGATGAATCCGCCTAGAAATCCGACGAAGAAATACAGCAGCCATTTTTTTCCGAAGAGCGGCTGCTTCAAATGCATGGTAAAGGAGAGCGAGATCAACAGCCCGCTCAGGAGAAAAGCCGCGACCTGATTCCACAGCTTCCAGCGAAAATTCAAGGAGATTTGGAATCCATCGAGATTCCGTTGGACCTGGTGCGAGATCCGATTTCTCGCATCCACTGCCTCTCGCTTCCGCTGTTCGAAGGATGAATCGGACTTGCCCGGGAGCGGGCTGAGCAGCGCGACAAAATCAGTTTTGTCCGCTTGGGACGCCAGGCATAAGAGTAGGTCAAGGTGCTTCTCGGGATAATCGAGAGCGACCTGCGCCGCAGCGTTGATCTGGCCCGACAGTTGGTCTCCCGGAAGGGAGAGAAGGGCTTTTTCGTCTCCCGCAGTTGCAAGACGAAACAGTTTCTCTAAAATTCTTGCAGGGTCAATCCTCCCATCCTTGATGCCTTCCCGCAACTTCGGGTCGAGCAGCTTTGTTACATCTGCGCTCTCCAGGACGTTTTTAACTTCGGCAGACCGAAGGATTGCCTGCGCTCTTTCAAGGTTGGGCGACAACCACACTGCGGAAACCCGGTGACGGTTGAACCAGCGGTGGATCGGGAGAAGGTTTTTGAACGTCTCGATTATCGCCATCGCCAGAACACTGATGCCGGCGAGCGCCGAAAAAAAGCCTAGTGTATTGTCCACCACAAGTTTCAAAAACTCCTCGATCGCCGCGGATGCTTCGTTGGCAAATCCCTGCTTCTTGACCTCTATGATTTGCGTGCTGGAAGCTTTAGCTCCTTTGACGGACACCCTTACTGCATATTTCTTCTCCGGATCGAGGTTCGGCGGCACCTGAACCGAAAGCGATTTTCCGCCCTCGCCAACGTGCGGCCTCTCGGCCGATACTTCGTTGAACTCAACGACGTTCTCCTCCGGCTTTGCGCTAAACCCGGCGCCTCTAATGGTGATGCGATCTCCGGGCACGGCTACGGTCGGCTCGACCTTTTCTATCCGCAGCTTCTCCTGGGACAACCCCACGGAAGCGCAAATCAAGACGACGCCGAAACAAAGAACCCCTATCCAGCCACCGATCAGTTTTTGCATGAGCGGACCTTTCTTTAGAATCGGCGGGTCAGGTGAGTTGAACCGCACTATCTCCTTGGCTGCTTGACCCCATGCCTTTTCGCCCCGAACCGCTGATATCTGATCGCCCGGCGCGCCGCCTTACCTTTGAGCTTGATCTTCATCCGCTCTTCGGCTTGCGTGTCCCCTTTCCTCGAGAAGGTCTCGTGCTCGCCGGTCTGGGGATTGAAAAAGCCGACGTAGCCTCCAGGGTTCACGCCGAAGGACCGGAGCGTCTTTCCGTCGTGGAGGCGCCCGAGGAAATCGTTGCGCCCGCCGACCTCTTCGCCGCCGGTAAAGTAGAGGGGCAGGACAAAGTTAGAGACGTCGATTTCGTCGATCCTGTAGGTCTCCGCCTGGACGGCATCGCACATCTCGTACCAGTGAAAGACATCGGGATTATTGCCGCTCGGATGGGGACCCATCACCAAGAGATTCACTTCCGGGTCGGCTATCAGTTCCAGCGCCTCGTGCGACAGCGTCACGGTCCAGTGTTCGCCGAGCTGGGCGGAAAGTTCGGTGAAGACAAATCCAAACGGGATGCCCGAGTTATTCCGTTCGTGGTAGCCGAGGGCGTTGGGGACGTTGGTGTTGTTCCAGAGATAGAGAACCGCGTCGCCGCGCAGATCGGCTGACTCCTGCGGCTTGGGCTTCGGACCGGTCTTCCCTTCCAGCCGGAGCGTCGCCCCCAGGCTCCAGTACGGCTCGAAGTCTTCCTTGATCTGGCGATTGATCGCCCGAATCGCCCCCTGGACCTGCTCATCGCTGAGCTGGCCGTTGGTATGGTTGATGACGGATATGATCATAATCTCCTCCTCTGAACTAATTGCTGATTTCTGTTTTCACGGGAAGCTCGCCTGCTTTAAGAAACAGCCAATCGAAGACCTTCAAGTGTATTTTTACCGCAACCCAACCGACCGTCGCGACCACCAGAGATAGAGCCAGGCGGCGAGGGACAGATTGTAGCTTTAGCACTCGACGCCAACTCGGAGGAAAGAGGTAAAGTGACGCGTAGGCAAGAAGCGTGAGAAGAGTTATGCCGAGCGCCCTGAAGGTGTTGATCTTATTGTACAGCCCTTCCACTCCCGGCACTCGCTCGCCCGGGTGAACAATCAACAACTGCCACAGCACGAGGGCGCCCAGCAGGACGCCGGCGCCGATGCCTACCCCTTTGAGCCAGGGTAAAAGCTTCCATACTTTGAAGAGCTTATGTGAGCCTACCTGGAGATGCTTAAGGACCTTCTCCGGATCGCTCCTTATCACCTCTCTGATTGCGAGGAAGGTCCAGTCACCGCTCCTGGTGGCTTCTCGATCCTGCGGAGTTGGCGCACTGTATGAAAGCTGGGCGCGTCGCGCGATCTCATTTCCAGACAGGCAATATCCATCGTACATAAGCGAGAACGCCTCTATGTCCGTGAAAGAGTCGAGGTCGGTCCGGATATTCGATAAGTAATAGAACCCGTTATAGTACGTTGGATTTTTGCCTCTAGGATGATCGGGCTTGTGCGCCGGGAAAGAAGGAAAAGCAGCGCTCCCGCGGAAAGAGTCTTTAAGGTGGAAGAAGGCGTACTCCTTCACATTCAGGTGCCTTAACAATCTTTCCCGCAGCTCCTTGCACCTGCCTTGCTGGCCTTCCGGCCCACAGTGTGTGATGTATTCATATCCCTCGTCGCTTAAGAATAGGGCCTCCAGCTCTTGTTCCCGCACACGGTCCATTAGAATATCGTTGGACCGCATCACCACGCTGTAAAAGCGGGGCGAAGGATTTCGTGAATCCTCTGTTTGTCCGGACGCGTCACTACAAATAATATGAGTGTACTGCTCGTCGAATAGGGCCGCGAGCCCCTGGTTATCGAACACGCCCCCGTCCACGAGTTGAACGACTATCTCCTCGCCCGTACTTGTGGTGTAGAGATCATGAATGGCAAACGGATGAAAAATCCCTGGCACGGCAGCCGACGCGGCAACAGCATCGCCGAGAGTCAGGGTCAGGAGCTTTTTCATCTGTGTCGGAGTCGGAGTCTTGCCGTCCTTCTCTTGCGCCTGTCCGTCAAACCTCAACCTCTCTAACCGCCGGTTGTAATCGGTCTTGGGGAAGTCTGAATCCTGGTCGGCAGACGGAGGCTCGCCCACCCAAGAGCTCGTAAACTGCCAGTTGTGGCATGTGTTGAGCGTCGTGGCATTGATCGTGAGGATCGGCACCTTATGATCCGCCCTTTCGTTGTAGCTCTTAACGCGAAACTCCTTGAGCCTGTCCTCGAACGTTTTGCCCGCCAGGTCCGGCGCGAGATCCCGGAGCAGATCATCACACGGAACTATTTTTATATCGCGGAGAAAAATTTCATCAGAGAGCTCAGGTTCCCCCAACGACGGCTTCGCTCTTATCCGGTCCCAGATGCGCTTATAAAAGTGCTCCCTGTAGAGCTCTGCGATGTGGTCGCTCCTGGAATAATCCTCGTGCAGCATCTTGAAGTTTTTCTTGGGATCCGCAAAGGTCAGCGTCCGGATATTCTTCTGAACACCTTCCAAAAATTTATCCTCGAGTTCCTTAATAATTCGTATGTAAGCTGCTCGACTCGGTTTAAGGCCATCGCTCCTTCGGCCTTCAAGAAGTTCTTTCACCATTAGATAGTATGCCGCGCCGATGATTGAGCCGCCGGAAACCGTGGATAGAACCGAGACGCTCTTCAGCAGATCCAACTCGGCAAGGCGTCCCAGAACCCCGATGTGAAACAGCGCCGCACGAAAGCCGCCGCCAGATAGGGCGAGACCGAGCTTACGCTCGCGGGAGTTGAACGGATTTTGCGTCGCTTCCTTGGTTTCTTCGCTCATGGTTGAACCCTCTTTGCGTTCGCCCGAGCGACTCTTCACGCCCGCGGGCTGCCCGGTAGCCCGCGCGACCGACCGGCTTCTCATTGCACAGAGCGGAATACCTGTCAAGAAAAAAATTTATGGTCTATTGAGATTTGGCAGCAAAAGTTTACCGCGTATTGATAGCAGCTCTAGACTGCCGAGCGGCAATCGACCCGCCCATCTGTTACTCGATCCTCTTTGTTGCAAAGCCCGAAACGTTCTGTAAGGCTTTGTACGCCATGCGCACCATCACGGCGATCATCTCGGTCGAGAAGCTCACCGCGAACGCGATCGCGCCGCTGACGGCCGCGCTGAAGCAGGTCCCCGGCGTCCAGAGTATCGACTTCAGTTTAGAGCGTAGCGTGGCTGTCGTGGAATTCGACGGAGGCGAGGCGAAGGTGGACGATCTTTTACGCGCCGTGCAGCAGGCGGGGTATCAGGTGCTGTAAAAACGTGCTCGTGTCACCTCGAAGCGGCCCGTTGAAGCCTCGTGTTCGTGTCTTCCACGATCACGAGCCACGAGCACGATTCAATTGCCCGCAACGGTCATGCGGGATATTTTGACGGTGGGCGCGGCAATCCGGCCCCGCAGCTCCAGATCGTTGCCCACCATCTCGATATTGCAGAGCATCTCTTTGAGATTCCCGGCGATCGTGATCTCTTCGACGGGATAGGCGAGCTTGCCCTTCTCGATCCAGAGGCCCACAGCCCCGCGCGAGTAATCGCCGGTCACCAGATTCACGCCGAAGCCGATCAGCTCGGTAACGTAAAGCCCTTCGTCGACGGAGGCGACGATCTGCTCCGGGCTGTGAGAGCCTGGCGTGAGAAAGAAATTGGTCGGGCTGACGCCCGGCGGCTCGCCGACGGAGCGAGACGCGTTGCCGGTGGACGGAAGCCCCAGCTTCCGCCCGCTGTAGGTGTCGAGCAAATAACTTTTCAAGACGCCGCGCTCGACCACCGTTCTCTTATTGACCGGCAGCCCCTCGCCGTCGAACGGTTTGGAGCCGAGCGCGCCGGGAATCGTCCCGTCGTCGACGACCGAGACCAACTCGGAGGCTATCCGCTCGCCGAGCTTGCCGACCAGAAAGGAAGCGCCCTTGTAGAGCGAATAGCCCGAAAGAGCGGCCGAGAGGTGGCGCAACAGAGTAGCGGAGATCTCGGGATCGAAAACCACCGGAACCTCGCGGGTGCTCACTTTGCGCGCGCCCAGCCGCCGCAACGCGCGCTCGGCAGCGCGCCGGCCCACGGCTTGAGGCGCTTCGAGACGCGAAAACTTCCGCTGCGTGGAATACCAGTAGTCGCGCTGCATCGAGCCGTTGGTTTGCGCCACCGGCGCCACCGACAAACTATAGGTCGATCCCCGATATTCGCCGGAAAAGCGATGGCTGTTGGCGTAGATGACCCGCCCGATTTGCGTGGAAAATTCGGCGCCTTCCGAATTGGCGATGCGCGGATCGAAATCGAGCGCGGCCCTTTCCGCCTCCACCGCTAGTCGAGTCTTCTCCTCGACGGACAAGGCGCGAGCCCGATCGTCGAACAGCTCCAGGTCGGGAATGCTTCGCGCCAGCTCTTCGGGCAAAGGCAGACCGCTGGAAGGATCCTGCGCCGTCAGGCGGGCCAGCGCGCAAGTGTCGTCCACCAGCCGCGCTATAGATTCCTTCGAGATGTCCGAGGTCGAGGCGGTCGCCGAGCTGGCGCCGAAAAACAGCCTGAGGCCGATCCGCTTCTCCTGCGCCTGGCTGATCTTCTCGACTTCGCCGAGGCGCACCGCGACAAAAAAGCTCTCGCTCTCCGCCATCACGACATCGCCTTGCGAGGCCCCTCTCTTCCGCGCCTCTTCAAGGACTTCGTGCGCCAGATCCTGATTCAGTTCTAACCGTTCCACGTTCGTTGTTCTTGGCCTATACGGGCGCGATGAATCGCGCCCCTACACTTTACGCCTTTCTCTCTGCGCCTTGGTTTTGACCCGCTTCTCGCTGCCTTCTTCATTTTGCATTTTACAATTTGCGCTTTGCATTTTGCACTTTTCTCTCCGCGCTTTGCGCTACGCGGCGGTTCCTCCGACGGTCAGGCCGTCGATGCGGATCGTCGGCAGTCCGACGCCGACAGGCACGGACTGGCCGTCCTTGCCGCAAGTCCCGACGCCTTCGTCCAACTTGAGGTCGTTGCCGACCATCGTGACGCGCGTGAGCACGTCCGGCCCGTTGCCGATCAGCGTCGCTCCTTTGACCGGCCGCGTTACTTTTCCATCTTCGATGAGATAGCCCTCGCTCGCGGAAAAGACGAACTTGCCGCTCGTGATATCCACCTGCCCGCCGCCGAACGCCACCGCGTAAAGCCCCTTTTTGACTGAGCGGATGATATCCTCGGGCGGCGTCTCGCCCGCCAGCATAAACGTGTTGGTCATGCGCGGCATCGGAATATGGGCGTAGCTCTCGCGCCGCCCGTTGCCCGTCGGCGCCATCTTCATCAGCGAAGCATTCAGCCGATCTTGCAGATAGCCGCGCAGAATGCCTTTTTCGATCAACACCGTCCGGTGGGTCGGCGTGCCCTCGTCGTCGATGTTGAGCGAGCCGCGGCGCGATGGGATCGTGCCGTCGTCAACGACGGTGCAGAGATCGGAGGCTACTTTCTGGCCGATGCGACCGGAGAAGGCGGAGACTTTCTTGCGATTGAAATCGCCTTCCAGGCCGTGCCCGATGGCCTCGTGGAGCAAAATACCGGGCCAGCCCGACCCCAGCACGACGTCCATCGTACCGGCCGGCGCATCCTGCGCATCTAAATTGAGAATCGCCTGGCGCACCGCCTCGCGCGTGTAACGCTCGTAGTCTCGATTGGCGGTAAAAAATTCAAACTCCACCCTGCCGCCGCCGCCGTAGCTTCCCACCTGGCGGTTTCCCCGCTCCTCGACGATGCAGGTGACGTTGAGGCGGGCGAGCGGTTGAACGTCACCCACCACCCATCCCCGGGAAGAGGCGACGAGTACGATTTTCTGCTCGCTCCCCAGCGAGACGAAGACCTGCTTGACGCGCGCGTCCAGGCCGCGGGCCAGGCCGTCTATCTCCTTCAGCAAGGCAATCTTGCGCTCGAGCGGCGCCTCGGTGACGGGAGTCGCGATCGGATAAAGATCGTGCGCTTGGATCCGCTCGCTCCCCACACGGACCGGCGTTTGGGCGCCCGGATCGTGCGCGATGTGGTGCGCCGTGCGCGCGGCGAGCGCGAGGTTGTCGATCGTGATGTCGTCCGTGTAAGCGTAGCCCGTCTTGGCTTCGGCCAGGACGCGTACGCCGACCCCGTTGGAGATCGACCGCGAGGCGTGTTTCACCAGCCCTTCTTCCAGGCTGATCGCCTCGTTGGTCCGGTATTCAAAATAGAGGTCC
>Ga0156192_1103_pt1 | contig 15893 bp, 13 predicted proteins | sample RifCSPlowO2_12_FD_107845 | JGI IMG/M metagenome (GOLD analysis project Ga0156192, IMG submission 107845) | Deltaproteobacteria bacterium RIFCSPLOWO2_12_FULL_60_19
CCGCGCCATTTCGACTCCGCGCTTCTGGAGATCGCTCACCGTGTCGTCAAAGCTGTCCGTTTCCAGGCAGAAATGAAAGCCCGTCATCGAGCCGTCCGACTTATGCGTCAACTCCAACACGGTGTCGCCGAGCTTGAGATAGGCGATCTGCATCCCGCCGCCCGCCTCGTGCTGAAAGTAGTGCTTGAAGCCGAAGTGCGTTTCGTAGAAGTCGATCGACCTTTCAAGGTCGCTCACATGCAGCGCAACATGGTCGATTCTGCGGAACATCGAAGCCTCTTTTAGAAAGCATAGTCCCAGCCGTTGGTGGTTTGCAAGAGAGGGTTGGAATAGACAGTAGGATTCTGCTGAAAAACCCTCCGTTCATCCTTCGAGAGCCTCAGGACGAACGGTGGAGCGGTTGAGATCATTGGAGATTTTCCGTTCATGCTGAGCCTAGTCGAAGCATTCTTAGGGTTTTTCAGCAGAATCACAGTAGCAGTGGAAAAATCTTCTGGTACGCGTAAAATGCTGAAAGGCGCATGGTTTGTTTATGCCCGTCTATCGTTTGACCGACGAAATCGCTTTTCCTCCGCCGGTGCACGCGGCGCCGGACGGCCTGCTTGCGGTGGGCGGCGATCTCTCGCCGCAGCGGCTGCTGCTTGCCTATCGGTTGGGTATCTTTCCCTGGTATTCCGAAGGCCTTCCCATTTTATGGTGGTCGCCCGACCCAAGACTGGTGCTGGAGCCCCAGGAGTTGCGCGTTTCCCGGCGCCTGCGCCGGGTTCTGAAAAAAGGCGTCTTCCGTATCACCTTCGATCAAGCATTCCCCTCTGTGATTCACGCCTGCGCCACTGTTCCCCGCAGAGAACAGGACGGCACCTGGATCACGCCGGAAATGGAGCAGGCCTACGTCCGCCTCCACGAGCTGGGATACGCCCACTCCGCCGAGAGCTGGCGGGACGGCCGGTTGGCGGGCGGGCTTTACGGCGTCTCTCTCGGCAAATGTTTTTTCGGCGAGTCGATGTTTCACTACGAGACCGATGCGTCAAAGGCTGCGTTTACGACGCTGGCTCGCCACTTAAAGAACTGGGGCTTTCAGATGATCGACGCGCAGGTGACGACGCGCCACCTCTTAAGCCTTGGAGCTAAGGAGGTGCCGCGAAGAGTCTTTCTCAAAAAACTGGCAGAGGCGCTCGTATTCCCCACGGTCAAAGGCAAGTGGGAAGCCGACGTGGAGGATACGTTTTAGAAGCGGGAGGGGAGGCCGCGTTCTGGAAACGTGGGGAAAATCCGTCTATGCTATGGACGGATTTTGTGTCCAGGATTCAGCGGAGGGATAAATGGCCAAGGTCAAAGAGGCGTTCACGATGAAGTACCAGGGAAATAAGACCGCACCGATTGTCGAGGTTTCGTTCTCGGCGGGGGAAGAGGTCGAAGTGGTTAAGGAGTGGAAGAACGACGCCTACCTGGTGAAGAAGGACAACCAGGTTTTCAACGTCCCCAAAAAATTCCTGACCTGAGCTAACCTTGCGGGCAGCGGCCGTTGGCGAGGTGAGAGTCAAAGTCCGCGCGGAATAACCTGAGCGCGCTTTCAATCGGCGGGCCGGGCATGTTGACGAGGTTGCAGAAGCCCTTGCCTTTGTTGAAGGCGATTACTTTGGCGAATTGATCGAGGATCGGCTGCCCGCCTTGCCCCTGCTGCACTTTTTTCAACATCGCGGCAAGCATGTTGGTCTCCATCCGGCAGGCCGGGCATTGCCCGCAGGATTCCACAGAAAAGAACTCCGCGATCCTGAGCGTCTCCTCGACGATGCAGCTCTCCGTCGTGATCGGATGCACCACGCCGCAGCCAATGGCCGATCCGGCTTGCCGCACGGAGTTGTGATCGAGCGGGATATCTATTTTCTCGCCCGGTAGGTAGGCGGATGACGGCCCGCCCGGCTGAATCGCCTTGATCCGGTTGCCGCTTTTCACTCCGCCGCCGCAGTCCTCGATCAAATAACGGAGCGGCGTGCCGAAGGGCAGCTCGTAGACGCCGGGCCGATGGACCTCTTCGTTCATAGAAAAAATCATCGTTCCCGGACTCTCGGCGGTGCCGAACGAGCGGTACCACTTGGCGCCGTGGGCGATGATCGGCGCCACGTTGGCGAGCGTCTCGACGTTATTGACGGCCGTTGGCTTGCCGAAAAGCCCCGCAGTCGCGGGGAACGGCGGCTTCTGCCGCGGGAGGGGCTGTTTTCCTTCAATGACCTCGAGAGCGGCGGTGTCTTCACCGGCCACGTAGTTGGCCGGCGCCGGTGAAAGCAGAATCTCCAGGCTGAAATCGCCGCCGGCGTTGATTTTCTCTCCCCAATAGCCGGCGGCTTTCGCTTCGGCCAGAGCGTCGCTCATGCTGCGCGTAGCCTCTTCGTATATGGCGTTGATGTAGAGGTAGGCTTTGGACGCTTTGACCGCGTAGGAGGCGAGAATCAAACCTTCCAGAACCAGGTGGGGAAGATTCTCCATGAGGAGACGATCCTTTTTGCTTCCGGGCTCGTCTTCCCCGCCGTTCAGAACCATATAATGCGGCGTTTCCGTGGACTCCGCCGTGAAGGCCCACTTTTTGCCGGTAGGAAAACCCGCGCCTCCGCGTCCCCTGAGACCGGAGTCGGCGATCTCTTGAAGGATCTGTCCGGGAGAGAAACCCTTAAGCGCTTGCGCCAACGCCTCGTAACCGCCGCGGGCGCGATAGGCCTGGAGGTTCTCTCTCCCTTCCACCACGCCGCGTGGAAAAAGGATGCCCTGCATCGGTTAGAAAACTCCGGTGTCGAGAAGCTGGTAGATCAGCTCCTTAAGCGAACCATCGATCGTGTCGAGGCGCGTCACGTTCGGCCCGCCTGCGAGATGGCCCATGATATCGTCCAAATCCCCTTTTTTCACGCCGGCGTACCAACTCTTCTCGGGGTAGAGGACAACGTTCGGTCCTTCCTGGCAGGCGCCGAAACACAGGTAGGGCCTGACCTCCAGATCGTCGATGCCCTGGTCCTTCACTCTTTGCTGGAGCTCTTTCATAAGCTCGTCGGCGCCACGATTTTTACAATCGACGTTTTGGCAGACAAGACAGATCCTCTTCACTCGTCTCTCCTTACAGCTAAAAATAAACGGACAACCGCCGCACAGGTCAATTCATCTGCAAGACCCAATCCCTTTGCTTCATGATCTCGCTGAGAACCCGCTCGTCCGCTTCCGTGGGCAGAGCCTCGGCCAAATGTTTTTGGTACGCTTCGGCCGAGAGGAGATCGCCTTTGACGCTGTAGGTCTGGCCGACGAAATTGCCGATCGAGCGGTTAAACTTGAGGTCGGGTGCGTAGAGCCGCGGCTGGTCCGGCGGGAGAAATTGGTTTAGCGCGTCGATCAGCTTTTGACACTCGGCCATATAATGAGTCCTGGCCAAATCGTTGAGCCTTCCTTTGTCCGCCGGGGTAATGGCTTCGTGTTCGTCGTAGCGTCCCTTGAGCCCCCACACGTAAGCCCAGTTGGCGGACGACGAATGGTCGGTGCCGAACAGGTCATAGGCGGTGGAGAGCCACTTGTTGAAATATTTTTGCACGATCGGCACCGGAATCTTACCTGCCCGGACGATCCGCGTGAGTCCGGTATTGCCGGTAAACATGTGGAAGAACTCTTCCTTGAGCATGGCGGTGACGCTTTGCGCCAGGGGAGCGAAAGAGGAATGGCTCAACATGGTGAGTTGGTACTTGCCGTCGCGGTCGACGAACTGCGTGTAGGTGAAAAAATCGAGCCAGTTGTTGACCGGCGCGTTAAAAGAGCCCAACAATCGGTTCCCCTGAGAAGCCCTGCGCTCCAGCATTTTCTGCGCCTCCAGCTTTCCGGAGTCGCCGAAATAGGCGACCAATAGATAACACATCTGCCAGCCGTGCCGCATCTCCTCGCTGTTGACGCGGATCAGCGCCTGGCGGTCGTAGTCGGTCGGGGCGGTGTCGAGCAGATTTCTCTGTTGCTCCACCGAAGCAAACTCCGTGTCGCCCTGGTAGACGATTAAGTTGAGCAGGGCGTCGCGGATCGACTGATTCGGGATCTGCCCGGCCGTCTCCCACTTGCGCTGCCCCATGAAATCCCCGAACTCGATCCCGGGGGAATGGTTGTCCCCGAGCTTGGTCTCGAATTTATAATCGCCAAGCAACTGTGGGTCGTAGCCGATGTCCTTTTGCCACTGGCGGAAGTAGTCCACCCAATCATCAAACGTCGCTATTCTTGCCATGTGCGTTCCTTTCCGATCGTGTATAGTTCGAACGATCGTTAGAATAGCCTATCCCGCGCACAAAAGCAAGCCCGCCAGCCAACCATTTGCTTCAGCCCCTAATGATAGAGTTCGAGCAGTTCCACCAAGCCGAGATCGCGCATCTGCTCGAAGAGGTATTTTTTGATCTCTCCCACGGTGTCCATTTGCAAGGCGATCTGCGCCGCTGTCTTAGCCTCCTGATACGCAACCGAACGAATGATCCTTTTTACCACGGGGATGTAGAGCGATCCCATGCTGAACTCCTCCAACCCCATCCCCAAAAGCAGCAACGTGCAGAGAGGGTCGCCAGCCATCTCGCCGCACATGCCGACGCGCTTGCCCTGTATTCTCGCCGCCTCGATCGTCTGCGTCAACGCAGCCAGGACCGCCGGATGAAGCGGCTCGTAGAGGCCGGCGACTTTGTGATTGCTCCGGTCGACGGCCAAAATATACTGAATCAGATCGTTGGTTCCGATGCTCAGAAAATCGACCTCGCGAAGCATCCGAGAGGCCAAGTGGACCGCCGAGGGAACCTCCACCATCACTCCCAGCTCCATTCGACGGTCGAACGGGACCTCATTTCGCTCCAGCTCGTCTTTGACCTCGGCGAGGATTTCCTTGACTTTCAACACCTCCTCCAAACTGGTGACCATCGGAATCAGCAGCCGAACCCTCCCGAGCGCGCCCACGCGGAGAATGGCGCGCAGCTGGGCTTTGAAGATTTCGGTCATTTCAAGCGAGACCCGGATCGAGCGCCAGCCGAGGAATGGATTGGGCTCCACGGTAGCGCGGCGCATATAGGCCGGGTATTTGTCCGCCCCGATATCGAGCGTGCGAATCGTTATCGGCTTTCCGTCCATGCCCTCGACCACCCGGCGGTAGAGCGCGAACTGCTCCTCTTCGCTCGGGAAATCCCGGTGCGTGAGAAAAGGTATCTCGGTGCGATAGAGGCCGATCCCCTGGGCGCCGTGCAGGTGAGCGAAGGCGATGTCGCTCAGCAGGCCGACGTTCGCGTAGAGCGCGACCCGCCGGCCGTCCTGCGTCTCAGCCGGCGAGTCATGCAACTCGTTTAACTCCTTATTCAGCGCCTGGTAGTCGCGTTCGAGTCGATCGTATTCGCGAACCACTTCATGGCTGGGATTGATGTAAACCACGCCTGAATTGCCGTCTACGATGAGCGAATCGCCGGCCCGCACGTTCTCCATCACTCCCTCCACGGCGACCACGCTCGGAATCTCAAAAGACTTGGCCAGGATCGAGGCGTGCGAGGTCGCCCCGCCGGTCGCCAGGACGATGCCGCGAAAATGGTCTCCTTCAATCAAGCTCAGATCGGCCGGGGAGAGATCTTCCGCGACCAGGACGGCGCCCTTGGGCAAGACCGGCTTTTCTTCGTTCGTCCCGGAGAGATTTTCCAGCAGCCTCTGGGCGACATCTTTCACGTCGGCGGCGCGCTCCCGCAGATATTCGTCCTCGATCCGGCTGAAGGAATCGAGGTGCTGCTCGAACACGCTGCTCACGGCGTACTCGGCGGTGTAGCGCTCTTTGCGGATCTTGGTCTCGGCCTGTTCGATCATCGTCGGATCTTCCAGGATCAGACGGTGGACGTCGAACAGGGCCCCTTCCTCTTTGGAAATCAGCTGGCTCATGCGCTGTTTGAGGTTCTGAATCTGCTCGATCCCTCTCTCGACGGCGCCGCGGAACCTTTCGATCTCGTGTTTAGGATTTTTCGCTCGCTCCTCTTTCACGGAGCTGAGATTCAGGCGGGGCTTGAGGACATAGGCGTTGCCCCGGCCGAAGCCGGGCGAGACGGACAGGCCGGCCAGGCGGCCCCGCCATCGCTGAGTCGCGCCGCGACCGATACTCTCCCGGTGCTTGCCTTCGTAAGAACGGAGCCGGCGCAGGGCATCCACCATGCCTTTGCGGTATTCCTTGCGCTCGCGCTCTTTGTCTTTTAGGGAATCGATCAGGCGGGCCTGGATGATGATGCTCGAGGCCTGCGCGGAAATCGCCTTGAGCAGGCGGATCTCGTCGCGCGAAAATTTTCGGCGGCGCGAGGTCTGGACGACCAGCACGCCGCGCGGCTCCTTTTGCTCGATCAGGGGAACGCCGAGAAAAGAATGGTAGCGCTCCTCGCCGGTCTCGGGAAAATACTTGTAGCGCGGGTGCGCCTGAGCGTCGACCACGATCACCGGTTTCATCTGCTGGATCACCAGGCCGGTCAATCCTTCGCTGATGCCCATCGAAACTTTCCCGACGGACTCTTGATCGAGACCCATGGTGGCGCAGAGCGTGAGGCGGTTTTTCTTTGGGTCAAGGATGTAAAGCGAGCAGACCTCGGTTTCCATCCGCTCCGCCACGATGGCGACGATGTTTTTCAGCGTCTCCTGCAGGTCCTGCGAGTGGCTGACAAGCGTGCTGATGTCTTCGAGAATCAGCAGGTGAGAGCGCGATCGGCGAGAAAATTTTTTGGCCCTGGCCATAACAAACATATTCTATGCGGATTCAGCCGCAAATTACAATTCTGAAGCGCGCGGGCTCGAAGTGTTTTATCCGCCTTCGCAGAAGACCACGGCCACCCGGCCTTCGTAGCCGAAGCTACTTCGGCGGAGTAGGCTAAGCCCGTGGAGGCTTCATTGCGCGGAGAGAAAAGCGCGTTTTTGCCGGCGATGACCCGTGGTCTCGCGGCGCTCGAAGCGGCCGGGGATCTTCTGGCCGCACGGGCAGCGGCCATCGACCAGGCCGTACTCCAGGATGTCGTGCCACGAGCGGCGGATCAGAGCGCGATGGCAGCCGGGGCAGTAAGTCGTCTGCCCCTCGTCGTCGAAAATATTCCCGACGTAGCAGTACTTCACGCCGATAGAGAGGGCAATTTGCCGCGCCCGTTTTAGCGTTGCGGTTGGAGTTCGGGGTTTGTCGGTCATCTTGAAATCCGGATGAAATGCAGTGAAGTGAAGCGGCACGCTGTCGCCCAGGTTTTTGAGCACCCAGTCGCATAGCTGCCGGGTCTCTTCCGGGTCGTCGTTTTCGCCGGGAATCATGAGATTCGTGATCTCAAACCAGATATCGGTTTCGTTCTTGAGCCATTTGAGCGTGTCGAGGACGGGTTCGAGATGAGAGAACGTAAGTTTATGATAAAAGCGTTCGGTAAACGCCTTAAGGTCCACGTTGGCCGCGTCGATGTAGCGATAGACCTCGGGCCGCGCCTCGGGCGTGATATAGCCGGCCGTCACCATGACGCTCTTGAGACCGTTCTCCCGCGCGAGGCGCGAGATGTCGATCGCGAATTCTCCCCAGATCACCGGGTCGTTGTACGTAAAGGCGATGCTCGGAACGTTTTCCGCGAGCGCCAGCTTGACCACCTCTTCCGGTCCGGCGGTTACGCTGTGGGCTTCGTCCAGTTTCGCCTTGCTGATGCTCCAGTTCTGGCAGAAGCGGCATCCCAGGTTGCAGCCCGCGGTGCCGAAGCTCAGCACGCCGGTGCCGGGGAGGAAATGGTTGAGCGGCTTTTTCTCTATAGGATCAACGGCGAAACCGGTCGATTTGCCGTAGCCGAGGGAATAGAGCCGGCCGCCGATATTTTTTCGGATGTAGCAGAAGCCGGCCTGATCTTCGCCGATGCGGCAATAGCGGGGGCAAAGCGTGCAGAGGATGCGGCCGTCCTCTTCCGTGTGCCACCAGAGCGCCTCTTTCATAGCTAAAACTATCCCCCGTTTTTTCCACCTACGCAAGGGGGCGGCCATGTGCTATAAAAGCCGCATGAGCGCGGTCAAGGGTCTCAAGGGCATGCGTCATCTCGCCCTGAAGGTGCGGGATATCCGGTGCTCCAGGGCCTTTTATCAGGACTTCTTCGGCATGAAAGTGGTCTGGGAGCCGGACGCGCAAAACGTCTATCTCTCTTCGGGCTGTGACAATCTCGCGCTACACGAGCTGCCGAAGGGCAAAGAGCCGCCGGCCGCCGAGCAGCTGCTGGATCACCTCGGTTTTGTGGTCGAGAGCATCGAACGGGTACGGGAGCTGGAAACGGAGTTTCGCTCCAAAGAGGTTAAGATCGTCCATCCGTTCAAGATCCACCGGGACGGCAGCGCGTCCTTCTATCTTGCCGATCCGGACGGCATCGTGATCCAGATGCTCTACGAGCCGACGCTCAGCCGCCAGGAGATAAAATAGCCGCAAGAATCCGGGCATAACGCGCGATCCCTATTCGCCGGATCATGAAAAGAAGATCTCAATACACGTTGCTCGCAGGGCTGGTAAGCCTCTCCTTGGCTGCCTCCTCGGCCCTCCCGCCCGGCCCCGCAAGCGGCGGAGCGGGAGCGGCCCAGCCCGCCGTTCGACCCGTCAGGATTCCTTTCACAGAATTCCGATTGAAAAACGGGCTGCGGGTGATTCTCTCCGAAGACCATTCGGCGCCGACCTATTCGATCTGCGTGACCTATAACGTAGGCTCGCGCGACGAGCCGAAGGGGCAGACCGGCTACGCGCACCTCTTCGAGCACATGATGTTCCAGGGCTCGGATAAGGTGGGCAAAGGGGAGCATTTCATCCTGGTCCAGACTTACGGTGGCCGCTCCAACGGCACGACCAACGCCGACCGGACCAATTATTTTGAAACGCTGCCGGCAAACCAGCTCGAGCTGGGGCTCTTTCTCGAGGCCGATCGCATGCGCTCCCTGGTCATCAATCAGGCCAATCTCGACAACCAGCGCCACGCGGTCCAGGAGGAGAGGCGGCTGCGCGTCGACAACCAGCCTTACGGCCAAACGTATGAGGTGGTTATCGAAACGGCCTACGACAATTTCGCCTACAAACATTCCACCATCGGTTCAATGGAGGACCTCAATGCCGCCACGCTCGACGACGCGGCGAGTTTCTTTAAATCCTACTACTCGCCGAGCAACGCCGTGCTCTCGCTCGTCGGCGACTTCAAGGCCGAGGAGGCGCTGGGCAAGGTCAAAAAGTATTTCGAGGAGATCCCGGCGCGCCCGCTCCGCCCCGCGGCGGATATCTCCGAGCCCGAGCAGAAGGGCGAGCGGCGAAAAACCATCGAGGACGCCTTTGCCCAGCGTCCCCGGATCGATATCGTCTACAAAATCCCCCCCGGCAATACACCCGACTGGCTGGCGCTGGAGGTTCTCGGACGCGCGCTGATGTCGGGCCGGTCGTCGCGTCTCTACCAAAAATTGGTCAAGGAAAAAGAGGTGGCGGTGGAGATATCGGGCGGCGCGCAGGAGCGCCGGGGGCCATCGCTTTTCTGGGTGGTGGTGATGGCCCGGCCCGGCAAGGAGCTGGCCGAGATCGAGCGGCTGATCGATGAGGAGATCGGTATTATTGAAAACGAGCCGGTGGCGCAATGGGAGATGGAGAAGGCGCGGATGCAGTGGCGCAGCCGCCACGCCGACCAACTCCGCAGTACGCAGTCACGCGCCGCCCGTCTCGGCCACTATGCGGTTTACTACGACGATCCCTCGCTCCTCAACAGGTTGGAAGAACGGATCGGCCGCGTGACACCGGAGGATCTAAGGCGCGTCGCGCGGTCCTATTTGCGAAAGAGCAACCGGACGGTGGTCGTGACGCTGCCTGCCCCCAAGGCGGCACAACCCGCGCAGTGAGAATCAGAGAAGGGGATGAAGCCACATCGAACCAAAAGGTTGCTTGCTCGATCCTTCCGGGCGCTAGTCCTGAATGGGGTCGCCGCGTCCTGCATGGTTTTCGTTCAGGCATGCTTGCAACAGCTGCCAGGTGCTCCGGGATCGGCGCCCGAAGCTGGTCCATCGAGCAAGGTCGAGCGAAAATATCTGGCGCCGGTTTCCAAAGACGTCCTGCGCGTGAAGCTGCCGGCGCCGGTCGAGGCGACTTTGGCAAACGGCCTGACGGTGTTGATCCTGGAGGATCACCGCCTGCCCACGGTTTCCATGCGGCTTCACCTTGGCGGCGCCGGCGGCCTCTATGACCCTGCGCACTTGCCCGGGCTTGCCGGCGTGACGGCGGAGATGTTGCTTGAAGGGACGAAATCCCGCGCGAGCAGAAAAGTTGCAGAGGAAGTGGAAAGCCTCGGCGCTCATCTCGCCGCATCGGCGCGTTTCGGCGGCGATGCGGCGGCGATTAACGCCTCGGGGCTGAGCGACAACTTTGACGAGTGGTTCGCTCTTGCGGCGGACGTCTTGCTCCACCCGGTCTTTCCGGCGGAGGAGTTGGAACGGCTCAAGCAAAGACTCAAAACCCAGCTGCGCCAGCAGCGCGCCTCGCCGTCGTTCCTGTCCGGCGAGCGTTTTAACCGGGCGGTTTTTGGCAGCCATCCCGCCGCGGTCGTCTCCTCGACGGCGGAGGCGATCGATGCTTTGACGCCGGCTCAACTCGCGCAATGGCACCGCGATCGCTACGCACCGCAAAATGCCATCCTGGGAATTGCCGGCGACGTGCGCGCGGCTGATGTGATTCCCAAGCTCAACCGTTGGCTCGCGGGATGGCGCAGGAGCGAAGCGAAAGAATCTTTGCCCGCCGCTCCCGCTCCGGCAAAGACGAGAAAAGTCTATCTGGTGGACCGGCCCAATTCGATTCAGACGACTCTGGTGATGGGAAACATCGCTCTCGACCGCGCCCATCCGGATTACATACCGATGACGATTATGAATCGGATCCTGGGCGGAGGCTCCGCCGCCCGCCTGTTTCTCAATCTGCGCGAGGAGAAGGGTTACACCTATGGAGTTTACAGCTCGTTCGCCGCCCTCAGATATCCGGGGCCATGGCGCGCCGGCGGCGACGTGCGCACCGAGGTCACCGGCGGCGCGATGAAAGAGTTTTTCTACGAGCTGCGCCGCATCCGCGAGGAGAAGGTCTCGGGCCGCGAGCTCGAAGACGCCAAACGGTCGGTGGTCGCCGGCTTCGCCCTTTCGCTGGAGCAGCCCGCTCAATTGTTGGAGTTCGCGATCGCGCGGAAAATCTACGGTCTGCCGGCCGATTACTGGGACAACTATCCGGAAAAGGTCATGGCGGTTACGGCCGACGAGGTCCAGCGCGTCGCCCGCAAATACCTCGATACGGAAACCGTGCAGATCGTCGCCGTCGGCAACGCCGGCAAGATTCGGGCCGAACTGGAAAAATATGGGCCGGTAGAGCTGTTCGACACCGAGGGCAGAGCGATCAAAGCCGTGCCCTCCCCGTCGTGATTCCCGATCGTGTGCCGCTCTACCTATTCTTTTTCTTCCGCGAAAATCTGTTTCCAGACATTGTCGGCCGCATCTTCGCCGCTGTGAACGCAATCGGCGGTGCCGACTCCGCGGTAGGCATTGCCGGCGAGTTGCAGGCCGGGAAATTTGTCGAGGTGAGTTTTGATTCGCCGGACTCTTTCGAGGTGGCCGACGTGGTACTGCGGCATGGAGCGCGGGTGGCGATTGATGCGGCAGAAAAGCGGCTTGACCCTGATGTCCAATAGCATAGCCAGTTCCTCGCGTACGCTTGCTTCCATTTGCTGATCGTCTTGCTCGTACAGATAGGGCTGCGACGCTCCACCGATAAAGGCCCTCAGCAGCACGGAACCTTGCGGCGCTCTGCCGGCGTATTTCAGGCTGCTGAAGGTGCAGGCGAGGATTTTCCGCGACTCGACGGCCGGCGCAACCAGACCGAAACCGGCAAGGTTATTGGGGATGTCGCTCTCACGATAGGCTAGACTCACAGTCGCCGTCGAGGCGTACGAGATCGCATCCAACTCTTGAGCAAGCTCAGGCGCGAGCATCGATACCAACTTCGCGGCCGTGTAGGCCGGCGTTGCGACGACGACGCCCTGAGCTTCGAGTTTCTCGCCGCTGTTGGTCGTCACGGTCCAGCTCTTCGTCGTCTCATTCCACGCCAGGCTCGATGCCGGGCTATCCAGCCGCACGGCTCCAGCGGGGAGGCGCGCGGCGATCGCGTTCACCAGCTCTTGCATGCCGCCCGCGAGCGAAAGAAAAAGGCTCCAGCGCGCGCCGCTCTGCGGCCGGCTGCGGCGGCGCTTTTGCTCCCGGCGCATCGCCAGGACGACGCTTCGCTGGGAGCGTTCCATCTCTAAGAATCGCGGCATGGTTGTAGCGAGGCTGAGATTTTCCGGATCGGCGGCGTAAATCCCGCCAATGAGCGGCTGCGCGACGCGTTCCAGCACTTCCCGACCAAAGCGCCGCCGCACAAACGAGGCGAGGCTCTCATCGCCCTCGCCGCGCCCGCGAGGTAACAACGGCTCCAGCGCCATTCTAAGCTTGCCGCGCCAGGAAAATAGCGGAGTCCGGATAACCGGCCACAATCGCGTCGGCGCCATGAGCAAAAATCCCTCAGGCAGCGGCACAAGCCCGCCGCGGTGGACCACGAAGACGCTCTGCCGGGCGGAGTTGGTCGAGATCAGCCTGGAAGTAAGACCGAGCCGCTCGCATAACTTCAACGCCCAGGGCTTCTCGGAGATGAAAGAATCGGGGCCGGCTTCCACCAGAAAGTCATCGATACGCTCCGTTCTGATGCACCCGCCGAGGCGCCGGCCCGCCTCAAGCAGGATCACTTCCAGATCGAGCCGTTTTTCCCGGCTGAGTTCCACCAGGCGGTGAGCCGCCGCCAGACCGGAAATGCCGCCGCCGACGACGATGATGCGGGGAGTTGCCATGGTCTCAATGCAAAATGCAAAGTGCAAATTTCAAAATGCAAAGTTCACCGGAAAGGGAATATTGACTTTTACATTTTGCAATTTTCATTTTGTTTTTTTACTTGCCGCAGTTTCGACCACCTCCGCTATCATGCGGATGAAGGTCGGGTGGTCGTTGAGGGATTTAGCCCGGAGAAAACGCAGACCGAGTGATTCGGCGATTCCTTTCGCCTCGATATCGAGATCATAAAGCAGCTCGACGTGATCGGAGACAAAGCCGATCGGGGCGACGACGACTTCGGCCGCGCCCTCCGCCGCGAGATTTTTCAAGGCCGCGCCGATGTCCGGCTCCAGCCACGATTCCTTGGGGCTCCCGCTCCGGCTCTGATAGGCAAGCGACCATCGCTTATGGTTCAGACGCTGAGCAACGAGTGAGTAGCTTTCCTCAAGTTGCGCGCAGTAGGGAGAGCGCGCGGCCATCACTGTGGGAATGCTGTGCGCCGTGAAGAGCAGCGGCGCAGCGGAGCGTTTCGCCTCCGGCAGTTTCGCCAGCTCCGCCCCAATCTGCTCCGCCCACGCCTGAACAAAGAGGGGATGCGCGTGCCAGCCGGGACAAAAGTCTATATCCGGAGCAGAGCCGCCTATCTCCTTCCGCGCCATGGCCACATTATCCTGATAGCGTTTCCAACTTGCCTCGGTCTCGTGCGACGAGAGAATAAAACCGAGAGCGCGCTTCACACCGCCTGCCGTCATTTTTTCGAGCGCCTCGCGGATGGACGGGTTCGAGTGGCGCAGGCCGACGTAAACCGGCAAAGGGTGCCCCTGCTCCTTGAGCAGCTCCTCCAGCGCGCGCGACTGGCGAATCGTGATGTCGTTCAGCGGCGAGCGGCCGCCGACCGCCTCGTAGTGATGCGCGACTTCCTCAACTCGCTCAGGCGGCACCGGGATGCCGCGCAGCACGCGGGCCAGGAACGGACGGATATCTTCCGGCGATGTGGGCCCGCCAAAGGCGAGCAGCAGAACCGCGTCATAGGAAGTTTGCATGAGCCATCTTACCTCGCGCTCAGCTCGTGCACCGCCTCGACCATCGCGATTACGTTTTCCACCGGAGTCTCCGGCAAGACGCCGTGGCCCAGGTTGAAGATATGGCCCGGCCTCCCGCCGGCGCGCTTGAGAATCTCGGCCACCTTGCGGCGGATCTCCTTGGGCGAAGCGAACAGCGCCACCGGATCGAGATTGCCCTGGATTCCCACGTCGTATCCCAGTCGTTCCCAGGCCGCGTCCAGATCCACCCGCCAGTCGACGCCAATCACGTCCCCGCCGGCGGCGCGGAGCAGCCGCAAAAGCCCGGCCGTTCCGGTGCTGAAGTGGATGACTGGAACGCCGGGCGTGATAGCCGCGATGGTCGCTCGCGTGTAGGGGAGGACATATCTCTCGTAATCGTCGGGCGCCAGGCAACCCACCCAACTATCGAACAGCTGCACCGCCTGCGCGCCGGCGGCGATCTGCGCGTTCAAATATTTCGCCAGCGCGTGAGCCAGCCGCTCCATCAACGCGCGCCAGGCGCCGGGATCGGTGTACATCATCTTTTTGGTCCGGAGATAGTTGCGGGAGCCGCCGCCTTCGATGAGGTATGAGGCGAGGGTGAAGGGCGCGCCTGCAAATCCAATGAGCGGCACCCGGCCATCAAGCGCCACGCGACACTTGCGCACCGCCTCGAAGACAAAGGAGAGGGCTTCTGCGGGTTCGAATTCCACAAGCTGCTCGACGCCGGTCCGGCTGCGAACCTGATTATGGATTACCGGGCCGTCGTCTTTCGAATACTCAAGGCCTACGCCCATCGGCTCAAGTATAAGGAGAATGTCGGCGAACAAAATGGCGGCGTCCACGCCGAGGCGCTTCACGGGCGTGACGGTGATCTCGGCGGCCAAATCGGGACGCTTGCAGAGTTCGAGAAAAGAAAATTCCGCCCTAAGTTTTCGATACTCCTGCATGTAACGGCCGGCCTGGCGCATGAGCCAGACAGGAGTGTAGGGAGTTTTTTCCCGGCGGCAGGCGGCGAGAAAGGGATGGTTTGGGCTCGTCATGACTAAAGTAGGTTGTTGCCCAGGCGCTTCAATCTGCAACTGTAGGGGGGAGAACGAGGCAAAGTCAAATGAGGCGCATCCACGATGCAGCACTCGTGTGCGCCTGTTCCGGCAAGGGCCTGCATCTACGGCGGGAGCCGATGCTTTTCTGCTGTTCTGCTCCGAGGTGCCACCGTGTGTTGGTTTTAGTATGTGAGCATCGCCAGAGTCGGACGTCTCCCGCCTCCGACGCAGGCCCTCACCTTCACAGGCGCGTCGCTCCGTCGGGTAAACTTCTATCGTACATCACCTACTTCGGGTGCGTGGTGTGGCGACGCCGATGGCGGCGTCGCCGTATTTCTCGCGGAGAGTGTCGATCCCGCGGTAGAGTTTCTCCCAGGAGCGGCCCTTTTGAGCGTCAAAAAGCGACTCCTGCCCGCGGGAGTCGGAGAGAGAGCCGGCGGTGACGCCGAGCAGCCTCACGGGTCGGCCTGGGGTGAGATTTATTCGCAGGAGGTCGCTCACAACGGCGAAGATCTCGCGATCGAAGCAAGTGGGAGCGCCGAGCGTGCGCGAGCGGGTGATGGTTTTGAAGTCGGAGTAGCGGATCTTCAAAGTGATGCAGCGGGCAAAGCAGCCGTCTTGCCTCAGCCTTCTTCCCACCTCGTCGACCAATTCCCATAAAACGCTCTCCATTTTTTCTCTCTGTTTGAGCGGCCGGTCCAGCGTAGTTTCATTGCCGATCGAGTGGTCGTGGATTCGCGGCTTGCGTTCGCGTTCGTCGAGATCGAAATGCCGCTCGCTGAGTTCAGGCCGACTGAGCAAGTCGCCGATCGTCTTGATTCCACGCCGGGCCAGTTCAGCCTGGGCCTTGGGTCCGACGCCCGGAACCAACTCTATCGGGAGAGGCGAAAGAAAAGATCTTTCCATTCCGCTCAAGACATGAATCAACCCCTGAGGC
>Ga0156192_1140_pt1 | contig 15754 bp, 13 predicted proteins | sample RifCSPlowO2_12_FD_107845 | JGI IMG/M metagenome (GOLD analysis project Ga0156192, IMG submission 107845) | Deltaproteobacteria bacterium RIFCSPLOWO2_12_FULL_60_19
TCCAGCTCTTTTTGAATCTGATGCATCGACGACGAGCAGGCCCGCATCCCGTAGGGCAGGTACTTGATCACATAGGCGATGAGCAGAATCCAGATCGTGCCGTAGATCGGAATCGGCACGGTCAGGTAGAGCCACAGAATGGCGATGCCGAGGACCAGCCCGGGAATCGCAATCGGACTGAAGGCGAGAAAATCGAGCGTGCCCCTCCCGCGCCACTGCGTGCGCACCACGATCCAGGCCATCATCGCCGTGAGCGTCATGACGATCGTCGAGCTGGAAATTCCCAGCACCAGGCTGTTCCAAAAGGCGCGGCCGATCAGCGGCAGGCTGAAAAGCCGCTTGTAGTTGTCGAAGCTTAAGCTGGCTAAAGCTTCGCTGGATGGCGCCATATAAAACGGCAGGAAAGACGACCAGACGATGGTCAGAACCGGAAAGATAAAAACGATCAGCGCAAAGATGAGCGTGATCAGGGCCAGCGGATACCGCCACGCGCCGAGATCGAACGCCACCGGGCGATAGCCCTTGCCGGTAATCGTGGTGAAGCGCTCCGAAATCTTAGTCGCCTTCAAGTAGAAAACGATGCCGACCGCGGTGATCGCCAGGTAAACAATCGCAAACGTGCTGGCCAGGCCGAAGTTGGTCGGCACCTTGTGCGTGGCGAGATAGACCTCCGTCGCGAAAACTAAGATGCCGGCGGGTATGCCGACCAGCGCCGGCACTTCGAAGTTCTCGATGGCGCGCACGAAGGTGATGATCCACACCGAAAGAATCGCCGGCAACAGCACCCGGAGCGTGATCCGGAACGTCGTGCGCAGGATGCCCGTGCCGGAAATGATCGCGGCCTCTTCCAGCGAGGGATCCATCGAGCGGAACGACGCGGTCAGCAACAAAAACGCAAGCGGGATCTGATCGCTGCCGAGCACCCAGATCATCCCCGCCATGTTGTAGAGTTCCAACGGCTGCTCAAAGCCCAGGACCCGCGTGGCGATCAGGTTGATCAGGCCGGACCTGCGGCTGAAAAGCATGATCCAGCCGATGGTCGTCAAGAGCCCGGGGACGATCATCGGGACTAGAATAGACGCGTAGATCGCCTTCTTGAACGGCATGTTGGTCCGCTCGGTTACCCATGCCAGATAGACTCCTCCCAAAAAGGCCAGCAGGCTCGCCCCGACGCTGAAGACAAGCGAGTTCTGAAAGGAGCGGATCATCTCCTTGCGCTCGAACAGCGAGGCGTAATTATCGAGCGTAAAGTGGCCGGCGACCCCCGGAGGGCTGCTGCTGAAGCTGCCGTAAAGCAACATCAAGAGCGGCACCACCGTCAGGTAGGCGATCAACAGTCCGGCAAGCGTGCAGACAATCGTGTCCGGCCGGAGGATAAAGCGAAGACGTGCGAACATCACTTCCCTCGACTCAATGGCTCACTCTTTCTGCAGCGAAAGGAAGCGCGCCGGAATTTCGGCGACGAGATAGACCGGACCGGAAAGGTAGAAGCGGATGCCGCCGGCATGCGCGGCCTGGGCATCGATCACCACGACGCGCGCCAAAGGATCGTGCCTTCTGCCGATAGCCGACGCTTCATCGGCGGAACCGCTGAGATGGACAAAGGCGCGACCGCGCGGCTTAAGCCCCTGGTGGAGCGTGCTCTCCGCCAGGTCGCGCGCCGTCCCGTGATAAAGACAAGCGGGCGGCGCGACACTCTCCGCGCCGAACTCCACCGGGAAGGAATGGCCGTAAGTCGCGCGCACCTTCCCCTCGCGCATTTCGAAGCGCTGTTTTTCAGCCTCCGTCACCAGCCCGAGCAGCTCCTGCTCCGTAACATCCGGGAAACGCCCGTGGACCAGCTCCTTCAACTCTTCCCACGAGACAAATCCCTGCGGGTCGAAGCGGAGCGGGTATTCCGGCGGGCGATGGCGCAGGAGATAGCTCAGAAAGCGAGAGAGACGATCGGCGGGAACCATAAAATAGGGATCAGGAATTAGGGGTTAGGAGTCAGTTGTGAGTCTTGCATTCCGACCTCCGGCTGCCGGACTCTATTTCTTTCTTTTCTCTCCGGCCATCAGCTCGTAGACGTGGTGGGCGATGCCGGTCGCCTCGTAGCCGTCCAGGCCATTGGCCTGGCCGATGGCAAAGAGCTGGTAGGCCAGCGCGCTGAACGGCGTCGGCACCTCCATCTCTTTCGCCATTTCCAAACCGAACCCGACGTCCTTGGGCATCCAGGATTTGCGCGGCTTGAACTTGCGCGTCACCAGCGCCTGGCAGATGCGCTCCAGCCCTTCCGAATAGCTCTGGGAATTCTTTATGACGTTATGGAAGGTCTCCTCCGACACGCCGCCCTTTTTCAGCCAGGTGAGAATCTCGACAACCCCGAAATGCTGGATCGCGGCGAGCATCGCCATCGCGTTCTTGATCAGCTTGGCGTTGCCCAGCTCGCCGACGTAGACGATCTTTTTTCCCATAGCCTGGAAGATCGGCTGCTGTTGATCGAAGAGCGCCTTTGCGCCCGACACATAGAGCGAGAGCGTTCCCGCCGCGGCCGCCTCCTCGACCCCGCCCGCCGAGGCGTCGAGAATCTTCCAGCCTTTGGCTTGCAGCCCCTCGTTGACGCCCAAAATCGTCTTCTTATCGATGCTGCTGAAGTCGATCCAGAGCCTGGCGCCGCCGCGCGCTTCATGCAAGCCGCCCTTTCCGAGCCCCACTTCCTTCACCGCCTCGTTGTAGGGCAGCATCGAAAGCACCGCCTCCGACGCCTCGGCGACGGCCCTCGGCGAGTCTTTAAATTCCGCCCCCTGGCTTTCCAGACTCCGCGTCACCTCGCGCCTGAGGTCGTTCACCACCAGCCGATAACCCGCCTTCAAAAGGTTCGCCGCCATGCCGCCGCCCATTCCCCCGGTGCCGATAAACCCTAAAGTTTTCATGATTTCCTCCGTCGCCAATCTAGTACGCTGTGTTTCATATCTCAAGCCGGCCGTAGTCGCACTTCGGTATCACATGCCGGATACAAACCCTACCCCTTAGTTGCGCCTTTGTGCTATGGTTTTTTTTCCGAATCAGGCAGGACATTAATAAAGGCTTGAGAGGCCGGAAAACCGGCAAATCTCGAAACCGGCGATCGTGGTTAGTTAGGAGGACCGATGGGAATTGTTCCTCTATACGTGTGGGGTCATTTTCAAAGCGCCGACAACAGAGACAAACTGGTTGCCCGGACGGAGCAACCCGTGTTGCCGGAAGTCATCGAGGAACGCAGAAACCAATTCCTGCGGCTACAGGAGCTAGACCCGTATTTGATGGGGAGAATTCTCAGAGTATTTCGCATCTTTAAAGGCGTCTACTGTCCATCAAACCCGAGGCATATCGAGTCGGCAGAGCTGGTTTGTGAGTTGTTCAAGCTACCGGCGCCCATTCCGGATGCACGTTTGAACAATGTCGATTATGGGGAATTCAAGGGCCAACCGTCCTCGATTATGAAGCCACGGCATGAGTATGTAGAGATCCCGTACCCCGGTGGAGATAGTTGGCTCGACTGCCTCGCCCATTGGCGGTCATTTTTTGAGGAAGTGCTACCACAATACAACGGCCAACCGGTACTGCTCGCCGGACAGGCAGGAGCAGCCATCCGAATGTGCGCCCACTTGTGCGACGGGGTGAGGCTCAGCGATGCAGTGGACCTCGAACTAACCGACCCGAAGGTCCCTTGGGTCTATTTCTACAAGTTTTAAGAGGGCGCAAACTCGCGGCTTTATTCCAGCGTGCGGCACTCATCTGACACTCGTCGGATGATTCCTTTTAAGGGCTTACAACGGAGGGCTTTGGCCCTTCATTCTCAACAGAGGAAGCTTGCTCAAAGACGTAGCCGAATCTCTCGATCAATGGGCGGTCGCGAATTAAAACCAGCTCTGCGAGCTCCGGTGTATAATAGGTCGAGTAGTGGAGGTGCTCGGAAATATTCTTCTTCTCGGAATCCAGCACGTAGCTGCGCAAGGCATCATTCGCAACTCCGATCTTCTCGAAAAAAGCCACCAGGTCGGCGCGCAGCGACTCGACGCGGCAGAAATAAACGTCGTCAGTCGGCTCGAACATTTGATTGAACCGAAAGGTGTACAGCCCTAATCCGCTACCGCGAATTTTCCGCATGACATCCTTGGTAAAGTTCGCGACATGCCTTCTTTCGTAATCAAACCTATCAGGCAAGGCCTGGACCAAAACATTGAGCTTACGGTCTTCGATCACGCCGAGATTCAATGCGTTACGAGTTGTCTGGATAAAATCGAGTTTCCAATCTTCGCTAAGGAACGAAATCAGCGGCCCATGCCTGCTGTTGGCTTGCTGGTGACAGTACCAGGAGACGTAAAATGCCCAAGGGTTGCGAACTGTACCAAGCACGCGGAGGTGAGAATATTCCGCCGGCAGAGCAACTCGCGGCAGGTGATAGCCGATTTCATGCGCCGATGCGAAAAACTGCCTAATAACCTCGGAAACGAAGGTCCCACCTGAGCGCGGCAGGTGCAGAAACACGAACTTGTCAGTGACTAGCACCGCCGACCTCGCGTTCCTCGTCGAGAGAAAACAGCGGCAACGTCGACTCAACCTGCGCCGGTGCCGAGTGAAGTTTTATTAATGAGTAGGGCATCCGTTGTCTCTTCGCGGCGTCTATTATTAATCTTTGCTGCGAGACATATTTTTCCAACCTGTTACGAAAACCGTCCTTCGTGATCATCTGTTCCTGGAGCTTTCGCCATGCGCTCGACCTCTCGGAATGCAAACTTCTCGCCTCAATTTCAGTCTCGTCCAATTCCAAGATAAAGACATGGACAGGCAGGGTTCTTAATAGTATCAGAGTTTCGTCGCATTCCTTTTCAAGTGCGGGTTGCCTGACGGCTATGGACACGTAGGTAGACAAGTGGAATCTGTTCAAAAGAAAAACGGCGCTCTCGTCCCGCTTGATGACATCTCTCATATAGGTGGCAAAGAGCCTCTCAAACTTAACGCGTAGTTCTAGAATGCCCTCGATCGGAAAGTGCTTCCAAGAGTGCAGCAATTCGCCCTCGGAGTAGTCGTACACATGTCGGCCCTCCAGCTTCTCTTTTAAGTAACTTTGAAATGTGTCTTTCCCGGACCCTGAAATTCCCTCAATAATGAGTACGCGGGACTGTAGCGCTGAGGCGAAACTCAGGTCCATAGCGTTGATGAATTGAGGGCTCATGTCTGGCGCAATATAACGGAACAAGCACGGTGTCAATGTTTTTTCTCATTTGACAACCGCTCGTATCAATATGATATGGATTTGGGTGTTGTTCGGTGATTGGTTTCACGTCCGAAGAACCGGTGACGCACGCTCGAGATCGATTCTAAATGCCACACGAATTCAATGGGTTTCAGCAAATCAGCGCACGAGGAGAAGGCCCTGTGACAGAACCGGAAGCGAAAGGGAAACGACCAGGTTCCTTCTGTGACGACGCCACGATCCTCCCGCATCAGTCAGACAAACCCAGCGGTGAGGCGGAAACCCGCGTGCCTCTGTCTGCCAACGCCCTTGATACCTTTACCGACTCCATCAAAGCGCGCGGCACAAAAAGAACTCCTCGCTTCGTACGCGGTGCCACCGGCGCGGAGGTGGTTTTCTCATCCGAGCCGTTAACCTCCTATAGGTACGATCCTGGACTGGCGCGGCGCGAAGAGATCATGCTCGTGGTCAAGACGACGCTTCAGGTGGAGAAGAATCAACGTCAAGAAGAGCACATGAGGAGGCGGAAAGCCGAGGTGTTCGGACGGGAAGCCGCGCGCCCCTATGTCCTGGGCTTTGTGGCGGCATTTCCTCTGGCTCATGAAAGGTTCGATTGGACCTTGGTCGAGTCCAAATGGGCGTTCTCCGCGGTCGAACCTTACGGCGCGAACGCTTGGGGTAACAAGTTGGCGCTGTCCTCCGCTGAATCCGTCCGCTTGATCGACATCCGGACTGATGAGGCGAGATTTTGTCGACACCCCTGGCTCAATCAGGCGCACACGGTCGAGTTCTCGGCGGATGGAAAAATGCTCCTCGTCGCCTCGGCGGGTTTCGATGCCGTATTTGAATTCGATACCGCAACCGGAGAAGTCGTCTGGCAATGGTTCGCGTGGGACCATGGCTTCGACCGATCGAGGTTGGGCCATTACATGGTGCGGTCCGCCGAAAGCTACAGAACGCTCGCTGCGACGGGTTTCGAAGTGGTCCTGGTGGATGATCCGGGAAAATATCCGTTCGGCATTCCCACCCGGCGAAAACCGGCGCATCTCAACAGCGCTTGCTACGATTCGGATGGAAAGATCCTTGTCACATTGTACCATCAAGGCGCCGGCTACATAGTCGACCACAGCACCGGCGAGGCCCAAGAAGTGATCTCCGGCCTGGTCAATCCGCATAAGCTCTCGAGGCGAAAACGGGGAGGCTATTTCATCTCGGATACCAGGAGGGGCAAGCTGATTCTTTTGGACGAAAAATTTCGTCCTAACTACGAGATCGCCCTCGCGGGAATGCCGGGGGTCGCGCGCTCGCCACAGTTGTCGGAGTACTTGCAGAACACGACCGAGTTGCGGGACGGCCTGTTCGCCTGCATCGATATCCATCGAAGCTCTCTTTGGCTCATCGACGTGAAACGCCGCAAATATCGCGGCATTAAATTTCCGGCGGAGTGGTCGGTCCACGATGTCGCGAGCCTCGGGCGGAAACAGGAGCTTCGGATAGGGGGCCTGGTCGGCACCGAATTCGGCAAAGTCGCGGCATTCGCGCGCCAACTGAAAATCATCCATCACTTCTCTGTGGACGGGCGAGAAATCACAGCCTTGGCCCTCGATACACAACAGCGGAATAGAGAGGTTGAGATGTGAGGCTTATCAATAACTAAGCATCGGAAACCATCCCGCCTACGGTTAGAATTTGCAGACTCCTGCCAGATAGTGTAAAATCATACATAAACAAATAGCCTGTTGACTGCGCATGCCAAACTCACGAGGTTGAATGCGCCGGCAACACTAAGACTACCGGACAGAATTTCCTCACGATCCCGGCCCATCTCCACCAGGCGCCAGAGGTCATAGCAGAGGCCGAGGCGATAGAATTTAGACCAATGACGGGTAGTAACCTGTGAAAGAAAAGATCCTCGTTTCAGTCGTCGGTGCTTTCATCCTTGCTTCCGTCTGTTTAGCCGAGGCGCAGCAGCCGGCAAAGATCCCACGAATCGGGTTCATATCCTCCGCCGGCACTCCTGGAAGTCTCTCACGCCGGTTCGACGCCTTCCAGGCGGGATTGCGCGATCTCGGTTACGTGGAGGGCAAAAACCTCTTGATCGAACGGCGCTATGCAGGGGGTAAGCTGGCTCGGACGCCCGCGCTTGTGAACGAGCTGGTTCAAGAGAAGGTCGATGTCATTGTGGCGATTAATAACGTCGCGATCCACGCCGCCAGAGAAGCAACCAAAACGATCCCTATCGTGATGGTGTGTTCCATCGATCCCGTCGTCGCAGGCTACATAGAGAGCTTTGCACGACCAGGCGGAAATATTACCGGGCTTGCCCACCTGGGCCGCGACCTCAGCGCGAAGCGCGTGGAGTTGCTCAAAGAAGTCCTTCCCAAAATGTCGCGCGTCGCGATCCTTTGGGATACCGACGGTCCAGGCCCTGCCATCGCCTTTAAGGAATACGAGGCGGCGGCGCAGGCTTTTAAACTGGAGCTACGCTCTCTTGAGGTACGCGGGCCGGCTCCTGATTTGCCCGGAGCTTTTCAACTTGCTAAAGCGGCACGCGCGGATGCGTTTATCGTCGTTGGGAACGCTTTCATGTACCCGCATGCAAAACAGATTTTCGAGCTAGCCACAAAAAATCGACTGCCGTCCATGACCGAGCAACGTCAATACGTCGATGCCGGCGGCTTGATGTCCTACGGAGCCAACTTACCCGATGTATATCGGCGCGCCGCCGACTACGTCGTCGAAATCCTGAAGGGCGCAAGACCTGGCGATCTGCAGGTGAAGCTGCCGGAAAGGTTCGAGATTTTCATTAACCTGAAGACCGCACGCCAAGTTGGCCTTGTGATACCGCAGCACGTGTTGATCCAGGCAGATAAGGTAATCCAATAGGGCGCCGGACTCACCGGTGGAAGAATTTCGTTGAGTTCTATATCCCAACGGACTAGTATTGACGCCGTCGTCGTATCAGACCGGTGTCGCTCATGAGGGATTGGAAGAAAGTCGTCCGAGTTGGGCTTTGTAGCGGCGGTATCCGCCGCCGCCTCCTCATCTGGGGCCTTAGCTTTTTCGGCGTTGCGCTGACGATTGTCGTTTTCGCCGGCTATTCTTATACCGTAAGACAGATAGAGCGGGACGCCGCCGCGTTGCAGGCGGAGCTCGCGTCAGTGACGGCTGAGCGCATTCGCAACTTCGTTCGACGCAAGATCGAGCGATTTTCGGATATGGCCGATGCCGCAAATCTTTATCCGCTCGGAAGCAAAGAACAAAAGTTGCTCCTGGGTCTGCTGGTGAAAAACGACACCAGCTTCACCGAAGCTTCGATCATCGATGCCCGGGGCATGGAAGTGGTGAAGGTATCCGACCGAAAAGTTTATTTTGCCTCGGACCTCTCCGACCAAAGCAAATCAGCAAAGTTTAACGGAGCGATGAAGGGGACGGATTATATAAGCCGAGTCTACACTTCGGACAGGGCTCAGCCTTACGTGACGGTCGCGGTTCCGCTCTGGGGCGCCGCGCAAAATATCGGCGGCGCGGCGACGGCCGAAGCCGACCTGTCTTTTCTGTGGGAAGTGATCGAAAAAATTCATTTCGGCACTGCAGGCTACGGGTATCTGGTAGACGAGAATGGCAATCTGATCGCCCATCGGGATGCTTCGCTGGTCTTAAAAAAAATGAACCTCCGACAAATTGTAGGAGTCCAAAAATTCCTGCGCAACCCTACGCGCTTAGATCCCACTCCCGCCCACGAAGGGCGGGGATTAATGGATAAGCCGGTGCTGGCCACGTATGCGACGGTATCTGAGTTGGGCTGGGCGGTTATCCTAGAAGAGCCTCTCGATGCGGCGTTGGCCCATGTGGAAATATTGAAGCGCTCTGCGCTGGCGCTCCTGGCAATAGGCCTGTTCGTCGGCGCCGTTATTATCGCCTGGGTCAGCGGCAGAATCACCGGGCCGATCCGGGAGCTTCATCAGGGGGCTGAAATCATCGGGAGTGGGAATCTTGACCATCGGGTCAACATCAAGACCGGAGATGAAATCGAGTGGCTGGCGGAAGAATTCAACAAGATGGCGGGAGAACTGAAGGTCTCTTATGCCACCCTCGAACAGAAGGTGAAGGACAAGACCCGCGAGTTAGAGAGAACCAACGTCGAGTTGGAACAGGCAAACCGTGATCTGTTGACGGTGAACAAGGCGAAGGACGAGTTTTTAAGCGTCATGTCCCACGAGCTGCGGACGCCGCTGAACGTCGTCATGGGGTACACGGGAATGCTCAAAGAAGGAATCCTGGGAACGATCAATCCGGAGCAGGAGAAAGCCCTCGAGAAGGTGATCAGCCGCTCGAGCGACCTGTTGGTGATGATCACCCAGATTCTGCAGGCCACCAGTATCGAAGCCGGGAAAGTCAAAGTCGAGAGACGGGAGGTCGAATTAAGCGATCTTTTGGACGATCTGAAGTCGAGTTACGAAGTGGTTACGGAGAAGCCGATCGCCCTCAAGTGGGACTATCCTTCGGGGCCCCTGACGATCAAAACCGACGGCGAGAAGCTGAAGCACATACTCTTGAATCTCATCAATAACGCGATCAAGTTTACCGATAAGGGGCACGTCAGCATCGCCGTGCGCTACCGGCCGGAGGCCGGAGCGGCGGAGTTTCAGGTTGCGGATACCGGGATCGGGATTCCAGAAGAGATGCTTCCTTCGATCTTTGAGATGTTCCGCCAGGTGGACAGTTCCGAGACCCGATCCTACGGCGGCGTCGGAATGGGGCTTTATATCGTGAAGAAATACACCGAGATGCTGGGAGGAAAAATCGAGGCGGACAGCGCCCCGGGCCAGGGATCGGCCTTCACCGTCACCCTCCCCTGCTGAGCTTTTTTCAATCTCTTCATCATCATAGAGCCTTGCGTATCGGCCCGTGGCTCCATATACTTTGCCACCACAACCAAACGAGGGTGCGGGCGAAGCACCGAACCATTCGGCGCGCTGTGCAGAAACTTCGAATCGGCTATTACCTCTCCGCGGCATCGATGGGGGGCATGGAGAGACACGTGCTCGCGCTCATCGACCACCTCGCCCCTGAAGAATTCGATGTTATTGTGTTCTGTCCCGCTTCGGAAGGGCTCGCTCCCTTTTTCACGGAACTCCAGCGGCGCAACGCCCGTCTCCACATAACCGGCAGACAAGACCTTCCGCCTTCCGGGAGGGAGCATGGCTACCGCCAGATATGGATCAAAGCGCTCGGCTGGCTATTGCGCCGCCTGTCCGTAGAGGAGTCGGAAGAAGCCGCCGCGCTGATCGCCAGCCAGCTCGGTTGGATGGCATCGCTGCGGGGCCGATTAGCCCGAGCGAAGCTGGACGTTATTCACTTCCACGCCGGACGGTTGGTCCCGCTCTACTGGCCCCTCATCGCGGGGCGGCTCGCGCGAATTCCCACGCGCATCTTGACGCTGCATAACGCAGCGCGGAGGCGCGCCCTTCTCTTCGCGAGCCTGGAAAAGCTGGCCTTGAGGAGTACCGGCTCCATCATCGTTCCCTCGGAGTATGTCAAAGACTCGCTGCTGAGTTACCGGAGAGTTCCCCCGGAAAAGGTGGCGGTGATTCCCCACGGCCTCGATCTGCCGGAATGCGACGCCCCGCGCGGTCGCGCCGGCGCGAGGAGAGAGCTCAAACTCCCGCTGGAGATTCCAGTCGTGGGAATCGCCGGGCGCCTGGTTTACACGAAAGGCGCGGATCTGCTGATCCGCGCCGCGCCGCGGGTGCGGACGCGCTTCCCCGCCGTTCGATTTGTGTTGATCGGGGAGGGAGCCGAAAAAAATGCGCTGCGTCGTCTGGCCGAGGCGGAAAGCGTGTCGGATGCCGTAGTTTTTACCGGATACCGCAGCGACGCGAGGCAACTGCTGCCGGCCTTCGATATTCTCGCCGCGCCGTCCCGAGACGAGGGACTCTCTCTCTCGGTTCTGGAAGCCATGGGATGCGGCATACCCGCTGTGGCCTCCCGGCTCGGCGGCATCCCGAGCCTGCTGATCGACGGCGTCACCGGGCTGTTGATCCCGCCCGACGATTTTGCCGCTCTCGCCGACGCGCTCATCCGGCTCCTCGCCGAGCCGCAACGGGCCGACGCGATGGGCCGGGCCGCCCGGGAGCGCGCGCGAACCCACTTTCTCCAGGAGACCATGCTCGCCAGAACGTTCGCCCTGTACCGGGCGCCCTCTCGGAGTTCCGTGAAATCTCAAGCCGCCGGAGAAAAACTCCCATGAAGTTTTTCGGCGCCGCGGAATCCAAGCTTTCGATCTTGATGTACCACCGCGTCGGCAAGCCGGAGTTCGGAGAACGCTCATTGTACGTCTCCGAAGACAATTTCGAGCGGCAGGTTGACTATCTCCTCCGCCGCTATCGCGTCCTGTCTTTCGAGAACGCCGTCGAACTCTTGGCGCGGGGCAACCAGCTTGGGCGTGACAGCGTGGTGCTCACGTTCGACGACGGCTATCGCGACAACTACGAGAAGGCTTTTCCAATTCTTAAAAAGCGCGGATGCCCGGCGACGATCTTCGCCGCCACCGAGCCGCTGGAGAGCGGACAGGCCCTGTGGCCGACCACGCTCTACTATTGGTGCGCCGCGACGAAGGCGTTGGAGATCCGGCTGCGCGTCGATGGCTCGGACGGCGCTCCGCCGGTTCTCCCGCTGACAACGACGAAACAGCGTCGCCGGGCTTTCTATGCGATAAAATCCCTGCTGATCCATCGCCCCTCTCGCGACCGCGAGGTCCTGATGAGAGAGATCGCCGAGAGCCTCGGCTTCGACGCGAACGACGACCCCTTTCATAAGGCATCGATGCTTACCTGGGATCAACTCCAGGAGATGTCGGCGGCCGGCATCGGCATCGGCGGCCATACCATGACCCATCCCTCCCTGCCGGCGCTAAGCTCGGAGGAATGCGCGCGCGAGCTCACCCAATCGAAAGAACTCATCGAGAGAAAACTGAATCGCCCCGTGACCCTCTTCGCCTATCCCTTCGGAGGGCGAGACGACTTCGATCCAAAGCTCGAAGCGATGGTCAAAGACGCCGGCTACAAAGCTGCCTGCTCTGCGCTGAGGGGCGTCAACCGGCCGGGCGCAAATCGATTCGCGCTGCGGCGGATCTATGTCCGAAACGAGCCGCTGCCGGTTTTTGCGCTTAGATTACTGTCGGCCGCCTGGAGGTCTGAATGAAAATTCTATTTTTCATCCAACATCTCGGACTCGGCGGGGTATTACGGCAAATTTCGATCTTGACCGATCATTTAGCTCGCAGAGGGCACAACGTATCTTTTCTAGCGCTCTACCCATCAGACCAAAATTGGCATTTGCTTGGGAAATTAAATGTTGAGCTGCGATCGCTTATTGCGCAGAAGCCTAAAGGTATTTTGTTCCAAAGCATACAGCTGGTCAAGGCCGGGTTCGCGTTAAGGAGTTTGCTGAGACAGGAAGATATCGAAATTTTGTACGGCTTTCAGGGGCCCAGCGCCAGATTTCTTGCGTGGGTGGCCACCCGCGGTCTGCCTAATACCGAATTAGTATGGGGCAACCGCGGCTCGTCGGGTCGCGGGTCGGGTCAAAGAACAACTCCACACGGCCTTGGTTGGAAATCAGCTTTGCTGTTGCAGCTAAGCAGGCTGGTTTCCGGAACTGTTCCGCTAGTCATATCAAATTCAGAGGCGGGATATGTCGGGCGCAAGGCGAGGAGATTTCAGAGTATCAAACACTTGGTCATTTACAATGGATTCGATACGGATAACTTTCGACCTGATTTGGGAGCTCGCATGCGCGTGCGGTCTGAATGGACGATTCAGCACGAGAGGCTAATCGGGATCGTTGCCCGATTTTATCCTTCGAAGGGGCATCGTATTTTTCTGGAGGCAGCAGCGTTATTATGTAAGGAGTGGAAAGATGTACGGCTTGTCGTCGTCGGTGACGGGCCTCTTAAAACAGAGCTTGAGAGCTTCGCCCGCGCGTTAGGCCTGACAGAAAGCTTGATCTGGGCCGGACCGAGGGGAGACATGCCTGCCGTTTACAACGCGCTGGATATTTTGTGCTCTTCCTCCATCCACGGCGAAGGATTTCCAAACGTTATTGGAGAAGCCATGGCCTGTGGCGTGCCATGCGTGGTCACGGATGTAGGGGACTCAGCGAAGATCGTGGGCGATCAGGGCATAGTGGTTCCACCGGGCGACGCGCGAATGCTGGCGAATGGATTGGAGAAGATGTTGTTGAACCTTAACAACATAGACCCCGGCGAGATTCGCGGTCGAATTGCAAGGCTTTTCAGCATAGAAAATCTGGTCGATGCCACCGAGAAAGCCTTGGCTGAAGTATGCCGCACTCTTAAGTAAGACGGTTTCAACAAGCTGGGGACGAGGCGGCCTCGCCGGCCCAAGATGTTGCTAGCCTGGATTGTTTCCACTTTTCAATAAGGTCGCGGCTCGATCGCCAAATGCGATCAACGTTTGGCCCGGCTTGCTGAGGTAGTCCTCGCCTTTTCCATCCGATACCATTGTAACTTCTGCCAAATTTGGTGGAGAATCTCGATCGCCGGTCGCCTCATGAATGTAACCAGAATTAAGAGAGCCGCTTTTATCGTTGGAGCGGCCTTTAAGCTGTGAAGCGCCGCCTGGCGAGCTTCCGGTCTTTGATTTCTAAGCAACGAGCTGTAACCGGCTTGCAAGTACAGTTCGGCCAAATGCTTGTTCCAAACTCCGGACGGAACGAGGCCGGGAAACAGAGAGCGGTTCTTCTCCAGGACCTTGATACGTGCATACAACATCCGTTCTTCGTCCCTGGACGTATTGAAGTCATGAAGGCGTTTTTTACACACAACCCACGGAAGGCAGGCTACGCTAAAATGCGCTGAGATCCGCAGCCACATATCCCTATCTTCAACGGCTGTGAGATCCGCGTCAAACAGCCCGACTTTTTCGAAGCACTCTTTCCTTACCATTACCGTGCTGACGCGGATAAAGTTTGACCTTATGAGTTCGAGAAACGCCGCTGGAATAGGAAACGTTTGAGCAGCGCTTTCTCCGAGCTTGTTAGCTGCGACGAAAGGGGTGTATGGGGAGCCGCTATCTCGAAATTTCTCGTGCCGGCCGGATAAAAGGCCAATGTCGCGATGCTCTTGTAAGAAAGCAACCTGAAGCTCCAGTTTGTTCGAAGCCCACAGATCGTCGGCGTCCAGGAAACAGACGAGGGCGCCTTGAGCGGCCTCGATGCCTGTATTACGCGCCGCAGACAGGCCGCGGTTCTCCTGGTAAAGATATCTAAATCGGCCATCGAATTTACTTAGGACTAGTTTTGTGTCGTCGGTCGAACCATCGTCAACGACAATGACTTCGCGGTTGCCGTAAGTCTGCTCCAGCGCGCTTTGCACCGCCTGGTGGACAAACCTGGCTGCGTTATAGGCAGGGATGACCACGCTGACTAAAGGTGATTTATTCGCTGGATCTGGCGACATAGCTTTCATGGATTCACGCGACAAATCTCTCAACCGTGATCTTCATTTCCCTATCCAGTCGCGCCACGACCAGAAGTATCCCATCTGTCGCATCGGTTTTCTCGCTACATACCATACCACAAGCTTGTCCCAGAGACCCAGATTCGTTCTCCAGGCACCTTCCTTAGCGTTTTGAATAAAGGCGGTGGGATCCCGCACAACGCCTCCCACACGTTTGGCAACTTCACCGTAAAGAGGAATCGGAGTGCCTCCGCCTGCTTTTATGGTCTCGGCCTTGTTGTTCTCTACGGTCTGTTTTATCGCCTCCCGGTCCCATTCAAGGCCCAGGAACTCCCCGACATCATGTAGCGTGTTTTCTGGTGAAGCCAACAGTTTTTCATACCGGACCTCCAAAAAAAGGCGTGGTGGAATATTCTTAGCGCCTTCGTTGGCGGCACGGATATGCTTTACCCAGCTGCTAATCGCCGTCCTGGACTTTCGAGGGGCCCACCCCGAGCCCCAGGTATGCGAGGCCGCCAGAAGAGAGGCTACGACATCACGGGGGTCTCGAACTAAATGTATGAAACGGCTTTCCGGAAGCAGCTCGCTAATTTCAGGAAGGTACAGCGTATTCATGGGGTTTTTGTCGACGAATAACTCTCCCGGCTCGAGACTGCCGGTCATTGGACGGAGGAGTTGGCACATATAATTTTTCAGGATGGCGAGAAACTCGTGTTCCTGAAAATAACATGACAGCCCAACGCCTCCTCTGCCCGTGGCGGTCGTTGGACTACCTTCTCGCGCCAATTCCCAACGCCACCCGCGCAATTGCGGCGCCACATACCGACCAAAGAGAAAGGACTCTTGACCCGTTCGAACTCTAGGATGACCGGCTAACAATCGTTGAAGCCATGTGGTTCCACTACGCGGACAACCTCCAATAAATACCAGGTTGTGCCCCTTATAACTCACGCTGTCATTCATCTTGCCATTAAACCACTGTTCCGCTCACCGGGAAATGTGCAGCGGCAAAATCTTTCCCCGCGCGCTGGCGTGGGGGACTCCCCGCT
>Ga0156192_1157_pt1 | contig 15748 bp, 14 predicted proteins | sample RifCSPlowO2_12_FD_107845 | JGI IMG/M metagenome (GOLD analysis project Ga0156192, IMG submission 107845) | Deltaproteobacteria bacterium RIFCSPLOWO2_12_FULL_60_19
TAAGGCCATAGCCCTGGGGGACGAAGCGATCCGCCGGGAGGCGCTGAGAAAAGGGGTAGTCGAGGCGTCGGCTATCTCTCCCCCGGGTCCTGTCGCGCTTGCGCGTGAGGGATTCCGTATTCTCGGCGGGCCAAAGGATGTGAAGATCGGCTCGCCGTCGGCGGGGCTGACTGTTACCGAGAAAACTCTCAAAGAGCGGCCCGACATGGTCCGCAAGCTGAGCCGCGCGTTTCTCCGGGCGCTGCGGTTGATCCAGGATAACGGTGAAGCGACCAAGAGGATTATGGCCAAGTGGTTGAATCAGTCGCCCCAGATCGCGGCGGATTCCTATGATTTGATCGTCTCGTCATTCAGTCGCAACGGAGAGGCTGATGAAATTACGCTCAAGGCGGTCATCGAGGCGAGGAGAAAGAGCGGGAAAGTCGAAAAAGAGATTCCGCTGGAGCAGGTGGTCGATTTCCGGATAGTGCGGGAAGCGCGGAAGGAGCTGGGGCTTTAACGTTTTTGAGCGGGCAGCGTCAAAAATTTTATACCGTCAAGGGAGGCAACCATGCACCGGGTTTACGCAGCTTGTCGTCTTGTGAGTTATACGTTGGCAGCGGCATTGCTTGTGGTCGCTTTGGAGTCAATCGCGTCACAAGCGCAAAATCGAACCGGCGGTTCGCCCGGTTCCATCCAAACCGTACCGGGGATGCCGCCGGTGGTCGATCCGCGCAACATTTACAGCCAGATTCGGGCGGACAACTTGAGTCCGGCGGCCGCCGGCGCGTTGTCGCGCGTCTATGTGCCTAACCGGCAGTCCAATGACGTGGCGGTGATCGACCCGGCCACGTTCAAGGTAGTGGACCGCTTCCCCGTGGGAATTCACCCGCAGCATGTGATTCCGTCGTGGGATCTCAAGACTCTCTGGGTCAACAACAACGCGGAAGGGCGCAAGGACGGCAGCGTGACTCCCATCGATCCGAAAACGGGTAAGCCGGGAAAGTCGATCCCGGTGGACGATCCGTACAACATGTATTTCACTCCGGACGGCAGCGCCGCGATCGTCGTGGCGGAAGCGTTCAAAAGACTCGATTTCCGCGACCCGCTCACCATGGCGCTCAAGTACAGTATTCCTACGCCCGGGTGCGCCGGCATCAACCACACGGACTTTTCCATCGACGGCCGTTACGCGATCTTCACCTGTGAATTCGGCGGGACGCTCGCAAAAATCGATCTGGTAGGGCGCAAGGTGGCGGGCTATCTGAAACTTTCCAAGGGGGGCATGCCCCAGGACGTTCGGATCTCTCCTGACGGGGCGCTTTTCTACGTCGCCGACATGAGAGCGGACGGTTTGTTCCTGGTCGACGGCGACAAATTCGCCGAGGTCGGCTTCATCGAGACCAGCGTGGGCGCGCACGGTCTGAGCGTAAGCCGCGACGGCGCGAAGCTGTTCGTGGCCAACCGCGGCTCCCACCACGTGTTCGGGCCGCACAAAGGCAAAGGCAGCGTGTCGGTGGTCGACTTCGCCGCGCGCAAGCTCGTCACCACGTGGCCGATCCCGAGCGGCGGCAGCCCCGATATGGGGAACGTCAGCGTCGATGGAAAGACATTGTGGTTGTCGAGCCGTTTTGACGACGCCGTGTACGCCATCGACACCGCCACGGGCGAGGTGAGAACCATCTCTGTGAAAAAGGAGCCTCACGGCCTCTGCGTCTGGCCCCAGCCCGGCCGCTATTCTCTCGGCCACACGGGAAATATGCGGTAACGGTCCCGCAACGAGCGGATAAGGTGATCAAGTGAAGAGACGAGTGTCAAGTGTCGAGTGACGAGTGGAGAGAGCAGAGAAAAATATGAAGGGAAAGTTCACCGGCTTGGCTCTAAGCGCCATGCTCTTTGCGCTTTGCGTTCCCGCTGAGGCACAGCAGGCGGGGAAGGTCCCGCGGATCGGTTTCCTGGGGAATTCTACCGCCGCCCTTGAGGCAAATCTCGTCGGGCCTTTTCGCAAAGGGTTGCGGGATCTCGGCTACGTCGAGGGGAAAAACATCTTGATCGAGTATCGATGGGCCGAAGGAAAGTACGACCGCTTTCCCACGCTCATCGCCGAGCTGATCGCCCTGAAGGTCGATGTGATCGTTACCGCCGGCACGCCAGCCTCTCTCGCCGTCCAGAAGGCGACAACGACGATTCCCCTCGTTATGATAGCCGTCGGTGATCCCATCGGCACGGGTCTCATCGCGAGCCTCGCGCGGCCTGGTGGAAGCATCACCGGGTTGACTTCGATTGCGGCAGATTTAGAAGGAAAGCGGCTTGAGCTGCTGCGGGAGGTTGTTCCCAGGCTCTCCCACGTGGCCGTCTTCTGGAACCCTGCCAGCCCGTTCCAGGTAGTCTCCGAGAAGGAGGTGCAGGCCGCGGCTCAGCTGATGCGAATAAAAGTACTGTCCCTGGGAGTGCGAGCCGAGGAGCAGTTCGACAATGCCTTTGCGACGATTCGCAAGGAACGGCCGGGCGCGCTCCTCGTACTGGCGGATCGTCTCTTCCTGCACAACCGCGCGCGCATCATGGACTTCGCCGCCCAAAACCGTCTGCCAGGGGTGCATGCCTACCAAGAGTTGGTAGAAGCGGGCGGCTTGATGTCCTACGGGCCGAGCTACGCGGACATGCACCGGCGCGCCGCCGCCTACGTGGACAAGATTCTAAAAGGGGCAAAACCGGCCGACCTCCCCGTAGAGCAGCCCATGAAGTTCGAGTTGATCATCAATCTACAGGCTGCCAAGAAGATCGGCGTGACGATTCCGCCGAACGTGCTGGCGCGGGCGGATAGGGTGATCAAATAGCAGTAAGGCGTGAGGAGTGGGCAGCTTTGGAAAAAGGCATGAAGATAAAACCCGACCTAAGGTTTGTACACGGTAAGACTCTCGATACTATCGAAGTCATCATCCCGGCTGGCGAGAGCAGGCAGATTGTGGCGCGCGATGAGAGCGGCGTCTATAGCGTCGGCAGGAAGCAATCGGTAGCGGGTCATCAAGTCATAGGCGGTCTCAAGGACGGCGTTGTCAAGGGGAAGCACTCGCAAGAGAGCGAGCAGGGCAAGGGGCTTATGAAAGTCCACTTCCTCCAGCACCGAACGGTGACGCTTGAGGTAGCGCAGCACCCGCTTAGGAGCGATCTTTTTGTTTTTCATGATCCAACTACGAAGATAAATGAACAAAGTTTCCGAAGCAACGATCGGCGAAGTAAAAGCGGCCACGGAGCGGGCTTCGACTCGCTTGAGAAAGTCGCGGCAGGAACTCCCGTAAAGCTCGTCCTCAAACAGGTGGTAGACGAGAATGTTGGTGTCAACGAAAATGCGTAAGCCGTCAGAGACCTCTCGTAGCGGCCTACTCGCCATATTTCGTCTGCTCGATGAGCTGCTCAATCCGGGTATGATTTCTGATGGCGAGCGCGGCGAACGTGTCATCTACAACACTGCGGGCTTTCTTGCGGCGACGCGCGGCAAAACGTTGGAGCCCCAATCTTACAACTTCTTTCATCTCCTCTTGCTTCTTAGGAAGCCGGCGCAGCAGAGTATCCGGCACACGTATTTTGAGTTCTTTCATAGAGAAAACCTCCCGCCTTTCGCAGAGGCGGTTATAAAGATAAAGTTAGCCCGTCCTCAGCTATCTTGCAAGTGCGGGAGTCGCGGAATTGCGATGCCGCTTGGCCGACAGGGTCTATCCCTCAGCTCTAAAATGGTTGGCACGCCAACCGATGGCTCGAACGAACCGCAGGTGGGAGAGAGCGCCCGTGGCCTTTAAAGATTTAAGAGCGTTTCTCAAGAAGATCGAAGCTGCCGACACACTCGTGCGGGTAAAGAAGGAAGTCGATTTCGATCAGGAAATCTCCGCGGCGATTATCAAGGCGGGAGCGGCGGCGCTCTTCTGCGAGAAGGTCAAGGGCTACGATATCCCCGTCGTTGCCAATCTCTTCGCGGATCGGCGGAAGATCGAGTTGGCGCTCGCCCTGCAGACGAAGAATCCGATCGAAGAATATTTAAAGCGGCTGGAGAAACTCAAGCCGCCGAGACTCGTCCGCGACGGCCCGGTCAAGGAAAACATCGTCACGGGCAACAAGCTGGATATTCCCGCCGCGCTGCCGATACCCGTGGTGAACGAGAAAGACGGGGGAAGATACATCTCTTCCGGCATCATCGTGGCGAAAGACCCGGAGTACGGCTACAACCTCGCGCTTCATCGCCTCCAGATCAAAGGGAAAAACCGCGCCGGCATCTACATGAGCGAGCTGCAGCATCTCCACCTCTACTACAAGAGGGCCGAGGAGCGGAACGAGCCGCTGGAGATCGCCGTCGTCATCGGCTGCGACCCGTCGCTCTATCTCGCTTCGGTCGTGACCGGCCCGCCGGATTTGGATGAATATGCCGTGGCCGGCGCCCTGCGCGGAGCGCCGGTTGAAACGGTGAAGTGCAAGACGGTCGATTTGATGGCGCCGGCTCACGCAGAGATCGTTCTCGAAGGGAAAATCCTGCCGCATAAGCGGGAGCCGGAAGGGCCGTTCGGGGAGTTTTCGAAATATTACGGCCCGCAAGGCAACCGCCCCGTGGTCGAGTTTACCGCGCTCTGCCACCGAGACCGGCCCCTCTATCAAACCATTTATCTAGGCCGCCGCCAGCGCGACAATGTTTTTTTAACCAGCCTGCCAAAAGCCGCGGATCTCTACCGCGCGGCGAAGGAAGTCGCCCCGGAGGTGAAGGACGTCTATCTCACGCCGGGCGGCTGCGGGCGGTATCACGCGGTCATCTCGATGAAGAAAATGTTCGAAGGCGAGCCTAAGCTCGTGCTGAGCGTCGTGCTCGCCCATCGCATCGGCGTCAAGCACGCCATCGTCGTCGACGAAGATATTGACATCTACGATCCCCACGAGGTGGAATGGGCGATGGCCACCCGCTTCCAGTTCGACCGGGATTCGTTCTTTCTCAACGACACTCCGATTCATCTCGACCCTTCTTCGGCCTTTAAAAGAAAGACGGGTCTTCTCACCTCGAAGCTGGGGATGGATGCGACGCTGCCGCTCGACGTCGCTTATCCGCAAGTTTGCGATGTCTCCAAAGAGGTCATGAAAAAGGTCGAGGACAACTGGCAGCGATATTTGGAGGGATAAAAAATGGCTTACGACTTGCGGACTCACCTTCAAGCGCTCGAACGATACGGCCTGCTCCAGCGCGTGCGCCACGAGGTCGACAAGGACTGGGAGCTGAGCGCGATCATGCGCTGGGTCTATATCGGCAACGAGGAGGCGAAGCGCTACGCGGTGCTGTTCGAGCGGGTCAAGGGCTACGCGTTCCCCGTCGTAGTCGGAGCCACCGGGGCTTCCTATAAAACCTATGCCGTGGCGCTTGGCATCGATCCCACCGGACCCAGGGCGAAGGTCATGGCCGAGGTGCGCCGCAGATTCATTCATGCGCTAAAAAATCCCATTCCTCCGGTCAAAGTGAGCGGCGGCCCCTGCAAGGAGCGAATCGATCGAGGCCCCGCCCTCGACATCCATAAATTTCCCATTCCGGTCTGGACGCCGGAGAAAGACCGCGGGTGGGACAAGGGGCACGGCTTCATCACTTCCGCCTACTGCATGACCAAAGATCCGGAGACCGGGATTCGCAACGTCGGGACCTATCGAATGATGATCCGGCCCGAGCCCAACATCACCGGCATCGCCGCCACTTTCGGCGCGCACATCTGGAGCCACATCTGCAAGAACGAAGCGCGGGGCAAGGCGACGGAGATCGCCACCGTCATCGGCGGCGATCCGGCGATCGGCATGGTGTCGACCACGCAGATCCCCTACGGGGTCGACGAGCTGGCGGTGGCCGGAGGGCTGCGCGGCTCGCCTATCGAAGTAGTCCGCTGCGAAAGCGTCGACATCGAGGTGCCGGCCGACGCCGAGATGGTCATCGAGGGCAGGCTGCCGCCCGCGAGCGAGCGACCCTATGAAGCGGAGGCGCCGTTCGGCGAATACACCGGCTATCAAGGCTCGGCGAAGCTCTCGCCGATCAACGAGATCAGTTGCATCAGCTATCGCAAAGATTCCATCTACCAGGCGTTTATCAGCCAGATGCCGCCGAGCGAATCGAGCAAGGTGCGCCACATCGGCTTTGAGTCGCTGATTCTCAAGCACCTGCAGGATCTCGGTTACGAAGGGATCGTCGATCTCAACGTCCCGGAGAGCGCGCAGGTGGGCGTGGTGATCGTGTCGATCCGCAAGCAGGACGACGGCCAGCCCGCGCGCATCGCGCAGGCGATCTTCTCACTGCTCCAGCCGCGCTGGGGAAAATTCGTCATCGTGACGGACGACGACGTGGACATCTACGATCTCGACAACGTCTTCTGGGCGATGACGTTTCGCACCAGCCTGGCGCCGGGGCGGCGCAACGTCCGCTTCCTCGAGGGCCTGGTCGCGCAGATCCTCGACTACTCGGCGGCCAACGCCATCGAGGATTTGAAGAGCCGGTGGGACTGGCCCTCCGACGGAGTGCTGATCGACGCGACCCGGCCGTACGCGCCGTATCCGGTCGTCGCGCTGCCGCCTGCTAAATATCTCGCCAGGGCGCTGGAGTCCTGGGATAAATACGGCCTGCCGGAGCTGGCGCGAAAGGAGATTCCCCGCTCGGTCGTGGTCGAGGAAGAATATCTTAAAAAGGGGCTGGCCGCGCTCCCGCGTTTCTGGCCGATCGAGGGCGAAGAAAAACCGGCGTGAAGATCAGTGAAGCTCTGCGCTAGCAATAGCGTCCCCTCATGAGATAAGAATTAGTCCCATGAACATGATCGAAAAGATTCTGGCACGGGCGAGCGGCCGCAAGGCGGTCGCGCCGGACGACGTGGTGGTTGCCAACGTCGATTGCCTGCTGCTCCACGACCTGAGTGGCTATCTCACCGGCCGTGTCTTCGAGAAAGAGGTGCGCCGGCCGATGCGCTACCCCGAGCGCGTCGTGATGATCTTCGACCACCATTTTTGTCCGCCGAGCGAAGAGGGGGCGCTGGTGCTGCAGGAGAACCGGGCCTTCGCGCGCCGCCACGGCATTAATCTGTTCGACTGCGGCAACGGCAACACGCACCATGTAGCGGTGCGAAACGGCTTCATCCGGCCCGGCACGGTGGTCGTCGGCTCGGACAGCCACACGCCCATCCACGGGACGGTGGGCTGTTTCGCCACCGGCCTCGGCAACGATTCCCACGCGGGGACCGTCATGCCGTTCGGCAAGGCCTGGTTCAAAGTGCCGGAGACGATCCAGGTGAGACTCACCGGAACCCACCGGCCCGGAGTTACACCGCGCGACGCGGCGCTCTGGCTCACCGGCCAGATCGGCGAAGGCGGCGCGATCTATAAATCTCTGGAATTTTCCGGGCCGTATATCGAGCAGCTTGATTTCTGGGACCGCTGGCTCTTCCCCCATATCGTCGTCGACCTGGGGGCCAAGTGCGGCTACATCGAACCGGACGAAAAAACCCTCGCTTTCGTGCGCACCGTCACGGACAAACCCTTCGACGCCGTGCGGGGCGACGCGGATCGCAAATTCGAAGCGACCTGGGAATGGGACTTCAGCGCGCTGGAGCCTCAGGTGACCTGCCCGCCGACGGTAGGAAACGTTAAACAGGTCGATGAAGTCATAGGCGCGCCGATCCAGTGGGCCGAGCTGGGCGGCCACGGCGGCGGACGCATCGAAGATTTCCGTCTGGCGGCGCGGATTCTCAAAGGCCGCCGCGTGCACCGCGACGCGAGATTCAACCTCGTCCCATCCAGCCGAGCCGTCTTCACGCAAGCGGTGCGCGAGGGATTGGTTGAGCTTTTGCACGAGGCCGGCGCAACGTGGTTCCCGCCGAGCACGGGATCGAACCAGGCCTACAACATGGGGGCGATGACGGCCAACGAGGCGATGATCTCGACGCACGCGCGGAATTTTCCGGGCCGCAACGGAAACCCCAACGCGAAGATGTACCTCGCCTCGGCGCTCACCGTCGCCGCCTCGGCGGTCGCGGGCAAGATCGCCGACCCAAGGCAGTTTCTGAAAGAGTTCTAAGCAGACGCTGCCATGTGCAAAAGACGATCCGAAATCGGAAATCTCAGAGAGAATCCTCACGCCTTTTTGCGGCGCGACAGACGGCGAAGAAATTGCCTGACGGAGACGACTCGGACTCGGCGCCGGCGCAAAGCTTTGATCAAATCCAGATCCCGTTTGAGATCATCGTCTCTAGTGACCAGGTATTGCGATTTTCCACGGATGGCCGCCTCCAAGATCTCGTCATCATCGGGGTCGCGGCATATCCTCAGCTCACCGAAAGTCTGCACTACATCGGCGCGTGCCGCGATCAGCCGAACAAATAGCTCTATCTCTCCGGCAGAGTACTCAAACCGTCGAATCAATCGTGGCCGGCTAAGCACTTCTGTGATTTCAGCGAGTTGTGAGAGAGACGTGACGACGCTGAAGTCGTCGCGCCGCCAGGCGCCAACGACTCGCCCGGGAGGGCCGCCGGGCTTAAGGAAGGCGGAGACCCAGACGTTGGTGTCAAGCAGGGCGACGAGCGGCACGGTGCTGCGCCTTCACCTCGGCCCTTGCTTGACTCACTTCCGCCTCGATGACCTCTTGTGGAATCGCTTTGGTGCGGCTTCTCATCCTGCGAAGCAAGCGTTCGAAGTCCTTGCGCCACTTTGGCTCTCGGCAGAGAGTCACCAGGACTCGGGACTGCTCCTTCAATCGGAGCGGTTCCAGAGGTCTCAGCACTCCATGTTCGTACACGGCTCTAAACGTTTCTTCCGCCGGATGAGGTCCCCTGGACTCTGCCATAGTCGGTATTATAGCGGTGCCTTCGCGCTGCGGTCAAGTAGATTGTCGCAGTCTGTGCCCGTCGAGCAGCCGACGAAGTTCGAGTTTGTGATCAATCTGAAAGCGGCGAAGCAGATCGGCCTCACGATTCCGCAGTCGGTGCTGTACCGGGCGGACAAGGTGATAAGATAGCAATGCGCAAAGGGCAGAGCGCAGAGAGCGGAGAAGCAAGGAGGCAAGGTATGCAGGCGCGAGGACGGTGCTGGAAATTCGGCGACAATATCCCAACGGACATGATCGTCCGGACGGATATGATTTTTAAGCCGTGGCCGGAGATCCTGAAGCACGTGCTGGAAACCTGCAACCCTGAGTTCCCGGCCAACGTGAAGCCGGGTGACATCGTTGTCACGGGAAAGCACTTCGGCCAGTCCTCCGGCCGCGCGATCGCCGCCAAGGCGATGAAGCAGACAAAGATCGGTTGCATCGTCGCCGAGGGATTCGCCCGCACCTTTTATCGCAACGGCTTCGAGATCGGCTTGCCGATACTGGAGTGCCCCGGCATCACGGAGCATGTGAGCGACGGCGATGTCTTAAGCGTCGATGTCGAAAGCGGCAAGATCGTCAACGAGACGACAGGCTACGAGCTGCAGGCCAAGCCGACGCCGCCGTTCCTCCTCGACATGTTGAAGGCAGGCGGGCTCATTCCGATGGCGGAGCGGCTGGCGGGGGAAAGGTCGTAGCGCCGGGTGACGATCATGCGAATCCTCTCCAACAGCGACATCGAACAAATCCTCACGCTTGAGGACTGCATGCAGGCGCTCGAGATCGCTTATAGAGAGGCCGCGCTGGGGAAGGCCGCAAACCGTCCGCGCAACCACACTATGTTTCCGATCGAGGATGCGCACCATCCCGGTTTTCACTTCAGGTTCAAGTCCCAGGAGGGCGGGAACCTCTCTTCCGGGGTTTGGGCCTTGCGCATCACCTCGGACATGGCCGGCGTCGAGACGCTCGCCAACGGCGTCAAGCGGCGCCGGCTGATCCCCGCGGCGCCGGGAAACAGATTCGTCGGCCTGATTACGCTCTACAGTCTCGAAACCCTGGAGCCGCTCGCGGTGATGCACGATAGCTACATCCAGAAGCTCCGGGTCGGCGCCACTTCGGCGATGGCGATCCGCGAGCTGTCCAACTCCGAGGCAAAAGTCGCGGGCCTGTTCGGCTCCGGCTGGCAGGCCGAGGCGCACCTCCAATATCTGTTGATGGTGCGTCCGCAAATCGAGGAGGTGCGCGTCTATAGTCCGACGCCGGCGCACCGCAAGACATTTGCGAAAGAGTGGAGCGACAAGCTCGGCAAGCGCGGCAAGCGGATCGTGGCCGTGGAGCATCCGAGAGACGCGGTAAAGGGCTGCCGGATCGTCACCTGCGCCACGGCGGCGATGGAGCCCTGCTTCGACGGCAATTGGCTGGAGCCCGGCACGCACGTCACCGGAATCACCTCTCCCGACCGCACCTCGCCGCGGCGCGAACTGGACGACGCGACCTTCGACCGCGCCGACGTGTTGGTCGCGCTCTCGAAAGAGCAGGTCGAGTACGACAACCAGTTCGATATCATGGGTCCGGTCAAGCGCGGGGTGAAACGGTGGGAGGAGATCGGCGAGCTGGGCGATCTGTTGATCGGCCGCTTCCCCGGAAGAAAGCGGAGAGAGCAGATCACCGTCTTCGCCAACAACACGGGGATGGGCATCCAATTCGCCGCGGTGGGCGCGCGCGTCCTCGCGCTGGCCGACGCAAAGAGGCTGGGACGGGAAGTGCCGACCGAATGGTTTTTGGAGGAGACATCGCCATGACTGAAAAGATCGGCGGGAAGCTCATCAAGTTCGGGGACAACGTCAACACCGACGTTATCATCCCCGGCCGCTACCTGGTCAGCATCGACCCTCAGGAGTTGGCCAAGCATGCCTTCGAGCCTCTGGGACCTGAAGTGCAAAAGCGTCTGTGGGTCTCGCAAGTCGTCGTGGGCGGCAAAAACTTCGGCTGCGGCAGCGCGCGCGAGCAGGCGGCAAGCTGTCTCATCGGCGCCGGGATCAAGGCGGTGCTGGCGAAATCTTTCTCCAGAGTTTTCTTTCGGAACTGCATCAACACCGGCCTGCCGGCGGTCGAGTGCCCCGAAGCGGCGGAGGTTGCGGCGGACGGCGGGGAGATCCGGATCGACCTGGCGCAGGGGCGGGTCGACGTGCAGGGAAAAAAATTCAGCTTCGCTTCCTATCCGGAAAGCCTGAAGCAGATTCTCGACGCCGGAGGCCTGATCCCCTACCTGGCCAAGTATGTCCTGCCTCAGCAGGAAGCTTCGAAGAGGTAAAGCGCCATGGGAAAAACCTTCGCTGAAAAGGCGCTCGCAAGAGCCGCGGGGCTTTCGGAGGTCTCGCCGGGCGAGATCGTGGATGCCTATCCCGATCTCTACATGAGCCACATGGCGAGCTGGCGCTGCATCCGCACGATGGAAAAGCTCGGTACCGATAAGCTCTACGATGTGGACCGCATCGCCATGGTGATGGACCACATCTCGCCGGCGCAGACCGCCAAGACCGCGGACGACCAGCGGATGTGCCGGGAATTCGCGCAAAAGAAAGGCATCAAGAAGTTTTACGACGTCAACGCGGGGATCGCGCACATCGTGCTGAGCGAGGCTGGACACATCCGCCCCGGCATGGTGATTATCGGCACCGACTCGCACACGACGATCTACGGCTCGCTTGGCGCGCTAGGCACCGGCGTCGGTTTCAGCGAGCTGACAGCCGCCTGGGCCACAGGAAAACTCTGGATGAAGGTGCCGCTCTCCGTGAAGGTCGTCATCGAGGGTCCACTGGCGCGCGGCGTCAGTTCGAAAGACGTCATGCTCAAGCTGATCGGCGATCTCACCGCGGACGGCGCGACTTACTGTTCCGTCGAGTTTCACGGGAGCTACACCGAAGGGCTCTCGATTTCCGACCGCATGACGCTCTGCAATCTCGCCATGGAGCTTGGCGCGAAGAACGGCTTTGTCCGGCCGGACGAAGTCACGCGAAGCTATCTCACCGGGCGCGGCGTGAAACCGGGCGATTACAGCGAGATTCACCCGGACGCCGACGCGGCCTACGCCAAGACCGTGACGATCGACGGGCGCAGGCTGACGCCGCAGATCGCCTGCCCGCACGCGGTCGACAACGTGAAGCCGATCGAGCAGGTCGCGGGCACCAAGGTGAATCAGGTCTTCATCGGCTCCTGCGCCAACGCAAAGTGGGAAGACCTGGTGGAAGCGGCGGCGATTCTTAAAGGCCACAAGATCGCGAGCGGCGTGAGGCTGCTGGTTAGCCCGGCTTCCAAAGAAATAGTCGAGCGAACCGTCAGGGATGGGACCTACTCGATTTTTCTCGAAGCCGGCGCGCTCATCACCAATCCGGGCTGCAGCGCGTGCGCCGGGGACGGCGGCGTGATGGCCGACGGCGAGGTCACGCTCTCGACCGCGAACCGCAACTTCCAGGGGCGCATGGGGAGTTACCAAGCCGAGATCTACCTGGGTAGCCCGGCCGTCGCGGCGGCGACCGCGATCCGGGGCGTTATCACCGACCCGCGCGAGTTCATGGAGCGAAAATAAAACCGCTTTCGGGGACACGAACGGGGACAGGCAACTTTGGGGACTGGCTGCTTTTTTGTATTGTAAAAAGATTCTGCTGAAAAACCCTCCGTTCATCCTTCGAGAGCCTTCCTTCGACAAAGCTCAGGACGAACGGTGGAGCGGTTGAGATCATTGGAGATTTTCCGTTCATGCTGAGCCTAGTCGAAGCATTCGTAGGGTTTTTAAGCAGAATCTAAAAAGCTGCCTGTCCCCCTCTGGCAGAGGCGCCTGAAACCCAGGAGTTACCCAAATGCCGTATCATGATCTACGTCAGTATTTGCGAACGCTGGAGGAGAAGGGAAAACTCTTCCGCATCGCCAAAGAGGTGGACAAGGACTGGGAGCTTGCCACCGTCGCCAAGCTCGTCTTCCGCAAAATTCCCGACGAGCGGAGGCCGGCGCTCATGTTCGAGAGGGTGAAGGGATTTTCGGTTCCCGTCGTAACGGGAGTTCTGGGCGCTTCGCGCGAGGTTTACGCGCTCGCCCTGGAGACCGAGCTGAACTTCGAGGAGATTTACCGGCGCTGGAGCAAAGCGCAGGCGAACCCCGTTCCACCGGCTCTTGTGAACAACGGCCCCTGTCAGGAAGTTGTTTTGCGCGGCGATGAAGTGGATCTCATGCAGCTCCCCGTTCCTATCTGGACCGTTCCGCACGACCCCGCGCCCTACTTCACGTCTCCCTACGTCATCGGCCGGGACCCCGAGACCGGCGTCAGAAACGTCGGCACCTACCGGATGCAGCTCAAGGGGAAGCGCAAGACCGGCATCTACTTCGGCAACAACCTGCAAGACCTCAGGCGCATCATAGAGAAGAACGAGAGACACAACCGGCCGACTCCGGTGGCGGTCGTTCTCGGAACGGACCCGGTGATCGGCCTCGTCTCGGTTTCCAAAGTTCCGTTCGGCATGGATGAGCTGGCGGTCGCGGGAGGGCTGCGGGGAAAAGCCGTGGAGGTTGTAAAATGCAAGACCTCGGATCTCGAAGTGCCGGCGACTGCGGAGATCGTCCTCGAAGGGGAGGTTCCGGCAGGGGTCCGGGAAGAAGAAGGGCCGTTCGGGGAGTACGCGGGCTACATGAGCCGGGGCGGCCCGTCGTTCGTCATCGACGTGAAATGCGTGACCACGCGGCGTGATCCCATCTTCCAGGCGTTCGTGAGCCAGATGCCGCCGAGCGAGAGCAGTTGCATCCGCGGCTTCGGCTTCGGCGTTCCCATTTACAAAAAGCTCAAGTACGACCTTGGACTCCCGATCACCGACCTGCACTTTAAGACCGCGGGAGGGAGCACGGCTTATCTCGTGATCTCGATGAAAAAGGAAAACGAAGGCCAGGCCAAGCAGGCGATCTGGGGCGCCTGGGCCGTGCTGCCGCGGTTTGCGAAATTCACCGTCGTGGTGGACGACGATATCGACGTGCGGGACTCCTTCGCGGTCGATTGGGCGATGAGCTTTCGCGTCCAGCCGGCGCGGGATGTGTTCATCGAGCCCAATACGCTGAGCGTGCCGCTCGACCCGTCGGTTCCGATAGAAGGCCCGGTGTCCGACGACAGCCGCGCGCTGGGTTCCAAGATCGGCATCGACGCCACGAAGAAGCATGAGTTTCCGCCGATCGCCTTTCCGCCGAGAGAACATGTCCTCGAAGTTGAAAGACGCTGGAAGGAATACGGCCTGGACAGGATTTCGTAGGCTCGCGCAATTTTCTTGCGGCCGATCCTAGCGTTGCGGAACCGACGAGAAAATGCGATCTCACCACGAAGCACACGAAGGCCACGAAGGATTCGTAAATTTAATAACTTTGAAACTTCGTGCTCTTCGTGACCTTCGTGGTGAAATGTCCGTTTCTACTAAGGAAAACGAGACGACAAGCGAAAGGATTCGACTATGAGAAAATCTCTCGGGCTCGCAGGGATCGTTCCGCTCCTTGGGTTGCTGGCCGTGACTTTCCCGGCGCAAGGTCTGTTCGCCGCCGAGCAGCCGTTCTACGCCGGCAAGACGATCCGCATCATCGCCGGTTTCGCGCCCGGCGGGACGGTCGATCTGAGGGCCCGGATCTTCGCGCGTCACCTGGCCAAATTTATTCCCGGCAACCCTTCGATCATCGTCCAGAATATGACCGGCGCCGGCGGCCTCGTCGGGGCCAACTACGTCTTCAGCGTCGCCAAGCCCGACGGGCTGACGCTGCTTCACTTTCCCTCCAGCACGGTGATGAACACGTTTCTGACGACCGCGAACATCCAGTACGACATCCGTCAAGTGCCGATCATCTGGGTCGGCTCCGACAGCTGGCTCACCGTCGTCAATCCGAAGGCGTCCCCGATAAAAAAGGCCGAAGACCTGTTGCGCTTTTCAGGCCAGTTGCGGGTCGGGGGCTCCGGCTCATCGAGCCTGAGGAGCCTCAGACCCAAGCTGGCCTTGGAATTGTACGGCGTGGATCACACCTGGGTCACGGGCTACACCGGCTCGTCGGATTTATTGCTGGCGCTTGAAAAGGGCGAAGTCCACCTGTTCGAAGAGCCGCAGGACGGCTACAAGAACACGATTCAGCCGAAAGAGAAAGACGGCAGCGCTCTCGTCCTCTGGCAAACCGGCATCATGGCGCCGGATGAGACTTTCAAACGGTCGCCGCTTCTTCCGCAGGTTCCGACGCTGGCCGATATCCTGCCGAAGGAGAAAAAAACCGGGCCTCGATGGGAGGCCTGGAAAGCCGCGGTGATACCGCAGGCTTTTCAGTACGCCATCGGTGTCACTCCCGGCGCGCCCGCCGACCGGATCGCGATCCTGAGCGACGCGCTGGGCAAGATGACGCGGGACCAGGCCTTCCGTGAAGATTTCGAAAAGGGTCTGGGGGAGCCGCCGGATCCCTTGATCGGCGAGCCGGGGGATCGGGTGGTCAAAGACGGGCTCAAAAAACTGTTCGAGGATTATCAAACCGGCGTGCGCTACCTGCGCGAGATGGGGAACAAGTAATGGTGACGGTTCTCAATAATGCCGAAGTGGAAAGCCTCCTCGATATGCGCGCCTGCCTCGATGCGATGGAGGACGCCTATCGCGACTTAGGTTCGAATCGGGCGATCAATCGCCCACGCTCGCACACCTATTTCCCGGCGCCATCGAAGAGGTGGCCGGGATTCAATTATCGCTTCAAGTCCCAGGAGGGCGGGATCGAGAAGTATGGCGTGTGGGCGTTGAGAATCACCTCGGACATGGCGGGTTTCGCGATGCTGCCCGGAGGCGTCAAGCGGCGCAAGCTCATGCCGGCGGCGGCGGGGAATCGCTACGTCGGGCTGATCTATCTCTACAGCATGGA
>Ga0156192_1122_pt1 | contig 15730 bp, 18 predicted proteins | sample RifCSPlowO2_12_FD_107845 | JGI IMG/M metagenome (GOLD analysis project Ga0156192, IMG submission 107845) | Deltaproteobacteria bacterium RIFCSPLOWO2_12_FULL_60_19
TAACGCTCTTGAATTTCGAGTGGGCGGCGAGACTGAAAAAGGGCGCGCGGATGCTGGTGGAGATGGCGCGGATGGGCGCGCCCTTTTGAACCACGGAACAATGCAAGCCCCAACGCAGAGACTCATTGCCCACGCCGTGACGGAGTGGCTGCGAGACTCTCCTACCGCGCCGTTTGTCTGAAGCTCTTGAGCGCCTCCTCGCGCAGCTGCAGCCACACCTCGCCGACGAGCCGGCCGAACTTTTCAGTCGAGATTACGGCGGAAGTTCGCGGCCGCTCGAGGTCGATATCGATCACCGCTTTGACTTTCCCCGGCCGCGCGCTCATGATCACCACCCGATCCGACAACTGCACGGCTTCGTTGATGTTGTGCGTGACGAACAAAATCGTCTGGCCGATCTCCTGCCGGATGCGCAGCAACTCCTCGCCCAAAATGATCCTCGTCTGCTCGTCGAGCGCGCCGAACGGCTCGTCCATCAGCAAGATCTCCGGTTCCATCACCAGCGCCCGCGCGATCGCCACGCGCTGCTTCATCCCGCCGGAGAGTTGATCGGGATAGCGGTTTTCAAAGCCGCCAAGGCCCATCAGCTCGATCATCTCCAACGCCTTCTTCCGCCGTTCGTCTTTCGAGGCCCCCTGCATTTGCAAGCCGAACTCCATGTTCTCCAACGCCGTGCGCCATGGGAAAATCGACTCCTGCTGAAAGATGATGCCGATCGAGGCGTGGCCGTCCTTTACGGCCACGCCTTTGATGAGCACTTCTCCGGAGCTTTTGGGGACCAGGCCGGCGATCATTTCCAGCAGCGTCGACTTGCCGCAGCCGCTGGGGCCGATGATGGAGACGAACTCGTGGCGGTAAACTTCAAAGCCCACGTTGTCGATCGCGGTGAAGTCCGAATATTCCTTGGAGAGATTTCGGACTTCGAGAATCGGTGCCCCGTTTTTCATCTGGCGCTTTCGTGGGCGAAGCTGCGGCAGCGCATGAGCAGCAGGGTCATCGCGACGTTGACGGCGGCGGCGAACAAAAACGTCAGCAGGATGCCGGCGTACATTTCGGGAATCCTGAAATGATTGAACGATTGCATGATGATGAAACCCAGGCCGGCGTTGGAAACTTTAAGCTCTCCGAGGATGGCCGCCACGAGAGAGACGCCGATCCCGAGGCGCGCGCCGCCGGCGACCGGGAGCAACATCGACGGAAAGTAGACCCGCGTGAAGATCTGGAGGCGGGAGGCGCCCACGGATCGGGCGACTTTGAGAAACACGCGATTGACGCCGGCCGAGGCGATCGTCGTGTTGACCACGATGGGAAAGAAACCGGACACCGCGGCCATCGCCATTTTCGATTCAAGCTTGGCGCCGAGGAGCATGAGAAAGATCGGGTAGAGAATAATCTTGGGCGTGGCCGCGAAATAGAGCAGCGGCGGCTCAAAGACTCGTCTGAGAAACGGTTGAGTCCCGAGCAGGACGCCGAGGGCGATGCCGAACAGCGCGGCAAAGACAAACCCGACCGACGCTTCGTGAACCGTGACGAGCAGGTGCGGAAATATAGCTCCACTCGACGCCAGAACCCAGGCCGCGCGCAGGATCTCCCCGATGCCGGGGAGAATCCCTGCGAACAAAAGCCCGCTTTCCGCGACCGTTTCCCAAACGGCCGCGAAAACGAGCACCGTCACTGTCTGAATCAACAACGGCTTCATGAGGTGAATAACCTCGATTCAGCCCGTCCCAGCAAATGAATAAAGATCATGGAGAGAACAATCGCCCCCGCCATGCCGAGGTAAAGCTCCTCGGTGTTGAACCAGAAGTATCCCTTGGAAGCGAGCGTCCCGATCCCGCCGATCTCCACCAAAAACTCGACCGCGATCACGGAGATGAGGATGTAGGTCACCCCCAGCTTCAAGCCGCTGAGGATCATGGGCGCCGCCGCCGGAAAAAGAATGTGACGAACGATTTGCCTCTCCTTGAGCCGCATGCCGGTCCCCACCTTGAGATAGATCGGGTTGACGTCCCGCAGCCCGTGGTGCGTGTTGAGAGCGATAGGAATCATGCCGGAGAGAAAACCCATCGCGATGATTGCGCCCAGTCCCCGGCCGAAGATCACCAGGAAGATGGGATAGAGAAGAATCCAGGGCGAGGCGAACAGAGCGCTTAGAAGCTCGTCGTAGGCCCGCCCGAACAACGGGAATCTCCACAGGGCGTAACCCGCGGGCAAGCCGACTACCATCGCGAGGAGAAACGCCGCGCCGACGGAAAAAAGGGTGGTTACAAAAAGAGCCGGAAGCTCGCCGGAGAGGATTTTCTCCCAGGCCGTGGCCGCCACGAGAGAAGGCGCGGTGACAAAGATCCGGTCGACCCAGTCGAGCCTGACGACCCCTTCGAGGGCCGCCAGGAGCGCGGCGATAAAAATCCATCTCGCCGCCGTCTCTCTTCCGCGCCGGCTGGCCAAGGCGGCTCACTCCGCCAGGATGAGCTTTTTAAGCTCCGCCGCGGTCGGCGCTTTGTCGATCATCTTGAGCTTCAACGCCAGATCGACGGAAAAATCGACGCGACTCACCGGGGATAGAGCGAGCGCCTCCTTGGGGAAGAACTTGAATCCGGCTTCGGCCAGCGCCGGCGCGACCTGATTAATCTCGGCGAAGATCGCCACGGTCTCTTTGGGATTGTCGTACATCGCGTCGATGGTTTTTTTGATCGCGCTCAGGTAGGCCTTCACGAGCTGCTGATTTTTTTCGTAGAAATCGGCGTTGACGAAGTTGACGCGCGTGGTCACGCCCCTGACGCCCTCCAGCTCCGCGCCCCGGAACACGATCCGCACTTCGCCCTTCTCCACTTTGTCGAGAAAGGTGGGAGGAGAGGCCCAGCCCGCCTCGATCTGCTTCGTCATCAGGGCCGTGTAGGAATCGGGCGGAGCGCCGACCGGCACCAGCTTCGGCTTGATCTTGAACTGTTCCGCCGCCAGCTGGAGCACCATGTGAGTCGAGGAGCCGGGCCGGCTGAAGCCGATCGACTTGCCGTCCAGGTCGCGGAGCGTCTTGTAGGGCGAGTCCCCGCGCACCAGCCAGAAGAGATCGGGGGAGCCGGTCATCTCGGCGGAGATGATGCGCACCGCCGACCCTTTCAGAAAAGCGGTGATGACGGACTCCGTTCCCGTGGCGAGTCCGATGTCGGCGCTCCCGGAAGTGACCACCCTCACGGTCTCCGCGCCGCCGCTGGACCAGAAGATCTCCGCTTTGATCCCGGCGTCTTTCAGAAATCCTTTCTTATCCGCCACCCACGTGGGCATGGTCGTGTCGAACAGCCCCTTCTGGGGAATCGCGATCCTCAGGGTTTGGAGCTGCGCGCGCGCAATCCCCGGCAAAAATAAGAGCGCGATGACGGAGACAAAACCGAAGATCGCTCGAAAACGTTTTCTTGTGGCCATGGATCGCCTCCTTTTCTTAGGTCTTGACCGGTCGTTGAAAGAGTCCTGTCTCGCCTGAGCCCGCCTGGGAGTCTCTCGAAGGGCCGATGCGTGGGACGAGGAGATGCAAGCGTAGCTCACTGCGACCCTCAGCTCCTGGCGGCAGCGTAACATCGACGTATCGCATCGGCCCGGAGAGAGATTTCCAGGCGGGCGGTGGTCCGTTGTCTGTCGTCCTGCGGCCGTGTCGCAACGGCCTGCTATAACGCCGCGTTCACCGCCTTGGTTTGAACGTAACTCAGCAACTCCTCCACCGACTCCTCCCGCCCGATGCCGCTCTGCTTGAAGCCGCCGAAGGGGACGCCGAGAAAGTGGCGGCTGGAGCCGTTGATCCAGATATAGCCCGCCTCGATCCGCTCCGCCGTCCGATAGGCCAACTGAAGATCGCGGCTCCAGATGCTCGCGGTGAGACCGTAGTCCACTTGATTCGCCTGCTCGACGACGGCGTCGTAATCTTCCCAGGAAAAGACCGACAGTACCGGTCCGAAGATCTCCTCGCGCGCGATCCGCATCGACATATCGACGCCATCGAAGATCGTCGGCTTGACGAAATAGCCCTTGGCGAAGGTCGCGCCTTCCGGGCGGCCGCCGCCGGCCGCCAGTTTCGCGCCGTCTTTCTTGCCTACATCGATGTAGCGAAGGGTCTTTTCATACTGATCTTGGGAGGCAAGACAGCCCATCTCCGTTTCGGGGTCGAGGGGCTGGCCGATCTTGATGCGGCCCGCGCGCTCGATCAGGCGCCGGAGAAACTCATCGTGAATTTTTTTGTGAAGAAACAGCCGCGAGGTCGAGCCGCAGGATTGTCCCTGGCACCAGTGGAAGTTCATCCCCACCACCGCCGACTCGACCGCTTTGTCCAGCTCCACGTCGGGAAACACGATCATCGGATTTTTGCCTCCCAGCTCGAGCGTGATCTGCTTGATCCCGCCCTCGGCGGAGAGCTTCATGACGGCGCGCCCGGTGTCCACGCCGCCGGTCAGGGCGATGCGCTTGATTTTGGGATGCTTCACCAGCGCCGCGCCCGTGAGCGGGCCGTCGCCGGTCACGATGTTGATCACGCCTGGGGGAAAAATCTCCCGGATATATTTCCCCATCTCGAGCGCCGAGAGCGGCGTCTGCTCGGCGGGCTTGAGAATCAAAGTATTGCCCGCCACCAGCGGCGCGGCGATCTTGCAGGCGGCGAAGAAGATCGGGTGGTTGAAAGGGACGATCCGCGCCACGACTCCAAACGGCTCCTGAAAAACGGTGTGGAGCATGCCCTCTTTTCCGGGGAGGATCTGCCCCTTGAGCTCGCCGGCCAGCCCCGCGAAATAGTCCATGATCGCGGCCGCCATGAGGACATCGCCCTTCATGGCCGTCACGGGATTGCCGGAATCGATTGCGTCGAGCAGCGCGAAATCCTCCGCATGCTCTCTCAACGCGCGAGCGAGGGCCGAAACTTTCTGCCCTCTTTCGAACGGGTCGAGCTTGCGCCAACCCGCAAAAGCGCCGGCCGCCGCCTGCACGGCCGACTCGACGTCCTCATCGCCGGCCAGCGCCGCTTCACAGAGCTTCTCCTCCGTGGCCGGGTCATGCGTCGGAAAAGCGCGGCGCGATCGGGCCTGCGCCCAATCGCCGCCGATCAGCATCCGTTCTTTTCCAACGAGGAGCGCCTGGATTTTCTTGCCGTAATCCCCCATAGCCGCCTCCTTTTGCGATGATCGTTGTAGGTGTGGACATTGGTGCAAGTTGAATGCCAAGGTCTCCCGCCGAGTTTTTCTGAACGCGAAGACCGGCGCGCAAGCCGGGCTGAGTAATCGCCGGCGGCGTTTTCTTAAATGTCGGAAAAGGTCGCGCTCGATTCTCAAAGGTTGGATGGAGCCGGTTGGACTCCGCGCCTCTTCCCTCGCAGGTGCTCACGGCCTTGCGGGGCGTGGCCCGCTTATTGCTTTAGTTTTCTTTGAATCTCTGACCCAACCGAGTCGTTCACATGGAGGGCTTAAGAAGCTTCATCGAAGCCTATGAACGTTCCTGTCCGGGGGACGTTGTCCACATCAAGGAAAAAATCGACGCTCGATACGAGATCACCGCTCTGATCCAAGAGATAGAAAGAGCCAACAAGTTCCCCATCCTCGTCTTCGACCGGGTTTGCAGCAACGGGCGAAAGTTCGATTTCAAACTGGCGACTCTGATCCACTCCAGCAGAAAACGGATCGCGTTTCTGTTGAACACCTCGCCCCAACAGATCGGCAACGCCTACAACGAGCGGCTGCAAAAAAGATTCCCGCCGGAAGTGGTTCCCAAAAAAGCGGCGCCGGTCAAGCAGGTGGTCCGGCGCGGCGCCGAGGCGGACTTGACGGCCTTTCCCGCGCCGATCCACCACGAAATGGACCCGGGGCCTTACATCACCGGAGGATTTCTCACCTGCTACGATCCCGACACGGGAATCGAGAATTCCGCGATTCATCGGGGATGGATCAAGGAAAAAGACGAAGTCCGGGTCTACCTGACGCCCGCCACGCACAACGCGATTATCCTGGCCAAACACGAGCAGCGCGGGCAGGACATGAGAGCGGCCTTCTGGATCGGCCATCACCCGCTCGTCGTCCTCGGATGCGAGGCGGCGATTCCCTTCGGCGACAGCCACTACGCGACCGCCGGAGGCTTTCTTGGAAAGCCGCTGCGCGTGACTCCGTCGGAGACGCTGGGGGAAGATTTTCTGGTGCCGGCAGACGCCGAGGTCGTGATCGAGGGCATCGTCCCTCACGGGCAGAGGCGGCCGGAAGGGCCGTTCGGAGAGTACACGCGTTACTCGGGGCCGCAAAAGTGGAATCCCTTCATCAAGGTCACGGCCGTGACGCACCGCAAGGACGCCTACTGGGAGAGCGTCCCGGTAGGCCATGCCCACTGGGTTTCCTCGGTCGCGCGGGAAGGGATGGCCTTCGAGGCGATCCGGCGAGTGGTTCCCACGGTGCGGAGCGTTTACGTCCCGATGTCGGGTTGCGGCGTCTTTCATCTCTACATCCAAATTCAGAACGCGGTGGAGGGCTCGGCCCGAACCGCTCTGGTAGCCGGGCTGTTGTCGCACTACCTCGTCAAGCATGCGTTTGTCTTCGACGAGGACGTCGACATCTTCGACGAGCGAGAAGTCCTTCACGCGTTGGCGACGCGCTTTCGGGGCGACAAGGACCTGATCGTCATCCCCGGCATCACCGGGCCGGCGCTCGACCCGAGCGCGGAAGGCATTCTTACAACCAAGGTCGGCTTCGATTGCACCAAGCCGTTCGGCGAGCCTTTTGCGAGAACTCTCTCGATCCCCGACGAGGTGCGGAAAAGCCCGAAGCTGCAAGAGATCCTCGGCTCGCTGCCGTGGAAGGAGATGCCGGAAGAGAGCGGATAAAGAAAGTCGCGGAGTAAGAAAGCCATGGCCCAAGTCATCTATGTCCCGTGCCCTGAGTGCCGGCGACAGTTCTACGTCGGCCCGGAGTTCTTCTCCATCCCCGACTCTTACTGCCACTGCCCTTATTGCGGTAAGGAGTTTTCCGTGTGCGAATCGCCTGAAGCAAGCCGAAGCCCGGGGGTCGGGACGTACAAAAAGCGCCCGGGAACCGGCGCTTGATCGCTGAAAGCGGAGGTCTTATGCCCTATCAAGATTTGAGAGCATTTTTGATGCGCCTGGAAAAAGAAGGCGAAGTCCATCGCATCGAGCCCGAAGTGGATCTCAAGTATGAAGTGGGCGCGGTCTGCCGGCTGGCCCTCGACCGGGGAGGAGTGGAAAAAAACAAGGCGCTTTACTTCTCCCGCCCCAAGGGCCACTCGCACCCGATCGTAGTGAATCTGTTAGCCACGTTGAAAAGGTTCTGCCTCGCGCTCGAGTGCGATGCGGAGAATGTCCACCGGGAGTGGCTCCGCCGGACGCAGAAGCCGATCGAGCCGAGAATCGTCAAGGACGCGCCGTGCAAGGAAGTGGTCAACGTCGGGCGCGACGTGAATCTATTTAAGCTTCCCATCCCGCTGTGGAACGAGCGCGACGGGGGCCCTTACATCACCTTCCCCTGTCACATCAGCAAAGATCCCGAAACCGGCGCGCGCAACGCCGGCATGTATCGCGCCATGGTTCACGACGAGCGGACGCTGGGGATACTGGCCGCCCCTTACAGACACATCCGCCACCACTTCGACAAGGCGCACGCCCAGGGCAAGCCGCTCCCCGTGGCGATCGCGGTGGGTCTCGATCCGGTCATCTATGCCGCGGCCATCGCTCCTTTTCCATTCGGCACCGACGAATTCGCCATGGCCGGCGCCTTGCGCGGCGCGCCCGTGGAAATGGTCGCCTGTGAAACCATACCCGTGGAGGTTCCGGCCGCCGCCGAGGTGGTTATCGAGGGAGAGATCCCGCCCGGCGTCACGCGGGACGAAGGGCCGTTCGGTGAATTCACCGGCTACTACGGCGACCGTGGGCCGCGGCCGGTGATTCAAATCAAGGCGATCACGCACCGCAAGGATTTTATCTTTCAAGAAAGCTACGAGGGGCTGCCGCATCACGAAACCTGCATCGTGTCGGGCGTCAGCAACGAAGCCGAAGTCATCCGCCAATGCCCGCTGCCGGGAATCAAGAGCGTCCACTTCACTTCAGGCGGCGGTGGATATCTGCACGCGGTCGTCTCGGTAAAAAAAGCCTACGACGGTTACGGCAAGATGGTGGGGCTATCTGTTTTGGGAACGACCGCGGGACGGACCGTCAAGATAGTTACCGTGGTCGACGACGACATCGATCCTCACGATCTGGGCCAGGTGGACTGGGCGGTGACGACTCGAGTGCGCGCGGACCGCGACGTGGAGATCATCAAAGACCTTTCCGCCAACGTCCTGGACCCCACCATGACCAGCGCGGAGAAGCGAAGCGCGTCGAGGACGGACAAGATCGTCATCGACGCCACGAAACCGATGTTGGAGCCGTTGCAGCCGGAATGCCGGCCCAATCCCGGCGTGATGCGCGAGGTGTTGGAGAATCGGGCGAAGTACGGTTTTTAGCTGAACAGACCGTTGAGAGCCGTCAGCCCGCCTGGGAATCTCTCTCCGGGCCGATGCGATACGTCGGTGTTACGCTGCCCTTAAGAGATGAGAGTAGCCAGGAGGGACGATTGATACTTCTCGTCCCACGCATCGGCCCTCCGAGAGACCCCCAGGCGGGCGATGGTAATGGAGGGAAAACTCATGCCAAGAGCGCTTCCCATCTTTTTCTTCGTCTTATTATCGAGCACCCCGCTCGCTCGAAGCGCGCACGGTCAACCGATCGCCCTGGGCTATAGCGGCTCCGGCATCAGCTCGGATTTGCGCCGCGTGATTGAGAAAGAAAGACTCTGGGAGAAGCACGGGCTGAACGTGCGCGCGGTCTACTTTCTGAGCGGCGGCGTGTTGACCCGCGCCATGGCGGCCGGCGACATCGCGCTCTCCGACTCCGATGTCCCGGCGATGCTCGGCCTCGGCGTCTCCGGGCTCCTCGACGTGAAAGTCATCGCGGTCACGATCAACCGGCTCGAACACTACCTGGTCGTGCGCAAGACGATCATGAAGCCGGAGGACCTCAGAGAAAAACGGGTGGCGGTGAGCGGCATCGGCTCGGCCTCCGATATCACGACGCGCATGGTGCTTCGCTTCTGGAAGCTGAATCCCGAGAAGGACTTGACGATCCTGGCCTCGGGCAACACGCCGACGCGGATCGCCGCCCTCACCGTCGGCCACGTGGACGCCGGCCTGGTGAGCCCGGACCACCTGGAGAAGGTCCTGGCGACCGGCTGTTGCCGGGTGCTCGCCGATCTTTCGGAGCTGCCGATGGACTACGCCCGCTTCGGCATCGTCGTGCCGACCTCGCTGCTCAGGACGCGACGGGAGACGGCGCGCAACGTGCTCAAGGCTTACGTGGAAGGCATCCACGCCTTCAAGCGCCGGCCGGATATTGTAATGGAGATCTTCAAAGAGGAAGGGATCAAAGACCCGCAGGTCGCCAAAGGGGTTTATGATCGGTTGTCGGGCTCGCTGCGTGAGAATCCCTTGCCGGAAGTGAGGGGAATGCAGGCGGCGCTGGACTCCCTTCCAAATCCCAAAGCGCGCGGCGTCAAGGCCGAAGATATCATGGACACAAGCCTGCTTGACGAGTTGAAAAGCAGCGGCTTTATCGACCGGCTTTACGGGCGGTGAAGGATGAGAGTAGCGCGTGAACGCCTATGCGGCGGCAACACGCCGGATTTTGATTTTACTCGCGTGTTTCTCAACCTGAGCTAGATCGTAGGCCGCCTGTAGGCGAAGCCAAGTATCCGCGCCGCCGCCGAAAGCCTTATCGATCCGGATCGCCATCTCGGGCGAGATTGCAGCTTTACAGTTTACCAGGTTATTGAGCGCTTGACGCGTCACCCCGAGGACTTTCGCCCCCTCGGTGACCGTCAGACCGAGAGGCTCAAGACAGTCGTGCCGGACGGACAGGCCGGGATGCGGGGGGCTCTTCATAGGCATGGTTTTTTCTCCTACCTGTAGTGAGCTTTGCCGAACTAGCGATAATCAATGATATCCAGGTCGTAAGCGTTGCTATTCTCGAAGCGGAAAATGATGCGCCAATTGCCCGATACCCAAACAGACCAGAAGCCTTTGAGATCGCCTTTGCGCGGATGAAGCCTAAAGCCTGGAATCGCCATATGTTGCACCTCGCTTGCCTCAGCCAGGCGGGCTAGAATACGCTTGATCTTGTCCACGAGGGGCGGAGCAAGCCGGCGGCGATCGTCGTCTTCGAAAAGCATTTTAAGACCTCGGCGCTTAAACGACGCTATCACCCAGATATCCTAGGCTGACAAGTAATGCTTGTCAACGCTACGGAGCGGCTGGATGAGAGAACCGGGACAATTTACCGACGGCGAGGTCTTACTCGGACGGCGCTCACACAGGTGTTGGCGATTGCCGGTGAGCGAGCAGACGCTGGCGGAGGTCCCTAAGGAAATCCCGATGGCGGATTCTCAACTCCTGCCGGAGCGTTTCAACGGTCTGTTCCTGCGTCTTAAGGTAAGCATCCACCTTGTCCCGGTGCGGGAGATAGTAGGCAATCGCCGCGTAAACCTGCGCAAGGGACAGAGAGGAGAAGTCCTGGCAAATCTCTTCCGGAGTCGCGCCATCCAAAAAGGAATAGATTACGCTGTCCAGGGAGACGCGGGTGCCCGCGAGACGCCAGACTCCTTGAGAGGTACAGGCCGGCAGTTCTGGAAGTTCCTTGTCCGAATCCATGCAAAAAATAGTAATCCAGCCCGCGAAAAAGGGAAACAGTTACGCTGAGCGTCTCCCGACCCAAGAGAGCTTTATGCGCCCGCATAGCCAAAAAACGTTGGGGGCCGTAGACGTCGATGAATCGGCCCACCTTTTGGTAGCGAGAGATGTTGTGGACCACTTGCTCTAGGGTAATCGGATTCCACAACTCCGCCTGCCCTGAGTAGGCTGACAAGCCGTATCGAAGGGACCATCCCGAGTAGGCTCCGCAGGAGCCGTATCGAGGCAACGCGCTCTTATACAAAGGCAGATGCTCGGTTCGAGCCATTATGTCGCGAAGCTGGGGGGCAAGCCCCCCAGACCCCCTTGTCAAATTATCAAATACTCAAATCACCAAATCACTGAACCCCATCACTCCCCTGTCCGCCGCGCACGCACCAAGCGGGCCAGAAGTCGGTCTTATCGAAGCCGTTCACGTCGCCATTGTGGAAGTCCACGAGCCACGCGTGGCTGGTATTGACGGCGCGGGTAGTAGCCGACCAGTAGAATAACAACTGCACATTGGAAAAGGGATGGCCAAAGGGCAAGGGTGGATTTGCCTGCGATGTGTCCACCAAGCTCGCCAACTCTTCGATCGTGGGAAGCCGCCATCCCTTACGGCCTCCGATACGGCCTCCAACCTCTAGGTCGTAGCAGTGACTGAGCGCATTAAACCAGGTGAAATTACCCGTATCCGGCGACTTCTCCCAGACACGTCCGGTCTCCTTGTCGAAGACCGCTGCGCCGCCAAACTGGCTCAGCACCTGAAACCTACCTCTGCTGAATATCTTTTCCCACGTCGTTCCAGGATCAGCAACCGCCGGTGACGCAAAGACAATCAAAAACACCACAGCGATGAGAATCGAATAAAGTCTCTTCATGGAAATCTCCTTTCTTGGTTTTTTGCGCGATCTCCGAATGGCACCCTGGGCACCGCGAAGGGTCTCTCCGTTAAGTAGATCCTTCGCTTCCCCTTCGGCTCCGCTCAGGGTGACCACGGACGGTATTCACTCATCCCGAAATTCGCAACCCGAAACTTGAAACTTTTGGGCAGGCGGCCCCCGGCTTCTCCCTGTTAGGCCAACCTGTATGAAGGGAAGTCTTTGGGTATGGACGTAGAATCGCATGAACACACTCCTACGGCCGCCGAAGCGCGTACCGAAGGGTCACGAGCCGCCACGCACCGCCCGGACGTAGTCGGGGGCCGCCTTATTTAGGCCGAAAACACTGCCGTCGAAGAAGCTCACGCCCCAGGCCCAATCCGGGAGGTTGGGATTAGTCGTAGACGACCAAAGGACGGGATTTTTCCCGATGTTTCGTCTCTATCCTCCTTTGCAGTTCCCCGCGCCGGGAATTATCTACTGTGGCTGCTACAGTCGGAGTGAAACATAGGCTTGACAAGTATGTCAATAGTAAATAACATATTTCCTAGCCATAAATGGTGAGAGAAGAGGTTCCTATGACACATCCGGTAAGGGAAAACATCAGCAAGCGAATCGCCGCGGCGCGACATCAGCGGAGGCTTTCCCAGGCTACGGTATCCAAGCGCGCGGGAATGCATCCCTCTTACCTCTCCCGCATAGAGAGGGGCAAGGTGCACCCGACCGTCAGAACCGCGATGCGGCTCGCGGAGGCATTGAGGATGTCCCTGAACGACCTCCTCGGGCCATCACCGAGCACACAAAAGAATCAACCTTGTCCCGTCAGCTCCAGTGGGCGCTGCCTTATGGACCTCTTCGATGCAGGGCCGGATCCCGCACGGGGCCGAGGCGATGAAGTCTATTCAGCGCAGCACCTTCGTCTTCTTCGGAAGTTTCTGGCGCTGCTGCGGGAAAGCGATCCGAACCTACTGACGGCCTTGGAATCGCTGGTCGGCGCGATTCTCAAGCGAGGTCAATGGAAACCAAGATAGACAGCAGGCTCGTATGCCTCATGAAATCGAGGAATTTCAGGGCGTCTGAAGAGGGGCCAGAGGGCGTACTTGGCGTGTAAGCTAAAATGGTGGTCGCAGCAGGACTCGAACCTGCGACCTCTTGCATGTGAGGCAAGCGCTCTAACCAGCTGAGCTATGCGACCACCGGAAACCTCTTTCTAACACCTTCGAGGCGAGCGTTCAAGAAAGCACCAAATACTGTACTGGAGTACCGTCCTCCCCACCCATTGCTCCACTGCTCCATTGTTCCATTGTTCCACTGTTCCATCACTCCACTACTCCATTCTCCATTAATTCGGCTTGCCGGGCGGAAAGCTCTGGCCCAGGTACTTGATGATCTTCTCGGCCTCGTCGGGGAAGATCTGCGCCCCGCGGGCGACCATGTCATAGACGCTCCGCTCCCATTCCTGATGCGTCTTTCTGGAGAGCACGGTCTTTTGCAGGTTGTGGCAACTCGAACAAAGCTGTTGTGTCTCCTCCTTGCCGTCACCCGCGGGCAGGTGACGGCATGCGCATCGCGATAAAAAGTGCGAAAGTCGGCCTTGCTCATTACCGCCTCCTGTTTTGATTCCGAGTTCCGAACAACTAAAAACTGTTTTTACTGTTTTTCCCCGCTGACCAGCGCAAAGTAAAAATTCCCCCGCACGCGAACCTTCTCGCCGTGCTTTTCAAAGCGGAAGTGCTTCTCCTCGAAGCGCCGTCTCAGGTCCGCCGGGTCGCTCTGGAGCTGCTCCGCCACGTCCAGCCAGTGGCGGCCCGTGGGGATTCCATCCATCCCCTCCTGGTCGAGCGCAAAAGTGTGGAGATCGGCACGGACGATGCGGAAGTCCGCTTTGGCCAGCAGCTCGCGGATCGTTTTAAGCGAATAGTAGTGAAAGCGCTCGCCATGGCCGCTGCTGAGGATCTCGTTGATCCGCTCGCGGATGCGCACGTCGAGCTCGTTCTCTTCCGACGCGACGACCGGATCGAGCACGACAAATCTACCGCCCGGCTTCAAGACGCGAAGCGCCTCTTGCGCCGTCAGCAGAGCGTTGCCGAAGTGGTGCAGGGCGAAAACGGTAAAAGCGCGATCAAAGACGCCGGAGCGAAACGGAAACGCCTCCGCTTTTCCGGCGGCTGGCATAAAACCCAGAATCGGCTCTTTTTCCTTTTGCTCCTCCGCCACGCGCAGCATCGCCAGCGCTTCGTCCAGGCCGACGATCATTCCGCCCTTCAGCCGCTCGGCCACCGGCCGCGCCACGCGCCCGGTGCCGGTGGCGAGATCGAGCACACGCTCGCGCCCGGTCAGCTCCAACGCTTCCACTAATTTCGCGACCAATTGCCCGCGATACTCCGACTGCGCCGCCCTGCGGTCGTACTCTTTGGCCTGCGCATGATCGTGAAACCGGCTCTTGGGATGATGTTCGTCTTTCATGTTCCTGTCATCTCCTCGCCCAAAGCTATCGCATAAGGCCCATGCCCTTCAAGGCGCTCGGGTGTGTATTTCAGACCCCCCGCAGCGGGAGGAGGTTGATACGAAACGTGGTCAGGCGGTAAAAGCCCGTAGCAGCAATGACTGATAAAGATGGAACCTCAGAGCTGCAAGCAAGACCGACCATCCCGCTTACTTACCTATGCGCGGACGACCCGGAGCCTAGAGTTTTTGCCTATGCCCCCTGGTGCAGTGGCGCTTGAGCATGGCTCTTCGTTTGGAGAAAAATAAGTGATACCCTTTCAAAACAAGTCGGTATGATTGATGGATATAAGACCTATCCAGGACAACGTCAGGAAAGGGGAGTATTATTGACGTCAACACGCCGTCGAGCGAAGCATCGAGCGTGAAGTCGCTGAGGGAGAGGTCGCAGAAGTCGTTCTTAGTGGAGAGATCATCGAAGAGTATCCAGAAGATAAATACGGTCCGAGCTGTCTGATCTTTGGCCGAACAAGATCTGGGCGACCGATTCACGTCCAGTGTTCTTTGCCGCCCGCGGTATGGATTATCACTCTTTATGAGCCGAATCCTGAGGAGTGGATAGACTTTAGAAAGCGGAAGGAGTAAGCGCGCATGAAGTGTTTGGTGTGCCATTGGGAAATGGTCGATGGGAAGGTCACGGTTGATCTGCGGATGGGCGATGAGTTACTCATCATCGAGAGCGTTCCTGCCACAGTATGCCATCACTGCGGAGAGCGGGTCTTTACCCCGGAGGTTACCAGAAAGCTTCAGAGCCTTGCCAAGCAACGCCAGAAACCGCCCCGGACCCTAAACGTCCCTGTCTTCTCTCTGGACAAAGCCGCCGTATAAAGTCATCGGTCCGGGCTTGGAAACTCGCCGGAGAAGACGAACCTCCATGGAAAGAAACAAAGAAGGCAGGCTAACTCATTTCCAGCAATTGGAAGTTTGAAAGTCCCGATTCGGTCTCCCAACTGCGAAAGTCGGGCCGCGCGACGCGTAAGGAGAAAACAATCTCATCGTGCCAGATCTTCTTTTTGCCGGACGCAGCAAAGTACTCCGTCAGACCACAATCTCGAATCGTAGCTCGTCGGCTACCCGTAGGGTTCTCCTACGGCCCTTGTCCCTCCCCATATCTACCAGGCCGGCCCCGGCCAGACTCATGACATCTTCATACACCCTCTTAAAGTCACGGTGAGCAAGGGTCGCCAGTTGGTTGATGGAGTCCGGTCTTCGTTGGCGGATGAGTCGGATAACCTCCAGCCTTTTCGGGGTCAGGAAGCGTCGCAGCGCCTCAGGACTCGTGAAGAAAAGCCGATGCCCTTTCGGTTTGATCCTTTTCCCTCTAGCCACGCTCTCCATGGTTTCGGCGGCCTCTTTCAGGACCTCGTCCGTGCTTCGAAGCGCGACCTTGACCTTTTTTACCTTCACGATTGTCTCCTCCTTACCCTGGCAACGTCGGCCTTAAAGGTAGATCTCGTCATGCTGGAGGAGAACCGCGCGCTGCTTCCCTGCCATTATGGCAATTAATGCCATAATAAGAGCAAAGCGGCAAGCTCTTCCGGTAATCGTGCGCCTGTCCCGATTTCAAATGAGCCTGACCCAGTGAAACTATCGCGGGGATGGGTATAGGGAGA
>Ga0156192_1107_pt2 | contig 15654 bp, 16 predicted proteins | sample RifCSPlowO2_12_FD_107845 | JGI IMG/M metagenome (GOLD analysis project Ga0156192, IMG submission 107845) | Deltaproteobacteria bacterium RIFCSPLOWO2_12_FULL_60_19
AGGTGCTCTGTTGCAGCTCAATCATTCTGCTTTCTTGGTCTTCTTACTTTTCTTTTCCTGTACAGCACGTGTCCGATAGAGAGCTTTATCGATTCCCTCGTCGAACCGGCCTGACTTCAATGTGGTACTGGGATCTCGGGAGAATTCGTCATCACTTTCGAAAACTTTGACCAGCAGCTCTAAGGCCTCATCGAAGTAAGTACAAAGAAGATCTGGCTCGTCATTTAGTTTTTGTAACTCTTGGCGTATACGGTCCAAGTTGGTCCAGTCATCGCCTCTCCTCCATAGGAAGCGCTGGAGTCTTTCTTCTAATAGGCGCAACTCCTCTTGGGCCTTTTGGTATTGCTCGGCGTCGGTAATCATAATCGCACCTCCACAAGTCCCTTACGGCGTCTATCCGGCTGGGGCGTTCGGATAAAAGCGGAATGGAAAACGTAAGCGGAATCTGTGCCATACAAGATGGTCGATTATCGCAGAGACCGGAGGAAAACTCCATCGGCTATTCGAAGAGTGCCTGGGCTGTCAAATGCGACTGTCCGCGCGATTTTTACGTCAGCGATGAGAGGGGGGAACGTCGCGAAACAGGTCGGCTAGCCGCTCGTCGGCTCGCGTGCGGTCCGGTTACGCGAGTTGATTATCGTGGCTCCCGTATTTCCCGGTATCGGAAGCAGGTCGTGACGTGGTCGTTTACCATTCCCACCGCCTGCATGTGGGCGTAGACGATGGTGCTGCCGACGAACTTGAAGCCGCGTTTCTTCAGGTCGCCGCTCAAAGCATCGGATTCCGGAGAAGTGGCCGGGACGTCGCGCATAGTCCTGCGACGGTTCTGTGCGGCCCTGCCTCCGACAAACGCCCAGACGTACGCGTCGAAGCTGCCGAACTCTTTCTGGACCGCCAAAAATGCCCCGGCGTTATTTACCGCGGCGGCAACCTTCAGGCGGTTGCGAATGATGCCCGTGTCCCGCAGCAGAACCTCGATTTTGGCCGCGCTGAAACGGGCGACCTTGACGGGATCGAATCCGGCGAAGGCTCGCCGATAGGCGTCTCTTTTTCTGAGCACGGTGGACCAGCTCAGCCCGGCCTGAGCACCCTCTAGAATGAGGAACTCGAACTGTTTGCGGTCATCGTGAACCGGAACGCCCCACTCGGTATCGTGGTATTGCAGATAGAAGTCGCCCACCCCTTCGGCCCAAGCGCAGCGAGTCTTGGATTCCGGCGCCCGTTTCATCGTTACAAGAGTTGTTCCCGCTGCTCTAACGCCTCTCATGGATGGAGGCCGCGGCGGAGGAGCCCGGTGGTCCGTTCGAGGCCGCACATGAGATTCATGTTTTCTATGCCGACCTGCGCGCCACCCTTGCCGATGCTGTCGAGGACGCTGAAGATGACAATGCGCTGGCGCGCTTCGTCGACGTCGAGGCCGATGAAGCAGTAGTTGGTTCCCGCTACCGCGCTGACCCAGGGATAGGGTTTGTATTGCCAGGCGGCGGCCTGCTCTTTCGGCAGATCGTAGACCATGACAAACGGCTCGTTTCTGTAGAAGGCGCGGTAAAGCTCTAACACGGCGTCGCGTTTAATCGGCTTGTTCGGGAACACATGGCACAGGTCGAGAATACCCCGCACGATCGGTACGTAGGTCGGCGTGAAGTGAACGGCGACTTTTTTCCCGGCGAGGAGTCCCAGCTCCTGTTCCATCTCGAAGGTATGGCGGTGGCCCACAACGTTATAGGGAACCAGATTGTTGCCGATCTCGGCGTGGTGCGCCGGCCGCGCCAGTTCCGCGCCGCCGCCCGCGGTGCCGGAAAGGCCGTCGACGACGATCCTCCGCTCGTCGATCAGCTGCTCTTTTACGAGCGGGGCGAGCCCAAGGACTGCCGCCGAGGAAAAGCAGCCGGGGTTGGCGATCAGGCTCGCGGCGCGGATCGCGTCTCGGTGCAATTCCGGGATGCCGTAAACCGCTTGCTCGGCGAGAGACCAGTTGCCGTGCATCTGATCGTAGACCGACTCCCAGGTTTTTCTGTCCGACAGGCGGAAAGCCGCGCCCAGGTCGATCACTTTGCAACCCTGCTCCAGAAATCTCGCGGCAACCGGGATGGATTCTTTTGTCGGCAAGGCGAGAAAAACCACGTCGCAGGGCGTTGCCTTGTCGGGGTGAATCAGCGCAATCTCAGCGCCGAAGAGGTTCGGGTGAAAGTCCGCGATCGACCCCCCTTGCCTGCTGGTGGCCCAGGCGACTTTTACTTCCGGGTGGTCCAACAACACGCGAAGGGCCTCGCCGCCCATGTAGCCGCTTGCGCCCATGATTCCGACTTTAAGCATGTGTACGCTCCTACTCTGTTCCGTGACTTGGACTCTATATCCCAACTCTACCGTGAAATGGCAAGACTTCGCTTAGCAGCTGCCAGCGATTTTAGTTCGATGTCCAACCCTTAGCAAGAACAATTTCGGATCTAAAATAAAAAAAGCCCGGCCGGAGATGATCCGGTCGGGCTTTTGTTAGCACTAGAATCGCCTGCTACACGTTGACGATGACGACGCCCTTGGGTTCGAGATAATAATCCAGCGCCTCGGGGCCGTGCTCGCGGCCGAGGCCGCTCGATTTCACGCCGCCGAAGGGCAGCTCGTCGTAGCCGTAGTGGAGCGAATTCACCCAGACGTTGCCCGCCTGGAGCTTGTCGATCGCCTTGTTGGCGGAGACCAGGCTGCGCGTCCAGATCGAGGAGCCGAGGCCGAACTCGGAGCTGTTGGCCTTGGCGAGCGCTTCATCCAAAGTTTTGAAGGTAAAGACCGGCAGCACGGGGCCGAAGGTCTCTTCTACGCTGACGCGCGCGTCGTCCGACACGTTGGTGAGCAGCGTCGGCAGATAGAAGAAGCCTTTGTCGAGCTCGCCGCCCTTGGCCCGCTCGCCGCCGAAGATGACCTTGGCGCCGCGCGCCTTGGCGTCCTCGACCTGCTCTTCGATCTCCTTGCGCTGGGCTTCGAGGTGGATCGGCCCCATGCGCGTCTCTTTGCTCGCGCCGTTGCCGACGGTCTTGGTTTTAAGGATGTCGGCCAGCTTGCCGGCGAACGATTCGGCGATCGACTCCTGGAGAAACAACCGTTTGACGCCGAGGCACATCTGGCCGCAGTTGAAGAAGCGGCCGATGTCGGCCATCTTGATCGCCAGCTCGAGATTGGCGTCGTCCATGACGATCATCGGATCGCTGCCGCCCAGCTCCAGCGTGACACGCTTGATCTCCCGGCCCGCCACTTCCATCACGTGGCGGCCCACCGGCGTCGAGCCGGTGAAGGCGATGCGGCGGATGCGCGGGTTTCTGAGAATCTCTTCGCCGACGGTGCTGCCCGGGCCGGTGACGACCTGGACCGTGCCTTTCGGCAATGTCTTCTGCGCTTTGCCTTCGCCGAAGGTGGCCTGGGCGATCAATTCGATCACCCGAACGGTTGCGAGCGGCGTCGTGCTGGCGGGCTTGATGATGATCGTGTTGCCCGCGGCCAGCGCCGGGCCGAGCTTGGTGCCCATCAACGTCAAAGGAAAGTTCCACGGGACTATTCCACCGCAAACGCCGATCGGCTGGCGCACCACCATGCCGTAAGCGCCTTTCTGCGGCAGCGGCACGTGCGAGCCGCGCACCTTCGAGGCCAGTCCCGCGTAAAACTCCAGGCCGTGAACCAGGTGGTGGATTTCCAAACCCGCTTCGAACAGCGTCTTGCCCTGCTCCTGGGTCAGGAGTTGCGCGATCTCAGCGCCGTTCTTCTTGATCAGCGCGCAGGCGTTGGTCAGCGCCGCGCCGCGATCTTCGGGCGTCACATCGGACCATTCCTTAAAGGCCGTCTCAGCGGCCCCAACCGCCTGCTGCACGTCCTTCTCGTTGCCCTTGGGCACGGTGCCGACGACCGCGCCGGTGGCGGGGTTGCGGACCTCGTAGGTCTGTCCGCTCACCGAATCGACGAGTTCTCCTCCAATCAACATCTTTGCCATTCCAAAACCTCCGTAATCGTTATTCGTGCTCGTGAAAAAGCCTTAAAGTTTACTTGCCTTTGAATTGTGCGGTTCTCTTTTCCAGATAGGCCTTGACGCCCTCCTGGCCGTCTTCGCTGGCAAAAGTCTGGGCGAGCAGCTCTCTCTCGAAAGCCAGGCCGTCGGGTAGAGACAATTCCAGACCGGTCTGGATCGCCCGCTTGACCTTGCCCACCGCCAGGCTGCTCTTGTTGGGGACGATGAACTGTCCGGCGTAGTCGAGAACCTGCTGCAAAAAGTTGTCGCGTTCGTAGATGTAGTGGACGAGCCCCATCTCCAGCGCTTCCTCAAAGGCGATGATCTTTCCCGTGGCGCAGAGCTCCAGGGCGCGCGCTTTTCCAACTAAGCGCGGAAGCCTTTGCGTCCCGCCCATCCCCGGCATGACGCCCAGGTTGATCTCGGCGAGGCCGACCCGCCCGCCTTCTTTCCGGGCGATGCGGATGTCGCACGCCATCGCAATCTCCAACCCGCCGCCGACGGCGTGGCCATTGATCGCCGCGATGACGATCTTCGGCGTGTTTTCCAGGCGCATGAGCACTTCGTGGCCGTGCAGCGCGAAATTATTCTTAAATGAAAGCGTCTTGCCGGACAGCATGTTGATGTCCGCCCCGGCGGAGAAAAACTTTTCCACCTTGCCGGTGATGACGATCGCGTGAACGTTGTCGTCGAAGCGGGCCTCCAGGACCGCCGCATCAAGCTCCTTCAAAAGCTCCGTCGTGTAGCTGTTCACCGGCGGGCGATTGATTTCCAGCAGCGCCACGCTTTTTTCAACACGGTATTCCACCATTTTTCCATCCGACATAATTAAACCTCCGAGCGATTGGTAACACATTTCATTATCCGGCATCGCTCAGTAAGTCAAGGCGGATAACCGCTGGATAATGCGCCGAATTTGACTTACTATTCCACATGCGCCTGGCGCGGCCGCGCCGGCCGTGCTAGGGCTAAACGTAGCGGGAAATCATGCATCTACCACGGATTCATATTGCAGCTGCGGCTCTTTTCCTGGCGCTCTCCGCCTGCGTTACCACAGGCCCGCAGATCACCTCCGAGGAAGAGAGAAGGGCCAAGGAGGCGCTGCTCGCGGAGTCCAAAGCGTGGCAGCGAAAGCAGCAGGAGCGCATCGATGAGATCGCCAGCCGGTTGCTGGCGGCGGCGGGAACACAAACTGTCCTAAGATTTATCTTCATCAACACCTTCGACCAGACCGGCGAAAGGATCAATCCCGAGGCGGTCCAGGCCTGGACCGACGGGGAAGGGGTCTGGATCACGCGCGGCATGGTGCGCTTCATCGAGAGCGACGATGAGCTGGCCTCCGTGCTCTCGCATGAGATAGCGCACGCGCTGCGCGGCCATCTGCGGTACCTGTTGGCGCAGGAAGTTATCGGACGGGCCATAGCCATCCCCGCGTCGCGCTTCGGCGGACGCGCCAGCGGAGAGGTGGCCAATTGGCTGGTGAGGCTCGCCAACGCCAAATTCGACCGCGATAAGGAGCGGGAGGCCGATCTGTACGGTCTCATCTGGCTCTACCGCGCCGGTTTCAACGTTGATGTCGGCAAGGAGGTTTTCAGAAGAATGGTTATCGAGATGCCCGAAGCCTTGGAGCGAGGGTTTATGTCCAGGCATCCGAGTTTGCCCGAGCGTTTTCTCTCGCTCGACAAGGTCGCCGCGGCGCTCAAAGCCGGCCAGGATCCGCTCAAGCTCTTCGGCGCCGACGAGGCGAAGCAGGACAGCAAGGGAAAAGAGGAGAAAAAGAGCGACGGGCCAGGCGCGGAGAAGGCAAGGGGATACTGACCGCTTCAGCCGGCCTGAGAAGAAGCTTTCAACAATCGGTTAAGACTTGACGATCTCCTCGTACGTCGGCGTCGGCATGCCCGGCTTCCAGGTAGGGTCTCGCAGCTCAAGCATATTTCCGCTGGGATCGAGGAAATAAAGCTCCCGTCCGGTGAAATGGCCGCGCTCGCGGTAGACGATCGCCTCGGCGATGCGGATGCCTTTCTCGTTGAACAGCTTGCAGGCGCGCTCGAACATCTGCGGTCCGACATCGAAGGCGTGATGCAGCCGGTTGTCCTGCTGCGGCGTGCGGACGACGGGCTCTTTGCGCTGGCAAAGGAGAATCGAGTGGCCGCCGACGGCGAAGCACGACATGTTGGAGTTGCCGAGGCGGCCCTTGGATTCGAGGCCGAGAATTTCGCCGTAGAACTTCTCGGACTCCGCCAAGTCGTTTACCGGAATCGACCAATGCGTGACGCCGTCCAGCTTTAACATCCCCATACGCGCCTCCCTGTAAGAGTTTTTCCTGCCCGGATTGGTTCCTATCCTAGACAAAAGCAAAAGTCCACATAGGTATCTTTGCTGCTTTTGGGTCCCGCCGGGCTTGGAAAGCGGAGATGATTATGACAAAAGTAACTCCATCGTCACACCACGGAGGAATCATCTATGAAGCGCAAAAGATCGCCTATCAAGTGGCCCGACGGCGCGCGCATCGCCATCACGCCATGCGTCGCCTTCGAGACGTGGCCCGAGGATCTGGGCGCCGCCGGATCGCAGCAGCAGGAAAATCGCCGTTCGCTGCCGAAGAGTGCCGTGACCAAGAGAAGCATCGCCAGCATCACGGACCGCGAGTTCGGCGAGCGCGTGGGGGTCTTCCGCATGATGGAGGTTTTTCAGAAGGAGGGGATACAGACCACGTTTTTTCCCACCGGCATCACGATCCAGAACTATCCGGACGTTATTAAAGACGCCGTGGCGCAGGGTCACGAGATCGGCACGGAAACCTGGATTCACGACTACGCTTACATGAAGCGGCGGGAGAAAGAGAAGAAAGATTTGCAGCGTACGGTGGAGGCCGTGAAAAAAGTCGTGGGAGCGGCGCCCAAGGGCTATCTCTCCACCGGAGTCGCGCCGAGCGCGGACACGGTCGAGATCGTCACCGAGCTGGGCTACGCCTACTGGATGGACCCGCAGCACGAAGAGACGCCGTACACGCTGAAAGTGGGAAAGAAGGAGCTGACCGTGCTGTCGTACTTCCAGGACTTGAACGACTACTCCAGCTACCAGCGCTCGGGGAGAACGCCGCGCGAGCTGTTGGAGATGTGGAAAGACACTTTTGATTGTCTCTACGAAGAAGGAGCGACGGACCCGAAGTTCATGATCTGGGGAAATCACCCGTTTGTCGGCGGGCGGCCGTTTCGCGCGGGGCTGCTGCGCGAATTTATCCGCTACGCCAAAGGCCATTCCAAGGTCTGGTTCGCGCGCGCGGGAGATATCGCCAAGTGGCATCATGAGAACTACCGCGACTCTCAGGTCGAGGAGTGGCCGAACTTTAGCATTGCCGGCAGGCCTGCGACGAAGGCCGACTTGCTGAAGCTCTAGCAGGAGGCCGCTGAAAAAGGCCCATATGCCGTAGCCCGCCCGCGAGTCTCTCTCCGGGCCGATGCGATACGTCGGTGTTACGCAGCACGAGAGTTTTACGAGAACGTCTGAGGTACGCTTGACGCCCCTCGTCTTACGCATCGGCCCTTCGAGAAACCCGCAGGCGGGCGTTAAAATGGTTGCGCTCGGCCCGCTTCGCGTCAACGTACTGGAAGAGTACGCCTCCGCTCGCGGACCTTCGCGCGCCTTGCATCTGGGACCTTTTTGACCGGCCTCAAGAAATTTTTCACAAGAGAAATCCGAGATGGCTAAGAAAGATGCCCGAGAGGCGGGAATCAAGAAAGGACTGGAGCGGCTTCGCGAGCGGAGCGTGAACACTGAAAATGTCTCCGCCGCTGCGATCGCTTCGCTCACCGGCCATCTAGGGAAAGATCGGGATACCGATCTCGCCGTCGCGTTTCTTCTTGGCCGCGTCGCCGATACCGCTTCGCTCGATGCTTTGATATCGCTGGAGCAGAGCGCGAGGAACAAAGAAGTCAAACGGGAGACGCGGCGCTCCCTCTTTAAACTCGCCCAAAAGGGCTTGAAGCGTCCTGAGACGCCCGCCGATGCGCCGGCGCCAAAAGCCGTTCTCAAATTCGGCCCCGAGATCGAAGGCTACATGTCATCGGTCGATGGCGTCGGTGGCCGGCTGGTCTGGCTCGCGCGGCCGCAAGCCGGCAGCGGGCTGCGATTGCTTCAAGGTATGGTAAGCGACCGGGTCGGACTGGCGCGCGCCGGTGGGACCGACGTGCGGCGCAAAGAGCTGCGTGAGATGATTCGGGAGATCAAGGAGCGTCACGGTGTCACCATGATTTCGATCCCGTGGGAGTACGCCGACTGGATGCTCTACGACGCCTATGAAAAGGCGAAGTCCTCGGGGCAGGGCGAGATCGAGCATTTCCCGTCGATGCGGGCGCTGTTCAATCCGACGAAACCCAAGCCCGCGTCCCATCCGATCTACGCCCGTCTCAGCGCGGCCGGCGCGCGCTCCGAAGGCTGGCGCGAGCGCTCGCGGCGGCTCCTGGACGAGGAGGAGCTTCGCTATTGGATATTAGACGACGATTGGATAAAGCCCTATCTCGACAGGGTAGAACAGGCGCGGGACAGCCGCCTGGTCCTTAACCAACTCCAGCAGGAAGAGCGCTTTGCCGCTATCGTTCGCGACGCGGCGCGGGAAATTTTTACCGCCGAGCGGGGCGCGATCTTCCGGAGACGGATGGAAGACATGGCGCTCTATCTGTTCGAGACGAAGCGTGAAGAGGCGGCGCAGCTTGCCCTGGCCGTCGCGCTGCAACTTGCCGAGGGCGATCTCGGAATTCTCGACATCTCCTTCCTCACCGGCGTCGTCCAAAAAAGCGTCGCCCTCTACTTGAGTCAGGCCAAGGAGAAGGCGACGGAAGAGCCGTCGCTGATCGTAAAACCCTGACCTTCTGCGTGCCGCTATTCGACTTTGTAGCTCGTCAGCTCCTGCTCGATCACGCCGTCGTCGCGGTAGACTTTGGTTTTCACGAACCACTTCACTTGCGGCGAGTACCACTGCTCGGAGATCAGCTCGCCGGTGCGATTGGCGTAGGTCTCGATGCGGAATGCCTCGAAGGCTCCCGCCGGCACCTTCACTGTTTCGACTGCGGTAAGAATGGCCTCGGTCTCGATCTTCTGGGACGACTTCAAGGGCACGTTTTCGGTGACTCCCTCGTGCTTCCATGCCTTGCCTGCCTCTAAAGGCCAGGATAGTAGGCCGAAGGGAGGCCTGTTTTTAACGAGAACCTTTCCTCCGGACAGAGTTGCCAAATGGTCCAGGCGATCTTTCGTGTACAGATATTCGTTGTTGCCGAATTTGAGCAGGTAGGCAGGAATACCGTCGAACGTTTCCTCTCGAACGACCTCACCCGTGGTGGGAGCCTGGATTCCCGGGCCCTTGAGCAGGTAGTGCCAGCGAAAGCCGGCTTTCAATTCCGGCGGCTCCTCAGCTCTGAGCCCGCTCTTTTTCACCGTCTGTCCCTCGACCAGTTTGTTCACCGTCGCCTGCATTTCCGCTTCGAAGTCACTCCAGGTCAGGCCGAAGTTTCCTTGAAAGTTTTCCTCTCTGAAATACCTCATGAAGGCGGGGAGTCCCCGCTTCTCGATCAGTCGATGCACGGCGAGAAAAGCCGAGCCGTAAGCTCGGACCTTTCCCTTGGGTTGATCGATCGCGCTCACCCATTGCGGCGTTTGTTCGAGTTGGGAAAGTCTTGGCGGCGAGGCGCCGTAGCGCGCCAGCGCCCGCTCGGCGCGGGCCAGCGACGACGCGTAACTTTCCCAACCCAACGACTCGAGCACCTTGGCGGAAACCCACTCGGCAAAGCCTTCTCTCTGCCATTGAGTCCACGGTGTGACGCTGCCGACGATCGCATACTCGACGATGTGCGAATACTCATGGGCGAGCAGCCTCAGAAGACCGCCCCACGTGCGCCCCTTCGTTCTCTCCATGTTGATGTGCAGCCGATTCTGCTGCGGTATGGCCAGGGTGAGCCGCACGAAGGCCTCGGGCAGTCTAGCGAAACCGAAGGTGTAGGCTGCGTAGGCGTTCGCGTCTTTGTAGAGATGGAGATAGAGCGGCTGAACGACCGGCAGCCCGAGGTCCTGGCTGCAAACGGTCACGATCGCCGCCATGGCATCTTCCAGGCTCTTCACCTGTTGCGGCGTTTTCGGCCGGAAGGCGGGAGGGGCCGAAATAGAAAGGAGTTGCGGGGGCTCGGCGATGCTGCAACCGAGACTCTGCAGCGCAAGCAGCAAATAGGAGGCGCCCGAGACCAATCTCTTCACGAGAACTCCCTCCGTCCGGAGTGATGCGAGCCTGTTCTTAACTTGCCGCGCCGCGCTCGCGGCTGCAGATGTCCAAAGCCACCAGCGCGTAGATCTGCGCCGCCTTTACCATGTCGTCGATCTTTATCTCTTCGTTGCGCGGGCCGATCCGCCTGCCGCGCGGGCCGATCTTGATGGCGGGGATGCCGAGCTCGTTGTAGCAGTTGGTGTCGGTCCAGATGCTGGCGCGGTCGGGAGCTTCGGGCCTAAGCTTCTCGCCGAACAGGAATTGATGGACCTCTTCGGCCGACTGCACCAGCGGCTCGACGTTCTTACCCTCGTGGCCGAGCAGCGACTTGTAGATCTCCAGCTCATATTCGACGCCAAGCGCGCCAAGCGTTTTTTCGACTTCGTGCTGCACCAGCACGGGCCGCACCTGCGGCGGGGTGCGGATATCCACGTAGATGGCGCAGACGCCGGGAAAATAGTTGGGCCGGTAGGGCGCTCCGCCCTCGATGGCGCCGATGTTGACCTTCGGGAAGACGGGGCCGGTGGGGGAGTTGTAGATGTATTTTTCTTCAAATCCCTCGGCCCATTTTTCCACAGCCTGGATGATCCTCGTCATCTTCACGATCGCGTTCAACTTTTCCATCGGATGCGTGGATCGCTTGGTGCCCCAGGCGGCTTCGGCCTTGCCGAAGGTCGTGATCTTCATCTGGACGACGCCCGTTTGAGTCCAGACGATGTTTAGGTCCGAGCCGTCGGCCACGACGGCGTAATCCGTGTGCATCCCGTGGGTCAAGAGATGTCTCGTGCCCGCGCCTTCGCCGCGGTACTCTTTGGTCTGCCAGGGACCGATGGGCGTGCGCGAGATTTCTCCCACCACTGCGCCGAAGACGACGTCGCCCTTCAACTTGACGCAGCTCTTTTTAAGCGCCTTGCCCGCCATCATGAAAGCCGCGACGCCGCCTTTCATGTTGGAGATTCCCAATCCGCGCACCTTGCCGTCGCCGATCGAGCCGCGTAGCTCCGCTTCCGGCTCCATCTGCGCCACCATGCGGAGATCCTCTTTGGTGCCGGTGAAGCTCGTGTCCATGTGGCCGTTGAAGCCCAGGCTCAGTCCGCTGCCGTCGCCCTTCAAAATGCCGACGGCGTTGGGCCGATCCACTTCCACCTCCTGGCGGACGGCTTTAAGACCGTTCGCTTTGAACCAGTCGAGGATGAACTCGGCGACCGCTTTCTCCTGCCCGGTCGGACTTGGGATGTTGACGAGGTCGCAGCCGAGCTGCGCCAATTCATCTTTATCGATCTCGGCCAAAACTTTCTTTGCGAGTTCTTTATCTAAGGCCATGCTGTCTCCTTTGCGATGAAAATATCCTTTAGCCGAGGCGAGAGTCAACACCGTAGTGGTTCCGTTTCGCGAAAATCTGTAGGGGCGACCCCCTGTGGTCGCCCAAAAACTGGGCAGGCACAGGGGCCTGCCCCTACGTGACACGTTCTACAAATCAAATTGAACCTCTGCTTGACAGGGGAGAGAGCGGGGCATAAGTTTGGCGCAAGAACGACGACGGAGGTTTTAACCATGGCTGATTACTTTGAAGACCACTGCTGGAAAGACGTCGTGAGCGACGAGATCATGGAGATCTACCGCCACTACCGGAGGGATCTCTACATCGGGCAAAGGCCGGCGCTGTTGGCGATCGATCTGTACAATCTCGCGTTCGAAGGCGGCGCCAAACCCGTGAGCGAAGTCGTGAAGGAGTTCCCCAGCTCCTGCGGCTCGCATGCCTGGAACGCGATCAAACCGATTCAGGAGCTTTTTCAGCTTGCGCGCTCGCGCGAGCTGCCGGTCATCTACACTACCACGGAGACGCGCAGAGCGGCCAAGCCGGCGCGGGTCCATGCGACGAACCGCAAGATTCAAAAGCTCGATCCGCGCGCCTATGAAATCTACGAGGCGTTCAAGCCGGAGCCTGGAGATCTTATTATTTACAAAGAGCGGGCGAGCGGCTTTTTCGGCACGCCGCTGGTCGCGCACCTGACCATGCGCGGCGTGGACAGCGTGATCGTCTGCGGCGAGACGACCAGCGGCTGCGTGCGGGCGAGCGTGGTGGACGCTTACTCGAACGGATTCCACGCCGTCGTCGCGGAAGAGTGCGTCTTCGACCGCAGCCTCATCTCCCACAAAGTGAATCTGTTCGATCTCCACCACAAATACGCCGACGTCATGCACCTCGACGAGGTGAAAGGGCACTTGCAACGCGAGGGCATGAGACGGGCCGTTTAAGCGGGGAAGGATGAAATCACCAATCGTTCCGAGGAAATTTATGGATACTTCCACGCTGATCATGTTCATCGTCGCGGCGGTGATGCTGGTTGGCGTCTATCTCAAAGCGCCCGAATCGGCGGAACATGGATTGAAATCCGGCGCCGCTCTGCTGATCGCCGTGTTGCCGCGCATGATCGCGGCGTTTCTGATCGCCGGCCTCATCCAGGTAATCGTGCCGCAGGAACTGATCGCCGTCTGGATGGGGAAAGAGTCCGGCTGGCGCGGCATCTTCATCGCGATGGGGCTGGGCGCGATCACCCCTGGCGGCCCCATGATGCAGTTTCCGATCATCGCTTCGCTGTACAACCTGGGCGTCGGCATCGGACCTCTGGTTTCCTACCTCACCGCCTGGTCCGTTCTCGGCATCCATCGCGCGATCGTGTGGGAGCTGCCGTTTCTCGGCCCGCGCGTGGTTGCGGTGCGCTTGATCGCCAGTCTTTTCATGCCCGTGCTGGCCGGCTGGATCTCCAAGGTGGTGTGGGACAAATGGGGATCGTAAGGCGGAGAATTTGTCGTGGCCGGTAGCCAAGCCGGCATCTATCGTAGGACATTTTTGCGCGCGCTCGGCGGCGTGGCGGCCGGCTGGATTCCGATTCCATGGCCGGCGACGGGACGCGCCGGCGCTTCGGAGGATCTTCGCGAGCACTCGTTCTCGCCCGGCACCTGCGTCGGCGATGTGACGCACGACGAAGCGATTGTATGGCTCAGGACGGAGAAGGAAGCCTCCGTTTCGGTGCAATACGGCAAAGAGTCGACGCTCAAGGAATCTGCCGCCGCCGCGCCGGTCAGAACCTCGCCGGAGAGCGATTTCACGGCGCAAGTAGCGCTCCGCGGCCTCGAACCGAAAACAACTTATTTTTACCGCCCCGTCGCCGAGGGAGAAAAGCCCGGTGCCGCCGGCCGGTTTGTCACCGCGCCGCTCCCTGACGACCTTCAAGATATTCAGTTTGCCTTCAGCGGCGATACGCGAGAGCGTTATCAGCCGTTTAGCATCATGGACTCGATCCGCGCCAGGCAGCCGGAATTTTTTCTTCACCTGGGAGACACCATCTACGCGGACAGAGAGGGGAGAGCTTCTCGCCTCCCGCAGTTCTGGGCGAAATATCGCGGCAATCGCAAGGACCAGCCGACGCAGCGGCTCTTTGCGGAAACCAGTCTCTACGTTGTCTGGGACGACCACGAGGTGGGAGACAACTACCGCGCGCAGGATCCGTTGGCGCCCATAGGACGCAAGGCGTTCTTCGACTACTGGCCGGTACGCCGCGATTCCAAAGATCCCGACCGCGTCTACCGCTCTTGCCGCTGGGGCAAGGCGGCGGAGGTCTTTGTCCTCGACGCGCGGCAGTACCGCGATCCCGCCGCCAAGACTCTGCTGGGCGGGCGACAGAAAGAATGGCTCTTCGCGGCGCTTGCTTCATCGGCGGCGCAGTTCAAATTTATCGCCACCTCCGTGCCGTTCTCCAGTCCCAACCCGGACAAGTGGGGAGGGTTCCCGGCCGAGCGGGACGAGGTGCTGAAATTTATCAAAGAAAAGCGGATCGCCGGAATTATTTTTTTGACTGCGGACGTTCACTACGCTGCAGTGACCCGGGTGCCGGGCGATCTGGGTTTGAAGGAATTTATCGTCGGCCCGTTGGCCGCCCAGTTGGACAAAGAGGCCACCGGGATCGCCAAGAGGTTTGAGTTCTTCTACAAGGATTCTTACAGCTACGGTCTCGTAAGGGTTCACGCCAAGGCCGAGCGGCCCTACGTGGAGATCGAGATTCTAGATCAAAATAATCGTCTGCTGCACAAAAGCAGAGTGGACGCTCCCGCAGCGTGACGGCGCGGCTAGCGTGGTGTTTTATAAATTAGTGACCAATTCTAGCCGTCATTCCGGCCAAGCTGGCCGCCGCCGGCGCGAGCCGGAGTCCATACCGCCTCTTTGTCTCCCCCTTCGCAAGGGGGAGATTTAGTAGGGGTTCTGGATTCCCGTTGTCACGGGAATGACGAACCAAGAGCTAGTCGTGTTCACATGGACTTCCGGCGGTCTGTTCAATTCACAGATGAGGGCGTTCAGTAACTACAGCGCCGCGATGCCGTTTATTTCGATCAGATAGTCCGGATGGGCGAGTCCGGTGATAATAACCAGCGTGCTCGTCGGTGAATTCTTCTTGTAATACTGCTGGCGCACGCGGTTGTAGCCCTCGCGGTGCTCCCGGCCCGTGATGTAGGTCGTGGTCATGACGAGATTGTCGAGCGAGCCGCCGGCTTCCTCTAAAACCGCTTGCAGATTTTTGAAAACCTGATGCGTCTGGGCTTCGATGTCTCCCTTGCCCACCACGTTGCCGTCCTTATCCGAGGCCGTCTGCCCGGCGACGAACAGCAACTTGCCGCCCTCGGCGAGAATGCCCTGGGAGTAGCGGGGGCGTGGATCCGATAACGCCTTTGGTTGCATGACTTTTGTCGCCATCCCTCAGTTCCTCCGTTTCCGATTTTCGATTTTAGATTTTGGAGTTTAGATTGAATCCGGAATCCGAATCCGGGAATCCAAAATCGGCAATCCAAAACCTAAAATTCATTTTGTCGGGTACCTCTTCGCCATCTCGTTGTGGAAGCCTTCCTTCTCCAGCTCCTGCAGGAAGCTCAGGTCGACGAACTGCTCCGGCTTGGCGTTCTTTGCCTGCGGCATCTGCGGGGCGAGCAGGTCGAGCATGTACTGGATGCCCTTGAGCGTGGGGTAGGGCTTCTTGGGAATCGACTTTATATAGCCGTTGTAAGAGTCTTCGAGAACCTCCCGGTCGTTGGTGCGCATGTATTTCGTAAAGACCTGCTGGGCCTCTTTCTTGTTCGCGTAGATAAAATAGATCGCCTCGACGAATCCTTTGAGAGCCGATTTTACGACCTCGCGGTTGGAGGCGATGTAAGCCCGTGAGGTGGCGAAGCCGTTTCCCTGCACTTCGATGCCCAAATCGCCGATTTGCAGCAGCTCGACGAAGCCCGCCTTTCGCGCCGGCGCGGCCGCCGACGAGGTAAACGAAGTGGCGTCGATCTTTCCGGACATCAGCGCCGCAATCCGTTCCGCATCGGGGCCTCCGGGCACCAGCGCGACGTCTTTATTGGGATCCAG
>Ga0156192_1112_pt1 | contig 15572 bp, 16 predicted proteins | sample RifCSPlowO2_12_FD_107845 | JGI IMG/M metagenome (GOLD analysis project Ga0156192, IMG submission 107845) | Deltaproteobacteria bacterium RIFCSPLOWO2_12_FULL_60_19
AAGCGGCAACGATGCTAACAGTCCGACGCTAAAAGCCAGCAATAGTCGTTTCGATTTCATCTCTCTCCTCCTCGTGCGCCAACGCGCACGCGCAAGAACAACGTAGAAAAATTCAGCCTCTCCCGTAAGATCAATCCGGGAGAACTAGACAGAAGGAAGAGAGACTTTTAAAGGCGAAGGACAAGGTAGGAAAGGGGCAACTGAAGCTTGAAGACAGGGTGAAAGACAGATTTCCAGGGTGGAGAGGTATCGTAGGAAAGATCAGGTCCTACAGAAGCCTCCACTGAGGCTTGATGCGCGCCCGTGAAACTATGTTGGAGAGTGGCGGCTTGAGCTCCCGATGCCTGAAGCGAGAGGATGCGATCACGCACCGACTGGCAGGCGCCCAGATTCGTGTCAGCGCACGGCTCTTCGCTCGCCATTCCGCCATGCGCGGAGAGACGCTGAGCGCCCCATGCGAGATCCCGCCCGGAACAGGCGTAGGCGATAACGGCGAAGAGGAAGCAAAAAACTACGCCGGCTACCGTTGCGAATCTGAAAGGCCTACCCATGCAACGCTCTTTAACACCGGTCCTTATTCATTTCAAGTCAACGTCTTTAGGGACAGATGCCGCAACTCTCATGCCAGAGGAGCGGCGAGCAAGGCGCGTTGATAATCCAGGGAGTTAGGCCAACCTCCAATCGGTCGGCCCGCTCGCACAAATGAGAAGCCAGATGGGCGAAGTTGCAAATCTCGGAAAATTGCCGGAGACTGCGGAGCCTTCGTCCCCTCAGCCTCTCGCCTTGCCTCTGCGCGAGCCTCGTTTTCTCAGGACGTCCTCAACCCAGGTGAGCGCCGCCATCGTCGAGGGAAAACCTAGAGTCGTGAGACAGAGGAGCACCAGATGGCGGATCTCTCTGGGCGTGGCGCCGGCATCCAGCGCTTTCCGCGCGTGAGAGTGGACAGCGCCTTCCATCTTCGCGCCGATCGACAAGGCGAGCTTCAACAGCTCCCGGCTCTTCTCGTCCAACGGTCCCGCTTCGTGAGCGAGGGCGGCGAGCCGGTCATACGCCTGCCATTGCCTGGGATAGCTCCGCCTGAATGTTTCGTAAATACGTGGCAACTTTGCCATGGCACTCACCTCCTTGACTGGTTAGAGCGGGAACAGGCACGCAAGCGAGCCAGTCCCCTACAAAACTCACGAACACAGTAGGGGACAGCGTTACAGATCTCTACTTCGCCAGTGACCGCATGTACTGCAGGACCTGGGTCTGCTCCTGTTTGCTCAGCGACTTGCCGGAGGCCGGCATCTTGCCCCTGCCGTCGACGATGACCTTGAGCATCTCATCGTCTTTTTTAGCAGCGGTCTCCTTGGAGACGATGTTCAGCGCTTTCTCGCCGAACGCCTTCGTCATCGCCGGATTGCCTTTGCCGTCGGCGGCGTGGCACGAGGCGCAGAGCTTGTCGTAATTCGCCTTGCCGCTCCCCTCGGCGGCAAAGGAGATGGGAGCATAGGCCATCACGCCTAATCCCAAAACAATCGCCCATGCTGTTTTTGTTAACATAACATCCTCCTCCTTTTCCCTTGTTAAATTAGACGACAACCTTCGCCGTAATTCACCTCCCCCCTGTTACTTCGTCGGGCTTACCGTGTAACCCAGATACGTCAGCACGAGAATGTAGCCGATGATCCCGATACCGATCCAGGCGAACAGTTGGCTCGGCTCGCCGCGCGCCGTGCGCCGGTCGAGGAACGGCACCATCAGCAGGAACAAGCCGCCCAGCCCGAAGCCGAGAACCCCCAGGATCTCCCCCTCGATCCAGAGAATTTCCGCCGGCAAATACTTGAGCGTCTGGAACATGAACATGAAATACCATTCGGGTTTGATGCCGATCGGCGCCGGTTGAAACGGGTCCGCCTTCTGCCCGAGCTCGACCGGGAAGTAGGCCGCGAGCGCCGCCAGCGCGGCGACCGCCGAGAGCCAACCCACGAGATCGCGCAGAAAAAAATTCGGAAAAAAGGGCATGACGCGCTTCTCACCGCCCTGCCGCTCGACGCCCGGCGGCGTGCTCATCCCGTGCTTCTGGACCATGAACAGGTGGAGACCCAGCGCCAGCATCGTGAGCGCCGGAAGGATCGCCACGTGTATCCCGTAAAAGCGCGTCAACGTCGCGCCGGTGACCTCGTCGCCGCCGCGCAGCAGGCGGCGGAAAAAAGGTCCCACGAGCGGGATGACGCCGGGAATCTCGGTCCCTACCTTGGTGGCGAAAAAAGCCAGTTCGTTCCAGGGCAGCAGATAGCCGGTGAAGCCGAAGCCCAAAGCCAGTCCGAGCAGGCCCATGCCGGAGAACCAGGTGATTTCGCGCGGCGGCCGATAGGCCTTGAGCATCAGCACGCTGAAGAGGTGGACGAAGAGCGTGAAGATCATCAAGTTACTCGACCAGGCATGGATCGAGCGGACCAGCCAACCGAATTGCACCTCCGCCATCAGGAACTGCACCGACTCGTAAGCCTCTTCGGCGCTCGGCCGGTAGTAGAGCAATAACAGGATGCCGCTCATCACCTGGATGACGAACAGGAACAACGTCATGCCGCCCAGGTAATACCACACCATGTGGCGGTGGACCGGAATCTGCTTCTTCTTGGCGAGCTTCTCCAAGTCGGCGAGGCCGACGCGCTCGTCGAGCCAGCTCCAGAGTTTGCCGCGTGGTTTCGTCGCATCCGCCGCCATCACGCGCTCCTGCTCACCACGATCTGGTTGCTCCTGACGTTCACGACGAAGGCATCGAGCGGGCGGGGCGGAGGCCCGGCGATGTTTTGGCCGTTAAGATCGAAGTGGCCGTTGTGGCAGGCGCACCAGATATGGCCGATATCGCCGCGGTACTGCACGGTGCAACTCAAGTGCGTGCAGACGGCGGAAAAGGCGCGCAGCTCGCCGCCGGCGGTGCGGACAAGAATCGCCGGGCGGTTGGCGAACTTGAATATCTGGCCGGTATTTGCCTTCACGTCGTCAGGCTTGAGCGCAAGCGTCACGCTTCCCGTGCTCGACTCGGCCGCCTCCGGCGGGATCAGGTAGCGGCTCACGGGATAAAACACCGCGAGCAAAAACGCCCCCCCGCTCGTGTTGAGAAACCAGTTGAGAAAGTTTCTTCGACTCGGCTCAGGATTCGTGTTCTCTTCGGCCATGACAGTTGCTCCTTGGAATCTAGCAGGCTGCTGAGACACTCACCGTTCACCCTTCGACGAACTCAGGGCGAACGGAGGAATTATTAAAAAGCACTAGACGATTTCCGTTCGTGCTGAGCTAGTCGAAGCACGCACCAACTTTTCGAGCCACCTGCTACCTTTTCACTCCGCCTTTTTCTTCCGCTCCATCTGGCGGATCTTGAGCACGACTCCCACGATCAGGGCCAGGATGATTATCAGCGATACCGCCAGTCCTTTACGGCGAAACTCAAGCTCGTCGAGCACTCGCAGGCCCCGCGCATAGGCTTTTTTTGCGATCTCAAGCCCGGGCAGGGTCTCCTTGCTTATCGCTTCGACGCTGAAAGTGTGGACCGCGGCGCGGCCTTTCACCAGAGCGTCCTTGGCGCCGTTGAGCTCGAACTGAGCCTGGCTGACCTCCATGCCGGCCCGCTCGGCCTGCAGCAAAATCGCGTGGGCCTTGTTGTATTCCCCGCTGAGCGAGTCGAGCGCCGCGCGCATCTGCAGAGCGACTTTCCCGCCGTTGTCCTGGTTGGTATGACAACCCACGCAGACGCCCGGCTGCTCCAGGCTCACCATCGCGTCGCCCGTCTCTTTGATATCGTGATTGCTGTGGCAAGTCGCGCACCCCGGCACGCCCATCTGCGCGAAGACCTTGGCGTGGCGGCTCTGCGCGAAGAACTCGGCCATCACCGTATGACACTGGCCGCAGACGTTGCCGACCCACGACATCCCCGGCGGCGCGGCGCCGTGGTTGCCGTGGCAGTCGTTGCAGGTCGGCGCTGAGAGATCGCCTTTGACCGACATCGTTCGCCAATGGATGCTCTCGCGGTATTTTCCCAGTTGGTCGGTGGCGATCTTGTACGGCTCCATGGTTTTCGCGTCGGCGTGGCACCGGCCGCAGGTCTCCGCCACCTTGAGCGGATGGATCGACGATCGCGGGTCGGAAGGCGGCCTGATCGAGTGGGCCGGGTGGCAACTCACGCAGACCGCGACTTTTTCGTCTCCGTTTCGGCTGAGGCGCTGGCCGTGGACGGAGGTGTAGTATTCGGCCACCTGATCGACGCGCAGCGATGGATTGTATTGTCTCATGAAGCGGGCGTCGGAGTGGCAGCGCCCGCAAAGCTGGGCCAGCTCTTTGCGCGCGGGCTTGCCGATGTATCCTTTGGCGCGGTCCATCGCTCCCATCCCGGGGTCGTTCGCATCGCCGCCGTGGCAGGCGACGCAGCCGAAGCCTCGAGTCGAGTGGATATCGGAAGCGAATTCCTTCACCGGCTTGCCGAGCCGATCGTCGCCGAAGTTCTGGTGGCATGCCACACAGCTATCGGGCTGCTCCTGGGCCGAAACCTCCCAAAACGGCGCCGACAACGCGACCACGATCAAGCAAGCCGCTGCGTATAAACGAGTCATGCTGATTTCCGCCTATCCCCTAACGAATTACCTTAAAAACATAGGTTAACCCAAAAGTGATTCCCCAGCTATCCGAGCCCCGGCTCAAACCGCCAAAGCCGCCGGCATCGAATTTTATTCCCCAAGGACTCTTCCACACAAGCCCTCCGAGAACGGTATTATCGGGGAGGGACCCGCGAACCGACTCACCCCGAAACTCCGCCACGCCCGACCACTCATCCGTGAAAGGCAACTCGCCGGCGACGGCCCAGAGCAGCGAGCCGACAGTGCCCAGAGATTTCTCAGGGCTTGCCACGACGCCGCCTCCGAGATTCAGATGGTACGTCAGGGGGCCCAGCTCCGCGGTAGTCACCAAGACCGCCGTAAAGCCCACCTTGCGGGACGGGGCCGAGAGCAGCTCCCGCCGCTGAGTGGGGAGGAGTAGAGTCAGTTCCGTGGTGAATGAAGGAATCGCTCCCTCGCCCTCGAACCAGCGGACTTTTCCCGTCAACGAAGTCTCGGCGACGCTTCCCAGACGCCTCCGTCTGCTGCCCTCTACTTTCTTGCGCAACAGATCGAACCCGGTGCCGATGTCGAGCTCGAAATTTTCTAAGATGCCGATGTTGAACACCGCGGCGGGTAGATTCCAGTTCGACTCATTGGCCCCGGCCCGAGTGTTGCGACTGAGCGTAATCCCCGTTTCCAACTCTAGATATCCCGGATCGAGAATTCCAGCGTCGGTGGCGGAAATGAATGGGCGGAGCGCCTGAGCATCCTCCGCCAGCGCCCAACCCATGATCCCTACGGACACGAGTAGCGCCAAGGCCCACGACCCGAGATGCCGGTATGAATAGCGCGTGGTAATCTGCCCAACCTCGCGTTGCTGAAAATAAACACCAGCCGCCGGATGCTATTTTTCCGGCAATGTCTGAGAATATGCCAGAACATCCACCACTTGATTTATGGACCAGCCCATAACCAACGCTGCGGGCATGGCCGGTTCGCTGCCCGGCTGTCCTACCCAAATCTTGTGCAAGAACTCTTGGGGGTTGGCTTTGGCTATCGTGCCGACGTACTCGGGATTCTTCTCGTTTCCGAAGTTCAACTTCTTCCCGTCCGGCCCGTGGCATGCGCCGCAAAAGGCGTAAAGCGCCTTGCCGCGGTCAGCATCGCCGCCGATCGGCTTCTTGGTCTTATAGTCCACATGTTTTCCCATATCCACCAAACCGTGCTTGAGAAAACTCGCCAGGTCGGCAATGTCTGCTGGGCGCAACACCGACGAAAAGTTGTGTTTGTCGTTGGGCGATCCCCGAAGGATCGCGGCCAATTCCTCAGCGCTCTTGTTTTGGGCGGCTTCCCACACCCCTGCGAATCCCGTGTAGCGAGAACCTGAACCATAGGCGCCGTCCTTGCCCTTGTAGTCCCAACCATGACATTCCTTGCAGCGCCAGGTGACGGACCCGTTCCGTTTGTTGGTGGTTTGGAGAGACCAAAGAGGCTGGTCGTTCTTAGGCTCGCCGGCGCCGGGAACCACTTTCCACCAGGTATCATACAAGAAGCCGCCCCGAACTACGCTCTCTAGGTTACCGGTGGGGGCGGCGGCAAGAGCGACAAACGAACTCTCCTTCGATTCGAAATTCCAAGCAAGCCAGGATGTCAGGATGACAAGAACGCCCACATGAATAACCTTTTTCATATCCTTTCCCTCCTTCTTTTTGCTCGCTCTGCGCTCTTACCTTTTCTTGAGATCGACATCGACGGCCAGGACCTCTCCATCCCGCGCCAAGTTGAAAGGCTCTGCCCTGACGCCGAATTCAGGATGCCAAAGCTCGAGACGATATTTTCCCAAGGGAACATTATCTAACTGATAATTTCCGCGCTTGTCTGTCACCCCAAAAAAGGGATGCCCCTTCACCACAATGAAGGCCTCCATCTGAGGATGGACATGGCAAAGGACCCGCACCACCCCGGGCGTTTCGAACGTCACACTCCGAGACCTGCCGGGAGAATAGAGACCGAGATCGAATCTCTTGGGCTCTGAAGTCGAAAAAACATTGTGAAACGTCCTGTCGCTGTTGAGGAAATCCACTGTGCCGCCGACAGGAACCGCCAACACTCGGGGAATAAATGTCATGTCGCGCTGGTCCATGACCGCCTTCTTGGTTTGGAGTTTTGGGTCGGGAGTTTTAGGCTTTTCTTCGGGCAGCCCTTCTACTGAGATCACGGCGTCCGACGTCGGTCTTCCATCTATTGTAATGGTTCCTTTGATAACTCCACTTCCCCCGACCTCCCCGCCGGACAGGCCGGCCGGGAGCGTCAGCCACAAGGAAAGGAGACCCCACACTAAACGTCGCTTCATTGCGGCGGCGATCCTCCATGACCGCAGATAGGCGACCGGGAGGCCGGCCGGCCGACAAAAAGAATCGGCGTTCACTCTCGGCTCCGCCCCAGCGCCTGGACAAAGGACACCAGGTCCGCCATCTCGCTCCCTTTGAGGAGCGGCCATGCCAAGGACATCTCCGCCATCTTTTGTTCCATCGCGCCGGCGTGGTTCCACATGGCCGAAACGACCGTCGCCGGCTGATCCAGACCCGCCACTTTCCTAAAATCGGGGCCGATGCTTCCGCCTTTGCCGCTCATCGAATGACAGCCGAGACACCCCTTAGCCCTTGCGAGGGTCTCCCCTCTGCGGGAATCTCCCGGCGCCGCGAAATACTGAACGGAGTGGAGGAAGGCTACGACATCCGCCAGTTCATGGGCTTGCAACGGCGGCACCGGCACGACCCGTCGCTTCATCTCCCGCGCCATCGCGGGGCCTTTGTTCCACATCGCCGCGGCGAAATCGAACAGGCTCGAATAGAGTTTCCGTCCGGCAAGCGGCGGCCCCACCGGCCCGCCCATGCCCTTGATGCCGTGGCAATCGACGCAGCCCCGAGCGGCAAAAAGCCTCTCGCCTTCTTCGGTCCGCCCAGGGAGCACCTGCACCGGTTGATCGCCGAGCGCGCGGGAGACGGACTTGACGTAGGCGATGAAGTCCCTCAGCTCGGCTCCGCTAAAAACCGGCCGCTTGATCCCCCTCGCCTGCATCGCTTCGGCCATCGCCGGACCGTGGTTCCACATGGCGGCGGCGAAAAAGATCGGGCCGAACTGCACGACGGAATCGAGGCTGGGTCCAAATACGCCGCCGACGCGCTCCATTTGATGGCAGATTACACATTGCTTGTCGGTGAAGATTTTCTTTCCGACTTTTGGATTGCCATCCGGGTCGAAGTAATTGACCATGGCGAGGAACGCCATCAAATCGCCGGTCTCGCGTGGAGTCAGTTGAAGCGGCGGCTTGCCGAGCTTGCGCATTTTGGCCGCCATTTCCGGGACGTGGTTCCACATCGCGCTGGCCAGATCATAGAAAGTGCGCGGCTTGGGGATGCGGCCCAGGTCGGGGCCGACTTTGCCCCCAACGCCGTGTATCGCATGACAGCCCGAACAACCTTTGGCGCCGAAAACCCGCGAGCCGGCGAGGGGATCCTGGGTTGGACCCGATCCAGGCTGAGCCAGAGCCGGCCCCGAAAGCCGAATGAAAATAGATCCGGTGAGTAAGAACAACATCAGAGCGCGGGTTATTTTCATGCTACCCCCTCTGACAAAAGTCGCATTGCGGCAGGCCGTTGAACAAGGCTCATCGCTTTCGCGACCTTCGCGTTCCCCGCCCGTGGGGCGAGAGATTACCGTTATTTTTGCGCCGAGCCTTTCGCCGCGGCCGGCTGGGCCGATCCTTTCCGCAGCGAAAGGAGATAGGCGATCAGGTCGGCCATTTCCCCCCCCTTGAAGACCGGCCATTCGACGGATTGCTCGAGCATCTTTTGTTCCATCGTGCTGGCGTGGTTCCACATCTCGGCAACGACTTCCAGCGCGGTCTGGAGCTTTTCCACCTTGGCCAGATCCGCCCCCAGGGCCCCTCCCGTTCCCTGTAAGGCGTGGCAGGCGCCGCATCGCTTCTCTCGGTACACGACCTGCCCCCTCGCGGCATTGCCCGGCGCATCGACAAATTGCAAGAAGTAGAGATAGCTGACGAGGTCTGACATCTCTTCCGTGGTGAGGGAAGGCACTTTGATCCCGCGCTCAGCCATGCCCTTCCACATCTTGGGCGCCTGGTTCCACATCACCCCGGCGATTCGCAAAAGGCTCCCCTTTACGCTCATGCGCAAGTTAGGAGCCGCTCGCCCGCCGCGATCATCGACCGAATGGCACTGGGCGCACCTCTTTTCCGAGAACAGCTTCTCCCCGCGCCGCGGGTTTCCCGGCTGAACGTAGAGGCGCTCTATCGACCCCCCTGCAGTCCGGATGTGGGCCAAGAGATCGGCGATGTCGTTTCTCTCAAAAGTCGGGCGAGGAATTTCCAGCGCTTCCATGATTCCCGCCATAGCTTTGGCATGGTTCCACAGCGAAGCCGTCAGATAAATCGGGGAAGCGTACCGGCTGTACTTGTCCAGCTTGGGCCCGACGTCACCGCCTTTCCCCGCCAACGAATGGCATCCTTGGCAGCCTTTTTCGCGAAACAGACGGGCGCCTGTGGTTGCATCTCCCGGTGGGTCGAGCGATCCAACATAGTAAAGGAAAGACAGGAGACTCGCCATCTCGGCGGGCTTGAACTCCGGCCGCGCGGCGCGCTGCTCCTGAATTACGTGCGCCATTCCAGGCGAGTGATTCCACATCACGCCGGCGATGTCGAGGAGAGACCGCTTCAGCATTCCCTGGCCGAAATCGGGTCCCGCCACCCCCCCAACGCCATAGATCGCGTGACATCGAAGACAGCCCTTGCCGGTAAACAGCCGGCTTCCCTCGAGCGGATTGGCCGGGAGTAAGAGCGATAGGGTCTCATCGGCGGCGAAAGCCGGCTCAGGCCCGGGGGAAAAAGCAACGACCAGCGCCAGGGCAATGAATAGCAGCTTGGTCGTCATCGCTCCCTCCCGTGAACCGCCACTCCCCAAAAAACGTAGAAGACGACGCCCATGAAGACCAGGAAAATGGGAATGGCCACGAGCGATATTCCGATCGAGGCCGAGAGGGTGTCGTCGAGGCTCCAGGAGGTGCGGATCAGGTGAACGATCCAGATGATGATCCCTCCCACCAGAAAAAAAGCGAACCCCACCCATACCCATTGCAAGGCTCGTATCAGGCGGTCTGAAGTTTCCATCATGCTTCCTGTTCGACGCGCTATGTTTTCTCTTCAATCTCTCCCGGCAGATAAGATATGAGCCGCTCCTCGACCTCTTTCACTCCTTCTCGACCTTCACGGATCTCCCAGATGGAAATGATCGGGAAGAATTTGGTGAAGAGTAGATAGAAGAGAGCGAAGATACCGAAACTCCCGGCGGTTTCCCCCCACTCCACCCAGGTCGGCGAGTAAATTCCCTGGGGAAACGGCAGGCGCGGGAAGGAGAGCGTCGGGACGACGATGATGAACCGCTCCAACCACATTCCCACCACGACCGACAACGAAGCTGCCAGGACCTTGCCGATGGTATGCCGGCTCAGGCTTACTAGACAAGAAATCGGGATGATAAAATTGCACAGCACCATTCCCCAGAAGAAGGGCCAGAAGGGGCCCGTGAACTTTGCCCAGAAGACTTTCATCTCCTCCGGCTCCGCCCCGTAGTAGCCCGTGAGGTATTCGGCAAAGGTAAAGTAAAACCAGAGGAGCGCCATGATGAGCAGGAGCTGCCCCAGGTAACGGAAATGGATCGGCTTCAGGTAGTCCTGAAGCCCGTACGCCTTACGGAAGAGAATCATCGCCACGATCAGCGCCGCGATGCCGGAGAAGATCGCACCGACGACGAAATAGGGGCCGAAGATCGTCGAGTGCCACATCGGCTGAAGCGTCATGGAAAAAACGAACGAGACCACCGAATGGACCGAGATGGCGATGGGAATGACCAACACCGCCATAATGGCGATGGCGCGGTTGAGGACTCGTTGCTGGTGCTCCGTTCCGGTCCAGCCGAGGGCCAACACGCTGTAGAGAAGTTTTCGCTTGCCGAGCCGGTCCCGCAAGATGGCGATGTCCGGAATCATGGGGAGGTATAAGTAGGTGAGGCTCGCCGTCATATAGGCGCTGATGCTGGTCGCATCCCAGAGCAGTGGCGATTGATAGCGGCCGTAACGGATCACGTTCATGAGCCGGTCGGGCCGCCCCAGGTCGATCAATATCTGCCCCGCGCCGATGAACAGCACCATCACCGTAATGACTTCCGCCATCCGGGTGATCGGACGGCGCCACTCGGCTTTGGAGAGGCGGAGGATGGCGGAGATAAGAGTGCCGGCGTGACTGATGCCGATAAAGAAAACGAAGTTTGTGACATAAAAGCCCCAGCTCACCGGCTGATGAAGGCCGGTCACGCCGAGTCCTTCGGAGAATTGCACCAAATAGGCGAGCACTCCCCACAGGATCAGGAGCGACAGCCCGGCCACGGCCCAATAAAAACCACGCCCCGTATGCGCGATCGGCGCGAGAAGAGTCCGCTCGTGCAGGTCGTCGATCTCAACCACGGCCTTCTCCTTCCGACAGATAGATCACCTTCGGCTTCGTCCCCAGCTCTTCCAGCAGCTTGAAGGCGCGTGGGCTCGCGGCCAGTTTCGACACCGCGCTCGTGGGATCGGAGAGATCGCCGAAAACTATGGCCTGGGCGGGGCAGGCCTGGGCGCAGGCTGTTACATAATCGTTTGGATCGAAATCCCGTTTTTCCGCCAGCGCCCGCTCGCGGGCTTTTTGCAGGCGGTGGTGGCAGAAGGTGCATTTCTCGACGACGCCTTTCGGTCGCACCGAGACGTCCGGGTTCTGCCCCGGTTTTTCTGTCTGGTAGGTGTGCCAATTGAAATATTTGGCGTTGTACGGGCAGGCGGCCATGCAGAAGCGACAACCGATGCAGCGGGCGTAAATCTGGGCGACGATCCCGTCCGGATTGCGGTAGGTGGCATAAACAGGACAGACTTTGGTGCACGGCGGATCGTCGCACTGGAGGCAAGGCCGCGGGATGAAGCGCGTTTTTTCGCCGTGGTGTTCCTCGTCGGTTTCCGTGAGCACCTGCATCCAACTGATGATCCTTCCTCTCTTCGCCTCCTTGGCGCCGACCGCGGGAACGTTGTTTTCGGCTTTGCAGGCCATGACGCAGGCTTGACAGCCGGTGCAGCGGTCTAAATCAATCACCATACCCCACAGCGCCATGTTAGGCCCTCCTGATCCTGACGCGCGTCGTGTTGAGCAGGCCGAAGCCCCGGAAAATATCGGTCTCGTTGCCGATCAGATCGTTTGGGTTCGGACCTTCGCCGCCGAAGAGCGGGATATGGACGATATCGGGCAGCGTCCCCGAATAGAGCTTGGCGGGAAGTTTTATTTTTCCTTTCGCCGACTCCACCCAGACCGAGTCATGCTCTTTAATCCCGGCCGCAGCCGCCGTCGCCGGATGAATTTCCACCCATCCTTCCCACGAGGCCTCGACATGGACGGCCGGCTGCTCCAGGAGCCACGGCTGATTCCTGCCGCCGCCGGTGGGCCGGCTGAGCAGACGGTAGGTATTGAGACGGAGCGGGAACGATTTCGTCTCCTCGGCGGGAGCGATGGGCACAGCGGGCAGAAAGAGCAGGTCTTCCTCTTTCCCTGCGCCCAGAGCGCTGAAGAAGGGGCCGGTCTTGCCTTCGCGCTTTACGGCCTTGTCGACCACCTCTTTGAGAGCGGTCGAATAGAACTCGAATTTTCCCGAAGCGGTTTTCAGAAGAGCCTTGCGACTCACCGGGATGCCCGTCGGGTCCCACCAGGCGCCGCGCTGGAGCAGCGCCTTCCAGAAGCCGTCGTAGTCCTTGAATTCCGGCACCCAGTATCCTTGACGCTCGAGGACCTTTCTGAGCGATTCTTCCGCGTGGAGAGTGGTGACGTAGCCGCGTCCCGCCTGAAACAAACCCTTGACGCCTTCGCGCAGCAGCTCCTCGTACTTCTCCCACGGCAAGCTCTCCGCGACGCTTCCGCCCAGCGCTTTGGCAACACCGAGCATCGTATCGGCGGTGTTGCGGGTCTGGTGCAGCGGTGAAGCAGCCGGCTGAGCAAGGCTGAAGCAGGTGAAGCCGGCCAGGTGCGTTACCTGGTCGTCCTGCCACCGCTCCAGGTAGGTGTGGTCGGGCAGGATGAGATCCGCCATGGCGGTCGATTCGTCGAGGAAGGGCGAGAAGCTGACGATAAACGGGATCTGCTTCATCGCCTCGGCAAAAGCTTCTTTGGCCGGATGATTCGCTAATGGATTGGTCGCGAACAGGAAGAGCGCGTTGACGGGATAAGGATTTTTTTTCAGTATTCGCTCCGGCAAGAGTTGGGGCGTATCCGCGGTGAGCAGGTATTGTTCCTCGCCCGCTCCGTCGATCCTCGGTTGGGCGAGGCCTCGCTTTGCAATCTCATCCTTCTTAGCCACGGGCAGCGGCGCCAGCGGCAGCTCTCCCTGAATCAGCAGGCCGCCGGGAACGCCGATGTTGCCGACGAGAGCGTTCAAGCTATGGATCGCCATCCGGGTGTGCAGATCATCTGCGCCGTAAGCCGGGCCCCGCTCGCCGATCACCACCGCGGGCTTGATCGATGCGAGACTACGGGCGATTTCTAAAATGCTTCTCACCGCCACGCCGGTGGCTGCAGAGACGGCGAGGAGACCATAGTCTCTCAGGACAAGCTCTTTGAACCCGAGGTGGCGTTTGCCGGAGCCGTCCACCCAATCTTCGAATCCGAATGTGTGTTCCTCCACGAACTCCCGGTCGTAGAGCCCCTCGCGGATGATGGCATTGGCGATGCCGAGCGCCAGGATTCCATCGGTTCCCGGAACGATCGGAATCCAGCGGTCCGCTTTGATCGCGGTGGGCGAGCGTCTCGGATCCACCTGAATAAACCAGCCGCGAGGACGCTCGCTGCTCCGGCGCAGGCGAGCGAACGCCTGCGCGTTATGGACCGGACCGAGCCAGGCTTCGAGCAGGCTCACGCCGAAAGAGAGAATCAATTGGGCCTTTGCCAGATCGTAGCCGACGGGCGCCGTCACTCCCTGCATGAAGTGGTGAGCGAGCGCGGGTTTTTCCGGGGCAAGACAACGGACCCGAATGTAATTGGGCGTGCCGTATGCTTCGGAGAATCGCGTCCATAGCGTGTCGCGATAACCGCGGTATTGTCCTCCCAGAACCGCGACCGTATGGGAAAGCTCTTTGGTCCGGAGATCGGACAGACGGGCGGTCACGATTTTCAGCGCCTCGTCCCAGCCGATCGGACGGAAACTCCCGCGCTCGCCGGCGCGCGCCATCGGCCCCTTCAAGCGGTCGGGGTCGTTGAGGAGCTGAAGCCCTCCGAAGGCCTTGGGACAGAGCGTCCCGCGATTGATCGGATGAAGAGGATTCCCGGAGATTCCCGCGACTTCGCCGTCGAGCGTCCGGACGAGAAGCCCGCAGCCTCCGGGACACTGCTGGCAAATGGAAGGAACGAAAATCTCCTCAGGCGTCGCCCACCGCTCCACGTCCTCCGCCGCCTGTCCGACTTTCGATGGCCGCCCTTTGAGCAAAACGGCCGCTCCGGCGGTTGCGGTCAGCGCTTGAAGAAATCCTCTCCGGGTAAATTGCATCGTTCCCCCTACCGATGGCAAGTAATGCAGTCGAGAGAGATTCGCCGCGCGGCCATTTTTGTCGCCTCCGCCGCTGCTTTCCCGCCGCCCTCCGGCGACTTCAATTTTTCGTGGCAAGCGATGCAGTCGTCCATAGCGAGTATCTTGAGGGGGGCTTCAGGCGGACGGGTGAGACTCTCCATCGGCCCGTGGCAGGTCTGGCATTTTATCTCCGCGATCGTCACGTGGACTCGATGCGGAAAGTAGACATGAGAAGGCAGACGCCAGACTCGCCGCCACGGAATCTCCCGGCCGGTCTCGCCGAATGCCCTGAGCTTCTTGATCTCCTGGCTTTGAGTGTCGCCTCCCATATGGCAGCCGAGACACAATGCGGTGGGCGGCCGGCCCGCCACGGCTTCCTTCTCGGCTCTATAGTGGCACGTCGTGCAGGCGAGCTTGAGATCCAGATGCGTCTTATGAGGGAACTGGATCGGCTGCGTAGTGCCGGACTCTACCAAACCGGTCCAATAGCCCCAGGTCACGGCTACGCCGATAACGATGAGAATCAAGATAAGCCGTACCAACGCGCCTCGTGTCACCCGTCACCCGTGGAGCTTTTTTGGGATGCTAATAGTGTCGGCACGACTTATCAGCAAGCCTTATGCCAGCGTATGTTGCCTTTTTTTCTAATGAAACAGAATCGAGCGTTCCTGTGTACAGGAAACGGAGCGGTTATGGTTGCAAAAATAGGAACGATGGATGCGCCGGCTTGCGAGCGTAAGAGAAGGCGAAAAGAGTCCGCGAGAACAGAAAAGTTTCAGGCGGATTGCGATCGAGCGCAGCGACAGATATGTGAAAACATACCGTTCGCCCTTCGACGAAGCTCAGGGCGAACGGCCAAGCAGTTAAAATTCAACGGTCCCATCCCGTTCGTGGTGAGCCTTGTCGAACCATGAACCGGCTTTTCGCACAGTTTAACGAAGCAGGTGAGCCTTTTTCAACAGCCTGGGTCTATTTTCCCAGGGACCTTACATGCCCGACCAGTGCTTTCTGGTCTTCTTTGCTCAGCGTCTTCGCCCCCGAGGCCGGCATCTTTCCCCGGCCCTCGGTGATGACCTTGAGCAGCTCGTCGTCCTTTTTCGCCGCCGTCTCCTTGGTGGCGATATTCAACTCTTTTTCTCCAAACACTTTCGCCATCGCCGGGTTGCCTTTGCCGTCGGCGCCGTGGCAGGAGACGCAGAGCTTGTCGTAATTCGCCTTGCCTCCGCCATCGGCCGCCATCGCCGCCGGCGCCGCGACCATCAATAAACCACACAACCACAACATTTTCTTTCGCATCTTTTCCCCTTTCCTCCTTTTTTCAAAACTTCAATTTTAACCC
>Ga0156192_1105_pt1 | contig 15288 bp, 16 predicted proteins | sample RifCSPlowO2_12_FD_107845 | JGI IMG/M metagenome (GOLD analysis project Ga0156192, IMG submission 107845) | Deltaproteobacteria bacterium RIFCSPLOWO2_12_FULL_60_19
CTATTTGGCCAAATACGGAGGGATGAAAGTCGCCCTGTTTGAGGAAAGGCATGAGCTTGGAGGGGGGTGGGGGTCGCACGAAGCCTCGGCTCCCGGATTTATCAGCAACACGCACGCAAGCACAGTGCGGCGCTGGTACTTTCTCCCCCTTTACAGAGATTTCCCCGAGATCGAGGAAAAAGGGCTCAAACTTCTCCATAACAAAGTAGCCCTGGGGCTAATCCTCAAAGAGGACCAGAGCTGCCTCCCTCTTTACCATCCGGACGAAGATCCCACCGGCGAGAAAACCTTTCGCGAGGTGCGCCGCTTCGCCGGGGAGAGGGACGCGGAAAAGTGGCTGAAGGCCTATGAACTGACGCGGCCGGAAGGCGGTTATCAATTGGCCGCGTTGGAAGACCTCTTTAACCTTCCTCCCCCAGCCGGCCAGCCCACTCCCCTTGAGAGATGGCTGAATGACTACATGAAACGGCCCGATGCCCTTGTCGACCGCCGTTTCCTGAACTTGGCCGCAGACCAGGCCGCCAGCGAGTTCTGGGAGAGCGAGGGGCTGGCCTATTTTACCTTGCGGGTGGCCAAGGCCGTGGGGTTTCCCACCGAGGTGGGGGACAGCGGCCTCGAGGTCTTGAGATCCATCGCCATGAGCCTCGACCGCTGCCTGATCCAGGGCGGCACGCACAGCGCGGCGCATGCCTGTCAGCGCATCCTGCTGGAAAACGGCGGCAAGTTTTTCACCAAAAACAAAGTGAAGAAGGCGCTCATAGAAAACGGCGCGGCCCAGGGAATTGTCCTGGACGACGGCACGGAAGTCCGCTCGAAAATAGTCATCACCACCGTCGACCCTTACCAGCTCTGTTTCGAGCTCATCGGCCCGGAACATCTGGAAAACAGCCTGCTTCGCAAAGTGGCCTGCCTGGAAAGGAGCCTCACCTGCATCACCTGGTACACCTGGGCCATTCATGAAGCCGCCGACTATAAGGCCTCCGACTTTAACCCCGACATCAACAACTGCCAGTGGCTCATCCTGGGCAGCCGTAATATGGAATCGCTCATCCAAGAGTCCCACTGGAGACGGGTAGGGAAAAATCCTCCCGATCTCCACATCGTCAACTTTCATCACCACTCCCTCGCAGATCCGACCCAAGCGCCGCAGGGGAAACACGTCATAGGAAGCGAGATCCATGCGGCCCCCGCTTATTGCCTGAGCGAGCGGGAGTGGATGGCGTACAAAAAGCAGCACGCCGAAGGGACGATGGCGGAGTGGCGGCATTACATGAGGAACATGAGTTGGGATAACGTTATCGGCTACGACGCGATCACGCCTTACGACGCCGCCCGGCGGCAGAGAAATATGGCGCCGGCAGGAAACTGGAACATCATCGACCGGGTGCCGGGGCAGAATTTTCCCTTCATTCCCGTCCCCGAGCTTGCCTCGCATCGAACGCCGATTAAGAATTTATACGCCACGGGCTCGGCCTGGGGACGCTACAACGCCGGCCATACGGGGCAGGGATACACCTGCTACAAGGCGATCGCCGAAGACCTCAAGTTGAAGAAACCCTGGGAAGGACAGCCCTGGTAACCGAGGGAAAAAGGAAAAGAGCCATGGCAAGAAAGTATGATGTGGTGATCATCGGCGCCGGTCCCAACGGGTTGATCGCCGGCGCCTACCTGAGCAAGGCCGGTCTGAAAACTCTGATCGTGGAGAAGAGACTGGAGGCGGGCGGAGGGTTGGCCACGGAAGAATCGACCCTGCCCATGTTCCTGCACAACACCCATTCCATCTACCACATGATGGTCGACTACGCCCCCGCCTATCGAGACTTGAGGCTGGAGGAGGACTATAACGTCAGGTACATACGGCCGCCTCTCCAATTCGTCATGCCTTTCAGCGACGGGAGATGCCTGTGTCTCTACACGGACGTGGAGAAGACTTGCCGCTCCATCGCCCGCTTCTCCGCGAAGGACGCCGAGGCCTACCGAAAAATGTGCGGGAAGTTTCATAGTTACATGGAGGAATTCCTGGCGCCTGCCACCTACGTCTCACCGCTTTCCGCGCTGGATCAAGCCGCCAAACTGGAGGCCCACCCTATCGGGAAAGAGCTTCTCGAAATTTCGGAAAAGAGTCCCATCCAGATTATCGACGGTCTGTTTGAAAACGAACAGGTGAAGACTCTGATGTTGTACGCGGCCTGTCACTGGGGCCTGGAGCCGGATTTGGAGGGAATAGGTTTCCTTGTCCCCCTCTACCTCAATCGTGCCGTCCACTACCGCCTTTGCGTGGGCGGCTCCCACATGGTCGCGCAGTCTCTGGGAAAGATTGTGCTGGAAAATGGGGGACTCATCTTAGGAAGCCAACAGGTAAAAAGAATCCTGGTTGAAAACGGGAGGGCCTGCGGGGTCGAGACCGCCTCGGGCGATGTGATGGAGGCGGGCAAGGCGGTCATCAGCACTCTTAACCCGGAGCAAACCTTTCTTTCCTTCATCGGCGATAAAACCCTGGATGACGAATTTGTAGAGAAGATCAAGCTTTGGCAGTGGGAGAAGTGGAGTCTGTTACAAATCCACCTCGCCCTGGAGGCGCCTCCTAAGTTCAAAGTCGCGGCCCAAGAGCCGGAGCTGAATCAGGGGTTGGTCTATGTGCTGGGCTATGAAAACACCGAGGATCTACTGCGCCAGTGGCAACAGATGGAACAAGGGAAACTGGATGCCAAAGCCGGATTTCATTGCTCCTTCCCTAGCGCGCATGATCCCAGCCAGGCTCCGCCGGGAAAGTGCACCGGCCTCATTTCGCAGATGGCGCCCTACGCCCTCGACGGGAAGGCCGGGAACTGGCTCGATCTCAAGCGCAAGGAGAAAGAGGCCGAGCATCGGCTTGAGATATTGGAAAGATATGCGCCCGGCACTCGCGAGAAGGTTCTGTGGATGGCCGTCTCCTCGCCCGCCGATACGGAGAACCGGTTCCTGGATATGAAGGAGGGGTCCATCAAACAGGGCGCCTATCTGCCCTTCCAACTGGGCTATCTGAGACCTAACGAGGACTGCTCGGATACCCGCACTCCTATTCCGGGTCTCTACCTGGGCGGCGCAAGCTGCCATCCGGGCGGCCTCGTCATCCTTGGGCCGGGCTACCTTGCGGCGAATGCGGTGGCTGACGATCTGGGGCTGGACAGGTGGTGGAAAGAGCCCGAGATCGTTACGAAGGCACGGGCAAAGGGGATACTCTAGTGTGGGTGAGATCAACCGGGCTGGGAAAGCGAAGCGATCTCGTCGCCGAGTTTGAGGAGATCAAACGAGACGGCGATTGCTGGATTCTCTGCATGAAAACCGTGGAACCGGTCAGGTGGAGAATTCGGGTGGCCATGACCTCCAAGGACTTGAGAGGATTCATTGGCCTTGCTTTCAGAGGCGGGAATATCTTTCGCTTGGCACTGGACCTTTTCCGTACTCAAAATCCCGCGAAGCCGCCGGAAAACTACTGACGCTTCGTTACCGTGACGGCAAAGGGAGAAACGTGATGGACCAAAGAGAGCGGGAAGGTTTCGCCGAAAGTCTGGAGCGCCACGTCGAGGCCGAGGGTAAGATGCTGGAAGAATATCGGGCCCTTTCGGAAAAAATAGCCGATGATCCCGTCGGCTTGCTGGTTGATTTAATCCTGACCGAGGAGGAGCAACACCACTTCCTGCTTCGCACGATGGCCAACCGTCTGAGAAAGCCGCTCCCGGGAGAGACCCTGGAGTTTCATACAGAAAAGCCAGCCAGGGAGGAACTGCTGCGTTACACGCAAAAGCTGCGGGGGCACGAGCGGGAAACGATCGGCATCTTCCGTAACCTCAAATCCCAACTTCCCTCGGAGAAAAACGAATTTTTTGACGCCCTGCTGGATGTGATGATTCTCGATAGCGAGAAGCATGAGAGGTTGCTCTTGGCTGTCGAGAAGATGATCAAGGCTTAAGAGCTGTCTAACCGATTCCCAGCTTCTGCTTGGCTTCGGCGCTCATCATGCCGGGCTCCCAGGGCGGATCCCGGACGAGATCGACGGTGGCGTCTTCGACGCCGGCAAGTTCAAGAATCTTATTGCGCGCCTGACCGGCGATCATCCCGCCCACAAAAGAAATGGGGTCGCTCTGACCCTACCCGCTGCCCGTCGAAGTGGCTTAAAATAAAATGGCTAACTTGTCGCTCGAGCGCATCCGCGAGAGCTCATGCTAATAGAACGGACGGTGGTTTTTCGATCTGACTCGTTAATCAAACAACGGTGCTGTTCCCTCGCCTCGCGCTCAGCTTTTCGTTAGGCAACCAGTTTGTGCTGGAGTATAATGGGTCCAGTTAATGAATATCCGCTTTTATGTTGACCCGGAAACCGGCGAGCCGCATATCTACCGCCATGGAGTTACGGAGGATGAAGTCGCGGATGCCATCCAAAACCCTGGCGAGGACCGTCCTGGTCGGGAAGGTGCTCGAGTTGCCATTGGACAGACCCGAGGTGGCCGCTATTTGCGAGTTATCTATGTTCCTGAACCTGGTGGTGCATTTGTGATCACGGCGTACGAGTCGAGCGGAAAACCTCTGATGGCTTATCGGCGGCGTCGCCGCCGGAAAGGAGAAAGATGAGACAGAATAGATTTCCACCTGGCTGGGACGAGGAACGGGTGCGGAAGGTGCTCGCCCATTACGAGCAGCAGACGGATGAAGAAGCGGTGGCTGAAGATGAGGCCGCTTTTGAGGACTCAACTCAAACTGTCATCGAGGTCCCCAACGAGCTGCTCCCCGCCATACGGGAACTGATTGCAAAGCACAAGGAATCCCGCAGAGCCTAACCACCCGCCGTTGGAGCCGACCCGAAGCCAATATCGCGGCTCAACGGCGCCGCGTTGAGGCTGCAGAAAAAGGAAACCGAAGAATCGGCCTTACCCGACCCCCAGCTTCTGCTTGGCTTCGGCGCTCATCATGCCGGGCTCCCAGGGCGGGTCCCAGACGAGATCGACGGTGGCGTCTTCGACGCCGTCCAGTTCGAGAATTTTGTTGCGCGCCTGCCCGGAAATTATCCCTCCCATGCCGCAGCCCGGCGCGGTCAGAGTCATCTTGACCGCCACCTTTGCGCCATCGACCTGAACGTCATAGATGAGGCCGAGATCGACGATGTTGACGGGAATTTCCGGGTCGTAACATTCGTGAAGCGCCTCGTAAACTTCTTCCTTAGTTGCCATGTTCGTCACTCCTTTCGTCTCTCGCTCGCCGCCTCATGTGGCAATGATCTTGAGCCCCTGGCTCTTCTTGGCGGCCTCGGACGCTATAGAGAGCTGGCCCGCCAGCTTCGCGGCGACCTCCATGAAAATTTTGCTGATTTCGGAATTCGGCTGCTGGACCAGAATCGGCACGCCCTTGTCTCCCCACTCACGCAGCGCCGGGGTGATCGGGATCTCGCCCAAAAACGGAATGTTGAAACGCTTGGCCGCGCGCTCGGCGCCGCCGCGAGAAAAAATCTCATGTCGCTTCTGACAGCCGTCGCAAATAAAATAACTCATGTTCTCGACCATGCCGACGATCGGGATCATGACTTTGTCGAACATCGACTTGGCGCGGATCACGTCGGCCAGAGCCACGTCCTGGGGAGTCGCCACCAGCAGCGCGCCGCTGACCTTGAGCTGCTGCGAGAAGGTGATCTGCACGTCGCCGGTGCCGGGCGGCATGTCGACGACGAGGTAATCGAGATCTCCCCAGTGAACGTCGGCCATCATCTGATGCAGCGCCTTGCCCAGCATCGGGCCGCGCCATATCACCGCCTGGTCCGACTCAAGGAAAAAACCGATCGACATCACCGGCAGGCCGTGGGCGATCGGAGGTGCCAGCTTGACGCCGCCGTCCACGGGAACTTGCCGGGGCTGTTCTTTGATGCCCATGAGTATCGGAACGGAAGGGCCGTAGATGTCGGCGTCGAGCAATCCTGTCGCCGCGCCGTGCGCCTTGAGCGCCGCTGCGAGATTGACCGCGACGGTCGATTTTCCCACGCCACCTTTCCCTGCCGCTACGAGAACCACGTTCTTGACGGTCGGCAATAGATCGGTCTGGCCGGGTCCGGTTTTGCTGCCGCGCACCTGCGCGCCGAAGGAAATTTCGAGATCTTTGATTCCTACGCTCGCCAGCGCTTTCTTGCAGTCGGCGTCGATGCTTTCCCTCAACGGGCAAGCCGGGGTGGTAAGCTCGACGGTGAACTTGACCTTGCCGTCGGCCACCTGGAGGTTCTTGACCATGCCGAGGCTGACGATGTCGCGATGGAGTTCGGGGTCGTTGACCGTTTTTAAAGCTGCAATTACGGCTTCTTGCGTGATGTCGCTCATGTGCGCCCTTTCTTCCGCTTAAAAATGACTATAGACTTATAAGGTCCACGATGTCAACAGAGCAAAAACTATTACGAGACTCGCGGCTGATGTATATATGACCGCCGCGCCGCAACCGTGGAAAACTTGACAACCTACGGCAGTTTGCTAGCATATGGCTTATCGCGAGTTATTGCGAAGCTTGCGCAGTCAAATAACCAAGGAGGCATTATGAAATATGCATTGAGCGCTCTCGCGGCTGGCTTCCTAGTGGCCGGATTGCTCGGCTGCTCCGGCGGCCCGATGACCACACGGGAAAAGGGAACCGCAATCGGCGCGGTCGGAGGAGCCGCTGCAGGAGGGATTATCGGCGCCGCCGTTGGCTCGCCGGCTGCCGGAGCCCTGATCGGCGGCGCCCTCGGCGCGGGAACAGGCGCGCTGATCGGCGACCAGATGCAAGGCCAGGAGAAAAAACAAGACGAGCAGCAGAAACAGATCGATCAGAACAAGGAAGAGCTGGAGCGCCAGAGACGCGAGATGGAGCGGCAGAAGAGAGAGCGCGAATATTAAGCCGCTGCCGCGACGGCAAGCCGTCGCGGACTTAACGCGTAAATTTCGGCTCCACGCCGGCGCGCAGGCGCTCGATGTTGTCTCGGTGGCGCCAGACAACCAAGAGCGCCATGACGAGGCCTACGCCTGTCGATGCCGGTGGGTAGCCGAAGAGCCATATCGCCACCGGCGCAGCGCCCGCGGCGACTATCGAAGCGAGCGAAACCGTTCGGCTCGCTGCCGCAACCAAAGAAAAAATCACCATCAGGACTAGAGTGGCCGGCGGCGTAAGGGCCAGGAGAGCCCCGAGCGCGGTGGCCACTCCCTTTCCTCCCTGAAATTTTAGAAAAACCGGATAGAGATGGCCAAGGAATGCGGCCAGGGCCACCAGGCCGGTGGCCGCCGCGCCAAGCCCCATTTGTAACGCAACAAACACCGGGACAAAGCCCTTGGCGGTGTCGCCCAACAGCGTGAGGATCCCGTGCTTTTTGCCCGCCACTCTGCCAACGTTGGTGGCCCCTACATTTCCGCTCCCGGTCTTGCGGACGTCAACGCCCGCCAACGAACCGAGCAGGAAGCCGGTCGGAACGGAGCCGAGAAGATAAGCGAATAGGATTACGAGAAACGCCGTCATTGCCAGAGGCCACGCTGCCAGGGTTTAGAAACGCAACTTCGTCCGCTTTACTCGATCGCGATATAGATAGTAGTTGCCGCCGGCGATCCATCCGAGCGCGAAGAGGCATATTGCCGCGCCGATCCACCAATATATGTCGCTGCCGTTCGCTGCGCCTGCTTCAGCCGCGCGATCAGGCTCAGCCTGGCCTGCCGGCTTCTGCGCTTGCGTCTCGCCGATCCTATTTTCATCCGTGGGCAGCGAGGCTTGCTTGTCGGCCGGCCGCTTGGGCGACTCGCCTAACACGCGGACAAATCGTTTGTTGACGTAGCCTCGTTTCCCGTCCGCGGTCGAGACCACGTACCAATTCGATTCTTCCCCTTCCACAAGAACTTCCGTTCCCGCCCTGAGCGCAGCTCGGCTAGGCTGTCTGGCATCGGGGCCGGCGCGAAGCTGCACAACATTCGCCCCCTGGATCTTGGCTTTCTGGCCGGCACCTTCCGCTGCGCCACAGTCGCCGGATAGAACGAACCCCAGGAGGACAAGAGAGACAATAGATCGCTTCACAGCTCGCCTTTTTCCCGCCCCTCTACCACACTACGCAGGAATTCCTCAACTCTAAGTGAAGGTTGGATGTGAGACGGCGCCGCCCCTCATGCCGGCGATAGGCGGAAACACGGGACCATGAGACTACGGGATCGCCAAGCATCAAATGGTTGAAGCTTGGGAATCTAACTCTTTTTGTTGTAGAAGTCCGGATTCATCCGCGAAGAGGTCCCGGACTTGGCCAGCTCCTCCTCGAACATCTTCCGGATGGCGGGGTCCTCGTCGTAATATTCGATCTGGTTGCCGCCGGCTTTGACGTCCTTGTCGACCTTCGTCACGTCGCCGAACTGCTCGCCGAGGCTGTATTTGATCCCGCCCAAACGCGGCGGCAGATAGCGGGCCGGCGTCGCCCCGGTGTTGAAGTGCTGGTGCCACATCATCGGCGGCGGCGTAAAGACGCTGCCGTCCTGCCAGTCGTAGCGCTTGATCGGCTGTCCTTCTCTCCAGAAAAGAGAAAAGCCCTTGCCTTTGACGATGATGACGTTGAAGCCCGGCCCGTGGCGGTGCGCTTTCTTGTAGGTGCCTATCGGGAATTCCGAGATGTGCGCGGCCATCGACCCGTTGGCCATCTCCAGCATGACGTTGGTGCCGCCGCCACCCCGCTCTTTCCACTCCTCTAGTTTGAAACTGCGCGCGTCGGCGATGAAGTTGGTGTCCCAGACGCGGCCGGGATGGGCCTTCCCCTTGCCGCTGAAGTATTCGGCCTCGCCGTTGAACCGGTCGGTGAAATCGTAGGGGACGTTGAAGATAAACTCGTCGTTGTGAAACAGGTTAAAGACGATCGGCATGCTGTTGACGGAGAAAAACCTGACCGGCTCGCTCCCTTGCCCGTTGAAGTGCTGGTGCCAGGCGTTGAGCGGCAATGCGAACAGGCTGCCCTCGTGCCATTCGAAGGTCTGCTTGGCCCCTCTGTCGTTCCAGATGGTCGTCGCGCCGCGCCCCTTGAGAACGTAAATCATCTCTTCGTAGATCTGTCTCTGCGGCTTCAGGCTCTTTCCGCCGGGAATCTCGCAAACGTAGGCGCCCGTGGCCCCCTCCGCGCCTTCCATGTTGATAAACGCGCCCTCTCCTCCAGTTCTCTCCCAATGAGCCAACTGAACTTGCTTTAAGTCCTGGACGAAAAAGGTCTTGACGATGGGTATGCCTTCTCCCTGCTGCCATTTGTCATAATAGGGAATATTATCCATCACATTGTCGACTTGGGCTGCCGGCTTGGCCATCGTAACCTCCGAACAAGTTTGTTTTTTCATACCGGATCGACCCGGCAAAATCAAGGCGGAGATGGACATCGTCTCTTTGTTTGGGGTATGAACAGACAAACTATTTGGCACTGGGAAGGGCCAAAAGCGATTCGGAGTAGAGAGGCTATGCGACACGGGCAGAGACAGTCCCTATTTATTTATGCGCTCGCTCGATTCCTCTCGAATGGAGTTCGACGCCAACAGAGCGCACGGCGCGCTTGAGGCTTCATAAATTAATTAGTTTGGGTGCAGCAAGATGAGTTTTCTGGCTGATATGAAGAGGTATGGGCGCTTCGCCTGGGGACTGCGAAGTTTCCTCAGGCATACGATCTCACTCGAAGAAGCCCAGGCGACCGTGCGACGGCGCATGGCCGAGCGGGAGAGCAACTTCCTGCGCCTGGTAGAGCACGGCATCTTTGGCTATCGCCGCAGCCCCTACCTTCCCTTGCTCAAGCTGGCTCGCTGTGAGCTGGGGGATGTCCGGAGTATGGTCCGGACCAAAGGGCTGGAAGAGACGCTACGGGCATTGCGTCGGGCCGGCGTGTACGTCTCCTTCGAGGAGTTCAAGGGTCGTGAGCCTATGGTACGGGATGGACAAGTCATCCACGTGCAGGCCGGGGATTTTGACAATCCACATCTCGGGCAGTACTACCAAGCCGAGAGTGGGGGGACCACCGGTGCGATGACACGGGTTGCGATCGACCTGGATCACTTGGTCGATCACTCCCCTCACATGTTGCTGACCGAAAATGCCCATGGCCTCATCGGCGTGCCGACGGCGATCTGGCATGGAGTCCCCCCTGACAGCACCGGACTTCAATGTCTGCTCCTCTGCGTCCGCTTTGGTCATGTTTCTAAAAGGTGGTTCACGCCCGTCACGAGCCGAGACCTGCGACGTTCTCTTAGGCACTGTCTCGCCACCCCATACCTCTTCTCCATCATCTCCATCGGACGGCTGCTTGGCGTGCCCATGCCATGGCCCGAGCCCGTGAGCTTGGACCAGGCAGCAACGGTCGCCCGTTGGGCGGTAGAGACTATAAAGACTCACGGCGCGTGCCTCATCCGTACCCACGTTAGCAAGGCGTTGCGGGTGTGCATCGCCGCCCGGGATCAAGGGCTCGATCTCACAGGGGCCACTTTTCTTGGCGGTGGGGAGCCGCCGACAGCAGCGAAAGTACAGGGGATGATCCAGGTTGGAGCTCGTTGGATACCCATGTACTGGTTCACAGAGGCCGGCTGCGTCGGCCAGGGCTGCGCTCGGCCGGCTGACGGCAACGACATTCATCTCTTTAAGGATGGCCTGGCTCTCACCCAATATCCTCGCAAGGTGCCCGGCTCGGAGATTACCGTCCTTGCTTTCAACTTCACGACCCTGCTGCCCTCAACGCCCAAGCTTTTGCTGAATGTAGAGAGCGATGACTACGGCGTCATAGAGACCCGCTCTTGCGGCTGCCCGCTGGAGGCTTACGGTTTCACCGACCACCTCCGCCACATCCGCAGCTTCCGCAAGCTGACCGGGGAAGGGGCGACACTGGTTGGCAGTACCATGATCCACATCCTTGAGGAGGTGCTTCCAGCCCGTTTCGGTGGCGGTCCCCTAGACTATCAGTTGCTCGAGGAAGAGGATGAGCAGGGACTCACCCGGCTGAGCTTGCTTATCAGTCCAAAGATTCAGATCGCGGACGAGACGGCGGTGGTCGCAGCTCTCCTCGACGCCTTGGGACAGACAGACGGGACGGCCGACTCGGCTAGAGCCCTCTGGAAGCAGGCCAGGACCATACGAGTCGAACGGATGGAGCCGATCTGGACGGGTCGCGGCAAGCTCATGCCTCTCCATTTGGCAAAGGCCCCGCACTCGGCATCTGTTCCTAAGCCTTGACTCATGGTGAAGCCCCTCCTTTCTTTCTACGGGATAAAACTCAAGTCTAAGAACTGATCCATCCTCAGATTTTTTGCTTTCGGAATATCTTTGGCCAAGTCATCCAATGCCATCTGCAATCCCTTGAGCGTGGGTCTGCCGTCTTCCGGTAGAGCGCGTGAGCGGTAATGGTAATCTATCTCAGCAGCCTGGCGGTCATCTATCCGTAAGAGTGACATGGTTTTTTTGACCGCTTCTTCTCTGTGCGATTTATAGTGACGGATCCCCTCTAGGTAGGCATTCATAAAGCGTCTGACGATATCCGCTCTGACCTTCAGAAAATCGTCCTGGGCAATGATGGCTGCCTGCTGGTACTCAATGTCCTTCTCAAGGAAGTCCAATAGGACGTGGTAACCGAGCTTCCGCGCAAGCTGGGTGAGTCCTGAGCTGAGGACAGCGGCATCGATGCTCCCCGATTTGAGGGCAGCGAACCTTGCGGACGTGGCTCCGACCTGGATGATACTGACATCAGATTTGAGACTCAGACCAAATTGAGATAAGGCCAGTTTGACCGCGAAATCGTCAGTACTCCCGTATCTGCTGATGCCAATTTTCTTTCCTTTTAGTTGCGCGCCGGAAGCGATATCTCCGCGCGCCATAAAAGTGTAGGGCAGCCGGTTACTGACCCCGCCGAGGATTTTAAGCCGAGCGCCTTCTAGAAATGCATGCAGGAAAGGGGTGCCACCGGAAACCAGGAGGTCCAGGCTCCGGCCGATCAAGGCTTGCACGGCGAGTGTCCCTCCCGGGATAAAGACCATCTCGATGGCTAAATCGTGTTTCACGAGTATGCCGGCATCCTGAGCCAAGGCAATGAGCACAGCCTCAGTACTGGCAATAGAGTTGGTGCCAACTCGGAGCGCAGTCCTTTGGGCAAAGGAAGTGGTGGAAAAGTTGGTCAGAGAACAAACAGTTACTAAAACGGCGAGAGAATGACAGAGGGACATTTAATTTCTTATTCGGCTGCCGGCTTGGCCATCGTAACCTCCGAATAAGTTTGTTTTTTCATACCGGATCGACCCGGCAAAATCAAGGCGAAGGATTGCAATAGACGGAAAAGTCTACTATATGGCATGAAAAAGCAATCAGCGCCGGGCGGCTGAAAACCGACGGCCGGCAAAGGAGACAAACCGTGGCAACTTCCGTGCTTGCGCCGATGGTGGGAAAAATCCTCAAAGTCGAGAAGAAGGCGGGCGAGCGGGTCGAGGAGGACGACGTCGTGGTCGTGATGGAGGCGATGAAGATGGAGATTCCGGTGGTAGCCCCGACCGGAGGGACCATCAAGGTAATCAAAGTCTCGCCCGGCCAGGCCGTGGAAGCCGAACAAGAGCTCGCCGTGATCGAGTAGCGCTATTCCATCGCTTCAATATCCATCACTCCAGCTTAAATTTTATGGACACCTGGACGTTTGGTTGGACGCTGGCGCTGATCGGCATGGGCGGTACCATGCTGGTATTGTGGATTTTGAGTCTGCTCATCCTTCTGATCAAGAAACTCTTCCCCTATCGACCCGAAGAGCCGGCAGCCAAGAAAGGTTAGTTTATTGCCATGGAGTCCGCGCTTTTTTCCGGCCTTCAAGGTCTCTTCCTGGGCATCGCGAATCTCAGCCTGGGCCAGGTGATCATGATTCTGGTAGGGTCCGCGCTCCTCTATCTCGGGATAAAAAAAGGCTACGAGCCGCTGCTTCTCGTGCCCATCGGCTTCGGCGCGATCCTGGTCAACATTCCCCTGGCGGAGATGATGGAGAAGGACGGATTTCTCCGCTTCTTTTACGACACCGGAGTGCTCACCGAAGTGTTTCCGCTGCTGATCTTCATCGGCATCGGCGCCATGACCGACTTCCAGCCGCTGTTGGAGAATCCGAAAATCATTCTGCTCGGCGCGGCGGGCCAGTTCGGGATATTTCTCACGCTGCTGCTCGCCCTGGCGGTCGGTTTCGACAAGCTGGACGCGGTCGCCGTCGCGATCATCGGCGCTTGCGACGGACCGACGGCGATTTACGTGAGTTCGAAGTTCGCGCCGCATCTGCTCGGCGCGATTTCCGTCGCGGCCTACTCCTACATGTCCCTCGTGCCGCTGATTCAGCCGCCCATCATGCGCCTGCTCACGACCGACAGGGAGCGTAAGATCGTCATGGGCCTCGTGAGGCAGCCGGTGTCGAAGACGACGAAGATTCTCTTTCCCATCGTCGTGACGATCTTCGCTTCCATTCTCGCTCCCAAGGGCGCGCCGCTGATCGGCACCGTCATGCTGGGAAACCTGATGAAGGAAAGCGGCGTCGTCGACCGGTTAAAGAGCGCGTCCGAAAACGAGATCGCCAATATCGTCACGCTGCTCCTGGGGCTGTGCATCGGCGCGACGATGGAAGCCGACAGATTCCTGCGCGCTCAAACGCTTTTGATTTTGGGCCTCGGCTTTGTGGCCATCAGTCTGGACACCGCCGTCGGCGTACTCTTCGGCAAGCTCATGTGCTTCCTCACGGGCGGCAAGATCAACCCCTTGATCGGCGCGGCCGGCATCTCCGCTTTTCCAATGTCCGCGCGGGTCGTTCAAGTCGAAGGGCAAAAATACAACAAGAAGAATTATCTGCTCATGCACGCCATGAGCGCGAACGCGGGGGGCCAGATCGGCTCGGTCATCGCCGCTGCCGTCATGCTCTCCGTGCTCCAGGGCATGGGCATCATCGGCGGCTGATCGCGCTCCAGTATGGCGAAATCCAGAGAAGAGCTGCAGAAGAAACTCGCCGCCTTAGAGCGCAAGGCGCTCGACCCCGACCCGAAAGCCGCCGCCAAACAACGCGCCGAGGGCAAGCTCACCGCCCGCGAGCGCATCGACAAGCTTCTGGACCCCGGCAGCTTCGTCGAAGAATTCATGCTGGCCGAGACGCAGTGCGCGGAATTCGGCATGGCGGAGAAGAAGCTGCCGTCGGATGGGGTGGTCGCGGGCTTCGGCAAGGTGGAGGGCCGCCCCGTCTACGTCTATTCCCAGGACCGCTCGGTCCTCGCCGGCTCCGTCGGCAGCGCCCATGCCGAGAAGATCGCCTACGTCATCCAAACGGCGCGCAAGCTGGGGGTGCCCGTTATCGGACTCAACGACTCGGCGGGGGCGCGCATTCAAGAGGGGCTCTCCGTCACCGCGGCCATTGGAAAGATTTTTTTCGAGAACAGCATCGCCTCCGGCTGCGTCCCGCAGATCTCCGCGATCATGGGCCCCTGCATCGGCGTCGGCTCCTACTCCCCCGCGCTGACCGATTTTATTCTCATGGTCCAGAACACGAGCCAGATGTTCATCACCGGCCCGGCGGTGATCAAAGAGGTGCTCGGCGAAACCGTCACGATGGAGGAGCTGGGCGGAACGAAAATCCATTCCGAGGTTTCCGGCGTGGCGGATCTGGTCGCCAAGAACGACGCGGAATGCCTCGCCACGATCCGGCGGCTGCTGGGTTTTTTGCCGTCCAGTTTTGAATCGCCCCCGCCGCGCAAAAACACCACCGACGACCCGGCGCGCTCCCTCGACAAACTTGAGAAAATCGTCCCCGGCGACGTGCGCCAAGCTTACAACATCCTTCAGGTCATCAAAGCTATAGTGGACGATGGCGAGTTTCTCGAGCTGAAGGCGAAGTTCGCGCGCAATCTCGTCATCGGCTTCGGCCGCCTCGACGGATACCCCGTCGGCTTCGTCGCCAATCAACCGATGTTTTTAGCCGGCAGTTTGGACGTCGACGCGTCGGACAAAGCGGCGCGCTTCATTCGTTTCTGTGACGCCTTCAACATCCCCGTCGTGACGCTGATGGATGTGCCGGGCTTCTTTCCCGGCAAACAGCAGGAAGAGAAGGGAATCATTCGCCACGGCGCGAAGATGCTCTACGCCTACGCGGAGGCGACTGTGCCGAAGATCACCGTCGTGCTGCGCAAGGGCTACGGCGGCGCGAAACAGGCGATGTGCACGCGCGAGATGGGAGCGGACCAGCTGCTGGTCTGGCCGGGAGTCGAGCTGGCGGTGATGGGCGGCGGGGGCGCCGTCAATGTGCTCTATCGCCGCGATATC
>Ga0156192_1106_pt1 | contig 15279 bp, 11 predicted proteins | sample RifCSPlowO2_12_FD_107845 | JGI IMG/M metagenome (GOLD analysis project Ga0156192, IMG submission 107845) | Deltaproteobacteria bacterium RIFCSPLOWO2_12_FULL_60_19
ACGGATCGAGACCTGGGGCGACAACAAGGGCACGACGGCGATCGTCGATCACGGCGCCAATCCGGGCCTGGTCTCCCATTTCACGAAGCATGCCCTGCTCGGGATCGCGGAGAAAATCGTCAAAGAAAAACGGGGTGACCCGCGCCGTCCGCAACTGGAAAAAGCGCTCGCCGACAAAACTTTCGCGAAGCTGGCCCAGCTGGCCGACGTCAAAGTCATCCACATCAGCGAGCGGGATACGCAGATCACCGACCAACCCAAGCGGGTGAACGAATTCGTCAACACGTGGAGCATCGAGGGCTTCTTCGAGGAAGGCGTGGCGCCCGCGGAATTGGGCTGGGGCACGCACGAGCGTTATGTCCCCGAGAACGCCTTTTTCCACCAGACGGGGCCGCGAAATCAAATCTGTCTCACCACGCTCGGGATGAAGACCTGGGTCCGCTCCTGGGTGCCTTGCGGCGAGATTACCGGCATGGTCATCCGCCACGGCGAGTCCTTCAGCATCTCCGATCGTCTGACGGTCTGGCAGGACGGAAAAGCCGTCTACCGCCCGACGGTCCACTACGCTTACTGCCCGGCGGACGTCGCGATCAATTCGCTCCACGAGCTGGAGATGCGCCAGTTCAAGCTCCAGGAAAACCAGCGCATCATGAGCGATGAGATCACCGACGGCGAGGACCAGTTGGGCGTTTTGTTGATGGGACACGACTTTAAATCCTGGTGGTGCGGCAGCCTGCTCAGCATCCACGACGCCCGCAAGCACGTCCCCCACCAGCAGGCGACCACGCTGCAAGTGGCGATCTCCGTGGTCGCGGCGGCGATCTGGATGATCGGCCATCCGAAAAGCGGCGTCTGCCTGCCCGACGACATCGATCACGAGGACATTTTGAAAATCAGCGTCCCCTACATCAGCCCGTTCATCTCGGAGCCGGTGGACTGGACGCCGCTCGCCCATCTGAACACCCAGTTCTCCAAGTTCGACATCCCGCGTCCGCCCGAGGAAGACGTCTGGCAGTTCACCACATTTCTAGTCGATCACGCGGAGAGAAAACGTGCCTATAGCGCCACTAAAGCCGGCCGCTAGTCCGAAGCCGTCCAAAGCCAAGCCGGACTTGAGCGGAGTCGAAAATCTGATTCGCGCGATGCTGAAGAAGCACCGCACGCCGTTCATGCTGATCCGCCGGAGCGTTCTCGAAAGGCAGCTCCAGCGCTTCCGCAAATGCCTGCCCGAAGTGACGCCGTACTACGCCATCAAGGCGAACCCGCACCCCAAGATCATCAAGACGTTCATCAAGCTGGGAGCCGGCTTCGACGTCGCCAGCGCCTGGGAGATGAGGCAGGTGCTCTCTCTCGGGGGCTCCCGCGGTAAAATTATCTTCGCCAACACCGTCAAGTCGTCCGAGGATATCATTTCGGCCCGCCGGCGAAAGGTGCGGATGATGACGTTCGACAGCGAGCCGGAGCTTTACAAGATCGCGGAGCACTATCCGGGAGCGCACGTGCTCCTCAGGATCAAAGTGGTCAATGAAGGGAGCGTGGTCAACCTCTCGCTCAAATTCGGCGCCGATCCCGAAATCGCCCATCTGATGCTGCGCAAAGCGCGGGCGCTTGGGCTGGTTCCGACCGGCATCAGCTTCCACGTCGGCTCGCAATCCACAAACGTCGAGAATTACCTGCAGGCGCTCGAGATTTCCGCGAATATCTTCAACGAGGCCAAGGAGCACGACGTGCCTCTCAAGATCATCGACATCGGCGGCGGATTCCCCATCCAGCATTTCGACAATGAAATAGGCGTCAATTTCGAGCGCATGGCGGTTCAGATCCGGAAGCAGATCCGCCTGCTGTTCGACAAGAAGCTCCAGTTCATGGCCGAGCCGGGCCGCTTCCTAGTCGGGCCCGCCGGCATTCTGGTGACGCAGGTGATCGGGAGGACGTTCCGCAACAACAAGAATTATTACTACCTGAACGACGGGATCTACGGGGATTTTTCAGGGATGGTGTTCGACCACTGCAAATATGAATTCAAAACGCTCCGGCGCGGGCAGACGTTTTTGAGCGCGCTGGCCGGGCCGACTTGCGACTCTTTCGATACGCTCTCGCTCGACGTGGAGATTCCCGAGCTTTACGTGGGCGACGTGGTGTACGTCAAAAATATCGGGGCCTACTCCTCCGCCAGCGCCGTCGCCAACTTCAACGGCTTCCCTCCCGCCAAAATCGTGATGGTTTAGCGCTGTCTCGCTCTCCTTGGCTTGTTTAGGCTTATTGCCTCGGCAGGTAGTCACTCAACACCACATCGATCACCGACAAGCGTCCCGCGGCGCTATATTCCAGGGCTTTAGCAACCGCCGGCTGAATGTTTTTAGGATCCGTCACCCTAACGCCGTATCCGCCGTAGATCTCCGCATAAAGACGGTAATCGGGGTTAGGGAGGATGGGGCCGCCGAAGTGAATCCCGGTCTTTTTGGAAACGCCGTCCGGGTAATATTTGAGGAGGCCTCGCTCCATCGACAGGTAGCGCTGATTGTTGAACACGACCACGATGATCGGCAGATTATATTCCTGCGCCAACCCTAAGCATGACGGCACGGGGTTGTAGTGAAAGCCCCCGTCGCCGATGAGGACGAAGACGGGCCGCTCTTTCATGGCCAGCTTCGCGCCCAGCGCGTAACCCAGGCTCACCCCCAACCCTCCCGTCACGCGAGCGAGGTACGACATCGGCTCGGTGCGCGGGATCATGTTCTGGATCAACGTCCGGTGCACGGTCGTCTCTTCCACGACCACCCCGTTCGGCGGAATCGAATCGTTGAGCGCCTGGCAGAGCCAGCGCGGATCGACCGGGATATCGTTCTTGTGCTCCAATGCGTCGCGCTGCATCGCCGCCGCCTGCCGGTCGTGCTCCTCACGAATCGCGCGAGAGCGTTGCTCGTACCGAGCGCGGTTTCCAACGAACGCTTCCGACGCCTTGACACGGCTCAGCAGCCTTGCCAATGTCGCCGCCGGTGGAGCGACCAACGCGAGATCTACTTTGTAACCCCAGAACGGCAGCCGCGAGTAAGGATACTCGTCGCCGAAAAAAATAACCTTCGCCTCGGCCTTCGGTCCCTTATTGAGCGGATACCAGGGACTGACTGCGTCCGCGACCAGCACCAGGTCGGCCGACTCGACGCGACGCGGATCGTAAGGAAGGTATAAAGGGTGAGTGCGCGGGAAATTCAAAAACGCCGGCCGGAAGGATTCCATGACCGGAATGGCCAACGACTCGCAAAGCTCGACCAGCAGGCTCACGACCGACGCATCCCGGCCTACATGCTCGGTGACGAGAACCGGACGCTGGGCGCGCAAGAGACAATCCACGGCCTCTTGAATCGCCTTCTCGTCGACGGCAAAAGCGCGCGCCACCCGATTCGGTTTGTTATCCTGGGGCAGAGAGACTTCATCCAACATGCACTCAAACGGCACGCCGAGGAGCACCGGCCCTGCGGGAGGCTCCACGGCGATCTGCATCGCCCGCTCCACCGAGGGGATAAGGATTGACGAGGCAGTGACGCGCTCGCTCCACTTGACGCAGCGTCGCAAAAGCTCCGCGGGTCCGCCGATGTCGGTAAGATCATGAACCCACTGGTTTCCCGGGTCCGGCAGCCGCGACTCTTCTCCGAAGGCGGAGGATTCGCCGCAGCAGATCACCATCGGCACCCGCTCCTGATAGGCGGCGCGCAGATACATGGCCGCGTTCAAAGGGCCCGCCGTAGCATGGAGCAAGACCGCCTGCGGCTTGCCGGTCACCTTGGTGTAGCTCGATGCCATAGCGACGGCGAGCGCTTCGTGACGACAGTTCAAAAAGCCTATCCGACTGTCCCCTCGCTCCTGCGCCTCGGCGAGCGCCTCCCACACCGGAGGCCATTCCGTCCCGGGCGAAGAGAAGATGTAATCGACCCCGGCCCGCTCAAAAATCTTAACCAGCGCCTTACCGCCATGCATAACTCCTCCGTCTCATCGTGTTCGTGTCCGTCGTAGAACGTGTTCGGGGGTCCTACGAGCACGAGACACCATTCGACCATTCGACACTCTCATGGTGGTGAGCAAGTCGAACCACAAGCTCATGGCCCTGAGCAAGGTCGAAGGGCGATCACGAGCACGCCTTTAGAGTCCCAGCTTCTTTCTCGCCTCAGGCAAGAATCCGTTTTCTTCGAGGCTCTTCACGAAAGTGCCATTGATGATCTGATGGATGTCCACCTGCGCGACCTTGGGATTGGGCCGAGAGACATACTGTCGAGGCCCTGTTTTTTGAATAGACCTTTGTCCACTGCGACCCACATGGGCCCAACGGTTTCATTGAATCCACCGTAGGAGAAGAGGATTTTTTCCTGGGCCTCCAGCGCCGAAGGCGCCGCAAGGCTCACGAACAACGCAACGACGGCAAAAAGAGTCCGGTGACTGCGAGAACCACGCATAGATTCAAACTAAACCCCGCCTCTTGAGGCGGGCACAAAGCCGATGGGGTTTCCAAAGGGGAGAAGCGGCAGCTCTCCCCTTTGGTCGAACACGGGGATTCAATCCCCGTGTTCGATAAGTTAATTAGCCCGCTTTTGCAAACGGCCTTGTTCGCGTCTGAGACTAGTCGATTACCAGGGAGTCTGTCAACGCGGGAGCTGCCGGGGCAGGAGGTAGAGGAGACAGGAGAGTTATCTGTTATCGATTTTTAGTTTTTCAGTCCTAAGCTTTCTAGCCCCTTATTGCTCTCGAGGCCGGTCAAAACGCTCCAGAGGTAAGGCGTGCGAAGGTCCGCGAGCGGAGGCGTACTTATTCCAGTACGTTGACGCGAAGCGGGCCAAGCACAACCATCAGCACCGCTCGCCTGGGGGTCTCTCGGAGGGCCGACGCGTGGGACGAGGCGATACAAGCGTAGCTCCAAGGGTGCCATGAGCTATCGGGGGCAGCGTAACACCGACGTATCGCATCGGCCCGGAGAGAGATTTCCAGGCGAGCTGACGGCCTATGGGCGTTTTCACCGGCCTCAATCCAGCCAGTCTTTTTCTTTGAGCTTTCTGGGAAGGTAGGTTTTCGTGAGATACTGAAAATTCTTGTTGGCCAGCGCGTCGAGCTCGTACTTGAGGCCGATCGAGAGCATCCGCTTGATTTCTTCCTGCCACTCCTTTTTCTGAAACCAGCGATACTTGAGCAGCTCCTTCGCGCGATTGACGTCTTTGTCGTTGAGCTTGATGCCGACGTTGCGCGGCAGGCCGTAGCGGTCGGGATCGGCGCTGGAGAAGCCGATGAACTTGGCCTTCGGAATGGCCATGCGCTGGCTCTCAAACGCGAGGTTGATCGATCCCTGCTTGACGACCGAGTAGATGTAGTAGCCCCAGGGGTCGTTGTCCACCAGGACATAGACGGGAAGATTGTAGTCTTCGTGCAGCCGACGCGCCAGCCGTCTGACGCCGCGCGGCGGCTGGCCGTTGCCGGTAAGGAGGATGCAGTTGTACCTCCGCCAGAATTTATCTTCCGAAAGGCGGTTCCACTGCGTGCCTTTCTCAACGAGAAGCACGAAATCCGCCGTGCACCTGGTGATCTGAATGTATTCCGGCTCGACGATGGACGGAACCGAGTAACCGCCTTTTCCCAGCCGGGTGCAGTCCACGCGGTCGCCGTCGTCAGTGAACACAACCGGCCCCACGACGGTGCCGGAGTTCTCGGCGCGCACGTGCAGCTCTTCGCGAAGCGCCGCCAGCGTGACTTCCAAATCTTCGATCAGCGGATCGGATTCGTTCTGGCCGTCGAAGGTGTTTTCGTGCGAGTTTTTGATCGTGTGCTTGGTGCGGTAGTAGATCTCCCTGAGGGAGGTTGTGAGATCCGCCCGCTGCAGCTCGGCCAGGGCATCGGCCACGAGCACCGTCTGCATGAACTTCTTGGCCATGCCGACGTTGAAAAACGACCGCGCCTGCTTCCTGCGCCCCAGCTCGATCATGCCGCGCTTCTCGTCGAACGTGACGTTGGCGAGGCTGCGTACGGGAATCGACAACGTCGGGTCCTTGCTCCGCTCCGCAGCCGTAATGACGATGTCGGCCACGCCGACGAGCTTCTTCTCGACGGCGCCGTTATTTTTTGCTTTTTTTCGCGCCATCTTTTTTTCCTGTCCCTTGACCATGTTTTGCAGTCGTCGCGGTCGGTTCAAATCCCAACGTCATCTGCTTCGCGGACGGCGGCTCGACCTTTGCCGGATTCTTCTTGCCGAGCGTTGCAGATTTACCGGGCTTGCCGGCTTTTTTCGCCTTCGCTTTTTCCTTGGGCGCCGGCGCCGGCGCCGGCTCGACGGCGATCAAAGGTTCTTCCGGCGGCGCGGCATCGCTCGCCGCATCGCCCGGCAAAGCCGGCGCGTCGCCTTCGATCCCCTCGGCGGTGACGATGATCGAGTGGGGCAGCCCTTCCGGGCCGCCGCCGTCGCGCCCCAGAAGTTCGTCCGTCTTTTGGCCGCCGGTCCGTTTCATGGCGATCTTCTGTAGCTGCTCTTTGAGTTTTTGCTTCGCCAGCTTCCCGCCCTTCAAGCGGTTGCAGGCTTCGACCACCTCTTCGATGTAAAGCTCGAAGATATTTCTCCGGCGAAACTCCCCTTTGGCCCGCTCCCGCCGCCTGACGAAGACGCCGAGCCGCCGCCCGCACTCCTGCAGGGCGAGCCTGATCTCTTTGCGGATCTCGTCGTAATCGGCGATAGCTTCCTTCGACTCGCTGGTAAACGGGACCCAGACCGAGGCCATGTGGACGAAGATCACCATCGGTCCGGCGGGCAGCGCGCCCCTCGATTGGGCGACGCCGTAGTTTCGCCAGGTGGTGTCGAGCACGGCCTTGAACGTCGCGCAGGCCGACTGCTGATAGAGCAGCGGCACGCGGTTGGCGTAGCGAATCACGCGCGCCAGCTCGTTGTCGTTATCCTGCTGCTCGCCTTCGGCGAGCGCGACCTTTGGGGCTTCTTGCGCCGCCTGTTCCGGCCCCTTGCCATAAGCCAGCCCCGCCTCGATGACGAACGGATTGCCGCGGTAGACCGCCGGCGGCCGGGTCACCGCGGTGTAGAAATCTCCCCTAATCTGTTTGTAGAGACCGTGGAGAATCGCCTTCTCGCCGATGGGCGAAATGCAGTTCGACGGCGGCGCCATGATCTTGGTGGACTGGATGGTCTTGTAGAGCGCCTCGGCGACGGCGCCGTGAATATTGCGCGGCCGCGAGTCGGACGAAAGCTTCGCGGCCTTGCAGATCTCCTGGGCGAGATTGGAGGAGACCCGGCTGAATTCGCTCGCGAGAAATCCCGAGAGCGAATAGCTCTTGGTGTCGTGGAGCATTTTAAGCAACATGCCGAACTCGATGCCGTAGGGGTGCGGCTTGATCTCGCGCGGCTGGGGCGGCAGCTCTTGAATGGTCCGGGGATATTCTTTGGTCTCGCCCTCCGGCGTGTGATAGACGATCTTGACGTGCGGGTTGGCGATAGCGACCTGCTCGAGATATTCGTCAACGGAGGAGCGCCCCTTCTGATAGCGCCCCTCGATTTCGAGCGTCACCTGCGTTCCGCGGTGGCTCTCCCAGTCGATCTTCTTGTTCTCGAAAATCCGCGGCTCGTTTTTCTTGGTATCGATCTGGACTTCAAAATAGTGAGCCGGCGATTTTGCGCTGGTGCGCGAGATGATCTGCACGGGTTTGCCGGTGGTCAGTTGCGCGTACATGCCGGCGGCCGATATGCCGATCCCCTGCTGCCCGCGGCTCATGCGCAGCCTGTGGAATTTGGACCCGTAGAGCAGCTTGGCGAAGATCGGCGGAATCTGCTGGCGGACGATGCCGGGACCGTAGTCGATCACCGTCAGCCGGAAGCGGCTCGCCTGGCTGGGTGGCGGCGGGGGTTCTCCGTTGGACGCCACCTCCAGCTTGACGATGACTTCAGGGAGGATCCCCGCCTCTTCGCACGCGTCGAGCGCGTTATCGACGGCCTCCTTGACGCAAGTGAGCAGCGCCTTGCGTGGATTGTCGAAACCCAGCAGGTGGCGGTTCTTGGTAAAGAATTCCGAAACGGAAATTTCCCGCTGCCGCGCCCCCATCTGGGCTGCGGATAAGGTCGGCTTGGGCTCAGCGGGTTGGGTCTCGGCCGTCGCGGTGTTGGACTTCAGCATCGGTTTCGACATCTCTTCTCTCGACAGGCCGTTGAAAAAGGCTCATTGCCAAACCCCGTGCTCGTGATCGTGGCTCGTGCTCGGGCCGGCAAAACGCGAACACGGATACGAAGCATCGGAGGTCCGCTTCGAAGTTGTACGAGCATGATTATACCAGAGACGACGGCTACTGCATATAAAAACCGGGTGGAAAACTTGTGACGCGACATTTTTCGCCTGCTCGTTGACAAACCGGCCCGAGATTGGATATGGCGAAGTCTTTGCAGCTCGGACACGAAGCACCATGTTCGCAAATACCTTCCGCGCCTTTCGCCATCGCGACTACTTTATTTTCTGGTCCGGCCTGTTTCTCGGCCATACCGGCACGTTGATCCAAACCACGGCGCAGAGCTGGTTGATTTTCCAACTGACAAATTCACCTTTCTACCTCGGGCTGGAAGGGCTTTGTCTCGGCCTGCCGCGCGTGCTCTTTTCGGCTTACGGCGGCGCCGTCGTCGACCGCGCCCACCGTAAAACGATCTTCGTCGCAACCCAGGGCACGTTTTTATTGATGGCGCTGTTTCTCGGCGTCATGACCTATCTGGGCGAGATCCGCGTCTGGCATCTGCTCGCCGTCTCCGCGCTCACCGGCTTCTGCGTATCGTTCGAACAGCCGGTCAGACAAACGATCCTGCATCAGCTCGTCCCCCGCGAAGTCCTGCCGAACGCGGTCACGCTGTACCAGATGGTCTTCAACGGCTCGATGCTGTTCGGCCCGGCTATCGGCGGGGCGTTGATCCCCTTCATCGACACCCAGGGCTGTTTTTTCGTTGCGACGGCAGGGAATCTTATCGTCCTCGTGACGATCTTCATGATTCGCATTCCCCAGGCGCGGCGGGCGGCCAGCCCGAAAAGCGTCACCCGGGACATGATCGAAGGGCTCCAGCTGGCCTGGAGCACGCCGATATTTTTCGCCCTCTTTACCCTGCTCGGCATCGTCACCTTCTGCACCAAGCCCTACACGCAATTCATGCCGGTCTTCGCGCGGGACGTTCTCAGCGTCGGCGCGCCGGGGCTCGGCCTGTTGCTGATGGCGCCCGGCGCCGGCGCCATCGTCGGCGGGCTGACTCTCGCCTCCGCGCGCCGCTTTCCCAGGTCCCACCACCTGCTCTTCTTCCTGGCCGCCGGTTTCGGCTGCGCGATTATTCTGTTCGCCGCGTCGCGCACCTTTTTTCTTTCATTGCTCTTTCTCTTTGTCGCCGGCGGATTTCAGACGACTTTCCTTTCCTTCACCGCGACGTTACTGCAGAGCCACGCCGTCGAAACCAACCGCGGCAGGATCATGGCCCTTTACGGCTTGATCAATCGCGGGCTGGGCCCGATGGGCGGTTTTCCCTTCGGTCTCGTCGCCACGGCGATCGGCGCGCCATGGACGGTCGCGCTTTGCGGCGTGCTGACGATCGGATTGGTCGCGTACGTGGTACTCTATCGCTCGCAACTCAGGCAGGCTCAGCCGGTCGGTTAAGCAGACCGCTGAAAAACCGTTAGCCCGCCTGGGGGTCTCTCGGAGGGCCGATGCTTCCCCCCTCATTGACAAACCGGCCTCACACCGGATATTCAAAAGGAGTGGTGCGCGACAACGCACCGTCGCCCGCTGCTATTTTTATTATTACAGGAGGAGTTCAGCCATGGTCATGCTGGGAACCGATATGAAAGTCGCCGAGACCCCCAAAGACGGCCTCGAAGAATACAGGAAGCGCGACGCCTACGAGGCGTGGCTCAAAAAGGAAGGCGTGAAAGTATACGAGGAGTTTTACTTTCCGAGCCTGGCGAAGGTCGAGTTGGGGCCGTGGGAGCGCAAGGGGGGCAAGGGCGCGGTCATCCACATCGACAACCGCCATATGCCCAACGACTGTCACGTCGTCGAGATCAGGCCGGCGGGCAAGTCGGAGCCGGAGCACCACATGTACGAGCTTACGATCTATGTGGTTTCGGGCCGCGGCGCGACGACGATCTGGCAGGACGAGAAGCATAAGAACAGCTTTGAGTGGCACGCCGGAAGCCTGTTCTCCATCCCGCTCAACGCCTGGTACCAGAACTTCAACGGCAGCGGCGACGAGCCGGCCCGCTACATCGCCGTGACCAACGCGCCGCCCATGATGCGGTTGTTTCAGGACAACGACTTCATGTTCAATAGCGATTTCAGGTTCCGCGGCCGTTACGCGGGCGAGGAGAACTATTTCAACGGCAACGGCAAGCTCTTTAAGCGGCGGATCTGGGAATCCAACTTCATCGCCAACGCGCCGGACATGCTGTTGTATGGCTGGAAGGAGCGGGGCGCAGGCGGCATCAACGCGATGCTGGAGATGGCCAACAACAACATGAAGAGCCATATCTCGGAATTTCCTATCGGCACCTACAAAAAGGCCCACCGCCACGGCCCGGGGGCGCATCTCGTGTTGCTGAGCGGCACCGGCGGCTTCTCCCTGGTCTGGACCAAGGAAGACCGCTCCGACATGATCAAATGCGACTGGCAGCTCGGCTCAATGGTCGTCGTGCCCAGCGACAACTGCTACCACCAGCACTTCAACACCGGAACCAATCGGGCGCGCTATCTGGCCCTCAGGTCAGGCGATATGGGCCTCAACTCGCCCCGGCCCGGCGGCGGAGAGTATGCCGACCGGAGCATCAAAGAAGGCGGCTGGCAGATCGAGTACCAGGACGAAGATCGTGAAATCCACAAGATATTCGAGAAAGACCTTGCCGCGCACGGCGCGCCGTGCCGGATGAAGGCGTTTGTGCCGTGGTGCAACGGCGAGATGGGGCCGACGAGCGAGCGCGCAACCTAACAGAAGACTGGAGCGATGGAGTAGTGGAGTGATGCGTTCAGAGCGCAATACTCCATTACTCCCCTACTCCAACCCTCCGTGATTCCTGCATCCCGCTCGGCCTCCCTTCGGCTCGTCGATACGCGGATCCACCAGCTATTCTATGTTTTCCTATCGCGACGAGAATGAAAGGAGGCGTCAGACATGCCGAAGATCAAAGGGCTGAGCCACGTGGTGCTCTACGTAAATGACCTGGACAAGATGGTTGCGTTCTACCGGGACGTTCTCGGGCTCGTTAAATACCACGAGCACCCGGGGCGCATGGTGTTTCTGACGCCCGATCCCGACGTCGACGATCACCAGCTCGCTCTGGCCAAGGGACGCGAGGGCGACGCCAAGATCCTCGCGCATATCGCCTGGCGCGTGGAAACGCCGGCCGACGTCAAGGCGTTCTACCAGCGGTTCAAGGCTCAGGGTGTTCCGATCCACCACTGCGTCAGTCACGCCTACGAGGAGATGGGAAACACCGTGTCGTGCTATTTTCTCGATCCCGACGGAAACCGCATCGAGATCTACGCCCTGGTGCCGGAGCGCGACGAGAAGCGCATGAACCGGCCGCTCGACCTGGATAAGAGCGTGGACGAGATCATCGCCGAGGCAAGCGGGCTACAGAGATGAAATTAAGAAAAGCTCGGCGTCCAAGATCGGCGTGAATATCATAGGCCAGGATTCGACCCCAACTCCTGACCCCAACTCCTGACCCCAACTCCACTGCTAACTGTTCAAAGGAGACAGAATGGCGATTCGACTCATCGTAACGATCACCGCGGCGCCGGGTAAAGGCGCCGAGTTGGCAGAGGCGTATAAGGCTCGCTGCCTGGAAGTGATGAAAGAGCCCGGCTGCGAGCAGTTCGAGGTCTCTCAGAGCGTGGTGAATCCGGACAAGCTCGCGATTCTGGAGCGCTGGACCGATCAGGGAGCCTTAGACGCGCATGCGCGACTTAACAGCACTCGTCCCCCGTTGCGCCCCGAGCTGCGCGCCGGCGCCACCGAACGCGAAGATTACGCGTATAACCGGACGCGGTAATCCATAGCGATGTGTGATTGCAAGACCTGACCCTGCGACCGAATTTGCGGGATGAGCCGGTCTCGCTCTGCCAGTTGCACGGGAAAGTCTAGAATCGAAGGCCTGAGCCCGAAAATTAGAGAATATTTCGATTTACAAAATCGTGGCGACTTGTTACACAACATCGATGGAGAAAGTCGAGGTGTGGAAACATGGTCCGATTAGTACGACCCGAAGAATTGAAAGGCATCATACCGTATAGCGAGGCGATAAAGACGGTCGAAACGGCATACCGAGAATGGGCAAAAAATCCCGTTCTCAACAATCCACGACAGAGAACACACACGCCGGACGGAGTGCGCGTCAGCATTCACCATGGCGCGGCTCCTTTTCTTGGGATGACCGGATATATGAGTCATTGCGAGCTGCTCAAACAGTTTCCGGAACACCAGAAATCAGTATTCCACGGCCATCCCGTAACCATACTGTACGATTCTTCAACCGCCGAGCTCCGCGCTATACTCGTGGGGAACCCTACGAGCAAAGAGCTGCCCGTTTCTCATGCCGCCACCGAGCTCAGAACCGCCGCAACCAGCGCGGTCGGGACTCGAGCGCTTGCCAGGAAGGACAGCAAAATTTTAGGCTTGTTCGGAGCGGGAAATCAGGCTCGAGCGCACCTGATCGCTCTCTCCACGCTTTATAAGCTCCAAAAGATCAAGGTCTATACACGGACCGCGGCAAACCGTGAAGCGCTCGCCCGGGAGATGGCGGACAACTTCGGGCTTCCGGTAGAGCCGGTAGACGAGCCTCGAAAAGCAGCGACTGGCGTTGATATCATCCTTACCGCCACCAATGCGAGCGTCCCGGTGCTGGACGGTAAATGGCTGGAAGAAGGTGTCCACATTACTTCGATCGTTTCGAGCAATATCGGTTTGGTGAAAGGGGGTTTCATCCCGAAAAAAAGGCGCGAGCTGGACAATGAGACGATACGCCGGGCGAATCTGATCGTGGTTTGCTCGAAATCGCAGGCTATTCAGGATGAGCAGGGCGATCTTTTTGATCCTGTGCAGGCCGGTATCACTTCTTGGGCCGAGATTCACGAACTAGGCGATCTACTAAACGGTAAAACTCCAGGCCGCGCCTCGAATAGCGCAATTACAATCTTCAAGAACAATGCCGGGCAGGGCATTGCCGATGTGGCTCTCGGCGCTCTGGCGTTCAGAACAATCCTGGAAAAGGGCGGTGGTCAGGAATTGTCGATTGAAGGAGGCTCGCAGTGAGATGAATAGCAGACTCTTCTTCCTGGGCATCTTGTTTTTTTTATTGACGCCGGACGCGACGATCGGCGCGCTGGAAAAGGTCACTGTTAGTCATTCGGTTCGTGGCTCCCTTTCGGTTGGTCCTCTACTCTACGGCATTCACAGAGATTTCTATCGAGAGGAAGGAATAGAACTTCTGTACGTTTCCATTCGCGCCGATCTGGGGATCAAGGCGCTCCTTGCCGGCGAAGTGGATTATATCTACAGCGTTGGGACTGCCATCAGAGGAGCGGTCCAGGGGGTGCCGGTCAAAGCTCTGAGCTTCGACTTTATCAAAGTGTTTCATTCTCTAATGGCGCGCCCGGAAATCGCTTCCGCCGCAGCGCTCAAGGGCAAGAGAGTAGCCGTCAGTTCATTTGGAGCGAGCACGGACTTGTCTGCTAGAGTCGCGCTCCAGGCCATGGGTTTGGATCCGACCCGGGATGTGACCATCGTCGCCCTCGGGGGAGACACCATCCGTTACGCGGCTTTACAGGCGGGCACAGTTCAAGCTGCGATGATGTCGCTTCCTCTCAATATAAGATTGAAAAAAGAGGGTTATACCGAGCTGTTTTACGCGGGAAAAATTCTTCATGAGCCTCTCACGGGCTTGGTCACGAGCACGGAAAAGATAAAGAGAAACCCCGATCAAATTCACAGGATGATGCGCGCGTTCGTTCGCGGAATGCAGGCGTTCAAAGCTGAAAGAGCGGGCTTTGTTTCTTTCGCACAGAAGAAATTCGGATTAACCAAAGATGTAACGGAAGAAGCCTACGAGTACCTTATCGACAGCCTCTCCCAGGACGGATTTGCGCAACCCGTCGTGGTCGAAAGAGCGATAGAAAGCGCGAAAAAATTGGTCAGGTCGGACAAACCGGTAAGCCAGGCCGACATTGTCGATTATACTTTTCTTCGTGCAGCGCTGAAAAAATAGACCGGCACGAACACGGCACATCCGAAGACAGGTGCAATCCGGGGGGTCGCGCACTTATGATCGCCGCGTTCGCGGCGTTAGCCTCGCCAGCACTAGGCGCGGCAGCGGAGTCTCCTTGCCCCCTTCCGCCCTCGGTTGCGTCCCGAGCTGCGCGCCGGCAACAACGAGCGAAGATTACGCGTACAACCGTGCCCGGTAATCCTGGTCCATTCGCTATGGAAGCCCGAGAGTTCCCCAACCCTCAGCTGGACCTCGATAACCACGGCGCTCAGTGTTTCGCTAAGACAGCCAGCAATTTCTGTGCATCGACTGGCGGCTGCATCTTGCCTGCAAGAATGTCTCTCGCGTCGACCGGCATACCGTAATACGCCGCGTTCACCTGGTCGCGGGTGGCGATTACGGTGCCCTCCACGGAGATGCCGGCGAAAAGTCCCTGGCTGCGGCTGTACGTATACATCGCCGCCTGCAGGCTCACATCGCCCTGGGCCGTACGTCCGACCGGTCCCACCGCTACGGTGAAGGCGCCGCCAAGGGTGACGTTGCCCCCTTTCGCGAACGCGTCGACCGCCGCCGGAGTGTTGAGGACAATCACCAGCTCGGAGACCTCAGCCCCGGCTTGAAAGCCGAATCCTACCCCTCCCGTCCCGATCGCCGAGGGGCCGCTCCAACCATTTCCGGTGCGCGCGACGACGACCCCGCGGCCGCCCCTGATACTGCCGATGAAGCCGGCCTTGCCGACGGTAAGGATCGCCAGCCCTCTCGCGGCGCGCATGACCGCGGGCGGAATTCCGCTCTCCGGGATCGCCGTGAACCGTTCGATAATCGCCACCGCCTGGTCGACATCCGACTGCATAGATTCGCGCGGAGTGGTCGCAGCGCACCCGGAAAATAGAGTTGCAGCGATTAGAGAAATGGTTATTCTCGTCCTTCTCCTCATCTTGGCACCCTCCTTTTTTCGGCCGACGTCCACACCGCCGGATGCGATGGGTATGACTAGCCTATCAGATGGGGAGGGGAAGGAAAA
>Ga0156192_1109_pt1 | contig 15170 bp, 14 predicted proteins | sample RifCSPlowO2_12_FD_107845 | JGI IMG/M metagenome (GOLD analysis project Ga0156192, IMG submission 107845) | Deltaproteobacteria bacterium RIFCSPLOWO2_12_FULL_60_19
CAACCAGAAACTTGTGTGGGCGGGTTTTTGCCGGCGCTCAGTCCCGGATATCCTGGAGGAACCACTCCGTGGGGATCTCTTTTCCCAAGCCCCGCTCCTTCGCCAACTCGTATACCCTTCCCGCGACGGCGAAGAACTGCGCGCCTTGAACGTTGCCCCGCTCGGAGTAGGTGATCTGCCGCGGCGACGTCCGGCCTTTTCTTTTGCCGCTCAGCAGATCGGCGAAGAAGACCATTCTATCCTCCGCAATCACGCCGTGCCCCCTTCCGCCGGCGCGCTTCATTTGAAAGCCCGCGTCGCGTTCCGGCATAGCGGCGTAAGTAATGTGCTCATCGGGGAGAAGCAGTTCCGGCAGTCCCCAAGGCGCCGGCGCGGTGCCGAGCCTGAGCGAAACGTCGATTCGTTTAAGCGTCTCCTCATCCGGCTTCCCGCCGATGCAGGTCACATGCGTTCCTTCCTCCAGGAACCGGCCGAATACCACGGCCACGGCCGAGTCGGTGCAGCCGGCGACGATGTCCGCCCCTTTGTACACATCCTCCGGCCGGTCCACGGCGACCGCTTCGATGCCGTGCTTCTCGGACATCTCCAGCGCGTATTTTTCGCGATTCGCCTTGGTCGGGCTGTAAACCTGAATTTTCTTGATCTTGCGCGCGAGAAGAAAAGCCTCGGCGTGCGACCGGGCCATCCCGCCGGAGCCGATCATGCCGACGACTTCGGCGTCCGCGCGCGCCATGTATTTCGCGCCGATAGCCGAGTCCGCGCCCACCCGCATGTGCTGGAGATAGCCGTCGTTGATCAGCGCCAGCGGCTCGCCGTTCTGAATGCTGGTCAAAAGGATCAGGCCGCAGAATTGGCCTGGTTTGACGCAGTATTTCTCCTGCGTTCTCGCGCCTTCATACTCCCGCTCATAAACCACGTCCGATTTCATCCGGATGGCGAAGTAGCCGGAGAGCGATCCGCCCTCCATCGTCCCCCACTGGTACATCTTGTGCGGATCGTTCGTGGGGATCTGAATGTCTATGCGCGGGCGGCACACAGCCTCGCGGCGCGCGATCTGTTGATAGGCCTTTTCGAGCGCGCGCATCGTAACGTCCATCGTCAGGACGCTCTTCACGTCGTCGTTGTTGAGAATCAGAGTCATGGCCGGCCTATTTTTGTCCTTCCTCGCGGTAAAATCCCAGCGCCTCCATCAAGGGCTGATCGTTCATCACGAATAGGATGGCCGGTTGGCCGTGCGTATTTTCATGGCGGTGATATTGCCAGAGCGGGGCGACAAAAGAGTCGCCCTCTTCCCAATCGAAGCGAGTCTCGCCGATCGTTGTCGATCCTTTTCCGCGGAAGACGTGATAAAGCGCGGAGCTGGTATGGCGATGCGATAAAGTTTTTTCTCCGGGGCGAAGCATTTGGATCGCGCAGTTGAACGTGGGAAGAGTCGGCCCGCCGGTAAGTGGATTGGCATATCGAAGGAAAATTCCGTCGTAGGGATCGCCCGGCCTCTCGCCGACGGTTTTGAGAACCTTCTCGGTCTCCTCCCAGCGGTAGACAAAAGGAGGCGGCTGGATGGAATCCTGCCGCACCCAGCTTGGGCGGATAGGACTCAACTCCGAGAACGAAGTACCCTCGGCGCGCGTGACGGGCTGGTGGTCTTGCTTGTAAGGCTCGTGGAAGTCGACCTGCAGCAACCTCACCAGCGGGGCGTCGAGCACGTCGAGCCACATGAGCGTCTCGCCCGATTCGTTGACGTGGTCGTGCCAGGTCCAGTTCGGCGTCGTGGCGAAATCCCCTTCGCCGATTTCGAAAGACTCGCCTTCGACGATAAGACGCGCCCCTCTGCCCTTGGTGATGAAGCGGATCGCGCCCGCCATGTGGCGATGGGCGGCGGCGTGCTCGCCGGGCTTGAGCATCTGAAGATTCAGCGTGAGCGTGTGCGTGGTCCCGCCCGGCAGCGAGGGATGCTTCATCTGGATCACTCGGCGAAACGAAGTCTCCAGACCCACTTCCGTCCCGGCGCGATCGATCGCTTCGTAGAGATCTTTCCCTTTCCAGAGATACGGCTCGAAAGTCGCCACGGGCTCTCGCGAGCGATCGCCTTGCGTCGCTTGCCAGTACCCGCGGAAATTTTTTTTCTTAAGCTCCTCTTCGAATGCTTTAAGGTCCGCCATAGCTCACCTCACAAGCCATAGAGCCGCGCCGCGTTCTCGCCCATGATCTTCGCCATGAGCGCCGGCGGAATGTCCTTCCGGCTGGTAACGCTCTTGACCGTATCGGGGAACTTGGAGTCCGAATGGTTGTAGTCCGAGGCGAAGACCAGATGATCGTCGCCGACAAAATTCGCCACGAAGCCGACCGTCCGCTCGTCGGGCTCGAACGAGTAATAGAGCTGCCCGCCGCGCATGTATTCGCTCGGCGGTTTGGTGAGCCACGGCACCGTCGGCTGCAGATACTCGTAATGCTCGTCCAACCTCTCCATCCAGTAAGGAATCCACCCCGCTCCCGCTTCCATAAAGGCCACTTTGAGGCGCGGAAATTTTTCCAGGATGCCGCCTACGACGACGCAAAGCACGGCGATCATCTGCTCGAAGGGATGCGTCATCGCGTGGGTGTAAAAGGGATGGTCGAATCTCTCAATCCCCGCCGCCGTCCCGTCGCCCGCGCCGACGTGAACGCAGACTGGAATACCCAGCCGCTCGGCCTCGGCAAAAAACGGCAGCAGCTCGGGATGGTCGAGATTCTTGCCCGATGAGGAGTGAACGGGAGTCGCTACCGCGACAAAGCCAAGCCCCTTAACGCAGCGTCGCAACTCATCGACGGCCGCCGGCGGGTCTTGGATCGGCACAAGGGCGACGGCTTTAAGCCGGCGCCCGTCCGCCTTGCAGTAGTCGGCCAGCCAGTTGTTGTAAACTTGTGCGATTGCGCCGGCGAGATCCCTGTCCTCGACGAACGGCAGGCTCAAGAACGGACTTGTGCCGAAAAGCACCGCGGTATCGATCCCTTCAAGGTCCATGTCTTTAAGGCGCTGCACCGGCTCTTCCATACCGGTCGTCGGCTCCGGTCGCCGGTTGCGCGGCGCGCCGACGAAGCTGCAGCCCTTGCCCATAGGTTTCGGGCAGAGCCGCCCCTCCATCATAATAAAATCCACTCCCCGGTTGTCCTTCACCACCTGCGGCGCGCGCGACTTGAAAGGCTCTGGTATCAAATCCCGCCAGGGAATGTATCTTTCTTGAACATGGCCGTCCGCGTCGATGATGCGCATGGTGCAACTCTTTCAGACGAGAAGCTATCACCCGCCTTCCGAGGCTGTCAACTTGCGCTTGCCAGGCGCCGTGACGGCGGATAAGATACGCTCTCAACTAACTGGTCGATCCCACGCATTCGAAAAGTGAACAGGGAGCATCGGCTGTTCAGGAGGCAACCATGTCCGTCTCGATAGTTCCATTCTACGCTGCGCTACTCGCGGGACTCTACCTTTTCTTAAGCCTGCGCGTCATCGGCATGCGCGTTCGAGATCGGATCGGTCTCGGCGATGCCGGCAACCCGAAGCTTCAGCGGGCCATCCGCGTCCAGGGAAACTTCTCCGAGTATGTGCCGTTGGCGGTCATCCTGCTGGCCTTCGTCGAAATGCAGCAGGCCTCGCCGCTTCTACTCCACGGCCTCAGTCTTTCCCTGCTGATTGGCCGAATGATCCACGCCTACGGCGTTAGCCAGGAGCAAGAAGACTACAGGCTCCGCGTAACCGGTATGATTCTGACTTTCGCGGCCATCGCCGTCGCGGGTCTTATCCTGATCGGCGGTTTTTTATTCTGATTCGTTTTTTGGCAGCTTGACGCGCTGCGAAGCGCGAATCTCCCCGGTCGCGTAATGCTCGCCGCGGATCGCGCGCTCGGCGTCGGCCTGGTCCTCTTCGCTCCAACTGCCCAGGTTGTAACCGAACCAGGGGTTCTTAAGTTGAAGTTCGGGCAGCCCAAGCTCCCGCCACAATCCCTGCGCGCGCTCCATGAATTCCTTGCGCGGCAACGAGGTCGGCGGGTACTCCCACTTGCAGGTCGCATCGATCAAAATCGCCGACGCCTTGGCCGTCTCGACCTCGGGGCGGGCCGACGGCGGGGCCAAAGAGAAATCAAGCCCCGTCGGGATGTTGATGTCGCGCATCTCGCTATCCCGCTGCGGCTGGACGCGGTACGACATCGCCCACAGGACCGCGTCCGCGTCTCTTGCGTCGATGTCTCCATCCACCGCGATGAGAATCTTCGGTATCGCGCGCGCCATGCTCGTAATCACGCGCAACGGGGCCATAGGATCGCCGCACGCGGACCGATCCACCTTTACCACGCAGATGCCGTGGCTCCCCGAGGTGTCGAGCAGAACCACTTCGAGGATTCCTTTCATTTTGTGGTCCACCGTCAGCATCTTATAGAGGAGACCTTCCAACCCGACGCCGCGCAGCACGCTCGACTCGCTCGGCGGAAACTGGCTCAGAAATGCCTGAAAAATCGCGTCGCGCTTCCTGGTGATGCATGTGACGTTCATGAATTTGTCGAGCGCCCGCTGCGCCATGTAGCCGGTAAACTCGCCGAAGCAGCCCTCCGGCTCCACCTCGTCGGTCGGAATGATCCCTTCGATCACGATCTCGCTCTGGGCCGGCACCAGCAGGTCCACCGTCTTGCAGCGCACGAGTTCGACCGGCTCGCCGGCGATGCCGCCGGCAAAGGGATATTCCGAACCGGGCAAGCGGGCCGTGGAGCAGTAGGAAAGATTCGGCGTGCAGCCGATAACGATCGCGGCCTCCAGCGGCTTACCGACGGCCCGCGCCTTGTTCCAGTGCTTGCTGACGTCCTGATACGCGAAAGCGAAGAGGCCGATGCGCGTAGGGCTTTTGATCTGGCCACGGTAAGTGCCGAAGTTGTGCTCTCCTGTCTCGACATCTTTGGTGACCCAGTGGCCGGAGCTTAAGAAAGGCCCGGAGTCGAAACCCGGAGTCGAGATCGGAACCGGAAGCATGCCCGCCCCGCCCGCCTGCTCAAGCGCGCGACCTTCATAAACCATTTCCTGGCATGGCGCGGAAGAATCATCAATGACGCGCGGCGGAATCGGATGCGTCTGGGCCGCAGCCCATTTAGCGGCAATCTGATCGGGCGCATCGACACCCATGCCTAAAGCATAAACCGCGCGGCTCGGCGCCATAACCGCGAGGGCGACCGGCATGTCGTATGTCCGGCTGCTCACATCGGTGACATTCTCGAACAACCATCCTTTGCGCTCTCTCTCCCGCAAACCGCGGAACTGAAGCCGCACCAGCGGGTGCATCTCCGTGTCTTTGTTGATCCTCTTTGCAACCCGGACGAGAAGCCCCTTGGCCTCGAGCGCGGCAAGCCATTCACGAAGATTTTTATAGTAGGCCATGAGTCCTTCCCCTACACTATGATTCCTCGCTGTGTCAATCCGACCGGCGCAGATACCCCCCCTGGGGACTTTTTCGCAAGTTGAGCCTCAACGTTCTTTTGCGGGAGCCTTTTCAAGATTTCGTATCAGGCCGTCGATGAAGCCCTCGTCGTCCAGCTCTTTGACCCAATGGAGGTCCCAGAGGGAAAGCGGGTTCAATCCTCTAGCATCCGGGTATTCGATCGTCGCGATCTCGTAGCTGTTGGCGATCGCCCGCGGAGTCGGATAGGGCTTGGGCTTGAGCCATTTGACGATGGAATCGAACTGTCGCTCCATCTCTTCCATGCTTTCGATCTTCATCCGCTTCATCGGCTCGCCCGCCACGATCTTCAGCGCCTCGTCGCGGCGGAAGATCATAAGACAGATGGCGTGGATCACGGACTTCATGTAATCCTTGAGCAGCAGGGAATTCCCGTCGGCGAATTTCGTGAGGCAGGCCTGGGCATAGTGGCCGACGACGGGAATATCCGGCGCGGCTAAAACTTTGAGGCCGCCCGCAGCCAGAGCCTCCGGCAGATAGAGCGGCGACATAAAAGTCGCGACGCACTCTCCGGAGGCGACCTTCTTCCACTGGCCCCATCTCCCCACTTCGCTGTCTTCGACGAGGAGCGTCTTGACGTCGTTTTCAAGTCCCATCATTCTGAGCCAGAGAGTGACGGCGTGAGGCTGGCCGGAGGTTCGGACGGCCATCACGCCGCCTCTCAGATCTTCCGCTCGCTGAACACGCCGCGCTGTCGCCAGCTCCAGGCTCCCGCCCCGGCTCGGCGCGCAGAAGATCGTAACCTTTCTCCCCTTCGCGGCCTCGTCGTAAAGATATTCCAAATGCTCGATGATGATGTCCGCGGCGCCGTCGAACAGCGCCGCTTCGTATTCGTCGCCCCCCTTGATCTGCGCGACTTCCAGATCGACGTCGTAATGGCGCCGCGCCATCTCTTTGATGCAGAAGATGACCGGCGTCCGGTCGTCGTCCCGATACGCTAGTTTGAGGCTTCTCATATCTCAACCATCGCTTTAGTGTTTCATCTAGCCCCGCTGGGAATGCCTTACTTTCAGGCACAGACTGAGGTTGTCACTCCCGCGCAAGCGGGAGGGAATCCAGGCGCAGAAGAGGCTCTGGATTCCCGTTTTCACGGGAATGACGCGCAAAGCGCAAAGCCAGACGTCTCTTCCGATTCCACACAGTACCCAGAAATCCTAGCGGCCTTGTGTTACTTCCGTGAGCAAACTAAAGTCGGCCACGGCTTCCAACGGCGTTGCGCCCGTTGCTCCCGCCTCTTCCAGATAGCCCGTGATCGCCCGCCGATTGGGATAGGGAATGTCGGGAATTCTCGTCTTAACGAATTCCGTCGCGCGCCATTCCAACGCCGCCGGCTCGCTGACCGTGGCATGCTGCCGATATATCCGCCGCGTAAGATCGGCATCCGTCTTGGCCCGCTGAATCGCTTCGACCAAACCGGAGAGCAGGCGTTTGACCGTGTCGCGCCGGGATTGGACAAGGCTGCGAGTCACGGAAAGGTCGGCGCCGCTGACAAAGATTCCCAGCTTCTCCAGGTCGGCAACCAGCGCGAGATCGTTTCGCCTGGCGCCCAGGGCCATGACGTTTTCCGTATTGACCACCGCCGCGTCGATCTCCCCATTCAGCACCAGCTCCAGCCGCGCTCTCGACTCGTTCCCGCCGGTAGCGACCACTCGAACGTCTCTTTCCGGATCGAGTCCCAGCTTCTTGAGCGTGGCGCGGGCGATGCGATCGGCGCTCGACCCGGGGTTGCTGACGCCGACCCTTTTCCCTTTCAACGCTTCCACGGTGGAGATCGGAGCGCGGGCGACCAGCTGAAAACTGTCCTCGCCGAGGCTCGCGATAATGCAGAGGCTTGCGCCTTGCGTGACAACCGCTTTGACCACGGGATCGCCGTTGCCGAGAAAGAGCTGGATATCGCCTGAAAGGAGTTTCGGAATCGCCGTATAGCCCGGACTCACGCGGACGATTTCCAGGTCAAGGCCGCGCTTTGCGAAGAGTCCCATCTCCTTCCCCAAGGGAAGCGGAATCTTCGCCCCTTCGAGGTTGGTGTATCCCACCGTCAGCCTCTCCTGCGCCGGCGCAGGAGGCGCGAAGCCCAAGCAACCGGCCAGGATCGCAAACAGGCTGAGGAAGATACGACGCATCAACGGAATTTGGCGATTAGATGGGCGGTGTTGGACGTCGATCCGCCGATGCCGGGGTGCTCCACGACAACCGAGTAGGTTCCCGGTTGGCGCAGAAGCTCGGGAGAAATCGTGATTTTGATCTCCGTGGCGCGGCGGAAATTCTGCGGAAATTTTGCCGCGCGGAATTGGACTTCCGCGCTCACCGGCCTGCCGTTGAATTTGACCTGGGCCGTGCTGAGAAAGTTTTTTCCCCGGACCGACAGAACCAGCGGAGTCGCGCCCGGCACCACGGAATCCGGCACGAGTTTCTCGATCTCGGGCGCCGGGCGGTCCGGTTCGGTGCGCGGGATCGGGTTTCGGTAGTCCGGATCGTACTCGGGCTTGCGGGCCACGCCCTCTTTAAAGACCGTGTGGATACGCTCGATGGCGGAGATATCCAGCAGCGGATTGGCATCCAGGATCACGATGTCGGCGAATCGTCCCGGCGCGATAGTTCCAAAATCCGCCGCCCGGCCCACGCATTCGGCGGGGTTCTTGGTGGCCGTCGTGATCGCCTCTCGCGGCGTCAGCCCGGCCTCGACGAAGAGTTGCAGCTCGCGCTGCACCGCCAGCCCAGGGAGAATTGAGTTCGGGTCCGAGCCGGTCTGCAGCCTGCCTCCCGCCTTGGCGAATCGCCGCAGAAAATCCTGCAGCTTGCGGTAGCCCGCCTCGATGATTTGCTGCAGGTTGCCGTCGATCGCCGCGATGCCGCGAAAGTGATCCTGCGTATTCACCCGGAAATAGGGCGGAACGTAGGCTAACCCCGGTGACGCGAGCAGCCGCAGCTCGTCGTCCTGAAATTTCTTTTTGTTGACCGAAAAGGCGCGCCAGGCCGTCGCCAGCGTCGGCGTGAAGCAGACTTTTTTCGCTATCAGTTGCCGGATGACCGGCGCGTAGCCCCTCTCCTCCATAAAGCTGTGAACTTCCTGGCTGGTCATGCGGTCGCGCGCCCTGGTTCTTCCCTCGTGCAGCTTTTTCTTCGCTTCCGCGCCGGTGACCGTCGCCAGCGCCACCGAATGGGAATGTTCGATCGAGTCGATCTCGACGCCGGCGAGCGCCGCCTCGGTTCCGTTGAGCGAATGGGTAATGACCGGTTTCTTGGCGGCGTGGGCCTCGGCGACGATCGCGCCCAACTCCTCCGTCGTGAGATCCTCCAGAGCTTTGACGATATCGACGCCCGTCGCGAGCGCTTTTTTCGTTTCCGCTCTTGCCTGCTCCGCCCCGCGAACGTATACCTCGGTTCTCCCGCGCGCCCCCCCTGCCCCGGTGTCCTCTCCGGCAGGCCGGTTCAGCCTTGCCGCGCGGAGCAATCGGGGCCCGAGGATCTTGCCTTTGTCGATCCCCTCTTGCTGCGCGAAGCTCCAGGGCAAGGGATTGTCGCCGATGTCGAAGGCCGTCGTGACGCCGTGCGAGAGGTAGAGCTCGCCCTGCCACTCGCGGTAATGCGCGTGCGCGTCCACCAGCCCGGGCATGGCGAACTTCTCCCGAAAATTGAGGGTCGAGGCGCCCCGCGGTATCGCCACGGTCCCTCGCTTCCCCACGGCGTGAACGCGCTTGCCGACGATCACGATCTCCGCGTCTTCCAACGCCGGTCCGCCCGAGCCGTCGATCAGGCCCCGGACTTGAAGAACCAGGATCTCTTCGTCGGCGGCCATGGTTTCATAACCGACGCCGAGCACAAGGGCCGCCAGCGCGCAGAGCGCGAGGCGCGCAGCCCGGCGGCGTTTTATCCTAAGGCCTCGCGATTTCTTCATAACGCTATCTTCCTCAGCGCGCAGCGCGGACGGGACCGGTCTCGTCGCTTCATAATCACGCGCCCGTGAATACTACCGCCCGTGGAGCCGGGTAAAAAAGCCTTCGCTCTCCAGCTCTTTGACCAGCGTCAGGTCCATGAATTCTTCTATCTTCCTGCCTTTGAGCTGGGGATAGGTCTGGCTCAGGTCCTCGATATCGTTCTGTAGCGCCTCCTCGCGCGGAAACGGTTTGGTCGGAATGGTGCCGAGAAGGTAATTTTTGTGCATCGATTCCAACAGCCTGGGATCTTCCACCTTCATGTACTTGCGGTAGACGCGGAACGCGACATCTTTGTTGTTGCGTCCAATCCAGGCGCCCTCCGTCATGCCCATGAGAAACGCCTTCAACTGCCGGCGCTTTTCTTTGACGAACTGGCGGCTGGTGGAGATGTCGCTGCCGGTGGTGTAGACACCCTGGTCGAGCAGGTCGGCCAGCACCGAAACCTTCTGCCCCGCGAGTTCAATCTGGTAAATGTTATCCACCGTGGCGATCGTGGCGTCGATCTTGCCCTGAAGCATAATCAGCACGCGCCGGTCGGACTCGCTCAGTCCCGTCGGAATGAGATTGACGTCCTTGCCCGGCTGGAGCCCCAATTTCGGCAGCAGGCGGCGCAGGGCGTAGTCGGAGCCGGCGCCGACGCGGCTCGATCCGATCACTTTGCCTTTGAGAGCTTGAACGGAGGTGATCGAGGGATGAGCGATCAGCTTGTAGGCGATCGGCCCTAAGCTCGCGATAATCACAGCCGGCGCGCCGCGCGCCGCCGCCCCCACCGCCGAAGAGCCCGAGGCGGCGATCACCTGGACGCTGCCGCCCAGTAGAGCGTTGACTGAGACAACCCCTGAGGCGATATAAACGAGATCGACATCGATGCCGTATTTCTCGAAGAGGCCCAAGTCCTTCGCCACCCATAGTGGCGCGCGCGTCCCGGAGACCGACGCGTAGGAGATGCTCAGCGTCTCAAGTTTCTTCTCCTGGCTGTAGCCGGAACTCGCCAGACACAGAGCGAACGACGAGCAGATCGCCGCTATCCATTTTGAATTTTTCATTTTGCCTTTTACCTTTTCAGTAGTGTTCCCCTTCTTCAAGCGTGCGGATCGAAGCGCGGATTTTAGTTTTAGACTTGACCTTGTGCTTATACAACAGGAAGGGCCAGGCGCGATACGGGTTCTCCAACCTCGCAGTCACCCGGCCCCGAGCCGCGTCCGCCAGAGGCTTTGGCGTGGTAAACGACATCAACAAAAGTTGGTCCTGGCAGGCCCGCTCCAGTTGAATGGCCGAGATGCAGTTCCCTTCGATGCCCGGCCCGGTGACGACGCAGCCGTGGCCGCGCAGAAAAATCGCGTGGTGTTGACCGAGCGCCTCCACCATCTGCTCTGCCAACCCGGCGCTGTTGATGCCGTGGCTGTTGTGAAAGATCGGAACGCCGTCGGCGAAGATACGCGCCTCGCGATTAAACGGGATGAGGCCGCTGTCGAGCAGGCCAAGGAGGATCGAGTAACGGGCGTGGCAGTGGAGCACGCTGCCGACATCCGGCCGGCTGCGGTAGATCGCGGTGTGGACGTGGGTTTCCGAGGGGATCGGCCCTTTGCCGGCGATCCTTTTACCGCTGAAATCGACCGTGCAGATATCTTTCGGATCGGCGAGAGCCCCGGCAAACCGCGGATTGATCAGAAAAGTCTCCGTGCCGGGAATCCGCGCGCTCAAGTGGCCCGATCCGGACAAAATCCCTTCGCCGGTCACGACCTGCAGGCCCTCGACCAAGCGCCTCTTTAAATTTTCGATTGTTGCCGTCATTGAATTTCTCGATCACCTTCGGTGCATTGCAAAATGAAAATTGCAAACTGCAAAAGTCAAATTTGGCGAAGCCCTACCCCCCCAATTTTTCATTTTGATATTTGCATTTTGCCTTTTGCAGTGAGCTGCTCATCGCCTCACCCCTGACCCCTCACGTTTGTCGATCAATTTCGTTTCTCCCACTCGCCATAGTACCGCCACAACGGCTCCACCGATCGGCCTTTCGCCCGCCTGCGTCCAAGAAAGCCGTCGATGTCTTGCTGTGAGATCGAGGGAACCTGGCCGAGAGTGGCCGCTTGCAGGTTCATTTGCGCCAGATGGTCCAGCTTGATCGCCCGCACGGTCGCCTCTTCCAGCGTCGCCCCAACGACGACGATGCCGTGGCCGCGCAACACGCACACATCGCTGTCGCCCATCGCCTTGAGCATCTCGTGAACCTGCTCCACGGTATGGAGCGTGAGGCTGCTCTCGTAGATCGGGATTCCGTTCACCGCGAGGCGCATGCCTTGCGGGTCGTAGCCGCCGAAAATCGGCCGCAGCTCGATCCCCGCCATGCTGGTCAGGACGATCGTGGGCGGATGCGCGTGGACTACGCCGCCGATCTCGGGACGAGCTTTGTAGAGTTCGCCGTGGATACACGCTTCATTGGGCGTCTTAAGACCGCTGCGCCGCTCCAGCGGCGCTCCTTCAAAATCCGAAAGCACGATGTTGTTCGGTCGGGTATAGATCAGACCGCTCTCGGCCCTGCCCCGTCCCCTGATCATCATCGTCCGGCGGTCGCGGCTGCGCGCGCTCACGTGCCCGGTCGTCTCTTTGAAAAGGCCGAGCTTGGCGAGAATACGGCAGGAGAGCGCCACCGTCTTCGCCAACGCGGAGTCGCGCTTCCCATTTTTGATTTTAGATTTTAGATTTTCGATTGCCGCCCCCCACTCAACCGTTGAACCTTTTGAACAACTTGAACCCTTGAACGGACTTCTATTGATCTCCCGCTTGCAGCGCGGCCTGGGAAAACGCATCGTAGGTGACCCACTGCTTGGCCTGTCCCTTTTTGAGATGCAGCCAGATGGCCCGTTGGACCTCCGGTGTGACCGCGCGGCTCAGCACGATCTGCTCGCCGAGCTTGCCGTGGTCCTGGTCCGCCTCGCCGTGAGCGGTAAAGAAGTCGAGCGCCTTCTCCGGCACGTGGTACTTCTCGCGGAACGCCTCCGCCCAAATGGGATGGACCACGGCGTTGATCTTCTCGCCGACGCGCAGATTCGCCGGCAGATCGCCGACGCTCTGCTTCATCGACTTGTAACGTTCGGCGTCCAACACCACCTGCATCAGCGGCGACGGCTCCGATTTCCGGATCTCCTCCCGTTTCATTCCCAACCCCTCGGCGAAGCGCAGCCATAGCTCGGGGTGGCTCGGATATTTGCCCCCGACCAAATCTTCACCGCATTCGGAAATCAACACCTTGACCTGCTCTTGCAGCTCTTCGAGGGTCGGCGCGGTGGCGACGATGTAGGCGTCGTTCCTCAGCGTCTGCACCTTCGCGTGATAGTCCTGCTTCGCCCAGGCTTGAAGCTGCTTGATGCTCCATTCGCCCCGCACCAGCTTCACGCAAAAAGGATGATTGATCTTGGTGTGGTGGGTTAGAACGGTCTCCGAAACCAACTCAAGAAACTTCTCCGGCGGCAGAAACTCTCGCGGCGGATCGGGAAAACGCGGGTAGGCCCAGGGCGTTTTGATCTCCCGGTACATCTTTCTCGCTCTGTCTCTCAGCTCGGCGATCGATGCCATACGGCGTGTAGCCTCCTGTTCGTTGGTTTCATCAGGAAATAGCGTATCGGCAATCGAGCTGTCAAGGAGATCGCAATCGGAAAAGGAACGACAGGCGGTTTTGACTCGCATGTTGACAATTTTCCATGGGAACTCTATATGCAGGTGACTAACGTTTTTTTCGAGAATTTGAGCCGATGAGTTTCTGCAAAGTTTGGATTCGCGTTCCGTTGCCCGTCGAAGAGCTGCGCTCCCTCGAACGGCGCTTCCCGAACGTCCAGTTCGCTTGCGGCGACGACGCGGGCGACGTCAGCGGCATCGACGCGGTCTTTACCGACGATCCGCTGCCGGACGAAATGGTCGGCCGGATGGACAAACTCCGCTGGCTCCACGTCATGCGCGGCGGGGCCAACGCCTACCTCACGCCGGCCGTGAAGAGCCGGCCGATCCTGCTCACCGGCTCCAAAGGCATTCATGGCCGCTCGTTCTCCGAATTCGCCATCGCCTGTATCTTCACGCTCGCCAAGAAGCTGCCGCAGTGCTGGGAAAATCAGCGGCAGAGGAAATGGCGGCGGGTCCAGACGGAGGAGCTGGAGGGCAAAACGGTCGGCATCGTCGGTCTCGGCGGCGTCGGCTCCGAGCTGGCCCGGAAAGCCGGGGCGCTCGGCATGAAGGTCGTCGCCACCAAGAGGGTCGTCGAAGGAAAGCCGGATTTTGTGGACGAGCTTGGCGGGCCGGAATTTCTCCCCGCCCTGCTCTCTCGCGCCGACTTTGTCGTTCTCTGCCTCGCGTCGGTCCGCTCGACGGAAGGGATTCTGGGCGAGAAAGAGCTGCGAACGATGAAGCCGAGCGCCTATCTGATCAATCTCACCGGCGGCAAAGCGATCGAAGAGAAGCTTCTAGTCCGGGCCCTTAAGGAGAAGTGGATCGCCGGCGCCGCGCTCGACGCCTTCCCCAGGCAGCCGTTGCCTCAAGACTCGGAGCTTTGGAATTTACCGAACGTGATGATCAGCGCGCGCATCGCCGGCGCCATGGCGCAAAGCTGGGAGCTGTTGATGCCGATCTTCAGCGAAAATCTCAGGCGCTTCCTTGCGGGGGAAGAGTTGCGGAACGTCGTCGATAAAGAGAGAGGCTATTAGGGACGGTTAAAAACCGTCCCTTGTCGGGCTATATTCGTTGTGGTAGGTAACGAGCGCAGGAGGAGAAATTTATGGCCTCTATTCTCTATGTAGGCACGGACGAAGGTTTTGTCGCCGTCAAATCCGAAGACGGAAGATCGTGGAACGTCGAGAGCCGCGGCCTTGAAGATTGGGCGGTTCCCAAGCTGGCCGCCTCCCCTGCTCATCCCAACCGGATCTTCGCCGGGACCCGCGGCGACGGCGTCTGGGTCAGCGAGGACTCCGGTAGGAGCTGGAAAAAACCCTGCTACGGCAAGCCGGGGCCCGGCAAGGTCCGCTGCGTCACGGTCGATCCCCACGATCCCAACACGGTTTACGCCGGCGCCGAGCCGATCGACATCTTCGTAAGCCGCGACGCGTGCAAGAGCTGGGAGCGGCTGGAATCGGTCTGGAGTGTTCCCTACGTGGCTTCGGTCGATTATCCGGTCGCCACCGTCGAGCCGCACGTGCGGGACATTACCATCGATCCGAACAACGCCAAGGTCATCTACGCTGCGCTGCAGGTCGGCTTTATGCTCAAGACCGTCGACGGCGGGCGAAGCTGGAAATTATTAAACAAAGGGTTTGACGCGGACGTTCACACCGTAGTCGTCGATCCGCGCAACACGAACAATCTTTTCATCGCCACCGGCGGCCACGACTTCAGGCTCGGCGGCGCGCCGGGCCGGGCGCTCTACAAAAGTAAAGACGGCGGGGAGAGCTGGCAGCCGACGGCGATGAATTTCCCGCAGGAGTATTCGGTCCCGCTGGTGATGCATCCCAAGAACCCGGACGTGATGTTCTCGGCGCTGGCCAAAGGCCAGCCCGGCCAATGGCGCAAGCGGCAAAGCGGCGCCGAATCGCTGCTCATCCGATCGAAAGACGGCGGCAAGAGCTGGCAGCCATTGGACGGCCACGACCCCACCATCGGCAAAGACTTTCCCGAAGCGATCGCCTTCGATCCGAGCGACCCCAACCGCGTCTATGCCGGCGTCAGAGGCGGCGAGCTTTACAGCAGCGCCGACGGCGGCGACAGCTGGA
>Ga0156192_1111_pt1 | contig 14928 bp, 8 predicted proteins | sample RifCSPlowO2_12_FD_107845 | JGI IMG/M metagenome (GOLD analysis project Ga0156192, IMG submission 107845) | Deltaproteobacteria bacterium RIFCSPLOWO2_12_FULL_60_19
ATCCTAACGACACGATCGCCGAGGCCGAGGAGATCATGAACGAGCAGAACATCCGCCAACTTCCCGTTGTGAGAACGAGAGAGTTGGTCGGTATCATCACGGATCGCGACATCCGTTCCTTTCTCGGCGGGCGGGGCCTCGGCGCGGCCGAGGAGCGCGAGACGGCTATGACCACGAAGGTGGCCGCGGTGATGACCACCAAACCCGCGTCGGTAACGCCGGAGGACGATCTGTCGGACGCCGTCGAGCTGCTGATCGAGGGAAAGATGGGCGGCATCCCGGTGGTTGATGAGGAAGAGGGGCTGGTCGGCATCGTGACCTACATCGACGTGCTGCGCCGCTTTCTCGATCTGCTGGTCGAGGAATCGTAACCGCTGGAGTGAACGATGCCACCGAGCAAAGAAACCACCGTGCTAAAATTCCGGAGGCTTTGACTGCCGTGGCCTTCACGCGCGTCATCTCGCCATTCTTCCAGAAGCTCGCCAAACATTTGGCCCTGCTGGCTTGCCTGCTGATTCTGCAACGGGCTTCAGGCCGCGCCGAGATCGGCCAGCTCTGGATTTTCGGCCTGGCCCTGATCGCCTCGCTGCTCTATCTAGGAGGCCGCGCGCTTCGGCTGCGCAGCACGGACGGCGCGCAACCGGCGCGCGGAGCCGGATGATCGTCGAACTGCTGCGACCCGAGAAAATCGCAACAGGCCTCGCAGGCGAATTTCCCCAGGTCCTCGAAGAGCTTTTCCGCCGTTCCGCATTTCCCGATCGCGTGGCGGAGTTCCGCGCCGCCTTCGCCCAAGGCGGTTTGAATCCCTACAGCTACCTGGGCAACGAAATCGCCGTGCCCCACGTCCGCATCGACGGCCTCCCCGGCCCGGAAATCATCGTCGGCATCGCCCGCGCCGGCGTGCGGCTTAACGGCGACTCCGTCAAGATTATCCTTTTCTTCGCAACCCCCGCTGAACAGACCGAAGAGCACCTTCAACTGCTTCAGCGGCTGAGCGCCCTTCTCCCCACGGTGAAAGACGAGCTGCTCGCCCAACGGGAAGCGAACGGCGTGCTTAGGGTCCTGACCAAGGGAGAGCGGGAAGCGGGGATGGCCACTTACTTCAACCTGACTCAGGAGCAGGTCGCCTTCGAGCTTCATACCGATCTCGCGCGCGGCCTGAGCGCCGCGGAAGCCGAGCGCCGCCTCGTCCATTACGGCCCCAATCTGCTGAAAGGGACGCGCAAGGTCTCGTGGCATCTCAAGCTCGCCAAAAACTTCTTCAGCTTTTTTGCCGTCTTGCTTTGGATCGCGGCTTTGTTGTGCTTCGCTCCCGGCGTGGAGCTGCCGCAGCTCGGCGTCGCCATCTTCGCCGTGATCCTGCTGAACGGCCTCTTCGCCTTTCTGCAAGAGCAGAAATCCGACCGCGCCCTCGAGGCGCTGCAAAAGCTGATCTCCCAACGCTCCCGCGTGCTGCGAGACGGCCGCGTCGCCGAGATCGACGCCGCGACCCTGGTTCCGGGCGATCTGATCCTCCTCGAGGAAGGCGACCTGGTGCCCGCCGACGCCCGGCTGATCGAGGCGGTCGAGGTCGAAGTCGACAATTCCTCTCTCACGGGAGAATCTCACCCGGCGCACCGCTACAAATCGGACAAACCGATCCTGATCGCTGGAAAATTTCTCTGGATCGAGCTACCCAATATCGTTTTCGCCGGCACGACGCTCGTCAGGGGCCGCGCGCGCGGCGTGGTCATCGGCGCCGGCATGCACTCCGAAATCGGCAAGATCGCCGGCCTGACCCAGGCGATCCGGATCGAAGAAAGCCCGCTGCAGAAGCAATTGCGCGGCACCGTCATGGCGATTTCCGCGCTGGCCGGAGGGCTGGGCCTGGTTTTTTTGCTGCTCGGATGGCTCGTCGCCGGCCTCTCCTTCTTCGAAGCCTTCGTCTTTTTCATCGGCCTGTTCGTCGCCAATGTGCCCGAGGGGCTGCTTCCGACGGTAACGCTCTCGCTGGCGATGGGGGTGAGCCGCATGGCGAAGCGAAATTCGCTGGTGAAAAGCCTCCCCTCGGTCGAGACGCTGGGCTGCACGACAGTGATCTGCTGCGACAAGACCGGCACGCTGACGCAGAATCTTATGATGGTGACGGAACTCTACGTCGACGGAAAGCGGCTGGCGGTCTCCGGCGCCGGCTACCGGCCACAAGGCGCGTTCTCCGTCGACGGAAACCCGCTCTCTCTCGAACGGATCTCTGAGTGGCCCGCCCTGCGCCGACTGCTTGAATGCGGCTTTATCTGCAACAACGCCCGGCTGGAAAAAACCGGCTCGGACTATCGCGTCCTGGGCGACCCGACCGAAGGCGCGCTGGTAACCCTGGCCGAAAAAGCCGGCATCCGCGGAACCCACCAGCGCCTTCACTTGAATCCGTTTGAGTCCATGCGCAAGCGGATGAGCGTCGTGGTCAAGCTCGATGGCGAGAAAGAGAAGATCCTCTACGTTAAGGGCGCGCCGCTGGAAACGCTGCGGGAATGCGACTCTGTCCTGAGCGGCGGCGAGGCGCGGCGGCTCGAAGAAGACGATCGCAGCCGGATCGTCGCGGAGAACGACGTGATGGCGAGTCGCGGCTTGCGGGTGCTGGCGCTCGCCTACCGCGACGACGCGGAGCTGCAGCGGGCGAGCAACTATCCGAGCGAGACCGCTGAGCGGCGGCTGGTTTTTCTCGGCCTCGCCGCGATGTCGGACCCCGTCCGCGCCGAAGTGCCGCCGGCGATCCGCGCCTGCCATGCCGCCGGCATCCGAGTCATCATGATCACCGGAGACTACGCCTTGACGGCGGCGAGCATCGGCGGACAGATCGGCCTGGGAGACGGCGCGCCGCTCCGAGCTTACACCGGCGCGGAGATCTCCGGGATGAACGATGAGTCGTTGCGCGCTCTGCTCGCGCGCGGCGAGATCATCTTCGCCCGCGTCGCGCCCGAGCACAAGCTCCGCATCGTCTCGGTATTAAAAGAGACGGGAGAGGTAGTGGCCGTCACCGGCGACGGCGTCAACGACGCTCCGGCTCTCAAAAAGGCCGACATCGGCATCGCGATGGGAGTGCGCGGCAACGACGTCGCCAAGGAAGCGGCGCACATGATCCTGGCCGACGACAACTTCGGCTCGATCGTCGCCGCCATCGAAGAAGGGCGCGCTGTGTTCGACAACATCAAGCGGTTCACCGCCTATGTCCTCAACAGCAATCCCCAGGAGATGTATCCGTACATCCTCTGGGTGCTGTTTCCCGACGTGCCGCTGGCGATGACTGTGATGGGCGTGCTCGCCGTGGACGTCGGCACGGACCTCATCCCGGCGATGGGGTTGGGCATCGAGCCGCCGGAGCGAGGGATTATGGAGCGCCCGCCGCGCCGCCGGGATGAAAAGCTGCTATCGCTCAAATTTATTCTCCGCTCCTATTTTATCCAGGGAAGCCTGCTGGCCTTCAGTTGCTACGCGACCTATCTCTACCAGGGCTGGATCGCCGGCGCCTGGCGCCCGGGGCTCGGTCTCGCGGCCATGCCCGCGTCGCCGCCGGGGTTGAAGTTGAGCCAGGCTTCGCCGGCGTACCTCCAGAGCCTCACCGCCTATTTTTTTCCCACGGTGACGACGCAGATCGCGAACGTCCTCTGCAAGCGCTCGCGGCAGGTTTCACTGTTCAGCAGGAATTTTCTCCACCCGCTCTACCGCCGCGAGCTGCTGGAGCGACTTGCGGACTGGCGCCCGCGCCCTTATGCCGCGGCGGAGATTGCGGCGCCCGGCCGGGCGGCTTCATGGCTGGCCCGATTTCTGGACCGCCACACTATCGTTTTGAATCTCGTCGCCAATCCGCTGATTGATCTCGGCATCCTGTTCGAGCTTTTTCTCTGTTACCTGTTTTTTTACACGCCGCTGTCGAATATTTACTTTTTTGCTCCGTTGCCCTGGCAGGTGTATCTCTTCGCCTTCCACGGCACCGTGCTGCTGTTGGCATTCGAAGAGTTGAAGAAGTATTATCGCCGTCGCGGCCATCCGCTGGAGTTTTTAGGATGATATAACAATGATCTGGATCGAAGAAAGAGAGCGGATCGTTCTATCCTTCGCCGACTTCAAGACCGAGGACTGGGGCGACGGCGTGCGCAAAGTCGCCGACATCGAATAGAGATGATGAACGATGCGGGATTAGGGGTTGGGTGTTGAGGTCTTCCGGGAAGAACTGAAGGAAGAAAAATATCGCGAACTGACGAGCCTGCTGAAGACTAAAGCGATCGCCGAATACATCGCCGCGCTCCAGCGGTGATCGGACGGTTGCGAGGAGTCGCCCGTGGCGAAGGTCCACCCGCTTTACCTGCCGCCCCCGTATCAGGACTCGGCCGAATCGGGCCGCCTGATCCTGCGCGACGGCACAACCGCCGCAATCCGGCCGGCTCAGCCCGCGGATCAGGCGGCGCTGAGGGAGTTCTTCGCCGGCCTGTCGCCGGAGTCGCGGAGGCGGCGCTTTTTCTCCGCCGGGGTCCCGCCGGACAAATTGCTCGAATCTTTCTGCAACTCCTCCGATCCCCGCGCCCGTCTCACCCTCGTTGTCACGCGCGCCCAACCGGCCGGAGAGCGCATTATCGCCGCCGCCACCTATGACGCGCGCGACGACAAGACCGCGGAGGCCGCCATCGCCGTCGCCGATGACTTTCAAGGGAAAGGGTTGGGCACGCTGCTGCTGGAACGATTGGCGCTCCTCGCCGTGCGCCACGGCTTCACCCGCTTGTGGGCCGTCACCGGCGTCGAAAACCGGCGGATGATGGAAATTTTTCACAACTCCGGCTTCGGCCTTCGCGAAACGCAGGAAGGCGGCTACGTCGAGATCGATCTGTCCGCCGCGCCGACCGAGGCGAGCGTCGCGCGAACCGAGCTGCGCGACCGGCTGTTCACCGCGGCCTCGCTCCGCCCATTTTTTTCTCCCGGCGCCGTCGCCGTCGTCGGCGCTTCCCGCGACCCTTCGAGCATCGGCTATCGCATCCTCGAAGCCCTCGTCGAGAACCGCTTTCAGGGGCCGGTCTATCCCGTCAACCCCCGCGCCTCGGCGGTCCGCTCGATCCACGCCTATCCCTCGGTGCGTGAGCTGCCCGAGGCGGTCGATCTGGCGATCGTCGCCGTGCCCCGTGAAGCGACGGCGGCCGTGGTGGACGATTGCGCCGCGCGTGGCATCAAGGCGCTCGTCGTCATCACGGCGGGCTTTGCCGAGACGGGAGCGGAAGGAAAAGCGCTGCAGCAAAAACTCGTCGAGAAAGTGCGCGGCTACGGCATGCGGATGGTGGGGCCGAACTGCCTGGGGCTGATCAACACCGACCCTCAGGTGCGGCTGAACGCATCATTTTCGCCGCTTTTCCCTCCAACCGGCTGCGTAGCGATGTCCTCGCAGAGCGGCGCGCTCGGGCTGGCCATCCTCGCGCTCGCGGGACAGCGCGGGCTCGGGCTTTCGACCTTCGTCAGCGTCGGCAATAAGGCGGACGTTTCGAGCAACGACCTTTTGCAGTACTGGGAGGAGGACCCGCGCACCCGGCTCATCCTGCTTTATCTCGAATCTTTCGGCAACCCGCGCCGCTTCGCGCGCATCGCGCGCCGCGTGAGCCGGAGCAAGCCCATCGTCGCCATCAAAGCCGGGCGCACCGGCGCCGGCACGCGCGCCGCGGGATCGCACACCGCGGCGCTCGCGGCCAGCGACGTGGCGGTGGACGCGCTGTTTCGCCAGACGGGCGTGATCCGCGCCGAAACGTTGGATGAAATGTTCGACATCGCCGCCGCGCTCGGCAGCCAGCCGCTCCCGCGCGGCCGCCGCGTCGCGATCGTGACCAACGCCGGCGGGCCGGCGATCATGTGCGCCGACGCGTGCGAGGCGGGCGGGCTGTCGATCCCGCAGTTCTCGGACGCGACGCGCTCGCGCCTCGCGTCCTTTCTCCCGCCGGCCGCGAGCGTGGGCAATCCCGTGGACATGATCGCGTCGGCGTCGCCGGACCATTTTCGCCGCGCCGTGGAAACCGTCCTGGCCGCGGGCGAAATCGACGCGCTGATCGTGATATTTGTCGTGGTCGGCGCGGCGAAGGTCGAGGAGGTGGCGCGCGCCGTGAGCCGGGGCGTGGCCGCCGCGCGCGCGGCGGGCGGAGCGGACAAGCCGGTGCTGGTTTGCATGCTGGCGGACGCGGGCGCCAGAGCGCCGCTCGCGCTGGACGGCGAGACAATTCCCGCCTATCTTTTCCCCGAAACCGCTGCGCGCGCTCTCTGCAAGATCGCCGCTTACGCCGAGTGGCGCAGCCGGCCGCCGGGAACGATCCCGGAATTCGACGACGCGGACGCGCGGGCCGCGCGCGAAGTTTGCCGCAAGGTATTGCAGGCGCGCGGCGCCGGCTGGCTTTCGGTCGAAGAGACGCGCGCCGTCCTCGAGGCCGTGCGTCTTCCTTTGGCGCGAGGCGGATTTGCCGCGAGCGCGGACGAAGCCGCGGCCCTCGCCCGCTCCTTCGGCTTTCCGGTCGCCGTCAAGCTGGCATCGCGCACGCTGGTGCACAAGAGCGACGTCGGCGGCGTCATGCTGAACCTTGCGGATGAAGCGGCAGTGCGCGGGGCTTTTGCGGAGATTCGCTCGCGCCTGGAGCGCGACGGGCGGCTCGCCGAGATGGACGGCGTGCTGGTGCAGCCGATGATTCGCGCGGGCGTCGAGGTCATGGTCGGCGTCAGCGCCGACCCGCTCTTCGGCCCGCTGATCGCTTTCGGGTTGGGCGGCATTTACGTCGAGATTTTGGGCGACGTGCGCTTTCGCGTCACGCCGCTCACCGACCGCGACGCCGCCGAGATGGCGCGCGAGATCCGCGGTTACCGTTTGCTCGAAGGCTATCGCGGCCACCCGCCCGCCGACGTGGAGGCGATCGAGGAAATTCTTCTGCGCGTCTCGCGCCTGGTCGAAGAAGTCCCCGAAATCGGCGAACTCGATTTGAACCCGATCTTCGCCCAACCTCCCGGCCAGGGCTGCCTCATCGCGGACGCCAGGATTCGGGTCGCGGGTTGACAGGGCTCAGGGAGGTTTCAGGTTTCAGGTTTCAACTGGAGACGAGTGGAAAAAGGGCGTATTCTCCTCGTATGGAAAGGCGAAGGCGGAAATCGGTCGTTAAAAAGCAGGAGGGCAAGCCCGCAGAGCCGCCGACGACGCTGCTTTCCGACCACGATCTCTACCTCTTCAACGAGGGGAGCCACTTTCGTCTCTATGAAAAGCTCGGCGCGCATCCGCTAACCACGGCAACCGGTCCGGGAACCTATTTCGCCGTCTGGGCGCCGGATGCGGAGCGAGTCTCCGTCATCGGCGACTTCAACGGCTGGAACAGAGCGAGCCATCTGTTGCGGCCGAAGGGGCAGTCGGGAATCTGGGAAGGCTTCATCGCCGGCATCGGGCCCGGCGTGTTGTACAAGTACCACGTCGTTTCGCGCCACGGCGGCTTTCACGCGGAGAAGAGCGATCCGTTCGCGCTTTACAATGAAGTATCGCCCAAGACCGCTTCCATCGTCTGGGATTTGAGCCATGAGTGGCAAGACCATGAATGGATGGCCGAGCGGCGCAGGCGCAACGCGCTCGACGCGCCGATCTCGATTTACGAAGTTCACTTGGGCTCGTGGCGGCGCGTGCCGGAAGAGGGCTATCGCTCTCTCAGCTACCGCGAGATGGCACCCCGGCTCGCCGAGTACGTCGAGCGGATGGGCTTCACCCACGTCGAGTTGCTCCCCGTGATGGAGCATCCCTTCTTCGGCTCGTGGGGTTATCAGCTCACCGGCTATTTCGCGCCGACCAGCCGCTACGGCACGCCGCAGGATTTCATGTTTCTGATCGACACGCTGCACCGCCACGGCATCGGCGTTATTCTGGATTGGGTCCCCTCTCACTTCGCCACCGACGGCCACGGTCTCGGCCTGTTCGACGGCGACCATCTCTACGAGCACGCCCATCCGTCGCAGGGGCTCCATCGCGAATGGAACAGTTTCATCTTCAATTACGGGCGGCACGAGGTAAAAAGCTTTCTCATCAGCAGCGCGCTTTTCTGGCTCGACAAGTATCATGCCGACGGGCTGCGCGTGGACGCGGTGGCGTCGATGCTTTATCTCGACTACGCGCACGAGGGGGGAGATTGGATTCCCAACGAGTTCGGCGGGAAAGAGAACCTCGACGCGATCGCCTTGCTCCGGCGGCTCAACGAAGAGGTTTACCAGAGCCATTCCGACGTCCAGACGATTGCGGAAGAATCGACCGCCTGGCCGATGGTCTCCCGCCCCACCTATGTGGGGGGCCTGGGCTTCGGCATGAAGTGGGACATGGGCTGGATGCACGACACGCTGGAATACATGAAGCTCGATCCGATTTTCCGCAAGTACCATCACGACAAGCTCACGTTCCGCATGCTCTACGCGTCGAATGAAAATTTTGTCCTGCCGCTGTCGCACGACGAAGTGGTCCACGGCAAAGGATCGCTCCTTGGCAAAATGGCCGGCGACGATTGGCAGCGGCGCGCCAACCTGCGGCTGCTGCTCGGGAGCATGACGGCCCAGCCGGGGAAGAAGCTTCTCTTCATGGGCGGCGAGTTCGGCCAGACCGCGGAGTGGGCGCACGACGGGAGCCTGGAGTGGCATCTGCTCGAATATCCCGCGCATCGCGGCATCCAGCGCTGGGTGGCGGACTTGAACCGCTGCTACCGGAGCGAGCCGGCGCTCCACGAGCTCGACTGCCGGCCCGAAGGTTTTGAATGGATCGACTGCAGCGACGCCGCGGCGAGCGTCTTGAGCTTCATCCGTAGAGCAGAGACGAGCGAGGGCGACGTGCTCGTCGTCTGCAACTTCACGCCTGTGGCGCGCCCTCATTATCGCGTCGGCGCGCCGCGCGGCGGCTTGTGGCGCGAGATTTTGAACAGCGACGCCGCGGAGTACGGCGGCGGCGGCGTGGGCAATCTGGGCGGCGTGGAGGCCGGCGCTCTCCCGCTCCACGGCCAACCCTATTCCCTCGACCTCGCCCTGCCGCCGCTGGCGATTCTATTCTTCAAGCACGAGGGCTCATAGTGGCTGACCGCGCCATCTGCATTCACGGCCATTTTTATCAGCCGCCGCGCGAGGATCCGTGGACGGGGCGCGTCGAGCAGCAGATCTCCGCGGCGCCCTTTCACGATTGGAACGCGCGCATCTCGGCGGAGTGCTACGCGCCCAACACTGCCTCGCCGATCCTCGGCGCGGGCGACCAAGTCATCAAGACCGTGAACAACTACGCGGCGATGAGCTTCAACTTCGGACCGACGCTGCTCTCCTGGCTGGAGCGGCGCAGGCCGGCGGTCTATCGCGCGATCCTGGAAGGCGACCGCTTGAGCCGCGGGCGTTACTCGGGACACGGCTCGGCCATCGCGCAGGTCTATAACCACATGATCATGCCGCTGGCCGGCCGGCGCGACAAGAAAACGCAGACGGTCTGGGGCGTGAAAGATTTTGAGAGGCGATTCGGGCGGCAGCCCGAAGGCATGTGGCTCCCTGAGACCGCTGTCGATATTGAAACCCTGGAGGTGTTGGCGGAAGCCGGCATCAAGTTCACCATTCTCGCTCCACACCAGGCGCAGCGGGTCAGAGAGATAGGCGGCGGCGAATGGCGCGATGTGAGCGGCGGCAAGATCGATCCCACCGAGGCCTATCTCTGCTCGCTGCCGTCAGGGCGCGTCATGAGCCTTTTCTTCTACGACGGACAGCTCGCTCTCGACGTGGCTTTCCGTGATGTATTGAATAACGGCGAACATTTCGCCGGGCGGCTCCAGCGCGCTTTTCGCGACGAGAAAGACCGGCCGCAAATCGTTCACATCGCCACCGACGGCGAAACCTACGGCCACTACCGCGCCCACGGCGACATGGCGCTCGCCTACTGCTTCCACGCCATCGAGCGCGACGGCCTGGGCCGGCTGACGAACTACGGCGAGTATCTCGCAAACCATCCGCCCGCGCGCGAGGTCGAGATCGTCGAGCGATCGTCATGGAGTTGCGCGCACGGCGTCGAGCGCTGGCGCGCCGACTGCGGCTGCGGCTCCGGGATGCATCCAGGCTGGACGCAGGCCTGGAGAAAGCCGCTGCGCGAGGCGATGGACTGGCTGCGAGCACGCTTAGGCGCGATCTACGAAGAGGAAGCAAGGCCCTATTTCAGGGATCCGTGGGAGGCGAGGGACGATTACATCGAGCTGCTGCTTGACCGCTCCGCCGACACCGCGAGACGGCTGCTCAAGCGCCATGCGCTCAGGAAGCTCACCAGAGAGGAGAGACAAAAGGTTTTTAAGCTGATGGAGATGGAGAAACACGGCATGCTCGGCTATACCAGCTGCGGCTGGTTCTTCGACGACATTTCCGGCATCGAGACGGTTCAGGTGATGCGCTACGCCGCGAGGGCGATGGAGCTGGCGCAAGAGTTGCGCGGCATCGAGCTGGAGCCGGAGTACGTGAGGTTGTTGGAGTCGGCGCCGAGCAACGCGTACGGCGATGGAGCGCGGGTTTACGAGCTGTTGGTCAGGCCGTCCCGCGCTTCCCGGGCGGGCTGAGGCCCGTTGATTCTTACAAACGAAGTTGTAAGCGCGGCGCATCCATGACAAGGGCAAGTGGCATCCTGCTGCACGTGACTTCCCTTCCCTCGCCTTTCGGCATCGGCGATCTCGGGCCGGCCGCTTATCGCTTCGCCGATTTTCTCGCCGAAGCGCGCCAGAGCTATTGGCAGTTTCTTCCGCTCAATCCGACCGGGCCGGCGCACCGAAACTCGCCGTACGATAGCTCTTCCGCGTTCGCTGGGAATCTATTGTTGATCAGCCCCGAGCTGTTGCTGCGCGACGATCTTCTAGCGCGCGATGAGCTTGAACACATTCCGCTTTTGTCCGGCTCGCGCGTGGATTATCGGAACGCGGCTCGGTCGAAGGCCCGATTGCTCGACCAAGCCTTTCGCCGTTATCAGCCGCGTCTCGCCGCCGCCCGCGACTTCGAAGAGTTCCGTCACGAGCACGCGGATTGGCTCGACGACTACTCGCTGTTCGTGGCGCTCAAAGAGCATTTCGACGGCGCGCCCTGGATGGATTGGCCGATGGAGCTGAAAGAGCGGGACGAGAAGGCGCTGGAGCTATGGAGGCAGAAGTCCGAAGCGCGGATTCGGCAGGAGCAATTTCTCCAGCATCTCTTCTTTAAACAGTTTGCGGCGCTGAAGCGCTACTGCAACGAAAAAAACATCCGCCTGATCGGCGACGCGCCGATCTACGTGAATCACGACAGCGCCGATGTCTGGGCGAACCCACAGCTCTTCAAGCTCGACGGCGATAAGCGACCGAGCGTCGTCGCCGGCGTTCCACCGGACTACTTCAGCGCCACGGGCCAGCTCTGGGGCAACCCGGTTTACCGCTGGGACGCGCTGAAGGCGACCGGCTACGACTGGTGGCTCAAGCGCCTCCGCCACAATCTCACCTGCTTCGACAAAATCCGCCTCGACCACTTCCGGGGATTCGTGGCCTGTTGGGAGGTGCCGAAAGGCGAGCGAAACGCCGTCAAAGGACAATGGGTCAAAGCGGCGCCCGACGATTTCTTCGCGGCGGTGGTGAAGCAATTTTCCGCAGAGTCGATCTTCGCCGAGGATCTGGGAGTGATTACGCCCGACGTGCATGAGGCGATGGCGCGCTTCGGCTTCGCCGGCATGAAGGTCCTCGTGTTTGCGTTTACGGACGATCCCGCGCTGCATCCCTACGCGCCTCATAATCACGAGCGCAACTGCGTCGTCTACACCGGGACGCACGACACCAACACGGCGAGAGGCTGGTTCGAAACCGAGGCGTCGGCGGCGGAGCGCGAACGGCTCCGCGCCTACATCGGCCGGCGGGTCGCGGAGGAGGAGGTCTCCTCGGAGCTGATTCAATTGGCTTTTGCGTCGCCGGCCGATACGGCGATCGTTCCGATGCAGGATGTCCTGGGTCTGGGCAGGGAGGCGAGAATGAACCGCCCCGGCTCGACGAAAGGAAATTGGCGGTGGCGGCTGGTTCCCGAGCAGATCACGCCTTCGCTGGCCGCGCGCCTCGCGGAGATCACGGAGCGGTCCGGGAGAGCAGCCGCTGAGATCGCCGTCGGACAAACTTAAATCCGTCTCTTGACTTGCGGGAAGGAATCTCCGTTCAATAGAGGGCGAAGACCATGGATGTTATGGGCATCGTGATGGCGGGAGGGCGGGGGGAGCGGCTCTATCCTCTCACCCGGGACCGGGCGAAACCGGCGGTCCCGTTCGCCGGCAAGTACCGTATCATCGACTTCGTCCTCTCCAACCTGGTCAACTCCGGCATCTACTCGATCTACGTCCTCACGCAGTTCATGTCCCGATCTCTGGTCGAGCATCTCCAGGAAGGCTGGCAGCTCACCGGCGTCCTCGGGGAGCACTTTGTGACTCCGGTCCCGGCGCAGATGCGCACCGGCCAGGAATGGTACCGGGGCACGGCCGACGCCGTCCATCAGAACCTGCATCTCATCCGGCGGGCGAAGCCCAGGTTCGTCGCTATCTTCGGCGCCGACCACATCTACAAAATGAACATCCGGCAGATGCTCGACTACCACAAGGAGAATAAGGCCTCGGTAACCGTGGCCGCGATCCCGGTCCGGACGGAGAGCGCGGGCCAGTTCGGCGTGCTCCAAATCGACGACGATCTGCGCATTCTCGGTTTTGAGGAGAAGCCGCCGCAGCCGAAGGCCATTCCGGGAGAGCCGGAATGGACCCTCATCTCCATGGGAAACTATATATTCGACACGAAGCTCCTGCTGGAGACGCTGGCGGACGACGCCTCCAGGCCCGAGAGCAGCCACGATTTCGGCAGAGACATTCTCCCCCGCCTGGTGCGTGAAGGCAGGCTGGTCTACGCCTACGACTTCAGAAAAAACCACGTGCCGAGCGCCGTCAAAGGGGAAGAGCCGAGCTACTGGCGCGACGTGGGAACGATCGAGGCCTATTACGAAGCAAATATGGATATCAAAGCCGTCGATCCGTCCCTGAATCTTTACAACCGCAGCTGGCCGATCCGCACCGTCACCTACAGCGACGCACCGGCGAAGTTCGTCTTCGATGACGAAGAACGGCGGGGGATGGCCTTAAACTCCGTCGTCTCGGAGGGAGCCATCATCAGCGGCAGCCTCGTCCGCGACTCGGTCGTGAGTCCCAACGTCCGAATCCACAGCTTCTGCCTGATCGAGGAATCGGTCATCATGAACCAGGTGGAGATCGGCAGGGGCTGCCGCATCCGCCGGGCGATCATCGACAAAAACGTCGCGATTCCTGCCGGGACGGAAATCGGCTACTCCGTGGAAGAAGACCGGCGGCGCTATTTCGTGAGCGACGGCGGAATCGTCGTAGTTGCCCGCGAGGAGCCCAAACACTCCGCGTTCTAAAACTTGAACCATCTTGAACCACTTTGAACCATCTTAAACGGGTTTGATTGTATTCAACCCTGCCCGAGCTTGCGGTAAAGCGTGAGATATTCCTTCGCCGACCTGTCCCACGAAAAATCGCAGGCCATCGCGTTGGCGATGATTTTTCGCCAAGCCTGCTTTTGCGTATAAGCGGCGAGCGCCCCCTTCACCGCCGCGACCAGCGCGGCGCTGGAATAGGCTGAGAACTTGAAGCCGTTCCCCGCGCCCGTCGAGGGATCGTAGTCTTCGATCGTATCGTCCAGGCCGCCCGTGGCGCGCACGATGGGGACGGTCCCGTAGGCGAGACTGTAGATCTGATTGAGCCCGCAGGGCTCGTACTTGGAAGGCATGAGAAACATGTCGGCGCCGGCCTCGATTTTATGCGCCAGGCCGTTGTCGAATCCGATCCTGACGCCGATCTTTTTCGGATAGCGCGCGGCGAGCGCGGTCAGAAGATCGTGGTACTTCTGTTCGCCGGTGCCGAGCACGACGAGCTGCAACTCCAGGCTCATCAGCTCCTCCATGCAATCGGCCAGGATATCCAGCCCCTTTTGATAGGCAAGGCGGGAGACGATGCCGATCAGAGGGACTGTGGTCGCCGCCGGAAGCTGGTATATTTCTTGTAGATCCTTCTTGCAGCTCTCTTTGCCGCTCAGATCGCCGCGCGTAAAATTTCGCTCGATGTGAGGATCGCTTTTCGGATTCCACTCGGCATAATCCACGCCGTTGAGAATCCCGTGGAGCCGCTCGCGGCAATCGTGAATCACCCCTTCGAGCCCGCAGCCGAACTCCGGCTCCATGATCTCCATGGCGTATTTCCTGCTGACCGTGGTCAACGCGTCGGCGAACAGGATGCCGCCTTTGAGCCAGTTCACATCGCCGTAGAACTCCAGATGCCGCGGAGTGAAATATTGCATGTCGATATCCAACAGCGGCCATGAGGAGAGCGGGAAGGTTCCCTGATAGGCGAGGTTATGGATGGTGAGCAGAGTCCTGGAAGTTTGAAGGGCGGGCCACAGATCGGCGCGGAGTTTTTGCAGCACGGGAATGAGCGCCGTCTGCCAATCGTGGCAATGGATCACGTCCCAGGGCGCGGTCTTTTGCGCCAGATCGAGCGCAGCCTTGGAGAAAAAGGCGAATCGCTCCGCGTTATCCGGGTAATCGCCCTGCGGCGTTCCGTAAAGCTGCGGGCGAAGGAAGTAGCGGTCCTGGCGAATCAGGAAGACCGGACTTCCCGCGACATACGTTTTCAGGACCTCTCCCGGGACCCGACGCTCGCCGACCTTCGCCTCTACTTGCAGGCCGGTCCGCTCCAGCTTGACGCCGCTCTCTAGGATAGTCTGATAGGCCGGCAGGACCATCGCAACTTCGACGCCCAGGCGGGCCAGAGCGATGGGAAGAGCGCCGGCCACGTCGCCCAGCCCGCCGGTTTTGGCCAGCGGGACAATCTCGGGAGCGACCATGAGG
>Ga0156192_1044_pt3 | contig 14346 bp, 11 predicted proteins | sample RifCSPlowO2_12_FD_107845 | JGI IMG/M metagenome (GOLD analysis project Ga0156192, IMG submission 107845) | Deltaproteobacteria bacterium RIFCSPLOWO2_12_FULL_60_19
GCAAATGGACCGGTGCGGCTTCGAGTCGATGGAGTTCTTTCTCTCCATGATGTTCAAGAAATACGTGCGCGAGCTGAAAGAGAATCCGTGGGACTGGCTGCGCCTCGGAAGCAAACAATTTACCCGAACCAGGCTCCGCTATCACGGCGGGCTGCACGGCGGCTTTGAAAAGACCCCCGGCGCGATTTTGCGGCTGCTGCTCGAACGCGTCGTCTCCTACGGCATCACGCTCACGCGGACGTCGAACTGCTGGAACGACTACGCGGCGTTCAAAGCAGAGGTGGACGGCCTGCGCGAGCTGGGCATGGACACCGTCGCCAACCTTATCTACTCCGTTTCGCCGCGCCACACCGACGAGTACTACGCTGAGAAAGCGCGCGAGGCCGCGGCGATCAAGCCTTATCGGATCTGTTTTAAAGACGTCGGCGGCCTGCTCACGCCCGAGCGCGCCCGGACGCTGATCCCCGTGGTGCAGAAGAACATCGGCGATATCCCGCTGGAATTCCACGCCCATTGCAACAACAGTCTCGCGCCGCTCTGCTATCTGGAAGCGATCAAGCTGGGCTTGACAACACTTCACACGGCGATCCCGCCGCTGGCGAACGGCTCCGGCCAACCGTCGATTTTGAATGTCGCGCAAAACGCCCGGGTGCTCGGCTACCGGCCGTTGGTCAACGAAGATGCGATCAGGCCCGTTTCGGAGCATTTCACGTTTGTCGCACAGCGACATGGGCTTCCCATCGGCAGGCCGCTGGATTACGACCACTCGCAGTATCTCCATCAAGTGCCCGGCGGGATGATTTCCAACCTGCGCCATCAGCTCAAGATCGTGGGCATGGCGGATAAAATCGACGCGACTCTCGAAGAGGCCGCGCGCGTGCGTGCGGAGTTCGGCTACCCGATCATGGTTACGCCGCTGTCGCAGTTCGTCGGCAGCCAGGCGGCGATCAACGTCATTGTCGGAGAGCGCTACAGAGAGGTAACGGATCAGGTCATCCAGTACGCGCTCGGCATCTGGGGTAGGGAAGGGGCGGAGTTAATGGACCCGGGGGTGAAAGACAAGATTCTCGGCCGGCCGCGCGCGAAAAAATGGCTCCACTGGTCGCCGCCCGATCCGTCGCTCAAGGAAGTCCGTAAAAAGTTCGGTGGGCCGGGGGTTTCCGACGAAGATCTCATTCTTCGCTTCTATGCCGGGGAGGCTGCGGTGAAGGCTATGCGGGCGGACGGCGCGCCCAAAGAATACCTCGACGCGACGCATCCGCTGGCGAAGCTGGTTCGCGAGTTGTCGCAAAAAAAAGATCTGCGCTATGTCCGGGTGCAGAAGCCCGGCTTCTCGGTGACGCTGGGCAAGCAGCAGCCATTCAAACAAGAATCGTCACTCCCGCGGAAGCGGGAATCCAGTTTCTAGGATATCCTGGATTCCCGTTTCAGCCTGAGGCTGATCCGTCCGAAGCCCAGTGGCGGATTCACGGGAATGACGGAGAAGGGTTCGAAGCTTAATTCAGGAAGCTAATGCCGCTTGTATCGCACGTGTAGTATACACGCGCGCAAGGTGAGTCCGGTATTCTTTCGAGCCGTTGATATCTTCGAGAGGATCGACGCCGCGAGTAACCTGGGCGGCGGCCTGCTCGATCAGCGCCGTTTCAAGCCTTTTCCCTCTTAACATTTTTTCAACACTGCCGGCGCGGTAGGCTTTATCGCCGACGCCGGTGATGCCAAGAGCGATCTCTTCACACGTCCCGCCGTTCCCAAGCCGTAGCGAAACTGCGACGCCGACCACGGCGAAGCCCGAGGCTCTTTGAGCCGCCTTCAAATATGCGCTTTTATTTCCCCGCCGGACGGGGACCTTGATCTCAGTCAATATCTCATCCGGCTCCAAACAGCTGGTGAGAAAGCCGATGAAGAAATCCTCGGCCTTGACCCAGCGCTCTCGCGAAGGGCCGGTCAGCTTGAGTTCGGCTCCGGCGGCGAGAACGGCGGCAGGCATATCGCCCGCCGGATCGGCGTGCGCGAGGCTGCCGCCCACCGTCCCCTGATTACGCACCTGGACGTCGCCGATGGTGGCGGCGGTTTGAGGGAGAATGGGGCAGTCCGTCCGCAGTAGCTCCGAGTGCTCTAGTTGGGCGTGCGTGGCGAGCGCGCCGATGCGAATTGTTCCCGATTCGTGGCGGATGTAACTCAAGTCGGAAATCCCTGTAAGATCAATCAGATACTTCGGTTTTGCGAGGCGGAGCTTCATTAACGGCACAAGGCTCTGCCCGCCGGCGATGAGTTTTACGTCTTCCTTATAAATCGAGAGCAACTCAAAGGTCTGCTTGAGGGAAGTAGGCGCGAAATATTCGAACGACGCGGGAATCATAATAATTTTCGATTTTAGATCCTTCGGCTTGGCTCAGGACAGGTTTTCGATTTTAGATTGGATTCTTGAATCAGATTCCAAACTCGTTCCGGAGAAAGCGGCAGCTCGCGGACTTCGCAACCGAGCGGTCTCAACGCGTCTTCCACGGCGCTGGCGATGGCGGCTGGGGAGGGGATGGCCGCGCCTTCTCCCGCGGCTTTTTGCCCGAGGGTCGTGAACGGGGACGGCGAAGGCCGGTGCTCGATCTCGATTCGCGGCGTCTCTACCGTAGACGACTTGCCGTAGTCCGTGAGCGTCAGGGTAAGGAGTTGGCCGTCTTCGTTGTAGATGAAGCCTTCGCCGAGCGCCACGGAGATGCCGTGCGCCGCCGAGCCGTAGATCTGCCCGTCCACCACGTCGGGATTGATGATCGTGCCGTTGTCGCCGACGATCAGATAGCGTAGGACATGGACCTTGCCGGTGTCGTGCTCCACCTCCACGACCACGGCGTGCGCGGCGGCGGAGAAGGTAAATTGGGCGCGTACTTTGCGGTCGGCGCCGGGAACCATGTTCGGCTCGGCGTGGGGAAAGGTGTAATAGAAGACGGTCTGCAACCCCGCCTCGAAGCCTTTCGGCAAGAGCGCCTGGTTGGTGTAAACGATCTTCCCTAGATCGGCAAAGGTGATGCGCTTGGTCGGCGAGCTTCCGGCCTGGATACAACCGTCGGCGATCTTCAACTCCGCCGGCTGCGCGTTCAGCAGATGGCCCGCCAGGGTCAGCATTTTCTCGCGCAGCTTCGTAGCAGCGCCATGGACCGCGCCGATGTCGTAGAGATGAAAGTTGTTGCCGCTGTTCGCCGCGGCCACGCCCCACGGCGCAACGTCGCTGTCGAAGGGAATGGTCACGCTGATCTTGTCCGGCGAAATAGCGAGCACGTCCGCGACGACCTGAGCGGTGGTCGTCTCGTGAGACTGGCCGCAGTTGGGCGAGCCGAGAAAGAGGGCGACGGTTCCGTTTTTTTCTAGCTTGATCAGCGCGCCGTTGACTCCGCCGGCCCCGGGCGGCTCCTTCATCTCCGGAAAGATCGCCATATCGCGCGCGGCGTTTCTTCCGCCCGGCTCCACGCCGATCACCACGCCGATTCCGAGCAGGCGGCCTTTTTCGCGCTCGCGCCGCTGCTCTTCGCGCAGTTTCTCGTAGCCGATCTTTTCAAGCGCGGTCTTGAGCAGGCCGGGGTAGTCGCCGCTGTCGTAGATATTTCCGCTCGGCGTCGTGTAGGGCATCTCGTTCGGTTGGACGAGATTGATCGAGCGAACCGCTATGGGACTCAACGCCAGCTCTTCGGCGATGCGGTCGATGATCCGCTCCCAGATGAAGCACATGCCGGGTTTGCCGATGCCCCGGTTCGGGATCACCGGGCATTTGTTGGTGACGACGGAGTAGCCTTCCATCGAGATATTTTTAACGCGATAGGTATTGCTGAGATTGTTGAGCTTGTTGGTGAAGTGAATGGTGAGCGTGCTGGTCGAGCCGCCGACGTCGTCGATCTCTTTGACCTTGAGTCCCAGCACCGTTCCATCGTTTCTGACCGCGGCTTCGACGTGAAATTCCTGCGCGCAGGAATGGCCGCCGGCCATCATATGCTCGCTGCGGTCTTCGATCCATTTCACCGGCCTGCCGCTTTTGATGGCGAGCAAACTCGTGATAACAACATATTTGCGAATCAAATGGATCTTCTGGCCGAAGCCGCCGCCGATGTCGGGAATGATGACGCGGATGTCTTCCAATCCGAGCGCCTCCCGCAGCCCGTCGTAAATCACTTCGGGAACCTGCGCGTTGACCCAAACCGTGAGCTTCTTGCTAGCCGCGTCGAACGAGGCGATGCAGGCGAAAGGCTCGAGGGGTGTCGAGCTGTAGCGGTGAATCTTGAGCGTCTCGGCGACCACTTTGTCGGCGCTTTTAAACGCGCCTTCGATGTCGCCATAGGCGAGGACGCCTCTCCAGGCGACGTTGGACTCAAGCTCGTCGAACAGGAGCGGCGCGCCGGGGCGCATCGCCAGGGCGGTGTCCGTCACCGGAGGGAGAGGATCGTACTCGACGGAGATAAGTTCGAGGGCGTCTTCGGCCGCGCCTCGGTCGCGGGCGGCCACGGCCCCGACGGGCTCGCCCATGTAGCGAACCTTGTCCACCGCGGTGGCGTATTCGGGAATCGGTTTGCGCAGGCCGGCGGCGTAGCGGCCCGGCTTGAACGGCCGGCTCATGGCGCGCACGTCGGAAGGCGTCAGGACGGTTACCACGCCGGGCAATTGCGACGCCTCACTTGCGTCCACGCTCACAATGCGCGCGTGAGCGTGCGGGCTTCTGAGCATCACCGCCTGGAGCATTCCGGGAAGGATGATGTCGTCGGTGAATTGGCCGCGTCCCGTCACGTGGCGCGGTCCTTCCTTGCTACGGGTGGGGCGGCCTATGTATTTGGACTCAGCCATCGTCGTTCAGGGCAAAATGCAAAGTGCAAATTGTAAAATGAAAAATGAAAATCTCCGAAAAGATCCCAAATTTTGACTTTTGCATTTTTCATTTTGCATTTTTCATTTCCGCGATTCTTCTTGCGGCCAGCTTCACCGCTTCGACGATCTGCATATATCCCGTGCACATGCAGAGATTGCCCGCCAGCCCATGGCGAATCTCGTCGTCGCTGGGATCCGGATTCCTGGCGAGCAGCGCGGAGCTGGCGAGCACCATTCCCGGTGTGCAGTAGCCGCATTGAAATCCGTAGGCCTCCACAAACGCTTCTTGCACCGGGTGGAGATTGCCGTTCGACGCCAGTCCCTCTACTGTAGTGATCTCTCTCCCGTTCGCCTGTACGGCGAAGAGCAGGCAGGATTTTACCGCTTTGCCGTCGATGAGGACGGTGCAGGCGCCGCATTCGCCGACCACGCAGCCGACGTGCGTCCCGGTCAAACCGATCGCTTCGCGCAGGAAGTAGGGGAGCAGCAGGCGCGGCTCCACGTCCTCCTGATAGCGCCGGCCGTTGATCGTCACGCTGATCGTCTGTTTCATGCCATTCGCACCATAGCTTTCACCGCTCCGCGCGTCAAGTTTGCGGGGCCCGCGCATCGGATTGACATCGGAATCCCCTCTCGGCTAGTCTCCGCCACACGCCATGAACGCCAAGAGAATTTTCTGCTTCTGGGAACCGCGGGGTGCGATGACGCCGTATCTCCAGTTGTGCATGGAGACCTGGACGTTGAACATTCCGGATTACGAGATCGTCGTTCTCAACTACTCAAATCTCGATAGCTACATCAAAAAAGGCACGTACGACATGGCCGTACTCAAAAAGCTCGACTTAAACGTGCAGAAAGACGCGATTCTGGCGGCGGTATTGAACGAGCACGGCGGCGTCTTCATGGACGTGGATACGATCGTCACGAGAGACATTTCTCCTATCGTGCGCAACCTCAGCCGCACGGAAGTCGTCACGTTCAACCTCCATCTGGGTTTCGTGGCGGCCCGGCCCAATTCTCGTTTGTTGACGCCTTGGACGAAAGAGGCGGGGAAGAGATTGGCTCAACTCGGTGAAAGTGCCAGCGGGGTCGTTACGCCCGGCTGGGACTACCTGGGAAACAGCGTGCTGGCCGATGTGATGACGAACATGGTGAGGGATTCGAGCGTCGGCCGGGCCTATGAAAATATCCAACAGCGCCGGCCGGCGTGGCCTTTTTGGGCCCGTGCCGTGTGGCGCCGGTTTTGCGAACCCATCTGGGCCAGAAGAAGGGGCATCTTTTTCCGCACCGGCTACAGAAAATATCTCCGGATGCTGGATCGGAAGCGGTACGGCTTCATTGCCGAAGCGGCGTTCTATGGAAGAACAGGTATGATCCCCTCTGAGCAGTATCGCAAGTTCTGGTTTGAGGAGAAGCTCGACGTGGCGAACGTTTTTCGCGGCAAGCAACGACTCATCGGGTTGCACAATTCCTGGACGCCGGAATGGTACAAGGCACTATCGGAGAAGGAAGTCCTGGAGAACGACTGCCTTCTGTCGAAGACCCTGAGGCGTATTCTGGGGCGCTAGTTTCAGCCCCCCCTTCTTTCTTAGGGGAACTGAAGTATACCGTCCCCGGAATCTCGGAATTTCTCATCGCCATTTCCGATCAGCGGAAACATGAAGAGGCAAGATTTTGCCTCTTGAGCCTGCATCGGGGGCCTCGCGCTTCACTCTCAGTGTCCCTGCAACTTCCCAAATCCGGGCCTGGAACTCGTTTCCCCACGAACCCCGGCCCATCCCATCGCGGAGTCGCGCCAATAGCTTCTGCTGATCTATTTCGCCTATCTGCGGATGAACCCGCAGTGTAATCCGCGTTTGTCCGTTCTCGTCCTCTTCCTCCACAAGCTGGTAATCGCCGGGTCCTCCGCCGAATTCTAACGGGAGAGTCCGTTCGAAAAATTCATAGAGGTCGCCGTAAAAATAGTTCATCCCCTCGCTGGTGAACTTGTCATAGCTGCGGATGTGATGCAGGTGAAGGGTGAGGCCGGCCTTTTGCAGGGCGCATCCGCAGTCCCTCTCGTCAAAAGTCGCGTAGTCGCCGAGTTCCACGTTGAGCAGCAGCGCCGGCGCTGAGCGGTGCGTGGTCGTGAAAAGCAGTGGATGAATAGAAGGATCGTCCGGTAAGAAGGGGCCGGGCCGGGGCACGAGAGCCAGCAGGTACTGATTCACGTGGAGATCGTCGATGTGCCGCGGATTCGCGCATCCCAGCCCGACGTACAGCCCCGGCTCCGTGCCGTACACCGGGATCGCGCCGGCCCCGGCCCGCGCGATCACCTCCTGCTTAGGTTCGGTCAACGGCTCCCCGCCGACGATAAATTTCGTTCCCTCAAGGGATATGCCGCACTCCCACGCCAGCCGCGCGATTCGGGTTGCATTGCTGACGGTAGCTCTGAGGCAGCAGGCTTTTCCATTCCGGCGCTTGTTCACTATCCAATCGATTATCCGCTGAAGCTCTTCATGGCCGACGGATTCGGGCCTTGGAAAGCCGGGGCCGTATCGCTTTCCCATCAGCACGATAAGGTAGGTGGTCAAGGCATGGTGCCAGCCCGTGAGGTAATCCTTGATCGGGATCTTTCGGGCAAACCAGCGATCGCTGGCTATTCCAAATCTGGCATTGAACAATAAGGTGGCGACCCCCGCGCCGGCGGGAAGGATTGCGTCGTATACAGCGTGGGCGTTGGAGAACAGGCGGTGCGCGGCGAAAAGGACGCACTGCCCCAGCGCCCAAGCGGCGACCAGGTCCAGAGAAAGAAAGGAGCGGAATGGTCGCCCACGGCTGCCGCTGCTCCGAGTCGTCATTCCAGGGGAGGAGTCCGCGCGCACGAGTTCCGCGGGAACGACCCAAAACGCTACGCTTCCTCGCACTACCTTCTTTTTGCCCTTGAACTCATCCGGCGTCAGATAGACTCCCTCTCTCGCCAACCGCTCCAGTGTCCTCTCAAGACCACAACGATGAATCTCCGACTGCAGATCGGCGAATTCACATCCAACCGCTTTAAGAAGCTTCAGATACGGGCTGCGGGGATTCTCATAGATCCGGGCGCGGGCCAGATCAAGAAAGCTCTCCTGGCGCCGATCCAGAGCCCTCTTGATCTCCTCTTGCGCCTGCTCCACGGTTACCCGCGCCGCTAAAAACTCCGGTAGATCCCGTGCAAGCGCGTACGCGCCTGAAAGGCTCTCTCTCATCTTGGAGAACGCTCCGTTCATAAGCACGAAATCATTCTCAGTCCAGCTCGAACTGGTATGTCACGGTGAAGCTCTTGAGGCCGGGGGGAACGTCCGTCCAGATCAGATAGGTCGAAGTCGTCTCGGCCTCTTCGCCTGCGGCGAGGCGAAACGGCAGGAATGAACCGCAGTCCTGCATCCCCATCAGCTTGGCCATGATCTCCGGCTCGACGTTGTGCGCCACTTTGGCCCAGATCTCGCGCTGGGAGAGGTTCATCACGGTCAGCGTCGAAGTAAAGGGCTCTCCCGGCTCGAAAAGAATCTCGCTCGGCTCGATCTTCGCGTCGATACCCGAGAAGGGCGGCACCAAAATCTCAAACAGCACTCTCACCTGGGTGCTGCGTGGCGTTGAGAAATAGACGATCGGCGCGGCGATTAGGACCGCGGCAGGAAGGATCGTTAGAAGAATAGCGCGGACCGATAGTTTATTCATCGGCCTTCGGCGTTACGTGAGCCGCTGAAGGGCCTCTTGCGCGGCGCGGCGCACGAGAACCTTGACCATCTCCCGCTTATACTCGGCGGAGCCGCGGTTGTCGTCCATCGGATCGACTTCCATAGCGGCGACGTCGCCCATCTCTCTTAGTTTCGCTTCCGTGAATTCCCGCCCGCGCAAAACGGCCTCGGCCCTTTTCGCCCGCACGATCGTCGGCGCGACGGAATTGAGCGCGAGACGCACGTCGCCGCATCGGCCTCCCTGGACGGCGAGCGTGATGGCGACGCCGACGGTGGCGAAGTCTTCGACGCTGCGCGGCGTGAATTTGATGTGCGACCACGCCAGGCGCTCAGGCGGCGGAACATGAATTTCGGTTAACAGCTCGCCGGGGTTCAGCGCCGTCTGATAGTAATCGACGAAGAATTCCTCCAGCGGGAGCGTTCTGTTCCCGTTGCGGCCGGTGAGCGTGACCTCGGCGTCGAGGGCGATCAGGCTCGCGCCGGGGTCGGTCAGCGGGTCGCCGCCGGCAAGATTGCCGCCGATGGTTCCCATGTTGCGGATGCGCGGCTGCGCCACTTTGCGGAAAGTTTCGTGGAGCAGAGGATAGCGGTGTTTCACGACCGGCGACAACTCGATGTCGCGATGGCGGGCGCCGGCGCCGATCCTCAACCCGTCTTTCGCGTCGAAGCGGCAGTAGTCGAAGTTCGGCAGCCTGGCGAGGCTGATGACCACCGCGGGGCTTAAGAGCTTCATGCGCATCCAGATCACCAGCGCCGTGCCGCCGGCAATGACGCGAGCGTTGTCGCCGTGCTTTTCTACAAGCGACAACACTTCGTCCAGACTTGCAGGCTCGACGTAGTCGAATTTAACCATCTTCCAATTTTCGATTTTAGATTGCCGATTTTCGATTGAATCTAAAATCCAAAATCTAAAATCTAAAATGGCGGGCGCTCAGCCCTTTTCCTTGAGCGCCCGCAGGACTTTCTCCGGCGTGATCGGCAGCGTCTTGATCCGCACGCCGACGGCGTCGAAGATCGCGTTGCTGATGACCGCCGCCGTCGGGTCCATGCCGAGCTCTCCAAGTCCCTTGGCGCCGAACGGGCCGGTCGGCTCGTACGACTGCGCGAATGCGTGCTCCAGCTTCGGCATGTCGCGCATCGAAGGAATCCGATAGTCGGAGAAGTTTGGATTGACCGGGCGCCCGTCGTCCATTTTTAACCCCTCGATCAGCGCATAGCCCAAGCCCTGAGCGACGGAGCCTTCGACCTGGCCTTCCGCGCCGATGGGATTGATCACCGTGCCGCAATCCGACGCGGCCACATATTTCAGCACCGTGACCTGGCCGGTCTCTCGATCGACGTGGACCTGGGCGGCCTGGCAACCGAAGTTGTAGGCGCCGGACTCGTTGCCGTAGCGCGCCGGATCCTGCAACACGGAATCGGCGTCGAAGCTGCCGGAGGCGACGACCGGCGAGCCGTTGCGCCGGAACAGACGGGCGCGGGCGACATCGCCCACCGCGACCGACTTTTGCTCGGCGCCTTTGACGAAGATGCGGCCGCCTTTGGAGACGAGGTCGTCCGGATTCGCTTCGAGCATCTGCGAAGCGGTTTCAAAGAGTTGTTGCTTCGCTTTTTGCGCCGCGTCTCTTACCGCGTTGCCGGCGACGTAGGTCAGGCGGCTGCCGAAAGCGCCGAGACAGAAGGTCGTGAGATCCGTGTCGGCCTGGGAGAATTCGACGTCTTCAAGGGGAATACCCAGCTCTTCGGCCGCGATCTGGCAGAGCGCGGTGCCGGCTCCCTGGCCGCACTCGCCTTCGCCGCTAATGATCAGCGCCTTGCCGTCTTCGTTGACTTTGATGGTCGCCGAGCCGCCGTCGTAGTCTCCGAAGTGGCGCTTGCCGCTCACGTGGACCGTGCAGGCGAGCCCCAAGCCGGTATCGGGTTTTTTCTGCGTCCGCTTCCTCTTCCAATCCATCATCTTGTCCACCATGTCGATGCACTGCTTCAGCTCGCAGCTTTTGACATGGTTGCCATGGGGCGAGATATAGCCCGCCTCGGCGGCGTTCATGCGCGCGATCTCCAGCGGATCGATATTCAACTGATGCGCCGCCTGGTCGATCGCCTGCTCCACTGCCCATTCGGCCGATGGATTGCCGAAACCGCGGAACGCGCCGGTCGGAATCTTGTTGGTGTACACCAGATAGGCCTCGGTTTTTACGTCGGCGTATTTATAACAGGTGTCGTGGCGCAGCGCGGCGACGCTGGTGATGGCGGGCGCCTTGCCGCAGTAGGCGCCGTTGTCGGCGACCACGCGGATCTGCTTCGCCCGGATCATGCCGTTTTTCTTAAAGCCCATCTTCACTCGGATCTTCATGTTGACCCTGGGCCGGCAGCCGGCGAGGAACTCCTCTTCGCGCGTGTTGATGATCTTGACGGGCTTGCGGGCTTTCTTCGCCAGGATCGCCGCGACGACGGCGTTGTTGTCGTCGCACGATTTACCGCCGAAGCCGCCGCCGACCGCGGGCTGGATGATCCGCACGTCCGTCTCGCGCACCCCCAACGCGGCGGCGATGCGATAGCGCGCGTTGAACAGCGTCTGCGTGTTCATGTGAATCGTGTACTTGCCGCTCGCGGCGTACTCGGCGACGCTGCCGATGGTTTCGATGGCGCAATGCCACTGCGGCGTGCTCTCGAAGGTGTCTTCCACGACGATGTCGGATTCCTTGAAGGCCTGCTCAACATCGCCGCGCTCGATGTCGATGGTGAGCGCGATGTTGCGCGGCTTATCGTCGTGCAGCAGCGGCGCGCCTTCTTTCATCGCCTCCTCCGCGTCGAAGACGGCGGGCAACTCCTCCCACTCAACTTCGATCAGATCCAGCGCCTCTTCGGCGATGTCGGGGTCGATCGCCGCCACGGCGGCGACCTCTTCGCCCACGTAGCGCGCCTTGCCGACGGACAGGGGATACTGGTCGGGAAAAAAAGCCCCCCAGCCGCGCTTGATCGTATCCTCAGCGGTGACGACCGCCCGTACTCCGCGAAGCTTTTCCGCCTTGCTCGTGTCGAGTCTGAGAATTTTTGCGTGAGGGTACGGGCTGCGCAGGATTCGGCCGCAGAGCGTTCCGGGCAACTGAATGTCCGCGACGTAACGGGCCTCTCCCGTGACCTTCTCGTAGCCTTCGACGCGGTTGACTCTTTTGCCGACGACGGCGAACTCTTTTTCCGCTTTAGCCACTGTCGATCTCCAACCGGATCACTTTTTCTTGTCGTGCGTGCCTTCCGTCGTGTAGAGGCTCTGAATCCGAGCCTCATGGATTTGGGCCGCCGGTGTCTTCCCGGCTGTGACCCTCCCGTCGACTACGGCCATGATCGACTCAAGAATTTTATAATAGCCGGTGCAGCGGCAGAGATTTCCCGACATCCATTCTTTGACTTCATCCTCCGTGGGATTTGGATTCTCGTCGAGCAATGCCTTGGCCGCTATGATCTGGCCCGGCGTGCAGATGCCGCATTGAAAACCGCCGTATTCGATGAACGCTTGCTGCAAGGGATGGAGGCCGTCGTCGTCGGCCAGCCCTTCGATAGTCGTGATCGCTTTGTCCCGGCAGGCGATCGCCAGCGTGAGACAGGAGCTGACCAATCTGCCGCCGACGATCACGCTGCACGCGCCGCAGACGCCGATGCTGCATCCCTCTTTCGTGCCGATCAGGCCGAGATCGTCGCGCAAGGCGTGGAGCAATAGGCGATTCGGCTCAAGGTTGAGGTCGTAGCTTTCTCCGTTGACGTTGAGAACGATAGGCCGCTTCATCCTGTCACTACCCGAAAAACGATTCCTTGCGCCCCTCTAGGTGAAAGCCGTTGTCCGGTCGAAGAGCCCGCGCATCCGATACCGGCGGTAGGAATAAGCAGCTACCCAATGCGCGGGCTCGGAGAGCGGATGGCGGCTTTCACCCCACCCTCATTCCGCTCTGCCCGCGTGCGTTTTTCCCCACTTCGCCCGCATCGATCCCAAAGTCTCGCCTTCGTCCACCGGGACTCTGGTGCCGCGGAGTTTTTCGCCGACCTTGTCATAATCGCCCGCCGCGGCCATGCGCGCCTCTTCGTTGAGTTCTTCGGGCCACAACCCCAACAGATATCCGTGCCACGGCTCCTGGGGATCCAGCTTGGGAAGCCCGAGTTCCTCCCATATCTTTCTCGCGCGCTCCATATACTCCCGCTTCGGCAGCGACAGGGGAGGGAAGTCCGCCTTGCGCGTGGCGTCGATCAGCAGCGAAGACTCGGAATTATCGTAACGGCTCGAAGGGTGGGTGGCGAGCATGCCGATCGGCGTCGCGCCGAAGGGCCGGTTGCCGACGACTTTGATATCCTTATGCGGCTGCGAGCGGTGGGTGATCGCCCAGGTGACCGCGACCGGATCGTGCGGATTGATATCTTCGTCGACCGCGATCACCAGCTTGCCCACGCGGTCGCCGTACGCAAGCAGCGCATCCATCGCTCCCCAGGGCTCCTGATCGTTTTTCTTCTTCATCCTGAGGACGACGTAGGGACGGAGATTCACCAGCGGCTCCATCAACGAGACTTCCAAAACGCTGTCGAAGCCTTTCTGCTTCAAAGAGCGGTGGATCAGCGTCGCCATGCCCATAGCTTTAATTTTGGAGCTTTCGCTCGGCGTCACCTGGCTGATGATCGACACCCAGGTCGGGTTTTTTCGGTGCATGACGCCGGTCAGCTCGAAGACCGTGCTCAACGTCCTGGGATCGACGTAGCCCATCGACTCGCCGAACGGCCCTTCCTCTTCGAGATAGTTCGTCGGGATGATTCCCTCGAAGACGATCTCGGCCGTCGCCGGAACTTCGAGATCGACCGTGCGGCATTTGACGAGCTTGATCGGCTCTCCGACGAGACCGCCGGCCAGGGCCAGCTCGTCCATCGCCGGCGGGACCTTCTGCGTCGCCGCGTAAGAAACCGCGGGAACGGTTCCCACGGCGACGGCGACTTCGAGTGGAATGCCTCTCTTGCGGCAGTTCTCCCAATGGCGCGAGAGGTCCTGCGGCGTGCCGGACATGAGGCCGCTTAGGCCCGGCGCTTTGATGAGGCCGCGGTAGTTGCCGACGTTGCGCTTGCCGGTCTCGGGGTCCTTGGTGATCCAGTGGCCCGCCGTGATGTACGGGCCGTTATCGAAACCGGGCGTCGAAATCGGAATCGGGAATTCATAGAAACCGCCGTGGCTCAAAAGCTCTTTGCCGGTGTGAATCTCTTCCATCACCGGGCCGTCGCCGACGATCTCCGGCTCGATCGTATGGTCCATGGCGTAGATCCAGCGGTCCGCGACCTCATCGGCGCTGCATTTGAGACCCAGGCAGTAGATTGCCGCCGAAGCCGCCAGGCCGCCGACCAGGACGGAGCCGGTGTAGCGGCGATTTTTCGCGTCGGTGACGTTCTCAAAGAGAAACGCCTTCCGCTGCTCTTCCTTGAGGCCGCGAAACTGCCATCGGACGAGCGGGTGGAGTTCGGTGTCTTTGTCGATCGCGCGGCGCACGCGAACGAGCTTGCCGTCCGCTTCGAGCGCGGCGATCAGTTCGCGCAGATCGTTGTAAGGTTTCGCGAAATTCACGGCTGATTTCTCTCCTATGCTTTTTCGCTCCGTTGCGCAAGTAGCGCGCCGCGCGCGGATTTTTCTTGCAAATCCGCCGCCATTCCGTAAGATGTAAATGGATCATTGTAAACCCCGCCTCTTGAGGCGGGCACAAAACCGATGGGGTTTCCAAAGGGGAGAAGCGGCAGCTCTCCCCTTTGGTCGAACACG
>Ga0156192_1044_pt2 | contig 14196 bp, 11 predicted proteins | sample RifCSPlowO2_12_FD_107845 | JGI IMG/M metagenome (GOLD analysis project Ga0156192, IMG submission 107845) | Deltaproteobacteria bacterium RIFCSPLOWO2_12_FULL_60_19
GGCGGGACACTCGCGGCCCGGCTGGCGGAGGCGGGCCGCAAGGTGTTGCTCCTCGAAGCGGGCGGCGACCCGAGAGAGCTACACGGCGGGGTCCGGTGGGACGAGAAAAGAAAAAGTCTGCCGGACGACTACGACGTCCCCGTCTTCCACGGCATCTCCACCGAGAGCGACGCGATACGCTGGGACTTCTGGGTGCGCCACTACGCCGACGCCGCGCAGCAGAAGAGAGACCCGAAGTACAAGGAGGAGTGGGACGGCGAGCGCGTCGACGGAGTTCTCTATCCCCGGACCGGGGCGTTGGGTGGCTGTACGGCGCACAACGCCATGATCCTGGTCTATCCGCACAACAAGGACTGGGACGACCTCGCCGAACTGACCGGCGATCCCTCCTGGAAAGCGGACAACATGCGCAAATACTTCCAGCGCATGGAGAACTGCCACTACCGGAACTTTCCCATCCCGTGGCGCTGGATCTACAACCTCTTTCGCTGGAATCCGACGCGCCACGGCTTTCGCGGCTGGCTCTCGACGCAGGTCGCCGTGCCGCTCCGCGCGCTAAAGAAAGACAAGAAACTGCTCAAAGTAATCGTCGCATCGGCTGTGAAGGCGGCAACAATCCCGGACATGCTGTTAAAACGGCTCTGGTGGTTGCTGCTCGGCCGGCTCGATCCGAACGATTGGCGGTTGGTAAAGGACGACGCGGTCGGCATCCGCCTCCCTCCCTTGACCACGAGCGGCCACGCGCGCAACGGCACGCGCGAATTCTTGCTCGCTGTCCAGAGGGAACATCCCGGCAAACTGACCATCGAGCTTAACGCCTTGGTGACGAAAGTTCTCTTCGACGACAAGAATCGCGCCATCGGCGTCGAATACTTGAAGGGTGAGAAGATTTATCAAGCCCATGCCAGGCCGAGCGATTTACCGGGCGAAAGACGGACAGTCCGCGCCTCGCGCGAGGTGATCCTCGCCGGCGGCGCTTTCAATACGCCGCAGTTGCTGATGCTCTCCGGCATCGGGCCGAAGGACGAGCTAAGAAAACACGGCATCGACGTGCGCGTCGCTCTTCCCGGCGTGGGCGAGAACCTCCAGGACCGCTACGAAGTCGGCGTGGTCAACCGGATGAAAGAAAACTGGAAGGTGCTCGAAGGGGCCCGCTTCGCGAGAGGCGATCCGCAGTTCCAGGAGTGGGAGCAGAACCGGAGCGGCGTTTACAGCACCAACGGCGCCGTCCTCGCCGTCATCAAGAAGTCGGACAAGTCGCGCCCGCTCCCGGATCTCTTCTGCTTTGCGGTGGTCGGCAAGTTTCGCGGCTACGAGCCGAACTATTCGAAGGAGATCGTCGTTCACCACGACTACCTCACCTGGGCGGTGCTCAAGGCCCACACCGAGAACCGGGCCGGCACGGTCAAGTTGAGATCGGCCGACCCGCGCGAGCGGCCGGAGATCAACTTCCACTACTTCGAGGAGGGCAGCAAGGGCTATCAGGAAGATCTGGATTCCGTGGTGAACGGAGTCGCGTTCGTCCTCGGGACGACCGCGCATTTTCAGAACCTCATCGCTGAGCAAGCGGCGCCGCGCAAAGGGGAGGACCTCCGCCAATTCGTCAAGGACAACGCCTGGGGTCATCACGCCTCCTGCACCTGCAAGATCGGGAGGAAGGACGACCCGATGGCGGTGCTCGACAACAATTTCCGCGTCTATGGGACGCAAGGGCTGCGCGTCGTCGACGCCTCCGTCTTTCCCAGGATTCCGGGCTTCTTCATCGTCAGCTCGATCTATATGATCGCCGAAAAGGCCGCCGACGCGATTCTCGCCGACGCCGGCCGGACTTTTTCCTAGGGGTAACATGGCGAGCGTGGCTGGTTTCGATTGGAGCGCCGACCGCGAGAAAGCAGTCCGATTAATTGAAAGCGGCGACTATCGCGGGGCCTTGATCGCCTTGCAGGAGGCCGAGCGCGAAGATCCCTCCGGTTCGAGTCGCGCTCTCGCCGCGCTCGCTTGCTTTCACCTCGAAGACTACGCCGCCTCCGTCGAGCACTATGACGCGGCGCTCGCGCGCGAGCCCCACCGCCAGGACTGGGTGGAGCTGCGGGCCCATGCCCAGGCGAATGCCACGGCGCAAATCAACGTCTTCGTTCCGGAGCTTCATTTCTTCAACAGGGACGCCCTGCTTCAACCGCCGGTCCCGCCGCCGGGAGCGCTTCCTTTAACAATCCGCGCCCGTAAAGCCCCCCGGCTCCGGCGGCTGCTCGTTGCCCTGGGCAACGGGCTGGGTTTTATTTGCAGCGCCGTGGTTGGGCTGCTCACCCGAATCTATGGCGCGGGCTACCACGGCGAGGTGTGGACCAACTGGTATCGCAGACCCCCGTGGCGGGCAATTTTGACGCTCGCGCATATGCGCGAAGAGCTCAATCGCCATAACCTGAGAGATGCCTACCCGAAGCGCGAATTGGTCGGCTTTCAGCCGAAAGGGCAGAGGCCGCCGCCCGGCGTTGAGAGTTATCGCACGGCCGACGGCAGTTGGAACAACCTCAAGAATCCGATGGAAGGGGCCGCAGGCACGCGCTTCTCGCGCAACGTCGCCAACGACGCCATCCATCCGGAGAAAGGGGAGGGGCTCCTTAGCCCGAATCCTCGTGACGTGAGCCGCAAGCTGCTGACGCGCGGCGACGCGATGAAGGAGGTGCCGTTTCTCAATCTGCTCGCCGCCGCCTGGATTCAGTTTCAGACGCACGACTGGGTGAGCCACGGCGAAAATCAGGAGGGTGGCGGCCACGAGATTACGCTGGCGGATAGCGACGAGGCGCGGCGCAAATACCTGTTGCGAAAGATCGAAGTGGGCCGGACGCAGCCCGACCCGACGCGGTTGCCGCAGGGGGAGAGCGTACCCATCAGTTACATCAACGAGGTCACACACTGGTGGGATGGATCGCAGATCTACGGGAGCGATTGGCAGACGCTCGCACGGCTTCGATCCGGAATCGACGGCAAGCTCAGGATCGAGGCCGACGGCAGACTGCCGATCGGGAAAAACGGCGTCGAAGAGACCGGCTTTGTGCGCAACTGGTGGGTGGGGTTGAGCATGCTCCACACGTTGTTCGTCAAGGAGCACAACGCGATCTGCGACCGGCTGAAGGCGAAGTATCCGCACTGGGACGACAGCCGCCTCTTCAACGTGGCGCGGCTGGTCAACGCCGCGGTGATGGCCAAGATCCACACGATCGAGTGGACGCCGGCGATCCTTCCCAACCGGGCGGTGAACGACGGATTGAACGCCAACTGGTACGGCCTGGCGACGAACTTCCTGCGCAGTCGCGAGCAGCGGAAGACGCTCGCCGAGATCAACATCCATAATCCCGAACTCGGCGGCGTCGTGGGCAATCCGATCGACAAACACGGCGCGCCGTACAGCCTGACGGAGGAATTCGTCGAGGTCTATCGCCTGCACTCTCTGCTGCCGGAGGCGCTCGATCTTCGCCGCCATCGGGACGATGCTCCGATCGAACGTGTTTCGTTGCCGGCGACTCGCCAGGCCGGCGCCGGCGCGCTCACTGCGCGGATGAGCATGACAGATCTGTTTTACTCCTTCGGCACACAGCATCCCGGCGCGCTCGTGCTGAACAACTATCCAAAGTTCATGCAGGAGCTGAGCGTGCCGGGGAATCCATTGATCGACCTTGGGGCGGTCGATATCCTGCGCGCCAGGGAGCGCGGCGTGCCGCGCTACAACGAGTTCCGCCGCCAACTCTTGCTCAAGCCGATACGCACGTTCAGCGATCTGACCGACGACTCGGAGCAGCGCCGCACGCTCGAAGAGATATACGGCGAAGATGATGTGGAAGCGCTCGACCTGCTGATCGGCACGCTGGGGGAGCAATCGCCGAGCCGCCGGCCGACGAACTTCGGCTTCGGGGAGACGCTGTTCCAGATATTCATCCTAAACGCCACCCGCCGCCTGCAGGCGGACCGCTTTTACACGACCTGCTACAACGCGGAAACCTACACGAAGGAAGGGCTCGACTGGATCGACGACGCTGACCTCAAGACGGTGCTCCTGCGCCACCATCCCGAACTTGCCGTGACCGGGCTTTCGAACATCAGAAATGCGTTCGAGCCGTGGGACAACGGAGAGAGGCTCGATCCCGCCAGCCATCCCCTGCGCGGTTTCGACAAAGAGCTGGAACCCGATCCGTGGCTGGGCGAGAGAGCGCGAAATAATTCCTAGCGGTCTCAGCAACGCCGGAAGATCGTATCGGCGACGGCTGCTGGGCGGTGGCGCGCGGCTTTGAATCTGTGCTAGGTTCCGGTCATTCTTCCATTTATCTCGCGGAGGTGCGCAGCGATGGCAAAGCCGATAAAAATCCGAAAAGGAATGCCCAGCGTGCAGCTTACCAAGGAGGAATTTGCGCGCCGGTTCCTCGATCGCTTCTACGATCCCGCGTTCGAGGCTGAAAAAGACGAGCTTGAAAGAGTTCTCGACACGGCGTGGGAGGGCTACGACAAATACCGCAAAAGCCCGCGCACACAAGCGGCGGGACGGGGCCTTAGCGACCCAAACTTCAAGCTTCCCATTGAGTGGCTGGAGACGCGCAGGGCGATTCAAGAGGCCGAAAAGCGGCAGAAGAATTCCAAGTCTCCGTCGCGTATCCTGCTCGTCAACGGGTCGTCGAGAAGCGACCAGAGCTGCCCCGGCGAGATGTCCAAGACGTTTCGCCTGGCGACGATGGCCCAAGAAGTAATCGCCAAGCAAAAAAAGTTCGAGGTCGATCTGCTCGATCTGAGCCGTCTCACGTCCGAATACGGCCGTGTGATCTATCCCTGCAAGGCCTGCGTCTCGACGGCGATGCCGCTCTGCAACTGGCCCTGCTCGTGTTACCCGAATCACGCGATGGGGCAGGTGGGCGACTGGATGGCGGAGATCTACCCGCGTTGGGCGGCGGCGCACGGCGTGATGATCGTCTGCCCGGTCAATTGGTATCAGGCGCCGAGCACGCTCAAGCTCATGATCGACCGCCTGGTCTGCGCCGACGGCGGAAATCCGGATCCGACTTCAACCGGAGGCAAGAACCCGCAGCGCGCGAAAGAATTGGAACTCAAGGGCTGGGACTATCCGCGCCATCTGGCGGGCCGCGTCTTCTCCGTCGTCGTGCACGGCGACGCGGCGGGCGTCGAGAACCTCCGGCGCATTCTCACCGACTGGCTCATGGACATCGGCCTGATTCCCGCCGGCTACAGCGCGTTGGTCGGCGGCTACATCGGCTACTACGAGCCCTACGCAACAAGCCACGACGATCTCGACGACGAAACGGATTTTCACGAAGAAGTCCGCAACGCGGCGCAGAGCCTGGTCAACGCGGTCCGCCTGCTGCGCAGCGGGGAGCTCAAGCAGCCGGATGCCTCTTTGCATGATCCGCGGCAGAAGTAGGCGTCGGGACACCAGTCCTAATCATTATCATTTCGGTTTGTTTTATTGGACTAGACCCTGATACTCCCTCCGGATCAAACGGGGATGCTGGAAGAGATTCGCTTTTATGGCGAACCCGGACCAGACAGCCGTTCCAATAGCACCGACGGCCTCAAGTTTTTGTAGAAGGATTGGTTTACCCAACTCGCGGTGAACTCGCTTCTGAAGGGCTCGGATCTTGTGGCGGACCTCCCGCGTGGGTCCGAATAATTTGCCAGGTAGAAACGCCGAATAGGCCCTTCGCACCCGTTTGGCGAAATACTGTGCCTTCTTGCGCATGACCGGGATATCCGAATCCTTCCATTTGAGATACCCATTCAGCCAGGTCTCTACGACACGATAGATGGAGGGGCCCAGTCGCCGGAAGTCGTCGTCGAAACAATTGCGCTGGATTGACTCGATCTCCGCGGCCGTCATCTCTTTATGTTTAACAACAGAGAAGAAGCCAGTGGCCCGCCGATAGTATTCCTTCGGCTTTTCCTCGACATACTCGTGGAAAAGATTGTTCTCCTTTACATGTTTAAAGAACGGAGTACCCGGCACAGGTCCGTAAATAAGAAATTGGGAAAAAGCAGGCTTCAATGAGAGAAGCCCATTGAGTTCTTCCTGAATGATTTCCCGGTTCTGATAAGGGAAGCCCACGATCATCGAAGCCAGGATAGTGATCCCGTGGTCTCTGAACTCGGTGAAAACCTCGGAAACGGGACGACCGCTCTGCTTATCATAGCCGGACCGAGTTCCCTCGTAGCCGATCCACATCCCGTCGATCCCCATCTCCATGATCTCGGTGATACTGTAGCGACTGAGGGCTCGAACACTGGCGAAACAGAAGACCGAGATGGCCTTACCCCCCTCGACCACACAGTCCCGGAACTCCATTGCCCGGCGCTTGTTGACCAGGAAGTCCTCGTCCATGATCATAATGGACATCTCCGGATCTATCTCATGATAACGACGGACAGCGTTATAGATATCCTTTCCGCTGGAGAGGAGGCGGATATGGCGTCTTTTGAAGAAATGGGAGGTGCAGCAGAAATCGCAACCACCCGCACAACCCAGGCCGGCGAAGACCATGCCGCTCTGGCTGACCTTTTTTCCAAAGATCCTCAAGGGGTTAATCACCACGGGGTGAGTATAAGGCATCTGGATCTCCGGCTCGCCTAATAACCGGCGCATGAAGGCGACGCCCTCCTCTCTGCAGATATGGTCCCCATACTGTTTCAAAACCTCGTCTGAGAGAACCGTGCCGTAAGAGCCAAGGATGATCTCAGTTCCCAGTGAATGCTTGCGGATGAGCTGCACCATCTCCTCCATGATGTGGAAGGTGGCCATGATGAAGGCAATACCGACATAGTCATAGCCTCGCTTCAACTCGCGGACCAGCTCCTCCCGCGACGGATACTGGATCACGGTGGTGGGAGCGTCGAGATTGACAGCAATATATTCCAGAGAGAATTGGGTATGAAGAGAGCGAGGACTGAACATCCCCTGGGCCCTGGTTACCTGTCCGTGAAGAAGCTCGTAGCCGACACTGGGAGCATCACCATACGCTTCTCCCAATGGCCGGCAAACACTGGTAAGCAGGATTTTCTTCATGAAGTTAGCAACGAGAAATTGTTCATTTTCTCCCTCCGTCGGCCTCACCGGAAATTAGACGCCTTTTCGATGATAGCGCGACTTGTTAATGATAACACGTTTTTCATCTTTGGAATGCAATTCAACGACGATTTAGTGGAAATGCGCAGGATTAGTTCTGGAGCAAGTGAATTCGCGATAATCGATTTGACGTAACAAATCGCCGGGGGGACAATAAGTGTCAAGACGATGGCCCAGCTTGCGTCGTCGTCGGCAGTCTTGTATGCGGGATAGAAGTCACATGAGCGAAATTCGTTTTATCGACACCACGCTGCGCGACGGGCAGCAGAGCCTCTGGGCGCTGGGGATGCCGACGGCGGCGATGCTCGGGATCGTCGGGCAAATGGACCGGTGCGGCTTCGAGTCGATGGAATTTTTTTCTCTCCATGATGTTCAAGAAATATGTCCGGGAGCTGAAGAAGAATCCCTGGGACTGGCTGCGCCTCGGAAGCCGGCGGTTCGCCAAGACGCGGCTCCGGTATCACGGCAGTTGCCGCGGCTCCCAGGAAAGCAGGCGGCGGGTATGCGATAGATCATAGGGCGCGTTCGGCTGGGCGGAGACGCCGTAGACAACGTGAAACCCACCGAATTCCGCCTCCACGCAGCGCCGCAGCAAGCTACGAAGATCGTGCGTGCCGATCCACTGGCGGCGTCTTTCCCCATCCTTCGGGGACGCTGAAAGGTAGGAGCCGATCCGCACGGCAAGAAACGAGATGAGTTTTCCCTCATTCACGAACGTGCGACCGGAGATCTCTCCGAAAGCCTTGGAGATGCCATAGGGAGTCAAAGGACGCGGCGGAGCATCGGAGCCGATCTTAGGCCCGTCGGGCCTGTAGCAGGCCGGCGCCAATTCCCGCTCCAGCGCTTTGACCGCCCAGTTGGAGCTGGCATAAATCACGCGGCGCACTCGATGCCGCGCCGCGGCGTCGAGGACATTCCACGTTGCCTCGATATTGTCACGGAGAAGTTGCTCCCGGGGGGCCTCGACGCGCGCCTCGCCGGAGAGGTGAAGAACAACCTCCGTACCCTCGAACATCTCGCGCCATCGCCGATTGCTCGAACCGGGCCAAAACCGCCGGTAGGTTCCGGCGCGGCTCTGCGCCAGATCGGCGACGATGGAGCGGCGCCCCGGCACCGGCAGGCGGTCCACAAGACCGAGCTCATGCGACGCGGAAAGCTCCTCTATCATCTGGCTGCCGATCCGGCCGGCGGCGCCCGTAATGATTACACGCATGGGATGCGGCCGACGAGGGAAGCGAAACGCGAGGCGCGAAGTCGACGGATCAGCTTTTGGCGAAGTGCCACGGGAAGCCGTCTGCGGTAGGACCTGGGCACGATGATACGCGAACGAGCTCGAGCGATTGGGTCCAGGAGTTCAACCGGGATTTCAGCTAGCAGAGTTTCTCTGGATACTCGTGCTAACTCGGCGGCCAAGGCGGGAAAGCCGAGGTTCTCGGCTGTTTCGACTGTGAGATGGCCGTTACGAGTAATATGCTCTCGACAACTCTCAACACCGCCGTGATAATAAAAACCGCCAAGACTCCTGTGATGGTCCAGCTGATCCGCCAATCGAATCAAAAGCACATGCCGGTCGATCTCTCCGAGCGGATCGAGGCTATCGCGGATGGCGGAGATGGTTTTTGCGTTCCATTTGAGGGCGGGAAATCTGTAAACGTACTCCTCCACATCTTTGCCAACGGCATTCCTCACCTGTTCACGCCTGGCCGCCGCGACGCCGTATCCGCCGTCGCCAAAGTCGCCATTCCCGTAGACGTTATGGATCAGACCGGAAGCGACGACCGGCGCGGGCAGGCGGAGAGAACCGAGGATACTGGCCGCGCCCACAGTGTGGGCGATTTCGGTCCTGCCGGAAGCGATGTAGTAACCGGTGAACAGACGGATCGCCAGCTCATAGGCATTGCGAATGCAGGCCAGGTCGAAGTTCGAGTAACCCTCCCGGCTAAGCTGATTGAAGAGTTGAAGATTTGTCTGTGCGTAACGGTCCATCACCTTGTCCCTCAATGAGCAAATCGGTCGACAAACCGACGGAACCTTGTCCTAAGACGAAGGGCCGCACGGAGACGATGAACCCCACTGACACATTCCTGACCAACGGATATCCATCGCCGCATGCAATAGGAGTTTGGCGGGATGAGATACGAACGGGGTTGATTGCTTCTGCTGCGCGCTTCGATGGGGATTTCGCCCGAGGCGGCTTCTCTGAAAGTCTGCGCCAGTTCCGCGGCTAACGAGGGAAAGCCTAACCCGTGCGCCATGTCTATCATCGACGGAAGGTAACGCTCCGTGTACCGTTGAAGCCGCTCGGCGCTATCGGAGTATAGATCGGCAAAGTCCATCCGGTGCTCAAGCTCATTGGCCAGTTGGATCAAGAGAACGTAGCGGTCGATCCGATCGAGTTTGTCCACGTTGTCGCGAAGGGCCGGGATGCTCTTCGAGTTCCAGTCCATGGCGTCATATCCGGCGACAACCTCCTCGACCTTCGCTCCGACTGAATTTTTGATCTCTTCGCGTTTGGCTTTGGAGATGGTCGTTCTTATGCTTCCAAAGTCGCCGCGAAAATAGGCCGCGTGGATCAGACCGGCGGCCACGACCTCGACCGCTGCGCGAAGAGCAACGAGGATGCTGGCGGTGCCTACCAGGTGGTCGAGGAACGGTTTTCCGGACGGCAGAAATAGGCCGGTGAACAAGCGCATCGCGACCTCGTAAGCGTTGCGGACGCAGGCAATCTCCTCGTTGGAATAACCTTCCCGGCGAAGTTGGTCGAAGAGTTGGACGTTTGTCTGTGCGTAGCTAACCATCGAAGAGAAGTTTTTCCGTGGAGCGATTCAGCATGCGAAGGCGGCTTAAGGTTTGGGGTCAGGCTTGCCGGGACGCTTGGCGTAGGGCCAACCCTTTTCTTCATCGACCTCATGGACGGGGTCGAGCAGGATCAAGTCCTGCATGTCTTCGTATTTTTCCAGGGTCGGCGGTTCGAATGCGACCGGCCGGCCGGGGGAGGTTTCCTCTGCGGCGGGGGGAAGTTCCTCTAAATCGCTCCCGTCGCCGCAGGCCTCGATCAACCCTTCCCGTTGCAGCTGTTCGACGAAGTCGGCGACGGAGCGCTCCAGCACATCCGCGGCGGCTTGGTATTTCCGAGCGAGCGCGCCGACAATCTCGCGGATAGCGGCGCCGTGTTCGACGGCGCTCCACAGCGCCGCTCCGGTCCCGCGGAGGCTATAGTAATTTCCGGTATCGAGGTTGATGATGACGACCTCGCCGTCGATCATCTGATGGAGCACCTTATGTTTTCGTATCTGGAAGCGCGCGAAGGACATAGCTGACTAATCTCTTACGGCCTGCCGGCAAAACTGTCAATCCGGGATAAACCCCATCTCGATCACTCTCCCTCTTTCCCCGCCCGTCGAAGGAGCCGTTCAGGTAGCGGAGACAGCGATAGGAACTTTTGGTCCCTACTTCGATGCGCCGACAATCGGAAAATTGGTAAACATCATCTTCCTTCACTCTGTCTAGCGGAGGCTTTCGTCATTTCATGGCGCGCCTTCGGTCGAGAGCGGCTTTGAGCACTAGAACATATTGGTTGCGCCACTCTTTTTCACGGAGTCCGTTGTTTTCGCGGTGCAAACGACGCTCCATCACGATCTCCGGGAGCATGAGGCTTTTAAGCTTTTGCTCGCTAGCCCTCGCGGACCAATCCATTCCGATACCGACTTTGAGGGTCGTATTGAACAGTCCGACGCGGAGGAAGGCAGCCTTTTTTATCAGCAGGGCCCCGGCCAGGCGTCCGGTGATGCGTTCGGCGGCCGGGCGAAGGCGCTTGGCCGCGGCCGGGTCGAGGTCCGGACTCAAAAACTCTCTCACGTGACCGTAGACCGTCTCCAGGGCCGGATCGCGCATGAAGGCCGCCATCTGACGAGCGAGCCTGTCGAGCGGGAAGAGGTCGTCGGCGTCGAGAAAGGCGAGGAAGGTTCCTTGCGCCAGCGCTACACCGCGATTTCGCGCGGCACCCATCCCCTCGTGCAAATGATAGACGTATCGGAGAGCAGGCAAAAATCTCCTGGCGAGTTCTCCACTGCCGTCTTCGGAGCCGTCATCCACCACAACCAGCTCCACCGGCCTATAGGTCTGGCGCAGGACGCTGTCGATCGCCTCCGCCAGATAACGGGCGCAATCATAAACCGTGATGATCACGCTGATCAGGGGAAGCGGCCGTGATTCCATCATCAGTCTCCGCGTCGTGCGCGCGATCTCATGCGGTCCATTTTGCTCTTGAGTCCCTGCAGCAACTCTTCCCGTAGCTTCCGGTTTTGGTGGGTGAGGTTGCGGTCATGGATTCTGCGGACCATGAGGACCTCGGGCAGGACGGCAACCGCGATGTCTGAATCTCTCAGGCGCCCGAGCCACTCCATTCCTACAGCGAGACGGTAAGACAGGTCGAAGCCTCCGGCCCGCTCGAGCGCGCTCTTGCGGACGAGCGCTGATCCGGGCGGCACGCCACCGGGATCTCCGAAAATTCGGTCCGGTTTCAACCAGGCGGGCGGCGACCTATTGCCCTCCAACAGGATTCGCTGCCGGCAGAGGACGCATCCGACCTCCGGGTGGTCGAGCAGATATTTAATCTGGCTGCTCAGTTTATTGGCCATCATCAGATCGTCGGCGTCGAGGAAAGCGAGGAACTCGCCGCGCGCCTCCCGGATTCCCGCATTGCGCGTAGCGGCCAGGCCCCGGTTGGACTGGCAGAGATAGCGGATTTCACCGAAGCTCCGGGCGATCTCAGGCGTCCGGTCGCTTGAGCCGTCATCGACGACGATAACTTCTATGGGGCGGTAATCCTGGGCGAAGATGCTGTCGAGGGCCTCCGTCAGGAAGCGCTCGCCGTTGTACACGGGAACGATGACGCTCACGAGAGAGTTCTTTTCGCCGCTCATGGCTCCCTCAGCTGCTCGCTGCCGGCGCCCGGCGCCGGTCGATTCTCACCTTGATGAGATCCAGCCACTCTTGCTGCACGGCCCGGCGGCGGTGGGTCAGGTTATCCCCGTGGATGCGCCGCCGCCACAACACTTGAGGAAGCACCGCGACCCCCGCCCCGGATTCCCACACTCGAAACAACCAGTCGATGTCGTCGACGTGACGGTAACAGGGGTTAAACCCCCCAATCCGCTCCAAAGTCTGCCGACGCACCACCACCGCGGACATTCCTCCGTCCCGCACATGCTTCAGCTCATTCATGCCCGACGGTGAAGCCGAGTCCATTCCGGCGGCCTCCTCCAGCGGCAGGCTCTTTCCCAACCAGCTCGGCGGCTCCACCCCCGGCTCGAAGAGAATTTCCTGGCCGGCCAGCGAGCAGCCCGTCTCCGGCTGCCGGAGGAGAGAATCGATCTGGGCGCTGAGCTTGTCGGGCAGCATCAGGTCGTCGGCGTCGAGGAAGGCGATGAACTCGCCGCGCGCCTCGTGAATTCCTCTGTTGCGGGCGGCGGCCTGCCCCTGGTTTTCCTGCACGAGCAAGCGAACACCCACGAACGACCGGGCGATCTCACCCGTGCGGTCGTTGGAGCCGTCATCCACGACGATAACTTCAATAGGGTGGTAATCCTGGGCGAAGATGCTGTCGAGGGCCGCCGCGAGGAAGCGTTCGCCGTTGTACACGGGAACGATCACGCTCGCGAGCGGCTTCGGCCGCAGTTCTGCCCGCGCCAGGAGTTCCAGGATGGCCGGCGCGATCTGAGAAAGGTCCGGGCCCAAGTCGAGACTGAAGCTCGGCACCCGCCTGAGCAATTCCGCCATCGTGTTGAGGGAACGGCCGTCGCGATCGCGGAGTTGAAGGATCGTGCTGGGAGCGAGCGCGGCGAGAGCGGTCGCAGCGGATATCGGTTGCACACGGGTGTTGCCACGATGAGCGATGCGGGGCACCAGCACCGCGCGGATAAGAAAACCCGAGGATACCTTTTCAGGGCGGCATTCGTGAATAAAGAGGACGGCCTTATCCTGAGCCGTCTCATGCGGATTGGCGAATGCGTGTCGCAGCTGCCCGAACTGTTGCAGCCGGTCCACGTCCAGCTTTGCAGAGTTATAGAGACTGAAGGCGAAGGGGAAAGGGTCGAGGGCTATCAAATGGTAATCGTCCCCCGCGTAGCCGAGTGCCGACGAGAGGCAAGAAAGGGCCGTTGTCGACTTTCCGGAACCTGCTTTACCGACGAGGAGTGCGCCGCCGTCAGCCGTTCCGACAGCCGCGGCATGGACGAGTTGACGGCCGCGCAACTCCATCCACCAGTGGAAAATGTAGAGGAGCGGCGCGCTCCTTTCCCAGAACGGCATGCGGCTGCCGTCCTCCGTCCAGAAAAGCGCGAGGTTCCGGCTTGGGTCCAGGATGTTCAAGTTATTCGACGCCGGTTGAAACCGCGCTCGAATCCGTTCGCCGCGATAGATCCAGCCGGCGCCGTTTCGATCCCCTGACGTCAACCCTAGACAAGCCGGGAAATCCACACCGGTGGACGAACTGTCGGCAAGGTAGATCGTGAGCATCGGCTTCGTTTCGGCGCCCGCTTCGAGGTGAGCCATCGCGCGAGTCGTCCCATCCAGCAGGGCCGGACCGGCGAAGCGGAGACGGATAGCGTAGCCGCCGATGATGTAGGACCGCTCGACGACGCCAGTCGCCGCGGCCGCGCGCTCCCATGCGCTTAGGCTCGCGGCAAAGGTCCGGGCTAGCCGGTCGTTCATCTTCTCCGCCCCAAGAGTGTCCACCATGGCGACCGTCGTATCAAACCTTCCCCGGCGGTGTAGACCGGCAGCCTCTTTCCTGTCGGGCAGCGGGCATGACCGGCTCCTTTTTCTTCTTACATCCGGTTTCATACCAGCAAAGGGGAGCAACTGTCTATACGCGTCACGACTCTAAGCTGATCCCAAAGATCTCTCGGGTTGGCTTGCGTTGGCGGCGGCAGTCTTGTATGCGGGATAGAAGTTCCATGAACGAAATTCGTTTCATCGACACCACGCTGCGCGACGGGCAGCAGAGCCTTTGGGCGTTGGGGATGCCGACGGCGGCGATGCTCGGGATCGCCGGGCAAATGGACCGGTGCGGC
>Ga0156192_1016_pt1 | contig 14146 bp, 12 predicted proteins | sample RifCSPlowO2_12_FD_107845 | JGI IMG/M metagenome (GOLD analysis project Ga0156192, IMG submission 107845) | Deltaproteobacteria bacterium RIFCSPLOWO2_12_FULL_60_19
ACGCTGGCGGCGCTGGCGGCGATGGGCCGGGACGTGAAGCTCGCCGAGGAGCGGATTCAGGGCTATCAGAATTTCGTCAACAAGCTGTGGAACGCCGCCCGCTTCGTGCTGATGAATTTGACTATCGCTAACCTCCAGGCCGAGAAGCTTCGAGAGCGGTTAGTTGGAGAGAAACTGAACCCGGCCGACCAGTGGATTCTTTCGCGTCTCGCTGTGACCGTCGGCAAGGTGCGGGAGGCGATCGATTCGTACCGTTTCAACGAATACGCCCATCATCTCTACCAGTTCACGTGGCATGAGTTCTGCGATTGGCACATCGAGATGAGCAAGCTCGCGCTCAACAGCGGAAACGAGAGCGAGCGGCTAAGAACGGAACGGGTGCTCGCCGAGGTGCTGGAAAATATTCTGCGGCTGCTTCATCCGGTAATGCCGTTTGTCACCGAGGAGATCTGGCACGTTTTGAGAGAGAAGCTGGGCGACACGCAAGAGCAAACGATCATGCTGCAAGGCTATCCGCGCTCGAATGCTGAATGGATGAAGCCGGAGATAGAGGAAAACATCGGCTATCTGATGGAGGTTACACGGGCGGTGCGCAATTTGCGCGCGGAGATGAATTGCCCGCCATCCAAAGAAGTGAAAGTCATCTTATTCGGGACCGAGCAAAGTCTCGCGCTTCTACGCTCGCAGGAGCGCTATCTGCGCGCGCTTGCGCGCGTGGGCTTAGTCGAGTACTTGACCGAAGGCGAGAGGCCGCGCGGCGCGGCTACCGCCGTCGTCGGCGAAACGGAAGTTTATCTGCCGCTCGGAGATCTGATCAACGTGGAAGAGGAGAAAACCCGCCTCAACCGAGAATTGGCCCGCGCGGGAGAAGAGCTGGAGCACGTGCGGCGAAAACTCGGCAATAGCGACTTCATCGCCAAGGCGAAAGAAGAGGTCGTGCGCAGGGAAAAAGAAAAAGCCGAAGAGTTCGAAGACAAGATTCGCACGTTAAACCTGAGCCTCGTGAGGATCGGCGAGGTGGAACAGGCGGAGGGAAAGCCTTAGTTATGGATATCGTCATCACTCCGCAGATCGAGCAGTTAATCCGCAGCGCGCTCGAGGAGGACATCGGCCCCGGCGACATCACGACGCTCAGCACCGTCGCGGCGGAAGCGCGCGGGAAAGGGCTGTTCCGCGCCAAGCGGGACGGCGTGGTCGCCGGTCTCGTGCTGATCGAGAAGATCTTCGCCGTGTTGGACACGCGCGTCACGGTCCGCTGCCTCAGCCGGGACGGCGACCCCGTCGCGCGCGGCACGGTGGTGGCCGAGGCGGAAGGACCGGCCAGGGCGCTCCTCATGGGCGAGCGAACGGCGCTCAACTTTCTGCAGCGTCTCTCCGGCACCGCGACGCTGACGCGGCGCTACGTGGACGCGATCAAGGACTTTCCCTGCAAGCTGATCGACACGCGCAAGACCACGCCCGGCTTTCGGATGCTGGAAAAATACGCGGTGCGCATGGGTGGCGGGACCAATCACCGCTTCGGCCTCTACGATGCCGCGCTGGTGAAAGACAACCATATCGCCGCCGCCGGCTCGATCGCCGGGGCGGTGAAGCTGATTCGCGCGCAGGCGCCCTTCATGGCGAAGATCGAGGTCGAATGCGAGACCCTGGACGAGGTGCGCGAGGCGTTGGCGGCGGGCGCGGACGTAATCATGCTCGACAACATGAATACGCAGCAGATGGCGGAGGCGGTGCGGCTGGTGAACAAACGCGCGTGGATCGAGGCGTCGGGAGGCATCACGATCGAAAACCTGCGGGAAGTGGCGGCGACCGGCGTCGATTTCATTTCAGTCGGCGCGCTGACTCACTCGGCGCCGGCGGTCGACTTCAACATGAAGATCGCCGCGATGAAGAGCGAAAAGTGAGGCGTAAGGCGTGAGAGGTGAGGGGTTCTGCCGGTCGTCCGCTTCGAAGAGTTGCGCGCCATGGAGATTCCGCTCCAGCCCGAAGTGATCCGCGAGACGAGTCAGGGCGGGCGACTCGGAAAAAAAGTCCACTATTTTTCAGAGCTCGACTCGACCAACCTCTTTGCCGTCAGGCGCGCGCAAGAGGGAGGCGAGGAGGGCGAGATCGTCGTTGCCGAGCGCCAGACCCACGGAAAAGGGCGCATGGGGCGGAGTTGGTTCTCGCCGCCCGGTTTAAATCTCTACCTCTCGGCGATCCTGCGTCCGAGGCTCCATCCGCTGCGCGCGCCGCAGATCACGCTGATGGCCGCGGTCGCGCTGGCGGAAACCGCGCAGTCCTTTCTGGCGGAGCCTGTCTCGATTAAATGGCCGAACGATATCCTGGTCAACGGCAAGAAGCTGGCCGGCATTCTCGCGGAATCCTCCTGCGACCCGGAGCGCATTCACTACGTGATCCTTGGAATCGGGGTCAATCTCAACCTGCCCCTCGAACTGCTGCCCGACGCCCTGCGGGACAGCGCGACGTCCCTTTTGACGCTCACCGGGAAGCCGATCAACCGCACGGCCTTCGCCTGCCGATTGATTCGGAGCCTGGACCAATGCTATGGGGAGCTTGAGCGGCAAGGATTCGGCCGGCTGGCGGAGCGCTGGGAGAGCTTCTTCGCGCTGAGGGGAAAGCGGGTGCGGGTGGATATGGCCGGCGAGACGGTTTCGGGCCGGGCCGCGGGAATAGACAAGGATGGAGCTTTGATTTTGCAGCTCGACGACGGATCGCGCCGGAGAATTCTGGCGGGCGACGTGATCCCACTCGACGCGTGAGACAACATGCTGCTGGCAATCGACATCGGCAACACCAACATCGTCCTGGGGATCTACGAGGGGAAAAAGCTCGTAACCCATTGGCGATTGCAGACCCAGCCGGAGCGCACGGCGGACGAGTACGGCGTGCTGATCGCCCAGCTGGTTTCGGCGAGCGGGATCGCGCGCGATAAGATCCGCGCCATCATCGCCTCGTGCGTGGTGCCGCCGATGCTGCGAATGACGCAGGAGTTGGGAGAGCGCTTTTTCGGCACCAACCCGCTGATAGTCGGTCCCGGGGTCAAAACCGGCATCCCGATCCTCTACGACAACCCTAAAGACGTCGGCGCGGACCGGATCGTCAACGCCGTCGCCGCCTATGATAAATTTCACGACGCCTGCATCGTCGTCGATTTCGGCACCGCGACCACGTTCGACTTTATCTCAAAAAAGGGCGAATACGTCGGCGGCGCGATCGCGCCGGGATTGACGATCTCCGTGGAGGCGCTGTTTCAACGGGCCTCGAAGCTGCCGCGAGTGGAAATCGTGAAGCCGAAAGAGGTGGTCGGCAAGAACACGGTCCATTCGATGCAGGCCGGCATCTTCTACGGCTACGTCGGCCTGGTGGACGGGATCGTGCGGCGGGTGCAGAAGGAGCAGGGGGGAGGCGCGAAAGTCGTCGCCACCGGCGGGCTGGCGTCGCTCATCGCGCCGGAGTCGTCGGCGATCGACGAAGTGGACGAATTTCTCACGCTGGAAGGGCTGCGCATCATCCACGAGCGCAACGCGGTACAGGAGATAAAGAAGAAGGCCCAGGGAAAATAGTTTGGAGGTTCACAATTCGTTGACGATGGAAGCCGCCACCCGCTCTCCGAGCCCGCGCAATGGGTAGCGAGTTATTCCCACCGGCGGTATCGGATGCGCGGGCTCTCCGAACGGGCGGCGGCTTCCACTACGAGGCCGACAGGGGCGCGAGGGAGAGGGCCGCGGACGTGCTACGAGAGAGCTTGGACTTGAGGAGGAACTCTAGATGATCGAGATAGACAAGTTGCGGAACGTGGGCATCTTGGGTCATGGCGGCGTTGGAAAAACCTCTTTGGGAGAAGCGATGCTCTTCGCCGCGGGAGCGGCGCAGAGACCGGCGCGCGTGGCCGACGGAACTTCGATTCTCGATTTCGAGCCGGAAGAGGTCCACCGGCGTATCTCCCTCTCCACCGCTTTCCATTCGCTTTCCTGGAAAAAGTTTAATTTTTATCTGATCGACACGCCCGGATACGCGACGTTCCTGCCCGACGCGTTGAACAGCATGCGCGCCTTTCGCGGTTCGGTGCTGCTGCTGAGCCCCTCGAGCGGCCTCAGAGTCGAAACCGAAAGACTGTGGGCGCGCGCCGACGAGCAGAACGTGAGCCGGCTGATTTTCATCGGCAAGATGGAACGAGAGAAAGCCAACGTTCGCGAGGGGCTCGAGGCGATTTTGTCCGGCCTGGAGGCGAAAGGGGTCGAGCTCCAGCTTCCCATCGGCGCGGAGGAAGGCTTCAAGGGAATCGTCGATCTCGTCGCGATGAAAGCTTTTCTTTTCGAAGGCGACAGCGGCAAGTTCAAGGAGACCGAGATCCCATCGGATCTTACCGGCCGGGCGCAAGAGGCGCGCGTTCAGATGCTGGAGACCGTGGCGGATACGGACGACGCGCTTCTGGAAAAATATCTCGAGGCGCAGGACCTGCCGTTGGAGGAGTTGAAGCGCGGCATTCGGGCGGCGGTTCTCAACGGCAAGCTGTTTCCGATCTTCTACGGCTCCGCGTTCCGCCAGATCGGCATTCCGCAGCTTCTTGACGCGATCATCGACTATCTGCCGTCGCCGCCGGAAGAAGGAGCATTCACGGGCAAGAATCCGGTAACCGGCGAGGTGGAAACCCGCGCGTGCGATCCGGCGGCGCCGGCTTCCACATACGTCTTCAAGACGCTGATCGATCCGTTTGCCGGAAAGCTCTCGATCATGCGCGTCGTCTCGGGAAAGATCGCGACGGACATGACTCTCTACAATCCCAACAAACAGGCCAAAGAAAAGATCGGCCACGTGTTCCGGCTCGAAGGGAAGAAACAGGAGAGCGTGCACGAAGCGGTGGCAGGCGAGATCATCGCGGCGGCCAAACTAAAAGACGTTTCCTCCGGCGATACGTTATGCGATGAGAGAGCGCCGGTTCAATTCGACGGGCTCAGCCGCTTCACCCATCTCATTTCCTTCGCCCTCGAGCCGAAGACCAAAGCCGACGAAGAAAAACTGTCACAAGGGTTGCACAAACTGATGGAAGAGGACCCGACCATCGACATGCATCGCGACACGCAGACGAGGGAGTTTATCCTCTCCGGCATGGGGCAGATCCATATTGAAGTCATGGTTGAGAAACTACGGCGAAAGTACGGAGCCGAAGTAGAGTTGAAGGCGCCGAAGGTGCCGTACAAAGAAACGATCAAAGCCAGCGCCAGCTCGCAGGGAAAACTCAAGAAACAATCCGGCGGCAGGGGCCAATACGGCGACACCTGGATCAAGGTCGAGCCGTTGCCGCGCGGCAAGGGGTTCGAATTCGTCGATCAGATCGTGGGCGGCGCGATTCCGAGAAACTATATTCCGGCGGTGGAGAAGGGCATCAGGGAGGCGATGGCCGAAGGGCATCTCGCGGGATATCAGATGGTCGATATCCGCGCCACGCTGTACGACGGCTCGTATCACGACGTCGATTCTTCCGACATGGCCTTCAAGATCGCCGCCTCGATGGGGTTCAAGGCCTGCGTGGAGAAAGCCAGGCCGATCATCCTTGAGCCGGTCATGCACATGGAGATCACCGTCCCCGACGAGAACATGGGCGCGGTCATCGGCGATTTGAACAGCCGGCGCGGCAAGGTCGAGGGCATGGAGACCCGCGGCCATACCGAAGTAGTCAAAGCCCGCGTCCCCATGGCCGAGGTTTTGAAGTATTCGCAGGATCTAAACGCGATGACTAGCGGCCGCGGCGGCTTTACGACGGAATTCTCGCACTATGAAGAGCTGCCGCCGCATCTGGTCGAAAAAGTGGTGAAGCAGACAAAAGATTACAAAGCGGCGACGGAGGCGGCACACAAGGCGTAGCAGGCCGTTTTTAGAAATCGGTCACATTATTGCGCGAGAATGAGGAAAACGGGCTGCCGAACCTGCCGAAGAGCTTCTGAAACAGGACATTAGAGAGACAAGAGACCGATCATGTCTACAATCGATTCCGACGCGCATGTTTTAGAGACCGACCGGACTTGGGATTACCTGCTTGAAGCGGAGCGGGAGTTCAGGCCGAAAGTCGTCGCCACGCCTGAGGCCGAAGAGAGCGGGGGCGAGTCGTGGTTGATCGACGGAAGGTTTCACCCGAAAGCTCGCAACGTCGGCGACGACACGCCGAAGGCGGCGCGCGAGATGGCGGATATCGCGGCCAGGATTCGCCACATGGATCGGCTTAAGGTGGACATCCAGGTTCTCTATCCGACGATCTTCTTGCGGCCATACACCAGCCGGCCGGAGGTCGAGGTGGCGCTATGCCGGAGCTACAACCGCTGGCTGGTCGATATCTGGAAAAAAGGCAACGGGCGGCTCCGGTGGGTCGCGGTCCTGCCGCTGCTCGCTATGGATAAGGCGCTCGCCGAGGCGCGTTGGGCGAAGGAGAACGGCGCCTGCGGGATTTTTATTCGCGGGCTTGAGGGCGAGCGGCGGCTCTCGGACTCCTATTTTTTCCCGCTCTATGAAGAGGCGAGCCGGTTGGAGATGCCGATTTGCGTTCACTCAGCGACGGGAAATTTCGCGCTGCATGATTTCTTCGAGCGCGAGTGCGGTTTCAACAAGTTCAAATTGGCGGTGGTGGGCGCCTTTCATTCGATCCTGTTCGACGGAATTCCTGAGCGGTTCCCCAAGCTCAGGTTCGGTTTTATCGAAGTCAGCGCGCAGTGGGTGCCTTACGCGCTCCACGATCTGGCGAAGCGTCTTCAAAGGAGAGGAAAAAAGCTCGGCAGCGACGTAATGCGCGAGAGCCGCATCTACGTCGCCTGCCAGACCGACGACGATCTCTCTTACGTCCTTCGCTACTCCGGGCCGCGCAACATCGTGATCGGCTCGGACTACGGCCATGCCGACACTTCCAGCGAGTTGGAGGCGCTGAGAAAGCTTCGAGAGAACGGCGAGGTCGACAGCAAGGTCATCGACATGATACTGGATGACAATGCCCGCGCGCTCTACGGCCTGTGAAAATGCATCTGAGATCTGAGATTTGCGATTTGAGATTCCGAGCGTAGCGAGGACAGATGGTCATCGACTTTCAAGCCCATATTTTTCCCGAGAGCTATATCGACGAGATGCAGCGCCTGAACGGCGAGGTTGTCCTTGAAGAGCCCGATCCCGACAGCGGGATGCGCTACTTCTACGACAAGAAGCTCGGCTGCCGCATCAACACCGCCACGTTCCAGGGGCGCGATATCGAGCGACGCATCGAGCACATGGACCGGCTCGGCATCGACGTCCACGTGCTGAGCATTCCCGCTCCGGGCGCTGACCGCTTTGTCGGCGACGGCGCGGTTTCGCTCGCGCGGACGGCCAACGACGCTCTCGCGGCGCTTTGTAAACGGTATCCCAACCGCTTCACCGGCCTTTTCACGCTGCCGACCTTCTCGACTCAAGCGGCGCTCGACGAGCTGTCGCGCGCGGTGAACGAGCTCGGTCTCAAGGGCTTCGGCTGCTTCACCAATTTGAACGGCCGGGCGCTCGATCACCAAGAGCTGTTTCCAATTTACGAGCGGCTCGCCGCCCTCAAACTTCCGGTTTATCTTCATCCCACCGCGCCGTTGGCGACTGAAGCCGTCGGACTGGACATCATGCCGACCCTGATTTTCGGCTGGGCGTTCGATTCGACCGTGGCGATGACGCGCTTGGTTTACGGGCGCGTGCTGGAGCGCTTCCCCGAGATCGACTTCGTCGTCGCCGACGTCGGCGGCGTGCTGGCCTTCTTCGCGCAGCGCGCGATCAATATCTACACCGGCAGGACGGAGGAGATTCGCCGGCGCTACGGGCTGAAAGAAAGTCCGCTCGACTCTCTTAGAAGGTTTTACGTGGATAGCGCGGATCATCCGGCGTCGACTCTCAAATGCGTTTATGACTTCTTCGGGCCGGATCGCATGGTGCTGGGAACGAATTATCCTTACGGCCCCGAGGAGGGCTGCGTGTTGGTGAAAAACAGTCTCAAAGCGCTCGACGGATTGGGGTTGGGAAAAGAGGAGCGGGAGAAGATTCTGGGCGGCAACGCGGCAAGGATTCTCCGGCTGGGGCGCTGATGATCTTCGGCAAAGCGAACCGGCCCGTCGTCATGGGGCGCAAGGGAATGGTCTCGTCGGGCCATTATCTCGCCTCGCTCGCCGGCATGAGAGCGCTGCACGACGGCGGCAATGCGGTGGACGCGGCGCTGGCGGCCTCGCTGGCGCTCACGGTCGTGACGCCCGAAACCTCAGGGCCCGGCGGGGACATCTTCGCGCTGGTCTACATGAAAAAAACCGGCAAGGTCGAGGCGTTGAACGCCAGCGGCCCGGCGCCGAAGAAGGCGACGATAGAGCTCTATCGTAAAAAGGGATTTTCGTCGGTGCCGACGGAGGGGCCGTTCAGCATCGCCGTTCCCGGCGCGGTCGATGGCTGGGTGGAGCTGCATCGGAAGTACGGGACTTTGGAATTTACGCGCCTCGCGGCCGACGCCGTCGAGTACGCGCGCGAGGGCTTCCCGATCTCCGACGGCCTGAGCAAACGGATCGAGGAGTTCGGCAGCTCCTTTCCGGCGGTCGATCGTATCTATCGCAAGCCTCTTGGCCAGGCGAAGGCTGGAGCAATCCTCACGCAAAAGGGGCTCGCCGACACTCTGGAGAAGATCGCGAAACAGGGGAGAGATGTTTTCTATACCGGCGAGCTGGCGGAGCGGATGTGCGCCGCGCTCAAAGCCGAAGGCGCGATCCTGAGCCGAGAGGACCTTCAAGGAAAGTTCGCCGAATGGCAAGAGCCGCTCAGCTCTTCGTATCGGGATTTCGTCGTCTTCCAGCAGCCGCCGGTCTCGCAGGGATTCATGGTGCTCGAAATGCTGAACATCCTGGAGGGCTATGCGCTCGATCGGCTGGGTCCGGATGACGCAATTCATCTGATGATCGAAGCGAAAAAAGCCGCCTTCGAGGACCGGATCAAATATCTCGAGGACCCGCGTTTCGGCGATCCGCAGATCGCGCGGCTCATCTCCAAGGAGCATGCAGGAAAGAGAAGAGAGACGATCACGCCCGCGGCCGAGCCCAGAGCGCACGTCGCGGGATCGTTCGGCAGCGACACGACTTACCTCTGCGCGGCAGACCGCGACGGCAACGCGATCTCGCTGATTCAGAGCGTCTTTGCTCCCTTCGGCTCGCGCGTGATCGCCGGCGACACGGGCGTCGTGCTGAACAATCGCCTGTGCAGTTTCGGCCTGGACGCGACCAAGGCCAACTCGCTCAAACCCGGCAAGAGGCCCGCGCACACGCTCAATTCGTATATGGCTTTTCGCGGCGGCGAGTTTTACGCCGTGGGCGGCACGCCGGGCAACGACGAGCAGCCGCAGAGCAATTTCCAAATTCTTCACAATCTTTTAGACCGGCAAAGCGACCCGCAGTCCGCCGTCGAAGCGCCGCGCTGGAGCCACATGCCCGGCACTCCGCCGCGGCTTCATCTGCCGGAGGAGCTGCGGATGGAAGAGGGATTTCCTCCGGAGATCGTGAAAGGGCTGGAAGCGCGCGGCCACAAAGTCAAAGTCGTTGGCCGCTGGTCGTTCGGCGCGTCGCAGGTAATCGTCAAGGACGGCGGCGTGTGGATGGGGGCGGCGGATCCAAGAAGGGAAGGTTACGCAATCGGATGGTGAGTTGTTTTATAGACCAAAGGAGGGCGCTATGAAGCTTTTAGATGTTCAGGATTTTATCAAGGCGAGAAAGAAGGGACAGCGAAGGACCGATCTCTTCCGGAAAGACAACCTGCAAACGTGGTTGCTCTATTTTCCTCCCGGCGACGTGCAGCGAATGCATAACCATCCCTCGGACCGGACTTACTACGTCGTGACGGGGCGAGGGATTATGAAAGGGCTGAACGAAAGCCACGAACTCTCTCCCGGGTTGATCCTCAGCATTCCGGCCCACGAATACTACGAAGGCTCCAATCCCTACGACGAGCCGATGGTTCTGCTGGGAAACAGTTCCAAGGCGACCGCCGAAGACTTGGCGAAGGCGGGCGGAGCGAGGAACGAGATCGATGAAAAAACCGGAAAACGCATCGTCTATCAACACGGCGGGGGACAGGACGAAGGGAAGATCGTGGACTGATACAAATCAAGCCGTTCAAGTTGTTCAAAATGGTTCAAGGATTGTTCAAGGGGGTTGGATGGAAAGAACAGGTTTAGTGGGTGTCGGGGCGATGGGCAGCGCGCTGTTGGAGCGCCTTAAGCTCGCCGGGGGTCAGGTCGTTGTTTTCGATATTGCAGAGAAGGCGATGGACACGGCGCGTTCTCTCGGAGCGGAGCTTGCCGAATCCTCGGCGGCGGTGGCGGAGCAGGTGAAGCTAATCGACGTGGTGGTGCGGAACGATGAGCAGATGTTGGACGCGACATTAGGCAAGATGGGCATCCTGGAAGGAGCCAAGCCGGGAACTTTGGTCCTGCTTCACAGCACCATTTCGCCGGACACGACGAAGAAAGTGGCCGAAGCCGCCAAGGCGCGCGGCGTCGAGGCGATCGACGCCTGTATGATCGGCGTCCCGAGAGTCGTTAGGGAGGGCGGACTGAGCTTCGTTGTCGGCGGAACCGAAGAGCAGTTCGAGAGAGCGAAGCCGCATCTGCTTAAAATGGCGAAGCAGGCGCTCCACATGGGTCCGCTCGGGACGGGCAACGTCGCCAAGCTGATCAAAAATCTGCTCACCGGATCGGAGTCGCTGATCATCCACGAGGCGATTCAGATCGGCGAAGCCGGAGGCATCCCATATACCAAGGCGCTCGAGATGATGCGCAAGACCCACTCGGGCGGCCATATACAGCGATGGGAAGGGATATTCGATCCCTCAGGCAAAGACCCCACGCCCAATGCGGGGCAGAACGTCTTCGACAAAGATATTCCGCTCGCCGCAGGGGTCGGACGGGCCCACAACGTGAGCATTCCAATCACCGAGCAGCTCGTAGCCGCGGGAAAGAAGATCGTGGAGAAGAACAAACGGTCTTAACATTCAACCGGGGCAGTATCGGCAAGTTAAAAAAGGAGGAGTCTCATGGCCAGGATTCGTCACATCGCGCTGCTTACGCAGGACCCGCCCAAGCTGGCGCAATTTTATCAGGCTTCCTTCGGCATGAAAGAAGTCGCGCGGAGCGGCGAGAAGCGGGACGCCATTTATCTCTCCGACGGCTACATCAACCTCGCCATTCTGCCCGCGCGCGGGCGGCCGGAGGGAATCTTTCACTTCGGCTTCGAGGTGGCAAACGCAAAAGAGGCGATGCAGGTCGCTCTGGAAACCGGCGCCACCAAGGGCACGGACTCGCTCCCCAAGGACGGGCGCTTCGCGGAAGCCTTCGTCCGGGATCCGGTGGGGACGCGCGTGGACTTGTCTGAACATGGCTGGAAGGTCTGACAGACCGTTGAAAAAGGGCCATCGACTAACTACCGTGCTCGTGATCGTGATTCGTGGTCGGTCCGGAAAACACGAACACGGGCACGAAACTTCGGAGGGCCCCATCAAAGTGACACGAACGCGATGAAAGTCAGCCTCTTTACGGAGATCCAGTGCGCACGCGAGGGGTCGCCCAAGCAACGCCTGGACGAATTTCTCGAACAGGCTGAACTGGCCGACGCGCTCGATTATCGCGGCTTTTGGATCGCCGAGATCCATTTCCAGCCTCGATTCTCGCTGCTCTCCGCGCCCTACGTCGTCCTTGGCGCCGCCTCGCAGAGAACCCGGCGGCTCCGTCTCGGCGTGGCGGTGAATACTTTGCCGGTCCACCATCCGGTGCAGCTCGCCGAACAGGCGGCCATGCTCGACCTATTATCGGGCGGCCGCATGGATTTCGCCGCGGGCGGCGGCCATCCGCACAGCCGGGTCTATGAGTGCTTCGAGGTCGATCACCAAAGAACGCATGAGATCATCGAAGAAGGCGTGAAGGTCATTCAGGCGGCGTGGACTGAGGACGTGCTCACGTTCGACGGCCGCTTCTTTCACATCCCTGAGGCCGTGGTCAACCCCAAGCCTGTGCAAAAGCCTCACCCGCCCGTTTATATCGCCGCCAGCTCGCCGGAGGGCGTCGAAGTGGCCGCGCGGCTGGGCGTCAATCTGTTCCTGCCGATTCACACGCGCACGCGCGAGCAGGTGCTCGCGCTGGCAAACTCCTACTGGGAACTCATCGAGAAGCTGGGCTACGACCCGGCGAAGCGGGAGCTTGGGCTGCTGGTTCCCATGCACGTGGCCGAAAGCGCCGGCGAAGCGCGCAGGCGAGCGGAAACCGGGATCATGAGTTACTACGAAACGATCGGCGCCATGCGCAGCAGCTACGTCGAATGGCTCAACCGCCGCGGCTCGCCGTTGCCCGAGCGGCTGTTGAAGACCGCTACCGGGACGGGGTTGACCTTTGAACGGGTGTGCGAGGAGCATGCGATCATCGGCGATTCAAGTTCGACTTTGGACGCGCTGCAGGAACTGGCCAAGGCGACGCGCAGCGCGCACATCCTCGCCTGGATGAACATCGGGAGCGTCCCGCACAGCTTCGTCCTGGAGTCGATGGAACGGTTTGCGCGCGACGTGCTGCCGCGCCTCGCCGCCGAGTCGGCCGGGTAGCAGGTTCCGGAAAATCCTGCGTTCACCCTTCGACAAGCTCAGGGCGAACGGGTCGGGGGGTCACACGCGTTGAAGAGTTTCCGTTCGTGCTGAGCGTGTCGAAGCACGAGGATTAGCATTCCGGCGTGCCGGCTAAGCCGCCGGCTTTGTCTTGCATCGTTTTGTTACCTGTGTTAGCTACGGTGCGATTCGTCGTTGGCACATGTCGCTTCCGGTCTGGCGAATAAGTTTCACTTTCGCCCGACTGGGAACGAAAAGGGAGTTTCTATGTTGTGGATGATCCTGTTTCTCATGACTGCAATCGCCGGGTTGAGCTGGAGCGGCAGCGCCGCCGCGGCCACAGCCGACGATTTTTTTAAGGGGAAAACCGTTCGCGTGATCGTCGCCTTCGCGCCCGGCGGCGGCTTCGACACCTACACACGGGCCATCGGCCGCCACCTGAGCAAGCACATCCCGGGAAATCCGAGCGTCATCGTCGATAACATGACCGGCGCCGGCGGCATTACCCAAGCGAACTACATGTTCCGGCAGGCCAAGCCCGATGGGCTGACCGTCGGCAACAACATCGGCGGCCTGTTCTTGCAGCAGCTCATGGGCGCGAAGGGGATCGAGTTCGACGGCAAACAGTTCGAGTACATCGGCGCGCCCGCCGTGGACCACCCGGTTTGCGCTCTCACCAAGGCGAGCGGCATCGGCAGCGTGGAGAAATGGCTGGCAGCCAAAGAGCCGGTGAAGCTCGGAGGCGTCGGGCCGGGAGGGACGGCTTCGGATGTCGCGCGGGTGCTCGCGGCTTCCATCAAGCTGCCGATCAAGGTTGTCGAGCCCTACAAAGGCACCGCGGACATCAAGCTCGCGGCCGAAAGCGGCGAGCTTGCCGGCGGCTGTTGGGCCTGGGAGTCGATCAAGAGCATGTGGCGGAGCGGGCTGGAGCGGGGTGAAATCTCGGTCGTGATCCTGGCCATGCCGAAAAGGCTCCCTGACATCGCCAAGGTGCCGTTGGCGGTCGACTACGCCAAAACCGAGGAAGCGCGCCGATTGCTCAAACACGGCATCCATGACATCGCAACCATGACCCGTCCTTACTTTTTGCCGCCCGGAACGTCTAAAGATCGGGTCCAGGTTCTGCGTAAGGCGTTCGCGGATACGCTCAAGGACGCCGAATTCCTGGCCGAGGCGAAGAAGTCGAATCTCGACCTCGAGCCGGTGAGCGGCGAAGAGCTGGAGAAATTGGTCGGGGAACTCTTCAAGCTTGAGGCCGGCATGGTGGCCAAGCTGAAAGAGGTCCTGATTCCGCGATAGCGGCGGGGAAACGGGCATGGGACAACCGGAGTGCGCCGAGCAGATCAAAGAAAGCATTAAGCGGGCGGGGATCGACCTGGTCGCTTCGTTGCCGGATGAAAAGATGGTCGAGCTGATCAAGAGCATCGGCCGCGATCCTTCGCTCAAGCACCTCCCGCTCTGCCGCGAGGAGGAGGGCGTGGGGATCTGCGCCGGCGCCTATCTCACGGGAATGAAGTGCGCGCTGCTGATG
>Ga0156192_1116_pt1 | contig 14096 bp, 11 predicted proteins | sample RifCSPlowO2_12_FD_107845 | JGI IMG/M metagenome (GOLD analysis project Ga0156192, IMG submission 107845) | Deltaproteobacteria bacterium RIFCSPLOWO2_12_FULL_60_19
TGGCGAAAATGGCGGGGAAACAATAATTTTGAATTCTCAATTTTGAATGTTGAATTGAAATCCAAAAACCTGAAAGGAACTACCCCGCAGCGATTAAAAATTCACCATTCAAAATTGAAAAGACATGCCTCAGTCACGCGGAACAAGAGTCAGAGCCAGAGCGACGGACACCACTAAGGCTGATAGTGAGCGCTTATTGCGCTTCTACCGCCAGATGATGAAGATCCGCCTGTTCGAAGAGCAGGTGAATCAGCTCTACTTGAGCGCGAAGATGCCGGGGCTGGCTCATCTGTACATCGGCCAGGAAGCGGTGGCCGTCGGAATCTGCGAGGCGCTTAAGCCCGACGACTACATCACCAGCACGCATCGCGGCCACGGCCACTGCATCGCCAAAGGCGCGGCGGTCGACCGGATGTTCGCCGAACTGCTCGGCAAGGCGGACGGCTACTGCCGGGGCAAGGGCGGCTCGATGCACATCGCCGACCAGGACACCGGCAACCTCGGCGCCAACGCCATCGTCGGGGGCAGCGCCGGCATCGCCACCGGCGCCGCGATGTCGGCCAAGATGCGCAAGAGCGGCCAGGTCGCCGTCTGTTTCTTCGGCGAAGGGGCGCTCGGGCAGGGACTGTTGTACGAGACGATGAACATGGCGTCTCTCTGGAAGCTGCCGGTTATCTACGTCTGCGAGAATAACCTCTACAACGAATACACGCACTACACGGAGACTACCGCCGGAAAAGTTGATGCTCGCCCTGAAGCGTTCGGCATCGAGGCGGAGACGATCGACGGCCAGGATGTGGTTCTCGTCCACGAGACGGCTCTGCGGATGGTGGAACAGGCGCGGCGCGGCGACGGCCCGTCGTTTCTCCTCTGCAACACCTACCGCTACCACGGCCACCACGTTGGCGATGTCGACCGCGCCTACTATCGCCCGAAGAAAGAAGAGGAGGAGTGGAGGACACAGCGCGATCCGATCCAGCTCCTCACCGAACAGCTGGAGACAAACAAGATCGCGGACGACAACGCGCTGGCAACGATCGAAGGAGAGCTGCGCGGTGAGATCGAAGCCGCCGTCCAGTTCGCGCTGGCCGCGCCGTACCCGGACGCGAGCGAAGTGGATAAGCATGTGTACGCGTAAGACGCGAAACACCTGAAAGTGTAGGGGCGACCGGCCGGTCGCCCCTACTATTGGGACCATGAAAGCTCCAGCGCAACAAGCTACGGTACGCGAGATAACTTTCGGGCAAGCGATTAACGAAGCCCTGGCGGAGGAGATGCGCCGCGATCTGCGCGTCTTCATCATCGGCGAGGATGTCGCCGAGGCGGGAACGCCGTTCAAAGTGCTGAGCGGCCTGGTAAGGCAGTTCGGACCGGAGCGCGTGATCGACTCGCCGATCTCGGAAGCGGGGATTGCGGGCATCGGCGTCGGCGCGGCGATGACCGGCATGCGGCCGGTGGTGGACATCATGTTCGGCGACTTCGTAACGCTGATCATGGATCAGGTGGTGAATCAGGCCGCCAAGATCCATTACATGTCGGGCGGCAAGCTCAAAGTGCCGCTGGTCATCAGGACAACTTTAGGCGCGACGCGCCGCTCCGCCGCCCAGCACAGCCAGAGCCTCCACGCCTGGTTCAGCCACATTCCCGGCCTGAAGGTCGCCGTCCCTTCGACGCCGTACGACGCCAAAGGGCTGCTCAAAAGCGCCATCCGCGACGATAACCCGGTCATCATCTTCGAAGACAAATTGATGTATCAACTGAAAGGCCCCGTGCCGGACGACGACTACACGATTCCCTTCGGCGTGGCGGACATCAAGCGGGCCGGGACGGATATTACCATGGTCGCCACGAGCAGCATGGTGCAGGTAGCGCTCGCCGCCGCAGGGATGTTGGAGAAAGAGGGGATTAGCGCCGAGGTGGTTGACGTTCGCACCACGGCGCCGCTCGACAAAGAAACGATTGTCGAATCGGCTAAGAAAACCAGCCGCGCGATCGTCATCGACGAGGGCTACGAGCGCTACGGCGTGACGGCGGAGATCGCCGCCGTGATCGCCGAAGGCGCCTTTTATAATCTCGACGCGCCGGTGAAGCGCATGGGAGCGATGGATGTGCCGGTGCCGTTCTCGCCGGCGCTCGAAGATCTGACCGTTCCCACGCCGGAATCCGTGGCAGAGGCGGCAAAAAAACTCTGTGGAAAACCGTGAGTTCAAATTGTTCAAAGGTTCAAAGTGGTTCAAAAATATCTCACCGATTGAACGTGTTGAACTATTTTGAACAACTTGAACCGGTAGGGGGTGAGTTATGGGGTTGAAGACTTTCGGTTTAATGGGCGTTGACTGGGAAGAGCGCGTCAACATCGAGCGCCTGCGACAAGAACGCCTCGCCAAGATCAAAAAAGCCCTCAAGCAGTCGGAGATGGGCGCGCTCCTCTGCTTCGACATGAACAACATCCGCTACATCACCGCAACCCACATCGGCACCTGGGCGATGGACAAGCTCGTCCGCTTTACGCTTTTGCCGCAGGACGACGAGCCGATCATCTGGGATTTCGGCTCGGCGGCGCGACATCATCAGATTTATTGCCCGTGGATCGGCGAGCGCTCGCGCGCCGGCATCTCGACCTTGCGCGGCGCGACGAACCCATCCTCCGGGCTGGCGGAAGGCGTCGCCAAGAAAATCAAAGTCGAGCTGGAGAAGCGCAAGCTGCAGAACGAGCCGGTCGGCGTCGATGTCATCGAGCTGCCGGTGCTGTTTGCGCTGCAGGCGCAGGGAATCAAAGTCGTCGACTGCCAGCAGTTGATGCTCGAAACGCGCAAGATCAAAACCCGGGACGAGATCACCATGCTCAACACCGCCTGCATGATGGTCGATTCGGCCTATGAAGAGCTCTACCGCTACATGCGGCCCGGCGTGCGCGAGAATGAGTGCGTCGGGCTTGTCTCAAAAGTGCTCTATGATCTCGGCTCCGAGCACGTGGAGGGCGTCAACGCCATCTCCGGCGAACGCTGCAGCCCGCATCCGCACGTTTACACCGACCGCGTCCTGCGCCCCGGCGATCCGGCGTTCTTTGACATTCTCCACAGCTATAACGGCTACCGGACTTGCTACTACCGCACCTTCGCCATAGGGAGCGCGTCGCCGGCGATGGCCGACGCCTACAAGCGCTGCCGCGATTATATGGACGCCGCGATCAGCATCGTAAAACCTGGCATTACCACGGCGGATGTGGTGAAGCTCTGGCCCAAGGCCCAGGAGTTCGGCTTCGCCAACGAAGAGGCGGCCTTCGCGCTGCAATACGGCCACGGCGTCGGCCTGTCGATCTGGGAGAAACCGATCTTCAGCCGTTTGGTCTCGCTCGACCACCCGGAAGTGATCGAAGAGGGGATGGTCTTCGCCCTCGAGACCTACTGGCCGGCCTCCGACGGCTGGTCGGCGGCGCGGCTGGAAGAGGAAGTGGTCGTGAACAAGACGGGATGCGAAGTCATCACGCGCTTTCCATCTGAAAAACTCCTCGTCGCCGGCACGCGCTACTTCACCGCCGGCGGCCCATTGCCGGAAACCCGCGAGACACAATCGAACCTGAACAATCCGGGATCATTGGAGCGGGTGCGGCGTTGAAGGAAGGCTGTAGGGGCGACCGGCCGGTCGCCCCTACAAGATTCCCGCCGTTTGCCCTTGCGTGACTACCGTTAACTATGGCAACCGACGTAATTATGCCTGTGCTTGGAATGGCGCAGGAAAAAGGGAAGCTGGTCAGCTGGCTCAAAGCCGACGGCGACGCGGTCAAGAAGGGCGAGCCGCTGATGGAGGTCGAGACCGACAAGGCGACCGTCGAAGTCGAAGCCCCCGCTTCCGGAGTCCTCACGAATGTGACCGCGGCGGCGGGAGACGAAGTGCCGGTCGGGCAGAGGATCGCCGTGATCCTGGCCACCGGCGAAAAGGCGGCTAGTTTCGAGACTCCGCCGGCAGCCGCGGTCAAACCCTCGCCAACCCAAGCCGCTGAGAAAAAGACGGCGCCTGTTGCGGAAGTCGCCGCGCCCCGTCGCGCCGGGCGCGTCCAAGCGTCTCCCGCGGCGCGCAAGATCGCAAAAGAGAAGGGCATCGACCTCGCCGCTTTGCACGGCAGTGGTCCCGGCGACAGCGTCACCGCCGAGGACGTGATCCGCGCGACGCAGGCGCAGCTCCCCGCCGCTGCAGCGCCGCAGGCCAACAAGATAGTCCCGCTCACCGCCATGCGCCGCATCGTCGGCCAGCGCATGACGAAGAGCAAGCAGAGCGCGCCGCATTTCTACGTCAGCATCGACGTCGACATGACCGAGGTGGGGAGAAAGCGAAGCGAGGCGAAGGACAAAAAGGCCGCGCTCGTTCCTTCGATCAACGATTTTATCCTCCGGGCCGCCGCGCAGACGCTGAAGGACTTTCCCTCGCTCAACTCGACCTTCACGGAGCAGGGGATCGAGATCATTCCGGACATCAATCTCGGCGTAGCCGTGGCGATCGAGGACGGGCTGGTGGTGCCGGTGATTCGCAACGCCGACCGGCTGAGCCTGGAGCAATTGGCGGCGGCAAGCCGCGAGCTGGCGGAAAAGGCGCAAAAAAAGAGGCTCTTGCCTCTTGACTATGAGGGGGGAACGTTTACAGTCTCGAACCTTGGCATGTTCGGCGTCGATAACTTCATCGCGATTATCAATCCGCCCCAGTGCGCCATCCTGGCCGTCGGCCAGGTGGCCCGGCGCGTGGTGCCGGACGGCGATCAGATCGCGGTTCGTTCCATGATGACGATGACGCTCTCGGCCGACCATCGCATCGCGGACGGCGTCACCGCCGCGAGGTTCCTGCAGGCCGCAAAGCAACTGTTGGAAGGACCGGAGCCCTAGTATCGTCTAAACAAGTAACTAACCCACGAAAGGAGCCCTACGATGAAAACAATTCTATCTCTCCTCGCAGCCACCTTCCTGTGCTTGGCGGCTGGTCCCGCGGGCGCGCAGAAAGTGGAACGGATCGTCATGGCGGGCGGTCCGCCTGCCGGCGTATTCGGCATCTTCGCGACGGGCATTGGAACCTATCTCTCAAAGAACGTTCCCAACCTTGACGTCTCCGTGACCGCAACGGGCGGCTCGGTGGAAAACCCCCGCCGCGTCAACAGCAAGGAAGCCGAGATGGGGATCTCCTTTGCGTCGGACGCGCACGAAGCCTACTACGGCCTCGAACAGTTTAAAGATAAGCCTTTAACGAACCATCGGGCGATCGGAGTGATCTTCTTTGGAGTTGCGCACCTGATCACTTACGCCGACAGCGGCATCAAGAGCGCCGAAGACCTGGTGGGCAAGCGCGTCGCCCTGGGAACTCCCGGCTCAGGGACTTTCGCCAGCGCCGAGCGGGTGTTCCGAGCTTTGGGGATCTGGGACAAGATCAACCGCATTCCGCTCCTTGGCGCGGCCGCGGGCGATGCGATGAGCGACGGCAAAGCAGACGCATTTTTCTGGACCGGCCCGGAACCCGACCGGGTCACCACCGAGGCCGCGACCAAGAAGCCGATCCGCGCGATCGACGTCTACACGCCGGCGTTGAAGACCGACTTCTTTAAGCAATACCCCTATTTTGCGCGCTATGTGTTCCCGGCCGGTTCGTACAAGGGAATCACGGAGAACACTTCAACGGTCGGAATCCCCGTAATCTGGTATGTGCATCGAGACCTTCCCGCTCAGCTGGTGCAGAAAATGGCTGAAGCAGCCTATGGCAAGGAGGGTCACGCGCACATGCTCCAAGTCCATGCCGGATCCAGGGACATGGTGCCGCAGAAGGCGCTCCAGGGCGTCACATTTCCCCTGCACAGCGGCGCTGAGGCTCACTGGAAAGCCGCGGGGATACAGATTCCCGAGAGCCTTCGGGCGCGATAGGGCCCGCAATCGCCGTGGCTGAAAATCCAACCCAGACCCGCTCCCTCTCGGGCCGCTGGAACGTCGCCACCCAGATCATGATGGGCGGTGTGACGCTTTATTACGTCTGGGCGTCCACGATCGGAGTTGTCTCGCTGCAATACTTTCGCGGCATTGCGATCCTCTACAGCCTGGTCGCGCCGCTGCTGCTGTACAAAGGCTGGCGCGGCGACCGCGAGGATGCTCCCTCGGTGCTCGATCTCGCGCTCGCGGCAGGCGTTGCGGCGGGAGTGGTCTATTGGATGGTCGAGCATGAGGCAATGGCCTACCGGGCGGGAGACTATACGCTGGTCGATGTCTGGATGGGCGTCGTGGTCACCGCGGTGGCGATCGAAGCGGCGCGCCGGGTGTTGGGGATGGACATGGCGCTCTGCGCCATCGTGCCGATTCTCTACGCGCTTTTCGGCAACTACCTGCCCTACATCATCGGCCACCGCGGCTACTCGATCCGCCGCGTCGTCGAGTACGTCTACCTCACCTCGGACGGCATCTTCGGCATCATGGCGGAGGTGCTGGCCTCCTTTATCATTCCGTTTGTGGCCTTCGGCGCGTTTCTGGAGAAGGCCGGCGTGGCGAAATTCTTTGTCGATGTCTCCCTTGCCGCGCTCGGCCGGATCGCCGGCGGCCCGGCGCAGGCATCCGTCGTCTCGAGCGCGCTCATGGGAACGATCAGCGGAAGCCCCATAGCCGAAACGGTAACCAAGGGACCGATCACCATACCGCTCATGAAGCGGGCCGGCTTTCCGCCGCACATCGCCGGGGCCGTGGAAGCGGCCGCCTCAACGGGCGCGGCCATCATGCCTCCCGTCATGGGCGCAGGCGCCTTCGTCATGGCCGAGATGACCGGCCTTCCCTACCTTGAGATCATCAAAGTGGCGACGATCCCGGGGATTCTCTTTTTCCTCTCCGTCGGCGTCATGATCTATTTCGAATCGAGAAAGCTCGGCCTGCGGAGTCTGCCCGCGGCGGAGCTGCCGCGCTTCCGCGAGGTGTGGAGTCGCGGCTGGTATCTTTTCTTGCCGATTGCAGCCTTGATCGCGGCGATGATATCGGGCTACTCACCCCAAGTCGCGGTAATTTACGGCATCGGCTTTACCATCGCCGTGAGCTGGTTTCGCAAAGAGACGCGGATGGGAGTGAAGGAGATCTGGGAAGCTTTGGTGGGCACGGGCAAAAATTGCCTGTTTGTCGCGGCTCTCGTAGGCGCGGTCGGGGTCCTCATCGGAGTCTTGTCGCTCACCGGCATCGTCATTCGCTTTCCCTACGTGCTGGTCGATTTGGCCGGCGAGAACCTCCTCTTCACCATCGGGCTGATCGCCGTCGCGACCTTTGTGCTGGGGCTACCGCTGCCGATTACCGCAACTTATCTGATCGTCGCGGTCATCGGGGTCCCCGCGCTCGTCAAGCTGGGCGTGCCGGTGCTCTCCGCCCACCTGATCATCTTCTGGCTGAGCCTCGACTCTAACATCACCCCGCCCGTTGCCATGGGGCCGTTTGCCGCCGCCGCGATCGCCCAGGCCGATCCCATGAAAACCGGCTGGGCCTGTTTTCGCTTCGCCAAGATCATCTACGTGATGCCCTTGCTCTTCGCCTATACGCACATCCTGCTTACCGGAACGCCGGCGCAAAATATCTGGGCGATTTTTTCCGCCACGCTCGGCACGGTTCTGATCTCAATCGTCGGCACGGCCTTTTTCCTCGTGCGGATGACGCTGGTCGAATGGCTGCTGCTCGCGGCGGCGGCAGCGCTGGCGTTTGTTCCCTACGTATCGACGGCGGTCGCGGCCATCGCGATTTTCGCGGCGGTGTACTTGAAGCAGAAACGAAGGGCCGACGCCACCGCTCTGCAAGTCAACGCGCAGGCGGTGTAAAGGGCTATAGGACAAACAGCTTGACTTGAAATTCGGCAATCTGGCAGTATCTGACGACAGATGAGGAAATAAGATATCCGGTCCATGGAACCAAGCTACCCAGGAGGTGAACCATGTTGAAGTTCTGTTTGGGAGTCGCTGTTTGTCTGACGCTCCTTCTCGCGCCGCAGCTCCACGCGCAGCAATATCCGACGAAAGTAATCACCTTGATGGTGCCGTTCGCCGCCGGCGGGCCGACCGACACCGTCGCGCGACTGGTGGCAAAGGGGATGGGCGATTCGCTCAAGCAGCAGATCATCGTGGAAAACGTCGGCGGCGCCGGCGGCACCATCGCGCCGGCCAGAGTCGCCAAAGCGGCGCCCGACGGCTATACGATTCTCATACACCATATCGGCATGTCCACCGCGCCGGCGCTCTATCGCAAGCTGCCCTACAATCCGCTCAATGACTTCGAGCACATCGGCCTGGTCAACGATACGCCGATGACGCTGATCGCGAGGAAGGATTTTCCCGCCAAAGATTTCAAAGAGCTGATCGCCTACGTGAAAACAAACAAGGAAAAAATCAATTTGGCCAACGCCGGCCTCGGCGCCGCTTCCCATCTGTGCGGCATGCTCTTCATGACCGCGATCCAAACCGACGTCACGACCGTTCCTTACGGTGGCACGGCCCCGGCGATGAAGGATCTGCTCGGCGGCCAAGTAGACATCATGTGCGATCAGACAACCAACACGACCAGCCAGATCAAGGGCGGGGCAGTCAAAGTCTACGCCGTCACGACAAAAACGCGGGTGGCGTCGCTGCCGAATGTGCCGACAATGCACGAGGCCGGTTTGCCCAACTTCGAGATAGTGATCTGGCACGGCCTTTATGCGCCCAAGGGCACGCCGAAGCCGGTTATCGATCAACTCACCAAGGCGCTGCAGGTCGCCATCAAAGACGCAACGGTGAAGCAGCGCTTTGCCGATTTAGGCGCGGAATCGGTGGTCGAAAAGCGCGCCACCCCGGAGGCGCACAAGGCTTTTCTCAAAGCGGAGATCGACAAGTGGGGGCCGATTATCAAGAAAGCGGGAGTCTACGCGGACTAAACGGAAACGACGGAGTATTGGGCCTTGCCGAAATCCATAACTCCATCACTCCAATACTCCATTACTCCAGCCGGCTGAACTCGTGATTTCTCTCTCACGCAACCCGAAAGACTTCTGGACAGGCATTATCTATATTTCGTTCGGACTGGCCAGCGTCCTCATTGCCCGTGACTATGGCATGGGCGCCGCCCTCAAGATGGGCCCGGCCTATTTTCCGACCATTCTCGGCGGCCTGCTCGTCGGCATCGGCGTAATCGCGGTGATCCGATCCTTTATCGTTCCCGGCGCTCCGGTCGGCGCGTTCGCCTTCAAAGGGCTGGCGCTGGTCGGGTTTTCCGTGCTCCTATTCGGTTTGATCGTGCGCGGCGCGGGACTGGCGGTCGCGTTACCCTTGCTCGTCGTCATCAGCGCTCTGGCGAGCGCGCGCTTTCGTTGGCGCCCGACGCTGATTATGGCGGCGGGCCTGACCGTCTTCTGCGTGCTGGTGTTTCTCAAGGGCTTGGGCATTCCGCTGCCGACGATCGGCCCCTGGTTCGGCGGTTGAAGGAAATAGATTGTAAACGGCGCGTATAACGATGGAACTGCTCGGTCATCTTTGGTTGGGGCTGCAAACGGCCGCCACTCTCGCCAATTTGTTCTACTGTTTCGTCGGCGTTTTCCTCGGCACCGCGATCGGCGTCTTGCCCGGCCTCGGGCCGACTGCCACGATCGCCATGTTGCTGCCCGTCACGTTCGTATTGCCGCCGGTCACCGCGCTCATCATGTTGGCGGGCATTTACTATGGCTCGCAGTACGGCGGTTCCACCACCTCGATCCTGGTCAATCTCCCCGGCGAAGCCGCCTCCGTCGTTACGACTCTGGACGGCCATCAAATGGCGAAACAGGGACGGGCGGGAGCGGCCCTGGCCGCCTCGGCCATCGGCTCCTTTTTTGCCGGGACCGTCGCGACATTTCTGATCGCCGGCTTTGGCCCTCCGCTCGCCGCCGCGGCGCTCAAGTTCGGACCGGCGGAGTTTTTCTCCTTGATGGTCCTCGGCCTCGTGGCCTCCGTGGTGCTGGCCCAGGGTTCGCTGCTCCATGCCATCGGCATGGTCGTGCTCGGACTGCTCCTGGGACTGATCGGCACGGATGTGAATTCCGGGATGCAACGCTTTACGTTTGGGGTTTCTGAGCTCGCCGACGGCATCGGCTTTGTGACCGTCGCGATGGGGATGTTCGGTTTGGGGGAAATCGTCCGCAACCTGGAAAATGAAGAAGGGCGGGCGGTGATGGTGAATAAAATCACCGGCCTCTGGCCGACCAGGGAGGACTTCAAACGCATGATCGCGCCGATTCTGCGTGGCACCGCCATCGGCTCGGCGTTGGGCGTTCTCCCAGGCAGCGGCTCGATCCTGGGCTCCTTCGCCGCTTACTCCATCGAAAAGAAGGTCTCGAAAAATCGCGCGGAGTTCGGCAAAGGCGCCATCGAAGGCGTCGCCGCGCCGGAAGCGGCCAACAACGCCGGCGCGCAAACCTCTTTTATTCCATTGCTCACCCTGGGGATTCCATCGAACCCGGTCAGCGCCCTGATGGTCGGCGCGATGATCATCCACGGCATTCAGCCCGGGCCGTCCGTCATCAACGAACAGCCGGCGCTTTTTTGGGGCATGATCGTGTCGATGTGGATCGGAAATCTTATGCTGGTAGTTCTCAACTACCCGCTGATCGGCATGTGGGTGCGGATGATCATGATTCCGTACCAGTTTTTATATCCAGGGATTCTCGTCTTCTGCGCCATCGGCGTCTTCAGTCTCAAAAATACCGAATTCGATATCTATTTCATGGCTCTATTCGGCGCGCTGGGCTATCTGTTTTCCAAACTCGGCTGCGAGCCGGCGCCGATGCTGCTCGCCTTTATTCTCGGCCCGCTGATGGAAGAGTACTTGCGCCGCGCCATGTTGATCTCGCGCGGCGACCCAATGGTCTTCATCACGCGCCCGATCAGCGCGACCCTGCTTGCGCTTTCCGTTCTGGCGATGTGCAGCGTGCTGATCCCGGCGTTTTCCAAAACGCGCGCGGAAGCCTTTCGCGAGGACACGCCCTAGTGCGGATGGCACATCGGTCTCTGGTCTGTTACCCTTGGCGTCCTTTGCGGCTTTGCGCGAGTCATGTTCTTATCCGATGCTTGTTCTTGATCGCGCCAAGACGCCAAGAGCGCAAAGTAGTTGAGACTCAGGTCATGAGCTCGCGCCGCAAACAACCGGAAGACCTTTCCGATACCGACAACTCCGATTCGCCGTTCAGCGATCCGGTCGTCGTCCCGATCGAAGACTCGATCGATCTTCACGCCTTTTCTCCCAAGGAAATTTCCAGTGTCGTGGAGGAATATCTTGAGCAGTGTATTCACGCGGGTATTTTCGAAGTCCGAATCATCCACGGCCGCGGCAAAGGGGTGCAGCGGGAGATCGTCCGCGCGATCTTAGAGAAACACCCGTTGGTCGCGTCTTTCAAAGACGCGTCGGCGGAAGCGGGTGGATGGGGCGCAACGGTAGTGGCGCTGAGGAAATACTGAAGACGCTTCAGAAACCGGGTCGCTTGCGGGTAGCTTGGACGGCCTCGCTTACGACGCGGACGGGAATCCGCGCCATTCGCACAGCCTGACGTATAAGGTGCAAGGCTTTCAGTAAACGGGTCTCTTCTTACTCAAGATTATTGCGATAGCTGATCCGGAACTCGTTGAAGGCGCAACCGACTATTAAACGATCTCCTCAGCAGAGACCTTCCCTCCGCGAATTCTTGCAACAAGCTGCTTGTAAACGGATTCTGTTTTTTTTCGTCGCTCCCTGGGAGGAATGTGTTCTAGCTGCCTTCCTATGAGGGCGGACAATTGCCTTGTTGCTTCCCTAAGGCTCAATTTTTTCTTTTGCTTTGACTTCATGTCCGTTTACAACGTGAAACAATAGTACGGGAATGGCATGCGATCAACTCGGCAGTCGCGACACTCTTCCGAATTCGGCGGCTGGCGGCGGTTTTCTTCAAGAAAGATCGAGGATATACCTACCGCGCATACAGGTCCTCAACCCCTCCGACGCCTGCATTCTCGACCCAGGCCCTCACGGCCTCTTGTTGGAAGAGTGCGGTATCGATAGTCGTCTGTACGATTTTGTTTTTAGCTTTCGTCTTCAGTGGACGCCGTACTCTCTTATTTCGACCACCGGCTGATTTAATATTTTTCCGCCTCCGGGTTTTCATCAGGATCTCTGCGTTAGCTTCTCCTAGCCACCGTTTCCAAACTTGGACTATAGCATACCGTATTTCTCTAACCTGTGCCTGAAAGATCTGTAATTAATTCCTAATAGGTCCGCAGCTTTCTTTTGAACTCCGCCCGCTTTTTTTAGAGCAGCCAGCAACATGGTTTTTTCATACGATATGAGTGTGTCATCGAGCGATAATCCTTGGTCGAAAAAGCGGGCTCCCGCGGGCGGGAACGTCAACTCAAGAAGCTTTACATCTTCTGGGCTAAGGATCGGCTTGAAATCAGATGATAGGTTCTCTCGGAGGCGAAGTGGCAAATCTCGTTCGGTCAACACATCCCGATCCGTCACAGTCACTGCATGTTCAATGATATTTTCCAATTCTCGAATGTTGCCGGGATAATCATAGTGCATGAGATATCTTAACGCCTCAGGCGATACAGCGTAGACCTGCTTCCCAGAGGCTGCGGCAAATTTTTCGATGAAGTGCTGGATCAAAAACGGGATGTCCTCCTTTCTGTTGCGTAACGGCGGCAAGTCAACCTGAATTACGCTTAGACGGTAGAAGAAGTCCTTGCGGAACGTTCCTTCATCTATCGCTCTTTTTATGTCCTTACTTGAAGCTGAGATCACTCGTACGTCCAGCGGAATGGGTTTGGTCCCACCAACCGGAGTCATGGACTTCTCCTGCAGAACCTTGAGTAGCTTCGCCTGGAGGTGGTGAGGGAGTTTTTCAACTTCGCGTATAAAAACAGACCCTCCATCAGCCAACCTAAGGCACCCGGGATGATCTGAGACCGCCCCCGTGAAGGCGCCACGCACGTGTCCGAACAGGTCATCTTCTATTAGGCTTGCGGAGATTTCACCGCAGTTTACGGATATGAACGGCTTATTCTGTCGAGGCCCATTCATGTGGATGGCGCGGGCGACCATCTCCTTTCCGGTTCCAGCCTCTCCAGTGATTAGAACATTTGAGGTAGTGCCGGCTGCTTTTTGGATGAGACGATAGATTCTTTGCATCTCTTCACATGGTCCAATGGCTCCTCCGAACTGAAATGTTTTGCCTAACGTCGCTCGCGCGTCTTCTGTTGCCGCATGCTCTTTTGCCGTGGTCCGTTGTCTTTCCAGTTTCCCGATGTCTTCGCGCTCTTCCCTCTGTCCGATCTCTTCAAGAAGCAAAACGAAAACTGTTGGCTGAATCGATAGCTTATTGGGCGGAATCAAGGTGAGTTTTAGGTGCTTGCGCCGTCCCTGCGCATCAATAAAACGTAGCTCGTCCACAAACCCTTTTTTCTCTTCAATCCGCCTGTTTAATTCTCCGGCAACAGCTGGAAAAATTTGGCCTACATTCGAGCCTCTGATAGTTTGCTCCCTAAACAAGGTAAGGGCCTCAGCGTGAGGACTGAAGTATCTGACGTTTCCGCCAAGATCGGTAATTATGACACCGATCGGTACAGAGCCGAGGACGGCTTTATAAAGTAACTCACTCTGTGTGGGCTTTTGCGCCTGCGGAGATGGGTTCGCTGCTTCAACTCCTTTCTTTACCGCGTGCGCCGCACGTCTACGTTTCAACAGACCAAGGCATAAAAGCACCGGAATTACGATTGCGGCGGCAGCGGCTGCCGCTTCTAGAGGATCGATCTGCATCTCTTCCTAGATGCCCTGAATCCGGCAAGGCATTGATTTATGCCCGACTGACGCTTTATCAGGCGGGGGCCGGTAGAAGATACCGGCTTTTGACATCGGGTTTCAACCTGGGCAGGATCGAAGAAAGAGGACGATCGGTGCAGTCTGGCCCGCCTGTAGGCACACGTGAGCCGGGCATGAGAACGAGGCTCAGTGTTTGGATTAGCCGGTTAAGGTCTGCCCAGCCTTTTGTTTTCCTACGCCGCTGCTTCCGCCTTTTTCGGCGGATATTTCTCGCAGAGCTGTTTCCAGCTCGCGGCCATCTGCTTGGCGGCCTCG
>Ga0156192_1117_pt1 | contig 14089 bp, 15 predicted proteins | sample RifCSPlowO2_12_FD_107845 | JGI IMG/M metagenome (GOLD analysis project Ga0156192, IMG submission 107845) | Deltaproteobacteria bacterium RIFCSPLOWO2_12_FULL_60_19
CGCCATAGAGACTCCCGAATTGATGGGAGACGAACGTGACGCGTGGGTTCGAATGTCCACGCAACGGTTGGCTTTGGTCTACGGACCGAACGAGCCTGATTATTCCTCGGACCGGATGAAAACCCCCAATCCCGAGTTCCGGTCGTGAACGAAGGAGACGTAATTCTGACGCCTATACCGCAGGCTGATGGACAGGTGAAAAATCGGCCCGCCATCGTTTTGCGCGAATTGCCTCCCTACCACGACCTTCTGCTATGTGGCGTCCTTCTGGCATATGGGCGCGTCGGTCTCTCCACACAACAAACTGCTTAAGGTTAGTCTCATCGGTTCGGCGTTCGACGGCACGGGCATCCCATGCTACAATCAGGCACCCAAGCTGAAGAAACGAGGTGAGCTATGAGAGTCACCACATTGGAAGGCATCGTCGAGAACGGCCAAATTCGCTTGCCTGCCGCTGTTCGGTTGCCGGAAAAAGCGAAGGTCTACGTCATCATCCCCGATGTTGAGGTCCAAACCGTCGCATACATCGGCAGCCCCCGACTCGCGCATCCGGAACAGGCCGCAGATTTCAGAAAGGAAGTGATCGAGGAGTTGCCAGATGCCGGCGTATGACAACCGATACTTCAATCCCCCTGCGCCGCTGGCTACGGTGACTCTTCGTAATTCAGGAGGCGGCAAGACGGTATCCGATGTGCCCATGTTGATCGACTCCGGCGCCGATGTGACGTTGATTCCCCAACAGTCAGTGACTATGCGTGGCGCCACCATTGAACCAGATGTCGGCTATGAGGTCGCGAGTTTTGACGGGAGAAAGAGCACTGCCCAAGCGGTGAATCTCGACTTGATATTTCTAAGGCGGGCTTTCAGGGGTCGATTTCTTGTCAGTAATCAAGCATGGGGCGTAGTGGGACGTGACGTCCTCAATCATGTCGCAGTATTGCTCGACGGGCCACGGTTACTTTGGGATGAGCAAAAATCGTGAGGCAGATAAAATCCCGCCCAATTAAACCGCGGCCTACCTCTGAAACATCCTAAAGAACTTCCGATCGCTTCCACTCCTCAATCCTCACGGCCACCTTCTCTCTTACTTGGCTACAACATACCGAAGAATCTCATTGACAGTCCTCAGGTCGAAGGGTATAGTTAAATTCCGTGATGCGCTTTCCGCGAAGGCCATCGCGGCTTTTTATTTCTGGCGGCAGAATTCCGGGGCTCGGCGCGTTTCTCTTCAGCCCGAGGTCCGGGGTTTGATCATGGCCGTCGTCGCGATTATCCCGATCCGTTACGCGTCCACCCGCTTCCCCGGAAAGCCCCTGGCCCTCATTGGCGGCAAACCGATGATCCAGCACGTCTATGAAAATACCCGTAAAACGCCCGGCCTGAGCCGGGTCATTGTCGCAACCGACGATGCGCGCATCGTCAAAACGGTCAAAGATTTCGGCGGCGAGGTCGTGCTTACGTCCAAGAAACACGCGAGCGGCACCGACCGCGTTGCGGAAGTAGCGCGCAAGCTGAAGGCCGAATGGGTGATTAATGTTCAGGGCGATCTACCCTTCGTCCGGCCGCAAACCATCCTTAACAGCCTCAGGCCTCTGACGCGCGACCGCTCGATTCCCATGGGAACCGCGCGAACGCCGATCTTTCAGGAAGAAGAGTGGCTGAATCCCAACGTGGTCAAGGTCGTCACCGATGCGCGCGGTTTTGCGCTCTACTTCTCGCGCGCCCCGATCCCGCACACCCGCCGGGCGGCTAACGGGATCTGGGGCTATCGCCACGTCGGCGTGTATGTCTATCGGCGCGAGTTCCTGCTCAAGTTTTCGCGCATGCGCCCAACCCTTTTAGAGCGCACGGAGGGCCTGGAGCAGCTGAGAGCGTTGTCCAACGGTTATCGCATCCGCGTGGCCGACGTCGATGAGCCGTCGGTCGAGGTGGATACGCCGGAGGATCTCGAACGGGCCGAGGCATACTTAAAAACACGACAGCAATGAAACCAGGAGACCGATAGCAATATGGCAAGCGTGAAAACCAAATTTATTTTCGTCACCGGCGGCGTGGTGTCCTCGTTGGGCAAAGGGCTGGCCTCGGCCTCGATCGGCGCGCTGATGGAGAGCCGCGGGCTTAAAGTAACCCTGCTCAAGATGGATCCCTACATCAACGTCGATCCCGGCACCATGAGCCCCTATCAACACGGCGAGGTCTACGTCAGCGACGACGGCGCCGAGACCGATCTCGACCTCGGCCACTATGAGCGCTACGTCTCGACGCCGATGGGCAAAAAAAATAATTTCACCACCGGCCAGGTCTACGAGACGGTGATCGCCAACGAGCGGCGCGGCGACTATCTGGGCGGCACGGTTCAGGTCATTCCCCACATCACCGACGAGATCAAGCGGCGCATCCGCGCCGCCGCCGAGGGTTACGACTTGGCGATCTGCGAAGTCGGCGGGACCGTCGGCGACATCGAAGGGTTGCCGTTTTTGGAAGCCGTGCGCGAGTTTTGCTGGGATTGGGGCAAGGAAAACGTCCTCTATATCCATCTCACGCTCGTCCCCTACATCGCCGCGGGCGGGGAGCTTAAGACCAAACCCACGCAGCACAGCGTGAAAGAGCTTACGGGACTCGGAATCCAGCCCGACATTCTACTCTGCCGCACCGACCGCCTGCTGGACAAGAAGGTCAAGGCCAAGATCGCCCATTTCTGCAACGTGGATGAAAATGCGGTCATCACCGCCAAGGACGTCGAATGGATCTACGAAGTGCCGCTGATCTTCCATGCCGAAGGGCTGGATGACTGGATCGTGGAGAAACTCCACATGTGGACCGGCGCGCCGAACCTCAAAAAGTGGGAAAAGGTCGTTCAGACCTTAAAAAACCCAAAGGAATTGGTGCGCATCGCCGTCGTCGGCAAGTACATGAGCCTCAAAGAGTCCTACAAGAGCCTGATGGAAGCGCTGGTCCATGGCGGCATCGCGAACGAAGCGAGGGTGGAGCTCGACTGCATCGAAGCGGAGGAGATCGAGGAAAAAGGCGTCAAGGGAATTCTGGATCAGGCCGACGGCATCCTCGTTCCCGGCGGCTTCGGCGATCGCGGGAGCGAAGGAAAAATAGCGGCGGCCAGGTACGCTAGAGAGAACCGCATCCCCTATTTCGGCATCTGCCTCGGGATGCAAATGGCGGTGGTGGAGTTTGCCCGCAACGTTTGCGGTCTTACGGGCGCGAACTCGAGCGAATTCGATGAGAACAGCCCGCATCCGGTGATCCATCTCATGGAGGCACAAAAAGGAATCGACAAGAAAGGCGCGACCATGCGGCTGGGGGCTTATCCCTGCGCGCTGCACGAGGACTCGCTCGCGGCCAAGCTCTACGGCAAGAAGAAAATTTCCGAGCGCCATCGCCACCGCTACGAATTCAACAACAACTACCGCGACGCCTTTACCCGCCAGGGGATGGAGCTGAGCGGCCTATCGCCCGATGGCAGCCTGGTCGAGATCAGCGAGCTGAAGGATCACCCGTGGTTCCTGGGCTGCCAATTCCACCCCGAGTTCAAATCCCGCCCGCTCGACCCCCACCCTCTCTTCAAAGGATTTATCAAGGCGGCCCTGCAGAACCGGCTCGCGCAGAGGGAAGTGCCACGCATCAAAGTCGCGCGGACCTAGCAGGCCGGTGAAAAAGGGCCATCTGCCGTCAGCCCGCCTGAAGATCTCTCTCCGGGCCGACGCGATACGTCGGTATTACGCTGCTCCGACGAGCTGAGAGCAACTGGAGGTACGATTGACATTTCGCGTCCCACGCGCCGGCCCTTCGAGAGACCCCCAGGCGGGCGGTAGTGATGGTTGCGCTTCGACCTCCTCGCTCGACGTACTGCAAAGAGTACGCCTGCGCTCGTCGGTTTCTCGCGCGCCTTGTATCTGGCACCTTTTTGACCGGCCTGCACAGATTTTTAAACACTCTGTAACCCGCCCCATCCGGTGGAAATTTGCATTCTTCGCGCGTGGGTGGTCTACTAATGTAGCGCTATGACAAAGAAAGTAAAAATCGGCGGCTTTGAGGTCGGCGGCGGAAAGCCGCTTGTCGTCATCGCCGGGCCGTGTGTGATCGAGAGCCGGGATTCCGCGCTCCGGCACGCGGCGTCGATTAAGCAGGCTGCCGACCGCGTAGGCATGCCTTTGATCTACAAGTCTTCCTACGACAAGGCCAATCGCACCTCGCTCTCCTCGTTCCGCGGCCCGGGCGTCGAAGAGGGCTTGCGCATTCTCGCCGAAGTGAAGCGGGAGATCGGCGTACCGGTTCTGACCGACGTGCATGAAAAGGAACAGGTCGATTCGGTAAAACAGGTAGCCGACGTCCTGCAGATCCCGGCTTTCCTCTGTCGCCAGACCGATTTCGTCGTCGCGGTGGCGAAGTCCGGCAACGTCGTAAATATCAAAAAAGGACAGTTTCTCGCCCCCTGGGACGTCCGCAACATCGTCGAGAAGATCGTCGCCAGCGGAAACCAGCAGATCCTGGTGACGGAGCGGGGCGTATCGTTCGGCTACAACAACCTGGTCTCCGACATGCGCTCGCTGGTCGTGCTCCGCGACTTCGGCTATCCTGTAGTCTTCGACGGAACGCACAGCCTCCAACTCCCGGGCGGATTGGGCCATGCTTCGGGCGGCGAGCGGCGCTACATTCCGGCGTTGGCCAGGGCCGCCGTCGCTGTCGGGATCGACGCGCTCTTCATGGAAGTCCACGAAGATCCCGACCGGGCCTTGAGCGATGGGCCGAATTCCCTGCCGCTTAAAGACCTCGAGGGAGTGCTCAAACAAATCAAAGAGATCGACGGATTGTTAAAGAGTAGTTAAACTATGGATGCTAAGAAAACTTTAAAACGGGCGGGCGATGTCCTGCAAATCGAGGTGAACGGAATTCTGTCGCTCATCGACCGCCTCGACGATACGTTTGTCCGGGCCGTGGAGCTGCTCTATGGCTGCAAGGGAAAAGTCGTCGTCACCGGCCTCGGCAAATCGGGACTTATCTGCCGCAAGATCGCCGCCACGCTGGCGAGCACCGGCACGCCTTCCTTCTTTCTCCACGCCGGCGACGGCATCCATGGCGACATGGGAATGATCATGAAGGGCGACGTGATTTTGGCCGTGTCGAACAGCGGCGAGACGGAGGAGCTTTTACAGCTTCTCCCCATCGTCCGGCGTTTGGACCTCAAGCTCATCGCTCTCACCGGCAACCCCAATTCCGCCCTCTCGCGCGCCGCCGATGTCAGCCTCGATGCCGGCGTCAAGCAGGAGGCCTGTCCGATGGGGCTCTCCCCCACCGCCAGCACGACGGCGGCGCTTGTCCTGGGCGATGCGCTGGCGGTCGTGCTGCTCGAACAGAGAGGCTTTAAGGAAGAAGATTTCGCGCTCCGCCATCCCGGCGGCGCGCTCGGCCGCAAGCTCTTGCTACAGGTGGAGGAGATCATGCACCGGGGTGACGACCTGCCGCTCGTCGACGAAGAGACGCCGATGAAAGAGGCGCTGTTTCAGATCACCTCGAAACGCCTTGGAGTGACCGGTGTGGTCGATCGCGCGGGTGAGCTGGTCGGCATCGTTACCGACGGCGATCTCAGGCGCGGCCTGGAGAGCAAGGGCGACATATTCCGCTTTCAGGCCAAGGATTTCATGACCCGCGATCCAAAGACCATATTCGCCGACGCCCTCGCAGCCCGAGCCGTCGCTGTCATGGAGCAGCATTCGATCACCTGCCTGTTCGTTTTGGGAAACAGCGGAAAAAAGCCTATCGGTCTCGTTCACCTCCACGACCTGCTCAAGGCCGGCGTCGTCTAGCGCCGGACTACCTCCGCGGGTCTAGCAAATTCCGTGCCCACCTGCTTTACAGGATTCAGCAAAGGTGCTATTTTGCCCAGGGTTAAACCGGCTATGAAGCGTCAGAAGTTACGGACTATTCTGCTCATCGCGATCTCCGCTTCGCTCGGCGGAGTGGCCTACAAAACGGCCGACCACATCTTACAAAACAAAACCAGAATGATCAGAGACGTCGCCCTCAAAACCGTCGATCTTCTCCCCGAGGCCGCCCTTAAGATCAAAGATTTCCATCGCGCGCAGATCGAAGGGAATCGCAAAGTTTGGGAGGTCTTCGGCGACGAGGCCCGCTACCTGAAGACCGAAGGAGAGCTGTTCATCCAAAAACCCCGCATTTTCTTTTACCAGAAAGACAACAGCACCATTCAGGCTGTCGGGACGGAAGGGTACTTCTGGCTTAAGGGCGAGGACAAAGGGATGGAAAAGGCCCAGCTCAAGGGAGACGTGCAGGTCAGCTTTCAAGGATATGTGCTCAACGCCAACGAGGCGATCTACCTGAAGGAAAAAAATCAGGTGGTCCTGCCCGGCAGGGTCATGGTGAGAGGGGCGGGCATGGAGCTGGAAGGGGTGAATATGGAGCTCAACCTCGACAGCGAGAAGCTGCGCGTGAACAGGAGCGTAAGGACAACGGTCGAGCCCGGCAAGATGGGAAAAACGAAGGGACAGTCCGATGAAAAGACGGAAAATTGATCGCCGCCCGTACCGCCTTGGCACGCTGCTTTTGACTGTTGCTCTGCTCTGTTCCGGGCTCTACGACTCCGCTCTTGCGGGAGAGGCGGCCAAAGAGGCGAAGAAGAAGCCCGCAAGCGCTCCGAGCCGCGCTGGCAAGCAGAATCCCGCCGCCGGAGCGGAAGCCTCGGGCACCGAGACCGCAAGAGAAACAAAAAAGAAGTCCGAAAGCGCCTCGAGCCCTCTCAACCAACAAAATCCGATCATCGTCACGGCCGACTGGATGGAGGCCGACCGGCAGAAAAACACGATCGTCTACAAGGGTCAGGTGGTGGCCGTTCAGAAGGACATGACGATGAGGGGCGACAAACTTACCGCCCTGTTCGACCCCAGCGCCAAGCAGATGAAACAGGCCGTAGTGGAAGGTCGGACCGTTCAGATCGTGCAGGGAGACAAGATCGCGACGGGGACCAAGGCGGTCTTCGACGGCGCGGCGCAGACCGTCACGATGACCGGCAACCCGGTGGTTCGTCAAGGGAACAGCGAAGTTTCGGGCGAGCGCATCATTTTCTACATGAAGGAAGACCGCGCGATCGCCGAAGGCGGCGCCAACCAGCGAGTCAAAGCGACGATCTTCACCGAAGAGATGGGCAAACAGCCAAAGGGCGAAGAGGGAAGCGCAAAGGAACCATGAGCCTGCTGCAAGCGGAAGGCGTCACCAAGTCCTACAACGGCCGCCGCGTGGTCGATGGGATCAACATCGAGGTCAACGGCGGCGAGGTGGTCGGTCTGCTCGGCCCCAACGGCGCGGGCAAGACCACGACTTTCTACATGATTGTCGGGTTGGTCCAACCGGAGCGCGGCAAAGTGGCGCTGAACGGAGTAGACCTCTCCGGGATGCCGATCTACCAGCGGGCGCGCGCGGGCTTGAGCTATTTGCCGCAGGAATCTTCCGTCTTTCGCCGCCTCACGGTCGAGGAAAATCTGCTGGCCATTCTCGAAACTCTCGACCTCACGCCCGAGGAGCGGGAAGAGCGCGCCGCGTCGTTGATGCGCATGCTCGGGGTCTACGACCTGGCGAAGCAAAAAGCGCTCACGCTCTCCGGCGGCGAGCGGCGCCGGGTGGAGATCGCTCGGGCGCTGGTGCTCGCGCCGTTTTTTTTGCTGCTGGACGAGCCCTTTACCGGCATCGACCCCATCGCGGTCGGCGAGATTCAAAAGATCATCCGCCAACTCACCGCCACCGGCATCGGCGTGCTGATTACCGACCACAACGTGCGCGAGACCCTGGGCATCTGCGATCGCGGTTACATCGTCAACGACGGAACGGTGCTCGAAGAGGGGAACCCGGACAAAATCGCCTCCAGCGAGAAGGCGCGCAAGGTCTACCTCGGCGAAGGCTTCAGGCTCTAACCATGGCGCTCGAGATCCGCCAAGTTCAAAGACTCGCCCAGCAGCTGGTGATGACCCCCCAGCTGCAGCAGGCGATCAAGCTGCTCCAGCTCTCGCGCGTGGAGCTGGAGGAGATGATCTCGCAGGAGCTGCAGGAAAATCCCGTGCTGGAAGAGAGCCCGGCCGAGGCCGCGGAAGAGAACCAGACGGCGAAGCCCGAGGAAGAGCTGCCCGAGCTCCCCGAAAAACCCGAGCCGGCGCGGGCACTCTCGACGGCGGATAAAATCGGGACTCTCGACTGGCAGGAATATCTCGACACGCACTCCAATTCCCTGCACGGCTCCCTCACCGCGGAGGCGGGACGAGACGAAGACGACGGGCCGCCCTCGTGGGAAAGCACTCTTACGAAGAAGACCTCGCTGGAAGACCACTTGGTTTGGCAGCTCCGCCTCTCTAAGCGCACGCCCCAGGAAGAGACCATCGGCCTGTATATCATCGGCAATTTGGATGAGCGCGGCTACCTGGCGGTTTCCGTGGATGAGGTCTGCGGGGCGACCGGTTGCTCGGCGGAGGAAGCGGAGAGCGTGTTAAAGAAAATCCAGTTCTTCGACCCGCCGGGCGTGGCCGCACGGGATCTCAAAGAATGCCTGTCGGTCCAGCTCGCCAACCTCGGCCTCGACGGCAGCGTAGCGGCGCGCATTGTGTCCGACCATCTCGAGCAGCTGGAAAACAGAAAATACGAAAAACTGGCGCGCGACCTCGGCGTCTCCGTGGAAGAGATCTTAGCCGCCTCACACCTGATCGCGTCGCTGGAGCCGCGGCCGGCGCGCGGCTACGAAGAAGAAGAGATCCGCACGATCATCCCGGACGTGTCGGTAGAAAAGATCAGCGGCGAATGGGTCGTTTTTCTCAACGACGAAGGGCTACCGCGCCTGCGGGTAAGCTCTTTTTACCGGCGGCTGGCCGGCCAGGAGGGCAAGGAGGAAGAGCAGGCCCGGCAGTATCTTCAAGAGAAAGTGCGCGCCGCCACCTGGCTCATCAAGAGCATCCATCAGAGGCAACGGACCCTCTACCGCGTGACGCAAAGCATTTTTAAAGTTCAAAAAGAATTCCTGGACAGCGGCGTGAGCCAGTTGAAGCCGATGGTGCTCAAAGACGTGGCCGGGGATATCGGGATGCACGAGTCTACCGTGAGCCGGGCCACGGCCAACAAATATGTCCACACACCCCACGGCCTGTTCGAGCTTAAGTACTTTTTCCAAAGCGGTCTCAAGTCGGGCGGCGGCGAGGACGTCGCCTCCGAGAGCGTGAGGGACAAAATCCGCACCATCATCTCATCGGAGGATCCCAGAAAGCCGTTCAGCGACCAGCATATCGCGGCCATGCTGAGCCAGGAGGCGATCGGTATCGCGCGGCGCACCGTGGCAAAGTACCGCGAGGCGATGGGCATCCTCCCCTCTTCGAGGCGCCGCCAGCCCTTCGCGAGCCGATTCTGACAATACGGAGGTGTTCGATGACAGAGGTAAAAACTTCCGTGACGTTCCGTCACACCGGGCCGACCGACGCCTTAAAACATTACGCGGAAGAGAAGATCCATAAGATCGGCAAATACTTTAAACGTCCCCTGGAAGCCCACGTGGTTCTCTCGGTGGATGGCAGGCAGCGGCAGGTCGCCGAGGTCACGCTGCAGGCTCGCGGAATGACCATCCACGGGCGGGAAGAGACCGACGATCTTTACTCGGCGATCGATCTCCTGGTCGATAAAGTGGATCAGCAGGTCCGAAAGCATAAGACTAAAACGAGACTCAGGCGCAGAAAGGTGAAGCCTTGAAGATTACGGATTTTTTGGACACCGGCAGGATCATCCCCGAGCTCAAGGGCGGAGATAAGCGTGCCGTGCTAACCGAGTTGGCGGAGGCGTTGGCCGCGAGCCACCCTTCGATCGATGCGCAGAAATTGCTCGACGTGTTGCTCGAGCGGGAAAGGATCAGCAGCACGGCGATCGGCGAAGGGGTGGCGATCCCCCACGGCAAAATGGCCGAGGTCGAGAAAGTCTACGGCGTTTTCGCCCGGAGCCGTCGCGGCGTGGATTTCAAGTCTCTGGACGGAGGCGCCACTCACCTGTTTTTCCTGCTGGTGGCGCCGGAAGACTCCGCAGCCGATCACCTCAAGGCCCTGGCCCGGATCTCGCGCTTGCTGAAAGACAACGCGTTCCGCGCCCGGCTGCTGGAGGAAAAAAGCGCCGAAGATATCTTCAACGTCATCAAGCAGGAAGATCAAAAATTCTAAACAGGGCTGTTAGGCTGAGGGCCAAGATCGGTCACTGCTGACGGCTGACAGTGAATTTTTTAGGCTATTAAAGACTTTTAGTCAGACCGGTCAAAAAGGTCCCAGATACAAGGCGCGCGACGATCTGACGAGCGCAGGCGTACTTTTTTCGTACGTCGAGCGAGGCAGATCGAGCGCAACGCCGTAGATAGGCCTTTTTCAGCGGTCTGGCTATGGCTGAGCGTTTGGATATAGTAGTCATCACCGGCCTCTCCGGCTCGGGAAAGAGCGTGGCGATTCACGCCCTGGAGGACCGGGGCTTCTTCTGTATCGACAATCTCCCGGTGGCGCTGATCCCGAAATTTATCGAGCTGTCCCAGGGCTACGGCGAGGGCATCGAGCGGATTGCCCTGGGGATCGATCTTCGAGCGGGCCAATTCCTGCAATTCTGGCCCGAGATGTTGGATCAGCTCAGGGCCGCGGGACACCATGTCGAAGTTCTCTACCTGGATGCCGACGACGATGTGCTGTTGCGCCGTTTTAGCGAAACCCGCCGCCCCCATCCGTTGGCCGGCGACGGATCCGTCGAAGAAGGGATCGCCCGCGAGCGAACCGCGCTCCACGGGATGCGCGCGCTGGCCGACAAGGTGATCGACACGAGCGATTTGAACGTGCACCAGCTCAAAAAAGAGGTGGAGGAGCAATATACCCAAAGCGTCAGCCCGCGGCGAATGAACCTATTTCTCACTTCATTCGGCTACAAGTACGGCATCCCGAACAATGCCGACATGATTCTCGACGTGCGCTTTCTCCCCAATCCGTTTTTTTTTGAAGAGCTGCGAGGGAAAAAGGGAGTGGAGGCCGAGGTGCAGGAGTTCGTCCTTAAACGGGAGGAGACGCACGCCTTTCTCGACCGGCTCTACGGGCTGCTGGAGTTCACTCTGCCGCAGTACGAGCGCGAGGGCAAAAGCAGCCTGACCCTGGCGCTCGGCTGCACCGGCGGGAGACATCGCTCCGTGGTGTTGGTCGAGGAGTTGAGGCGCCGGCTCGACGGCGAGCGCTATCGCATCCACGTCAAGCACCGGGACATGGACAAGTAGGCGGACAGGGGTCCAAGGCAAAATGCAAAGTGCAAATTGAAAAATGCAAAGTGACCTTAAGAGAGCCGAAAATTTGACTTTTACATTTTGCAATTTTCATTTTTCATTGGAGCTAAAGTAGTCAAATGGCCAGCGCAGCGAAGAAACTCGAAATCAAGAACAAGCTGGGGCTCCACGCCCGCGCGGCGGCCCTTTTGGTCCAGACCGTCAACCGCTTTGCGGCCGAGGTGAAGATCTCCAAAGACGGCCAGGAAGTGGACGCCAGGAGCATTATGGGCGTCCTGACGCTCGCGGCCACGCAGGGAAGCAAGATCCACGTCGAGGCCAAAGGAAACGACGCGGAAGAGGCGCTGCGCGCGGTCGAAAAGCTCGTCGACAAGAAGTTCTTCGAGAACGATTAATCTTGATTCCCGCGGACCTATCCGATATACGGGTGAAATTCCATTTGTTCGTTAGGTGAGTCGCAGGAGGTAAGCGAAATGGCGGCGAAGGACTTTCTCTTCACTTCTGAATCCGTTTCGGAGGGCCATCCGGATAAGATGTGCGATCAGATTTCGGATGCCATCCTGGATGCCCATCTGAGCGGCGACCCGGACAGCCGCGTCGCTTGTGAATCCCTCACCAAGACCGGCATGGTCGTCGTCGCGGGAGAGATCACGAGCAAGGCCAAGGTGAGCTACAGCGAAATCGTTCGTGAAGTCGTCCGCGACATCGGCTACACCGACTCGGCGATGGGCTTCGACGGGAATACCTGCGCGATCATCACCGCCGTGGAACAGCAATCGCCCGACATCTCTCAGGGAGTGAGCGAGGGAGAGGGACTGCACAAAGAGCAAGGCGCCGGCGACCAGGGGATGATGTTCGGCTACGCCTGCGACGAGACGCCCGAGCTGATGCCCTTTCCGATCCAGATGGCGCATAGCCTGGTCAAGTATCTGGCCAAGATCCGCAAAGGCGGCGAAGCTCCGTTCATCAGGCCCGACAGTAAATCTCAGGTGACCGTGGAATACCGCGACGGCAGGCCCGTGCGGGTGCCAAGCGTCGTTATCTCCACCCAGCACTCGCCCGAGGTTGCCTACGAAAAACTCCGGGCGACTGTGATCGACGGCGTGATCCGCGCCGTTATTCCCGCGCAGTATCTCGACAAAAATACGGTCTATCACGTCAACCCCACCGGCCGATTCGTCGTGGGAGGCCCGCAGGGCGATTGCGGTCTCACGGGCCGCAAGATCATCGTGGACACCTACGGCGGCATGGGACGCCACGGCGGCGGCGCATTTTCGGGAAAGGACCCTTCGAAGGTCGATCGCAGCGCCGCTTACATGGGCCGCTACATCGCCAAAAACATCGTCGCCGCCAAGCTCGCGCGTAAATGCGAGGTCCAATTGGCCTACGTGATCGGGGTGGCCGAGCCGGTGTCGATCACCGTCGATACCTTCGATACCGGAGCGATCCCGGAACACGAGCTGGCGCGCATCGTCAGAGAAGTTTTCAATCTCACACCCAAAGGAATTATCCAGACCCTCGATCTCAAGCGTCCCATCTATCGCGCCACCGCAGCCTACGGCCATTTCGGCCGCACGCCCGAGAACGGCCGTTTCACCTGGGAGAAAACCGACCGGGTCGAGGCGCTGAAAAAAGCCGCAGGGAGACCATAGCAAAGTTCGGGTGGGGAGGAGGCTTTAGCCATGGCAGGAAAGAATTATGATGTGAAGAGCCTTGCGTTGGCCGAGCAGGGAAGAAAGCGGATTCTCTGGGCGAGCCAGGACATGCCCGTGCTGCGGCGGGTGCGCGAGCGGTTCCAAAAGGAGCGGCCGTTTCAAGGCCTGCGCTTTTCGGCCTGTCTCCATGTCACGGCGGAAACCGCCAATCTGGTCCAGACCCTCAAGGCCGGCGGAGCGCAGGTCGTTCTCTGCGCGTCGAATCCTTTGTCGACCCAAGACGACGTGGCGGCCAGCCTGACCAGGCACGATCGGATCCCGACTTTCGCCATCAAAGGAGAGGATCACAAAACCTACTATCGCCATCTCCGGGCGGCGCTCGACCACGCGCCGGTCATCACTATGGACGACGGCGCCGATCTGGTCTCCATGCTGCATAAGGATTACGCCCATCTTACGCGGAAAGTGATCGCGAGCATGGAAGAGACGACGACGGGCGTGATCCGGCTGCGCGCCATGGCGGCGGATCGACAGCTCAAGATTCCCGTCATCGCGGTGAACGACGCCAGCACGAAACATCTCTTCGACAACCGCTACGGCACCGGGCAATCGACCATCGACGGCGTCATTCGTGCGACGGACATGCTGCTGGCCGGCAAGCGAGTCGTGGTGGCGGGCTATGGCTGGTGCGGCAAGGGAGTCGCTTCGCGCGCGCGCGGCATGGGTTCGAAGGTCATCGTGACCGAAGTGGACCCGATTCGGGCGCTGGAAGCGGCGATGGACGGGTTCGAGGTGATGGCGATGAGAGAAGCCGCCAAGGTCGGCGATCTCTTTATCACCTTGACCGGCGATATGCACGTTATCGGCCAGGAGCACCTCAAGCTCATGAAAGACGGAGCGGTCATCTGCAACTCGGGCCATTTCGACATCGAGATCGACATCAAGGCGCTGAAAAAGATGGCGGTTAAGGAAGAAAAGAACGTCCGCCACAGCGTGGACGCCTACACGCTCAGCGGCGGAAAAAAGATTTACCTTCTCGGCGAGGGCAGACTGGTCAACTTGGCGGCCGCCGAGGGCCACCCCGCTTCCGTCATGGACATGAGCTTTGCCACCCAGGCGCTCGCCTCCGAGTGGGCGGTCAAGA
>Ga0156192_1121_pt1:0-12500 | contig 13923 bp, 16 predicted proteins | sample RifCSPlowO2_12_FD_107845 | JGI IMG/M metagenome (GOLD analysis project Ga0156192, IMG submission 107845) | Deltaproteobacteria bacterium RIFCSPLOWO2_12_FULL_60_19
TCAAGCGCGCCTGGTGGCGCGACAACGTGCAACTCCGCCCGGACATGGTCGGGCTCGACGCCTCGATCCTCATGCATCCGACGGTCTGGAAGGCGAGCGGCCATCTGGATCACTTCACCGACCCGATGGTCGACTGCAAGGGCTGCCAGCGCCGCTTTCGCGCCGACAAGATCGACGACGAAGAGTGGATTCATTATTGCGCTGCGACGAAAGGGAACAAGTTTGTCGTGCCGGGCGGCGAAGCATGCAAGCACTGTAGCGGTCGGCGGAGTCTCTGCCCGGCCTGCGGCAAGGGCGAGCTGACCGAAGCGCGGCAGTTCAACCTCATGTTCAAAACTTTCATGGGGCCGGTGGAAGACGACGCTGCGCTCACTTACCTCCGCCCCGAAACCGCCCAGGGCATCTTCGTCAACTTCGACAACGTGCTCCAGTCGATGCGCTTGAAGCTCCCGTTCGGCGTCGCGCAAATCGGCAAGGCCTTTCGCAACGAAATCACCCCCGGCAATTTTACCTTCCGCACGCGCGAGTTCGAGCAGATGGAGATCGAGTACTTCGTCATGCCGGGGACGGACGAGCAGTGGCATCAGAAGTGGATCGACGCGCGGTTTGCCTGGTACCCGGCCTACGGCATCCGCGCCGAGAATCTCAGGCTGCGCGAGCACGAGAAGGACGAGCTGGCCCACTATGCCAAGCGCACCGCCGACATCGAGTACCAGTTCCCCATCGGCTGGAGCGAGCTGGAGGGAATCGCCAACCGCACGGACTTCGATCTCAAACAGCACTCCAAGACCAGCGGCAAGTCGCTGGAATACTTCGACGAAGAATCGAAGCAGAAGGTCGTGCCATACGTGATCGAGCCGTCAGCCGGAGCGGACAGGGCGACTCTGGCGTTTCTGGTCGACGCCTACCACCAGGAAGAAGTGAGAGGGGAAAAACGCGTCGTGCTGCGCTTTCATCCGGAGCTGGCGCCGATCAAGATCGCGGTCCTGCCGCTGCTCAAGAAGAACGATCAAATCGTGGAGACGGCGCAGCGGATCTGCGGCGATTTGAGAAAGCGGTGGTACTCGGTTTACGACGACACGGCTTCCATCGGCCGGCTCTATCGCCGCCAGGACGAAGTCGGCACGCCTTTTTGCGTAACCGTGGACGTTCAGACGGTGGGAGATGAAAAATCCGCCGCAGATGAGAAGGTCACGATCCGCGACCGCGACACGATGCAGCAGATCCGCGTGCCGATCGCCAAGCTTCAAGAGATCATGGCGGACTTCATGGCAGGAGGATGGGCCGAGGTCGCCGCGCAGGATTCTTACAAAGTCGCCGCTAAAGACTAACGTCAGGCGATGATGCCGAAAGGCGGGCCCGCAAACTCGTACGCCGGGAAGACCTTCTTCAGATCCTTCTGACCCAGGTGGCGCGAGAGAATTTCGCCGCACACCGCGCGAAAGTCCGTGGTCAACGCCAGATCGCGGCCTTCGTACAGCACCCCGGGATCGAGTCCCGGCCAGCGGCCATAGACCTTGCCGCCTTTAATCTTTCCGCCCATAGCAAACATCACGTTGGCGTGGCCGTGGTCGGTGCCGCGGTTGCCGTTCTCGCGCGCCGTGCGGCCGAATTCGGATAGGGTCACGAGCGCGACGTCGTCCATCCGATCGCCGAGATCCCGGTAAAAAGCCGCGAGAGCGCCGGCCAGCTCTTGCAGGCGGTTGGCCATCTGGCCTTCCGCTCCTCCCTCATTGACGTGCGTGTCCCAGCCTTCGATTTCCGTAAAAGCGATTTCGATGCCGATGTTCGCCTTGATCAGACGGCCGATCTGTTTGAGACTCTCACCCAGACGCCCGGCGGGATAGCTCTCGGACGAGGGCGGGGGCAGCGTCGATTCCATCGTTTTTAATATCCTCATCGCCTCGAAGACATTTTCTCCCCCCTGCCGAAGGAGCGGGTCCTGGATGTTCGCGTAGACTTTTTGGAGAGCCGGCGCCAGGAGCGAGTCCCGCAGGCGGAACTCTTCGATCGAGGTCATCGTCAACGCCGGCGCTTTACCGGCGAGAATACGCGGCAGCCGCTGCGTGAGCGAGACCGCGCGAAAAGGATTTCGGTCGCTTTTATTTTCGGTGAGCAGGCGATTCAGCCAGCCGTCGGGCGTATTTTTGACGCCGGGTGTGCCCAACTCCATGTAATCCTGCGCGTCAAAATGAGAACGGGTATTGTCCGGCGAGCCGGCGGCATGGATGACGGCCAGATGGCCCTTATCGAACAGCGGCGTGAGCGGGGCGAGCGCCGGATGAAGGCCGTAGAAGCCGTCGAGATCGATCGTTCTGTCCTTTCCTGAAGAGGGCTCCGCAATGGCGATGCTCGGACGGAGCGAATAGTAACTTCGATCTTTAAACGGGACCACGGCGTTGAGACCGTCCATGCCGCCCCGCTGGAAGACGACGACCAGGATTTTGTTTCGCCTGCTTTTTTCTCCTTCAGCCGCGCGCACGAGAAAAGACGGCGGCAAGCCGAGGGACAAAAGACCCAAGCCCCCGGTTTTGAGAAACAGTCGGCGCGAGAAAGCCATGGCTACCTCCGTTGAAACTCGGGCGCGGCCACGAGCTCAGCCCAAGTCTCCGCGTTCTTGACTCTCGTTCCGGCTATCCGATTGGCCGTCAGGTCGATCGCAAAGTTGATCCGCGTCAAGAGCATGTCCGGGCTTATCCAAGTGGAGCCGACATCGGGGAACCCCGTGGGCGGTTGGGCGAGAAAGAGCGGCTCCCCCATTCGGACGAGAGAACGGAGCAGCGCCGGCGAGGCATTGGTCTCGGCCCCGACGGCCCTGAGGGCACTTGCGACGAACTCCAGCGGTTTTTTGATTTTTGCCTGGACGACCTCAGGGGAGAAAAATTCCGGCGACCTGACGATGGCGCGAACGGTGTCCTTGATATCGCCGTCGCTCTCGCGAAAAGCCTTCGCCGCCTGGTCCACCAGAGAAGACGGGGGATCGTCGCTCACAAACCGACGCGCTAGTTTACCGGCGATGAACCGCGCGGTCGAGGGATGACGGCTTAGAAGATCGATGACTTTCACCCCATCCTCCATCCCGCCGCCGGCGGGGATGCGGGTTCCAAGCACGACTTTTTCGCCCCGATCGTGCATGCGGGCGTCGAAGAGAAACTCCGGCTGGCCTCTGGGGCGCCGGATCGTCCAGCCGGTAAAGCACCGCGCCACTTCCACAACATCTTTCTGCGTGTAGCCGCCATCCACGCCCAACGTGTGAAGCTCCATCAACTCGCGGGCGTAGTTTTCATTGATCCCTCTGCGCGCCACGGGCGCCGCAGTCGCGCGCGGGCGATTCATCACAGCCTCGGGATTCACGCTCAGCCAGTTGTCCAGATAGAAAAGCATCGCCGGGCTTTTGGCGGTAGCCAGGAGAAGATCACGGAAACGGCCGAGGGCATGAGGCCGGATCGTGTCGCGGTCGTAGGAGGTGACCAGCCACCGGTCCGCGCCCTTGCCGGCAAAGACGTTAAAATGATTGGTCCAAAAATCGACCATGACCTCGTAGAGCTGCCGGCGGCTGTAGACGGCGCGCAGAAGTTTGGCCTGCTGGAGTTCCAGGACGACGTAGCGCGGGCTCTGCATCGGAGAAAGCTCCATCCCCTTGGCCTTGACCTGTTGCGGCGGAGGATAGAGCTCCAGCAGCTCCTGGCTGCTCAAGTGCACCGATTTCAGTTTTGCTACTTTGTCTTCAACCAGGGAGTCGGGAATTTTTTCCGGCTGGAGCTGCTCTTCGAGGTAGGGAACGATACCTTTGCTTTTCACCTTCTCGGTCTCGGCCGGGGTCGGGCCGAAGGTGATGCGGCCGAGCAGGTGGGCGATTTTTTGCTCGTCGGTTAAGGGTGCGCTCACTCAAATCCCTCGCGGCTACGGCGAGCCCATAATCTGGCCCAAGAAATCATATCATAACCGATGCGGGTTAGCTCTGCTGCTGGTCCGGCCTAGCCATATGCTGCCGTCGCCACTCTTTGAACTGTTGCAAGCGTTCCGCCCGAAGCTGACTGAGCCTGGTTCTTTGATCCTCCGTCAGTACGCCGCGCAGCTGATTCGCAATCTGGACCCGCGAAACCGTCATCTCGGCTTGTAGATCGCCCGCCTGCTGGGCGAGAGAGCGCACAAGAGTCTCGTCGAACGGCAGCGCTCGCGCAGCCTCTCCCAGAGCAGCTCGTTTTTCCCGCAGTTGTTGGGCAAGGGGGTGGATGGCGTCCCTGCCGCCGGCAAAGATCGCCTCAATCTGCGTTCGTTGATCGCCGGAAAGCTGCAATTGTTCCAGCAAGGGCGGCCCCATCCTTCCCATCATGCCCGGCCGTCCCGGCCCGAATCCCGGCTGCGCGAAGAGCGCCGGACTCGTCAGCAAACTCGCGGCGATCAAAACGCCGATCGCAATCTGTTTGGTTGTCTTCATCTTTTTCCTCCTTCGGTTCTTCGCGTAAGACTCTAACGTCTCCTGATTGCCGGCACGAACCTGACTGCACGTCGGTTTCTGTCGACAATAATCACTTGGCCCGGGCTGACCACGTAGGGCCTATAATAGACGGGGTAGTAGCGCGGGCGATAGAGCTGGTAGTGGATCGTGTGCAACTCGTAGTAGGGATCGTAGGCCGGCGGATACTCAACGCCGAGTTCTTCGTAGTAGGGGTCATGAGCGTCGGTCGTACGCCCGGAGATCAGCAGCAAACTCATCGCAAACAGAACCACCCAGAGTATTTTCACGTTCGTATCTCCTTTGTGTAACCCGCGCAGCTAACTTCTCTCATGCGTCTAGCGGCCTCGGCCGGTTCGGGCATCCTCGTATCCCTCCTGGTAGCCGCGTCTTCTACCCTGGTCGTATCTCTCATAGCGACCGCGCTCGACGCCCTCGCTGTAGCCGTCGGAATATCCCGTGTCGTAAGGATCGCGCGGCCTAGGGGCAGGAGGCGGCGGGTAGTCCCGCTCTACGACTACGGGCGGCGGAAATAACACGCGATCCAAAATAATACCGGTCGCCAGGCCTCCAAGGACTCCGGCCGCAACCGCGGCGCCGTTATAGCCATGATGGCGATGAACAACCACTCTGCGACCGTAATAAGGTCTTCCCCACGCGAAGCTGGAAGCCGGCACCATCAGGATAGCTGCCAGAACTGTTGCCAAAACCGCTACGGAAAGCTTTTTCATATTGATCTCCTTTCGCTCATAGCCGCCGTAGTCCTTACGGGCTAGTCGTCGAATCTCGGGTCGTGATGACCATAGTAGGGCCTGTAATGTCTGTAGGGGTAGCGATAGTAAGGGAGAAGAGGACGGAAGTAATATCCGTCGCGACGTTCAACGACCACGCAGCCCGCAAGTGGAGCCAAGACCATGGCCAGTAGAAAGACTATGAAGAATTTTGTCATAGAACAGACCTCGAAAAAAAATACTGACGGCGAGCCGCCATCAGCGCCAAGTTTCACGCCAGTACGAATACGGCGTATAGCCGTAAGAGCGGTACCGGTACGGCCGGTATCGATAGTAATAGCCATAGGGATAATAAACGTAGGGACGCCAGTAGTAGCAGTCGTAGCATTCATAGTAACGGTGTCTCGAGTGGCGCCAATGATTCCAGTCGCCCGCAAAGCTCGGCATCGGCGCGAGAGTCGCAAGGAGCAAAACGCTGAGCCAGAGTTTTTTCATGGGTGGTTCTCGTTTCCGACTCTTTTAGACGGTTGCAGGAGCTAAAGGTTTACCGACCGTCCGTCCCGGTTTCTGCGGTTCAGTCCTTATCCTTGTAGCGTTTTTTGTCCTTGGTCCGTAATTTATCGCGCAACGCCCGCTTTTCTTCCGGGAAGAGTTGACGGCGCCCCTCAAACTTGTCGCGCCACTGCTGGCGTTGGTCGGGCGGCAGTTTGCGGAACTCGTCGAACCGTTGCTTTAAGGTGTCACGCCGCTCTTCGGGGAGGCTGCGCCAATGCTCCCACTCCCGACGGAGATAATCTTGTCGCTCGGGGGGGAGATTGCGCCAGCGCTGGAAGTTGCGCTCGATAGCGGCTTTATCCGACGGGCTCAGGCGCCGCCATTGCTCATAGGGCTCCTGCGCCCAACTCGCACAGGGAAGTAGCAAAAGCCCAAGCAGGCTATAGCGCGCGATGAGACGTTTCACCTTTCGGTCCCTCTTGTCCTTCCATCGCCTCCAGCAGGTCGATGGAATCGAAAAAGTCCATAGACTTAAGAAATTCCAGATTGTCCGTAACGGAAAGCATTTCCCCAAGCTCCGGCGGGGGCGTCTCGCGCGGCCACCACTGGCCTCTAGTCAGGGTAAGAGTGATAGCCAGGGCGAAGATGGCGGCTGTCGCCGCAACGGGCACGGGCCAGGAACGGAAGAGAGACAAGAGAACTTCCCGCCACCCGGTGGTATTCCCCGACACGCTCAGTCGTTCGTGAATATCGTTGCTGTAGCTTTGCCAAAAGGCCGCAGGCGGATCGTCGGCAACTATGGTTTTGGGCAGCAGGCTTCGTAGCTCCTCCAGCGAAAGCCGACACGCGGCGCAGCCTTCGAGGTGCGTTTCGATCCCGTGTCGCGTGGCGTCGCTGAGTTCCTGATAGTGGTACAGGATCAAATCTTCCTCGAAGCGCGCGCAGGCTTGACGGGGTAAATCTTCTCTTTCCGCCATACAAACTCCTTCTAGGTGAGCTCCGCGAGGCGCTGTTTCAAAGCCGTCACCGCGCGGTGGAGGTGGCTTTTAACCGTTCCCTCGGCAGCCTTCATGACCTCGGCGATCTCCCTGATGGATAGCCCTTCATGGTTTTTTAACAAAAAGGTGGTTCGCTGTTTTGCGGGCAGGGCGGCCAAGGCTGCTCCTATCCGTTCCGACATCTGTCTCGAGATCGCTTGTTGATCCGCCGAAGGCGCCGGATCGGCAATCCCGTCGGTCCCCTTGCCTTGCTCCGTTCTTTCGTCGAGCGATTCCATGCGAATCCTTGTCTTGCGGCGGCGGTAGTCGATGCACAGGTTTACCAGGATGCGATAGAACCAGGTATAAAACTTCGCTCTTCGGTCAAAACTTCCGAGATGGCGGAAAGCGTTGAGGAAAGCTTCCTGCGATAGATCCTTGGCTTCCTCGCGGTCGCGGGTGAAATCGAAGGCGATGCGATAGGCCTTGTGTTTATAGCGTTCCACCAGTGACTCGAATGCCTGGCGTTGGCCCTGTTGAGCCAGGGCCACAAGCTCATCGTCGCCAAACTCTGCCGGTCGGCTCGTTATCATTGCCCGGGTCGGGTCCTCATTGTGCCTGAGAGATAGGATGCGCCCCGCCTCGCCCTGTTGCAACCAGCGATCGTCCATGGGGGGCCGGGTCGCTATTCCGAATCCTTCACTCTCGGGTCACACCGCAGATCGAGCCGTTCCTGATAGAGCTTGCAGCCGTAGCCGGCAAGGATCCCCTGGCATCTCTCGCAAGATAGGCATTGACCCTCCAATTCTGGTGATCCCTACCCGCGTCTAGTTGGACGTACTCAGAGCGAAAAGGTTTACGTGGCCACAGGTTTGGCCCGGAACGGTTTGATACCCGGTCGAGCTGATCCGCAAAAATGACAATGATTTCACTGATATAGTCCGCAAACCGACTCTGAGGCTCCCCCAATAGACGGTGCGGTAAAATCAGCTTGACAACCGACGGTGTTGAATCTAAACTAAAAATTAAGATTTTTCTCGTTGGAAACCGTATGGACGCCGGTAATCTCGAAGAGCTGGAGGGGAAAATCACCAAGCTGCTCGAGCGCCACGACAAGATCAAGCGGGAAAAGGAACAGGCCGAAAAGCGTTTGCAGCAGCGGGAAACCGAGTGGCATCAACTGAAGGGGCAGCTCCGGCAGTACGAGCGGGAGCGAATTGACCTGCGAGAGCGCCTGGACAAGATTCTGGGCCATTTGGAGCAGTTGGATCTTGCATAAAGAACTAGCCGGTTGCGTATGAAAAAGGCCATCGAAGTTGAGCTGATGGGTGAAAAGCTCACGCTCCGCAGCGACGCCGAAGAAAATTATGTCCGCAAGGTGGCCGGCTATGTGGACCGGAAAATGCAGGAGGTTTCCAAGAGCGCGCGTCCGGCCACAAAGTCGAGCGTGGCCATGCTGGCGGCGCTCACCATTGCGGACGAATATCAGCGGCTCAAGGACGATAGCGATGCGATGTCGCAGCGGTTGGACTTGCTGCTCAAGCGGCTTTCGACTACTCTAACCGAGGAGGAGTGAAATAGCGGTGTGATCCTCCCCTGCCTGGTTTTTTAGCGTCCGGTCGGTCATCTGACGGGACAAGAGGCGGGGGAAACCAGAAGACTGGCGGTTGGGTGGAAGGGTGAAGAACCTGGAAATAGCGTGCGGAAAGGATCTGATCTATTGTTTTTCGTCTGCGTACATACAACAATTCATCGGCAGGTCAACGCTCACGGCTCGGAGTTTTGCGTTCGAGGCTCTCCTGACCTGTTGCGTCGGGATTTTTCTCCGAGAAGCGGCAGGGACCGTTCACCGCAGATAGATCAGCGCTTGTAGGCACGTTTTTTTCTTCCCGTTCTCGCCGACCTCAGCCCGGTCTCCCTGGTGGAATCCCAGATAGGGTTCGTATGGGGGAGACGAAGGAAACAGTTCGCACGATCGCTCGTCAGAGACGGGACGCTCTCTCCGTCGCCGACGCGGCGGATAAAAGCCGGCTGATTCAGGAGACAGTCCTTCAGTTTTCCCCCTACATGTTTTCCCGCGCGGTTGCGCTCTATAGCTCGATGCAAAACGAGGTTGCGACCGCGGGCATCCGCGATCATGCTCTCAAGGAAGGAAAAAGAGTCTTTTATCCGCGAGTTGCCGGGGATACGGGCGGTGACTTTGCCGAGCTTAAGCGCGCGGGCGATCTCAGGCCGGGTCGATATGGCATTCTTGAGCCCGCCGGGAATGTCTTGCTGACGCAACGGGATGAAGAGGGACTGGTGGTGTTTGTGCCGGCGCTTGCCTTCGATCTCCGGGGCAATAGGCTCGGTAGGGGCAAAGGTTGGTACGACCGGGCGCTTTCGCGGCTTGGAGCCGAGGTAACGGTGGCAGGTCTGGCGTATGAATTCCAAATTGTTGACAGAATTCCCGCCGAGAGGTGGGATTGCAAGGTCGATCATATCATCACCGAGAGCCGGGTGGTCGACTGCGGGGATCGGCCGTCCTCCGATTCAGGGTGGGTTTCTTAATCTTTCCGAAAGGGGGTGTTGCCATTGGGACTGAATATCTTTGTAGGAATAGCGGGATTTGTGGCGGGCGCGCTGCTATGCGCGGTTGTCTTTTGGTTGCGCAGAAAGCAGCAGAAGGCTGAACTGGGGCAAGCCGAAAACACCGCTGCGCGTATTCTGGAAGAGGCCCAGAAAGAGGCCGGTGCGATCAAAAAGGACGCTGAGATCCAAGGCCGGGATCGCATTGTGCAGGCCAAGATCGACTTCGAGAAGGAGATGCGGGAAACGCGCCGGGAGATTCAGGCTCTGGAAAAGCGGGTGGTAGGCAAGGAAGAGAGTCTCGATAAGCGCATAGAGAGCATTGAGCGGCGCGACGGCGAGCTGGGCAAACGGGAGGCGTCCATTAATGCGCGGCAAAAAACCGTGGAGGAGAAGCAGGCCGAGTGCGATCGCCAGATGGACGAAGCGCGCCGTCAGGTCGAGCGGGTCGCGGGGATGACGCGGGAGGAGGCGAAGAAAAGCCTCATCGATCAAATGATAGAGGAAGCCAAACACGAATCGGCGAAACGGGTTCGCGTGATCGAGGAAGAAGCCCGAGAGGAAGCGGTCCGCAAGGGGCAAAAGATTGTCGCGCTGGCAATCGAAAGGTTGGCCGGCGACTTCGTGGCGGAGCGCAGCGTGACGGTTGTGCCGTTACCGAGCGACGATCTCAAGGGGAGGATCATCGGCCGCGAGGGGCGCAATATCCGTGCCCTGGAGGCGGCTACAGGCATTGACCTGATCGTCGACGATACGCCCGAGTCCGTGGTTATTTCCGGTCATAATCCGATCCGGCGGGAGATCGCCAAATTGTCGCTCGAAAAACTCATCTCGGACGGCCGTATCCATCCAGGGCGCATCGAAGAGGTGGTGAAAAAGTCGGAGCAGGAAGTGGAAGAGGCGATTCGCGAAGCCGGGCAGAAGGCGATCTTCGACGTGGGGGTTCACGGCGTCCACCCGGAAATCGTCAAGTTGCTCGGCAGGCTCAAGTATCGCTACAGCTACGCGCAAAACGTGTTGCTCCACTCGATCGAGGCCGCCTTTATCTGCGGTAACATGGCCGCCGAGCTGGGCTTGAACGAGAAGCAGGCGCGCCGCGCCGCGCTGCTCCACGACATCGGCAAGGCGGTGGATCACGAGGTGGAAGGATCGCACGCCATTATCGGCGCCGAGCTGGCGCGCAAGTACGGCGAGTCGCCGAAGATCGTCAACGCGATCGCGGCGCACCATGAGGACGTGAAAGCGGAGACGATCCTGGCGCCGCTGGTGGACGCCGCGGACGCCTTGTCGGGCGCGCGCCCCGGCGCGCGCCGCGAAATGATGGAAACTTACGTTCGTCGCCTGGAAGAGCTGGAGCGCATCTGCAACTCGTTCAAGGGCGTGGAGAAGTCTTACGCGGTGCAGGCGGGACGGGAGATCAGGATCATTGTCCAACACGATACCGTTTCCGACCAGGACGCTGCGTTGATGGCACGGGAGATCGCGCGCAAGGTCGAAAACGAAATGACCTATCCGGGCCAGATCAAAGTCACGGTCATCCGCGAGGTGCGGTCCGTGGAGTACGCAAGGTAAATAATTTTGAGTTTTGAATGATGAATGTTTAATTCGACTCTTCAATTCAAAATTCAAAATTAAGAATTCAAAATTCCATGCGTATTCTGATATTAGGGGACGTAGTCGGCCGTCCGGGGCGCCGGGCGATCCGGCAGTTGGTTCCCGCGTTGGTGAAAGACGAGGCGATCGATCTCGTCATCGCCAACGCGGAGAACGCGTCGGGTGGCATGGGGGTCGATATCAAAAGCGCCGAGGAGCTTTTTTCGGCCGGCGCGCATGTGCTGACCTCGGGAAATCATATCTGGAAGAAGAAGGAGATTTACCCTTACCTGGGAAAGCAGCCCCGGCTGTTGCGGCCGGCCAACTACCCCGACGGCGCTCCGGGTCAAGGTTGGGTTGAGTGGCAGGGCGAGGCGGGTAAGCGCGCGCTGGTGATCAACGTGCAGGGAAGAGTTTTCATGCCGCACCACGTCGATGATCCCTTTCGCTGCGTCGACGGCATCCTGCGCGCGCGCGGCGACCATGCTCCCGTCGTCGTGGTGGACATGCATGCGGAGGCCACTTCGGAAAAAAACGCTATGGGCTGGTTTCTCGACGGGCGGGCCTCGGTCGTATATGGAACTCACACGCACGTGCAGACCGCCGATGAGAGAATATTGCCCCGGGGCACGGCCTATATCACGGATCTCGGGATGTGCGGACCGCTCGATTCGGTCATCGGGATCGAAAAGGATCTGGTGGTCGAAGGCTTCTTAACGCAACTGCCGCGCGCGTTCGAAGTGGCCCAAGAAAATGTGGTCGTTCAAGGAGTTGTCGTTGACGTCGACGACGCGAGCGGCCGCGCGCGTGAGATCCGCCGTGTGCGCGTGCCGTGGCAGAGGCCGGACCGATGAAGCTGGACGCGCATGAACAGATGCGGCTCATCCGCCGGGGTGCGGTCGAGATCCTCCTTGAAGAGGAGTTGCTGCGGAAGCTAAGTCGCGGAAAATCGCTTAGGATCAAAGCCGGGTTCGACCCGACGGCGCCCGACCTTCACCTTGGCCACACGGTCCTGCTGCAGAAGATGAAGCAGTTCCAGGATCTAGGCCACGAGGTCATTTTTCTCATCGGCGACTTTACCGGTATGATCGGCGATCCGTCGGGCCGGTCGGAGACGCGCAAGGCGCTCAGCCGCGCGGAGGTCAAACAAAACGCGGAGACCTACAAGCAGCAGGTATTTAAAATTTTGAGCCCGGAAAAAACTATCATCGATTTCAACAGCCGGTGGATGGAAGCCATGGATACGGTAGCGATGATCGAGCTTAGCGCGAAGTACACCGTGGCGAGAATGCTCGAACGCGAAGATTTCAAAGTTCGCTATCAGAGCCAACAGCCGATCAGTATCCATGAGTTTCTCTATCCGCTGATTCAGGGCTATGATTCGGTGGCGCTCAAAGCCGACGTAGAGTTGGGTGGAACGGATCAGCGATTCAACCTGCTGATGGGCCGGGAGCTGCAGCGAGAATACGGCCAGGAGCCGCAAGTCATTCTGACGATGCCTTTGCTCGAAGGAACCGACGGCGTTCAAAAAATGAGCAAGTCTTTGAACAACTACATCGGGATCAGCGAGGCGCCCGAAGAAATTTTCGGCAAGGTGATGTCTATCTCCGACGATCTCATGTGGCGCTATGCGGAACTGCTGAGCGAGCAGGGCACCGAAGAGATCCGCGGCGCACG
>Ga0156192_1150_pt1 | contig 13714 bp, 13 predicted proteins | sample RifCSPlowO2_12_FD_107845 | JGI IMG/M metagenome (GOLD analysis project Ga0156192, IMG submission 107845) | Deltaproteobacteria bacterium RIFCSPLOWO2_12_FULL_60_19
ATCGGGTAGGAGGCGGAGTTACCTCCGCCGTCCTCCCACACCACCGTACGTACGGTTCCGTATACGGCGGTTCATGAAGTCCACCCGAAGCGAAGCCGTTGGTCCAGCAGTGACAAGAGTCCACAGCGGTCAAAGTAGGATTTAGAAAAAGCAGCATGCATGTGCGAAGCCCCGGCATTCCACCAAGGGCCGCGGCCATTCAACGCTGACCTCCGCGCCTGAACCTCGTCCAGGCCTCGCCGCATCAGTCCTTTCGTGCGCGTGAGGGCACGCTTCCATTGGCGCCAGATTAAACCACGCAATTTGCGTCGTATCCAGCCGTCCAGTTCTTCGAAGATTCCCTTTACCTCTGCCAGCCGGAAGTAGCTCATCCAGCCGCGCAGTAGCGGTGTCAGTTCTGCTTCGATTAACTTGCCAACGTTGCGTCCTCTTGCGCGGCGAAAGATTTCTCGCAGCTTCTCTTTCAGTCGTTGCACCGAACTAGCCGCTACTTTGAGTCGCGACTCCCGATGCCACGTCAGCGAGTAGCCCAGAAACTTCCGCTCCCACGGGCGAGCCACGGCGCTCTTCTCCGCGTTCACCTGCAGCCGCAATCGTCTTTCAAGGAAACTGGTTATCGACTTCATCACTCGCTCCCCCGCACTCCGCGACCGCACATAGATGTTGCAGTCATCGGCGTAACGGCAGAACTTATGACCGCGTCGCTCCAACTCCTTATCCAATTCGTCGAGCAGGATGTTCGATAGCAACGGCGAGAGTGGTCCACCTTGCGGCGTTCCTTCTCGTCGCACTGTCGCCAGCCCGTTCGACATCATCCCGGCTTGCAGGTATCTGCGAATCAACCGCAGCACTCCTTTGTCTTTGATTCGCCGGGCCAACCGCGACATCAACACATCATGGTTAACTCGGTCGAAGAACTTCTCCAAGTCGATGTCTACTACCCAGCGCCGCCCTGCACGCACGTACTCGCGGGCTTTGAGCACCGCTTGCTGCGCGCTCCGGTTAGGCCTGAAGCCATAGCTCGATTCGGAAAAGCTCGGTTCAAAGAGCGGGCTTAAGACTTGATGCAGCGCCTGTTGAATCAGTCGATCTATCACCGTCGGGATGCCCAACATTCTCATCCCTTGGCCACCGGGCTTCGGTATCTCTACCTTCAGCACCGGCTGCGGCTGATACTCGCCTGCCAACAGTTCCTCTTTGATTCGCGGCCAGTGCTCGCGCAAGTTTGGGCGCAGTTGCGCCACGGTCATCTTATCGACTCCCGCTGCGCCGCTGTTCCGCTCCACCCGCTTGAGCGCCGACCACATGTTCTCTCGTTCGACCACTGCCTCTAACAACTGCTCTACTTCCGGTCCAGAGTGCTCTCTCCTTGCCGTGACCCTTGACGCACCCAAGCCTTGCTCTCGCCGATTCCGTCGGCTACCCTTCGGGTGGGATTCGAGCTTCTCAGCTCTTCTATCCGCGTCTCCTCTAGTCATCGAAATTCGAGTCTCCAGTCCGTTACTTCACGTTCGGGCCTTCGGTCCGGTCGAAAGGACCTACTATGCCCTCGGCTGACTTCTGCAACTTCTTCCCCCTCACCTCTCGATGAAGGTAGCTCATGGCAAAGTTGCAGACCTCCCCGGGTAATGCGCTCTCACCTTCACGCTTAGGCCCGCCGCATCTACGCACAAGCTTTCCGTACAGGTATCGGACTTCGAAGATATTGGCCTCCTCATCCAGCTTGCACGCCTCATATGCGATTTCTGTTCGTCAGGCCAGCGCTTTGCCTGCGGCTTCCTTCAGATTCCACCTCGCGATGGACACCCTTGCCGTCCAGCTAACGATTCCCCCTGTCGGGTTCGTAGGAGACTTTCACTCCCTAGTAAGAACGCCCTGCCGGGCGCACCAAAAAAAAAGGGGGGTCTTCCAAGGCCCCCCTTTTTTCGATCTCTGTTGACCGCGCTTAATACTCGTCGCCGTGCGGCATCGGCGGCATCTCTTTCTTCTTCTCCGGTTTATCCGCAATCATCGTCTCCGTCGTGATCATCAACCCCGCGACCGAGGCCGCGTTTTGCAGCGCGGAGCGGACCACTTTGGTCGGATCGACGATGCCGGCTTTGACCAGATCTTCGAGTTGGAGTTGGTGCCTGACTTGCCTTATTGGCCAGGGATATTTTCTTCGGTGACCTCCAACCACAACAAGGTTGATTCGGAGGGGCAATCAGTTGTAGACAAAAGGGGCGCACGCCTCTACTTCTTCTTCAAGTATTGATCAAACCATTCGATCGCCATTCTTGTGGCTGGTTCACGACTCTTCGTGTAGATCTCATAGTGGGTTCCAGGGAGCACCTCGTATCGGACAGGGACCCGGTTCTTCAGAAGCCCATAGAGAGCCTTGCCATGTTCGTTCGGCTTAAACAACTCTTCATTTTCAGCATCGATGATAAGGACCGGGATTTTCAAACGATCGGCAAAGTCGATTGGATGGGAGGCGGCCATCCTTACGTAATTGGGGATACCTTTGAGCCCCTTTAATCTATCGGTATCCGGCGGAAGCTGGTCCATCGCACTGCGCGCACGCGCAATGGCCTGCTGCTTCACTTTTTCTTTCGATATCCATCGGTGATGCAGCGAGGCCACTTGGATGACAATGGACTTCACACGGCCGTCCTGGGCCGACACGGAGACCACATTCCCGCCGCCGAGACTCGATCCCCAAAGCCCTATCCGGTCGGGGTCGACCATCGGTTCCCCGCTGATAAAATTGATGGCGCTTATGACGTCCTCGGTCTGGTCGCGCGGATCGACTATTTCCCGCACTGTCCGGGCGCGCACCGTCACCTCGCCGTTTTCATCTGGTTTCGGCGCGGGGCCCGCGATGATTAGGCGGCTGTCGCTGTCTCCCCAACCTCGATAGTCGAACGTGAGCACCACATATCCTGCTCGGGCAAAGACCGGCGCATAGTCACGCCTGAGGTTGGCCCGCAGTCCTCCCCAGCCCTGGCACAGGATGATGGCCGAAAGATTATTGCCGGCCCTTGCCCCCTTCGGATAGAAGAGATCCGCTGAAAGTCGCGTATAATCGCTCCAGATGTCCACATGACGAGACTCGATCTCGGCCGTCTGTGCTGCCCTGGCTTCACTTGGGCCAACGAGCAGGATCACAGCAAGCAAGAAAATAAGGAGCATGACGCCCCGTGGGGATGTCGTCTTACGCTTCACGGTCTTTCCTCCTGGATGCCCCTCTGCATTGTTTTCCCCTCCTCAAAGAGCCATCGGTCCTGGAAACGTCCCTCGGCGCGTGAACTCCCCGCCCGGTCACTTTCCGTCGACTGAGAAGGCCAGCAGGACGTTGCCCGCCAGGCTGCCCCGCGATCCGTAGCCCGAGTTTACGTAAATCATCCCGTCCACGACCGTAGGACCCGGTCCCTCCATGGAACCGCCGTTCGCCTTCACACCGTTCACTGTCTCGTACTCCTGCGCGGTGTCGTACTCCCACAGGAGGCTGCCGTCTTTGGTCGCGTAGGCGCGCAAGAATCCGCTGACCCCGCCGGAGAACACCACTCCGGGGATCGCGGTTACGGCCGCCGCAAGTGCGGGGCTGCACTGTTTCCGATCGCCGCAATCCATAGGGGGAACGCTAAACCGTATCTTGCCCGTCACAAGATCGAGCGCAAACAGGCCGCCGCCGACCTTGGGATTCAAAGTCAGTCCGGTGCTAGTCCGCGCGAGGAACCGCACATCCGAATTGGCAACGTACACATCTTTGCCATCGGCCGCAGATCCCCACATTATTCCGCCCAGCACCCCCCCTTTCCCGACTCGCGTCTGCCAGAGGATCTTCCCCTTCTGGTCCGGATCCAAGGCGTGCATCACTCCCGACTTCTGCCCCACGACCAGCGCGCGGCCACCTCCGGGCAGGGTCACGAGGATGGGCGATTGGCCGAAATCGACGTCCGGCCCCGAATTTTCCGGGCAGTTGGTCTTGTCCGGACTGCGGCAGGCCACGATATAAGCATCGTTCGGTGTGGCCTGCTGGCTCCAGAGAATCGCACCGGTCTTCATGTCCATGGCCAGGATTGCGTCACTGGTGGGTGTGGGCGGGTTCGAGTAGTTGTTACCTGTAGCCACATAGAGCACATTCCGTCCGGGATCCAGGGTCGGAGCGGACCAGATGGCTGCGCCCGACGGCCCCCAGCGCTGTGCCCCGACTGCGTTCTTCGTCGTCGGCTTGGGTTCCTCCGAAATCGTGTATCTCTTCCAGATCTGCTTGCCCGTCAGGGCATCCAGGGCCACCATGCTGCCCCGGAAGGTGCAGCACTGGTAAGTGCGCACGGATCCGCTCCCTTCCTCGAACGAAGAGACGGGAACATAGAGCCTGCCGGCGTGAAGCGCGGGCGCGCCGGTGATGCGTGTGGCGGGGTGAGATTCCACCTTCGCCTTCCAGATCAGCGCGCCGGTGGCGGCGTCCACCGCGTAGACCGTGCCGCGCATGTCGCCGAAATAGGCCGCATATTTACCAGGCTCGGACAGTGGTCCAATGTTGATTGCCGTTCGAACGGCGGCCTCCGGCTCGAATGTCCAATAGGTGCAGCCGGTCTTGGCATCGAGGGAATAGACTTTGCGCGTCGCGCTCCCCACGAACACGCGACCGCCGACGACCGCTGGCTGGGCATAGGCTTGGTAGGCGCCAGGGAATCCGAAGGCCCACTTCAATTTCAGGTTGGGCACCTGCGCTAGGGTCAGCCCCGCCGCTTTTGCTGCCTGGAAGCGACTGTTCGCGAGGTCCACGCCCCAACCGTTCCATTGCGGCCCCTTCAACGGGCTCTCGAACCCCCCCACGGAACTCCCGCAGGCCGTCCGTTCGAGATCAGCCTTCGCAGTGCTTTTCTCACTCAAAGGTCTCCCGGCAACGTACTCCGCGATGGCCTTTCTCTCAGCGGCTGTGCGCGCCCGTCCGAAGGAAACCATCGTTCCGCTTTCCATAGACCGGAGGATCTCCTCCGGGGACAGTTTCACCATGGCAGCGCGACCGGGCGCCCGAACTTCTCCGCTTGTGGATTCATGGCATTGCGCGCAGTGCTTTAAATAGAGGTCGGCGCCATCCTGGCTCCAAAGCGCAGGTGATCCGAACCAGATCAGAAGGCCGATAAGTGCGATTCTCCTGATCATAATCTCCTCCGGCTCGATCATTCCGATGAGAGATAAATATGAAAACAACGAAATGAGGTTCGTGCATTCATCCTTGCAGGATAGTCATGTGATTGGAGCACCTGGCCCCATTGCTGGATATCCGTTCGGTTTCCGGGACACTTTCCCGCCGAGTGCTCCTTCGAATAGTCAGGCGAGTGGATTGGCGCCTCGCCGGCCAGCATGGCTTGAATGACGAGAGAGCCACTGGGGATATAGATCAACTCAAAGTGATAGGAATTTGCTCTTGAGGTTCAGCCACTGAGAACTCAAAATTGCCGCAATCGACCTTCCGCCGACCGGCTTTCGAGAACCCAAAAAGCGCGCAGAAAGGGCCAACTGGCCCCGTCTCCAACTTGGACTGGAGAATAGCCGATAATGGCGCCCAAAGCCTCTGGCCTCGGTTACCGTCATCCCCCGCGCCGCCGGTTTGGTAGCGCTTCTTTGACCTCGTCCAGCTTATGACGCTAAATAACCGCCGCGATCATCTCATAAGGTCGGCTCCTCGCTTGAGTTATCGCTGCTTCTGCTGCGCGAAGCCAGGGTCACACGTCGCTAAGAGCGATTGAAAATATCGCTCACACTTAGGATTCCGACAATCTGCTTGCCGTCAAAAACCGGCACCCGTGACACACCTGCTTTCTTCATGACCCTGATACAGTACTTGGCCGCGAGTCCGGGTGGCACCGTGATTAAGGGCTTGCTCATGATCTGGAAGACCTTAGTGCCGGAGAGATTTCTTCTCTTGGGACCGGCTTCAATCACCTTGGTGACGATATCCGCCTTGGTAAGGAGGCCGTATGCGTCGTCCTTATTTCTCCGGTCAACAATCAAGCTGGAAACCTTCGCCTGCCGCATCTTTCGTAATGCATCAGCCGCCGTAGCGCCGCTGGCAATGGTTTCTACTCCTTTGCGCATGAGGTCCGCGGCTTTCATTTCCCTGACATTGACATTAGGCATAAAGCACCTCCTTTTGTCTTCTAACTGACAGGAATTTCCTCTTTGTCAAGCGATTAGGCGTGCAGGTTGACTTTTCTGTCAATATTCGCAACTTGGTGTCAACCATATGAAGGGAGCTTTGTATGAGCGTTGGAAAGAGAATCGTGCAGCTGCGCTTTGAATCCAAGATCAGCCAGAGAGCCCTGGCGGAAGCGAGCGGCGTTGCGGTTTCTTATCTTTCGCGCCTAGAGAACGACAAACTCCATCCCACCGTCCGAACGCTCACGAAGATCGCCGGTGCTCTGAGGGTTCCGATGACCGCGTTCTTTGAGTCTGAATTGCCGCTGGAGGCGAGCGACCACTGTCCGGTGAGCCTCTCAGGACGATGCATCTTGGATCACTTGTTTGTCGGCCGTGGAAAAAGGCCGAAAGTGAACGTGGAAGGATACTCGCCGCAGCAACTGGAGGCGCTCCGGCTGTGCAACTACCTGCTGCACACGCGCGATAAGGAACTGGTCCGTGCGCTGATCACAATGTTGAAGGCGTTGTTGGCTCTAAAATAATATGGCGCCATCACTTTTTTAGCGGCCTATCGTTCGCATGGTTTCGAACAAGGAAGGGGGCGCCTGATCCAGGCGCCCCCTTCTCCCGTTAATCCTCACGCGACTAGCCTAATACTCGTCGCCGTGCGGCATCGGCGGCATCTCTTTCTTCTTCTCCGGCTTGTCGGCGATCATCGCCTCTATCGTGATCAGCAACCCGGCAACCGAGGCCGCATTCTGCAGCGCGCAACGGACCACTTTGGTCGGATCGACGATCCCCGCTTTGACGAGGTCTTCGAACTCTTCCGTCGCTGCGTTAAAGCCAAAGGCACCCTTGCCGTTTTTGATCTTGTCCAACACCACAGCGCCTTCACAGCCGGCGTTCTGAGCGATCCAACGCGCCGGTTCCTCCAAGGCCTTCTGGACGATGCGCACGCCGATCTTTTCGTCTTCCGTCACCCGGAGATTGGCGAGTGTTGCGGAGGCGCGGATGAGAGCCACACCGCCACCAGGCACAATCCCTTCTTCCACCGCGGCGCGCGTGGCATGGAGAGCATCCTCCACGCGGGCCTTCCTTTCCTTCATCTCGACTTCGGTAGCGGCCCCTACCTTGACCACGGCCACACCGCCGGCAAGCTTGGCCAGCCGCTCCTGGAGCTTTTCTTTGTCATAGTCCGAAGTGGTTTCCTCAATTTGAGCGCGGATCTGATTGATCCGGCCCTCGATCGCTGATTTTTTCCCAGCGCCTTCCACGATTGTCGTGTTGTCTTTGTCTACGATGATCCGTTTGGCGCGGCCAAGGTCTTTCAGCGTTACGTTCTCAAGCTTGATCCCCAACTCTTCAGCGATCATGCGCCCATCGGTCAGAATCGCGATGTCCTCAAGCATCGCCTTGCGCCGATCGCCAAAGCCGGGCGCTTTTACGGCCACGCACTTAAGCGTACCACGGATCTTATTGACCACCAGGGTCGCAAGGGCTTCGCCTTCAAGCTCTTCAGCAATGATCAAAAACGGCTTGCCGGTCTTGGCAACACTTTCCAGGACGGGCAGGAGATCCTTCATGCTGGAGATCTTCTTTTCGTGGTTCAGAATATAGGCGTCCTCGTAAACGACCTCCATGCGCTCGGGATCCGTCACAAAATAGGGCGAGAGATAGCCGCGATCGAAGCGCATCCCTTCCACCAGGTCGAGCGTGGTTTCCAACCCTTTGGCCTCTTCGACGGTAATGACCCCTTCCTTGCCGACCTTGTCCATTGCCTCGGCAAGGATATCGCCGATGGTGCTATCGTTATTGGCGGAGATCGTTCCGACCTGGGCGATCTCATCCCGGTCGCGCGTCGGCTTGGACTGGGCTTTGAGCTCCGCCACCACCTTTTCCACCGCCTTATCAATGCCCCGTTTCAAGCTCATCGGGTCGTGGCCGGCAGCGACCATTTTGAAACCTTCGCCAAACAGGGCCCTGGCCAGAACCGTCGCCGTCGTGGTCCCGTCACCGGCCACATCGGAGGTCTTGCTGGCAACCTCCTTGACCATCTGGGCGCCCATGTTTTCAAACTTATCCTCGAGCTGAATCTCCTTGGCCACCGTGACCCCGTCCTTGGTGATCGTGGGGGCCCCCCAGGATTTCTCCAGGACGACGTTGCGTCCCTTGGGCCCCAGGGTGACGGTCACGGTGTCAGCCAGGATATTGACACCGTGAAGAACTTTAGCCCTCGCCTCCTCACTGAATTTTACTTCCTTCGCAGCCATGTTAAACCTCCTTATTCAATGATTCCCAAGATATCTTCCTCACGCATGATGAGATGCTCTTCCCCGTTGACCTTGATCTCAGCCCCGGAATATTTGCCGAACAGTATCTTGTCTCCCGCTTTCACGTCGAGCGGGATAAGCTCGCCGTCCTCGCGCTTACCCGCGCCGACCGCGATCACCCGACCCTCTTGCGGTTTTTCTTTGGCGGTGTCGGGTATGATGATGCCGCCTTTGGTCTTCTCCTCTTCCTCGATTCTCCTGACGATTACCCTGTCATGCAGGGGACGAATTTTTACTGCCATAAAGCCCTCCTCGATAAAACGTGGATTTATTTATACGCAGCCCTATGCGGCTGGGCGGAATCTAATCTCGTATTTTCAAACGTCAAGGGGGGACAGGGGCCATCGCGCGGGATTTTTCTATTTGGCCTTGCCCGTGCTCGGAGAGGCGGGCAGACTCCTGAGATGGGCAATGATATCCCGTATCTGTTTTTCCCTGAGCTGATTCCCCCAGGCCGGCATAAAGGGAGACTTTCCGACCGCTCCCCCGCCTTTAGAAATGATATCGAGCAGAAACTTGTCTGAAAGCTGCTTCATTGCGGCCCCGTCGGTATGGTTGGCGGGCTTCATGGGCAGCGACTCAGCCGCCGGCCCGTCACCTTTGCCACTTTCCCCGTGACAGCCGGAGCAATAAGTCACGTAGTACTTCCGCCCTTCCGCCTTGTCTTGAGCCTCCGAAGTCCGGGCAAGCACCAAGATCAATGCCAGCCCAGCCAATCCGGCCCAACGAATGCGCACCGTGCCTCCTTGATTGCCGTTTGCCTGAGAAAGACATTACTTAGCAGATCGCCAAGCAAAATTGTAGAGGGGGCGGCCGGCGGTTCGGCTACACTTTGCGCGCAAACAATGCTATGGATCGAAAGCACCGGGGAGCGTCTGTCATGGCGAGCGCGACAAAAATCAAAATCTGGGGCAGGAAAGATTCCGTCAACGTTCAAAAGGTGTTGTGGTGCTGCGACGAGATCGGAGTCGCTTACGACCGCATAGACCTCGGAGGACGCTTCGGGGGCAACAAAGAGCCGCCCTATCTCCGTCTCAACCCCAACGGCCTCGTCCCGACCATCGAAGACGGCAGTTTCGTTCTTTGGGAATCGAACAGCATCATGCGCTATCTCATAGAACGATATGGGGGAGGAAAGCTGCTGCCGCCGACGGTGGAGGAACGCGCAAACGCCAACCGCTGGATGGACTGGCAGCTGACGACTCTGGGGCCGGGCATAGTCCCGTTGTTTTGGGGGCTGGTCCGGACGCCCGAAGAGAAACGGGACCACGCGGTGATCCAAAACGCGTTGGACAAGAGCGCGCAGAACTGGAAACTTTTGGACGAACACCTGGCCAAACAAGCCTATGTCGCGGGTCAGGCCTTTACCGTAGGAGATATTCCAGTGGGGGCCTGGGCCCACCGCTGGTTCAACCTGCCGATCCAGCGACCCAGTCTGCTTCACCTGAGCGCGTGGTACGAGCGCCTCTGCCGGCGCCCGCCCTACCGCACGCATATTATGATTCCGATGACATAATACCGGCCCATCCCGTCGCTCGTCTCCCGTATGGAACGAGGTAGTCTTGCCTCTAAACGCACTATGGCGACTCGATACATCCTCCGCGCGCTTCAAGCAGTCTGGAAGTCCCCCGCCGCTAGCAAACGAGCGCTTGACCTGAGCTGCGGCAAAGGCGGCACCGCACGGCTCCTGCGACAGAAAGGGTATGCGGTCGTGGCCACCGACTACCGCGTGCCCCCCGCGCTGGGCGACGGCATCTCGCGCGTCGCGGGCGTGAATCTCAACGACTCTTTGCCTTTCAAGAATGAAACGTTCGATGCCGTCAACCTCATAGAAGTGATCGAGCATATCGAGAACCAGCCGCAATTGATCCGCGAGATCGCCAGGGTTTTGAAGGCGGACGGAGAGGTCGTGATCAGCACGCCCAACGTGCTGAATATCGTCTCGCGTTTGCGTTTTCTGTTTACCGGATTTGTTCGCGGCAGAGTGCGGCCCGTGCATTACACGCGCGGGCCGGGAGAGGCGCCAAATATCTATCTCATCTCGTTTTACGAGCTGTATTACCTGCTCTTTCACTCCGGCTTCGAGATCCGCCAGCTTGAAAGGACGCGGATCAAGCCGGGACAGATAGTCTTCTTGTTATTCCTCTCTCCCTGGATGTGGCTCTTGAGCCTGGAAGCGGTCATCCACGCCGAGAAGGATCCGGTCCAACGGCGTCTTAATTGGCAGGTCCTGAAATATCTATTCTCTTGGCCTCTCCTGCTCTCGGACAATATCGTCGTGAAGGCAAAGAAGGTCCCCTCGCAAATTGCGGGAGCTTAGCGGGCCACGAGCCGTAGCGCCTCGCCAACGATTTTTTCCACGCCCGGCACCATCGCATCCACGAGCGGGCCGCTGTGGGGAGGCGGGAGATGATGGGCGCCGACGCGGACGACCGGCCCTTTGAGATCGGAGAAGAGATTTTCCTGGATCATGGCCGCAAGCTCGGCGACCAGCCCGCCGACGATAGGCCCTTCATCGACCACCATCGCCCGGCGCGTCTTCGCCACGGACTTGAGGATCGTCTCTTTGTCGAGCGGCGCCAGCGAGCGCAGGTCGATGATCTCGACATCGATCTTTTTCTCCTTGAGACGCTCGGCGGCCTCTTCGACTTTGAGAATCATTCCGCCGCAGGTGACGATCGTGAGATCTTTCCCCGCGCGCCTGACCGCGGCGACGCCGATGGGAACGGTATAGTCGCCGTCGGGCACGGGCCCCTTCACGCCGTAGAGGTGGTGACTCTCGAAGCATAGGACAGGGTTGGGGTCGCGGATCGCCGAGAGCAAAAGCCCCTTCGCATCCGCCGGCGTCGTCGGCGCGATGATCTTCAGCCCCGGAAAAGGGATGAAGGCTCCGTGATTGCAACTGGAATGGCTCGGACCGCCGCCGGCGCGCGTGCCGAATTTGCTGCGCACGACAATCGGCACGGGGATCTTGCCGCCGGTTTGATAATAGTAACGGGCCGCGTGCGTGACGATCTGATCCATGCAGAGCGGCAGCAGATCGCAGAACTGAATCTCGACAATGGGCCGCATGCCGTTGATCGCCGCGCCGATCGCCAGGCCGACGATGGCCGCTTCAGAGATCGGCGTGTCGCGCACGCGCTGCTCGCCGAACTCCTGGAGCAGACCGCGCGTCACGCCGTACGCCCCGCCGAACATCGCCACGTCCTCGCCCATGACGAAGACCCGCTTGTCCCGCGCCATCTCATGGCGCAGCGCGTCTCTGAGCGCCTCCTGGACTCGCATCTCTTTGAACCCGGCGGTCGCTACAGATGCTTCCATAGGCTTAGCCATGAGCCACCTCCCGCGCATAGACGCCGTCCATCTCGGCTTCCGCCGGCGGCAGCGCCGCTGCCTGGGCCTTGACCGCTACCTCCTCTAACTCTTGATAAACCGCGGCGCTGATCTTCTCGTATTCAGCTTCGGTCAACTCTCCCGCCGCGATCAGTTTCTTTTTAAGGCGCATGATCGGACAACGTTTCTTCCATTCCTCCACTTCTTCTCGCGTGCGGTAGCCGACGCCCGGATCGCCGCCGAAATGTCCGTCCCAGCGATAGGTCATGCATTCGAGCAACGTCGCTCCGCCCCCCTTGCGCGCCTTTTCGGCCGCCCTTTGCGTCTCGTCGAAAACCAGCTCGGCGTCGTTGCCGTCGATCGCCTTTCCCTCGAAGCCGTACGCCGCGGCCCGCTCCGCCAGCTGCTTGATCGCGACGCTGCGCTCCATGCTCACGGTCATCGCGTAGAGATTGTTCTCGATGACGTAGACCACGGGCAGCTTCCACAGGCCGGCGAAGTTCATCGCCTCGTGAACCACCCCCTGATTCATGGCACCGTCGCCCATGAAGCCTACCGCGACCTCGCGGCTCCCTCTAATCTTCGCCGCCAGCGCCGCGCCGGTTGCGAAGGGGACCGTCGCGCCGACCGTGCCGGTGTTGCCGAGAAAGCCGAACGAGAGATCGCCCATGTGCATCTTGCCGCCGCGCCCTTTGGAGTAGCCGTCGAGACGGCCCAGGCACTCGCACATGAGCCGATAGAGATCGGCGCCCTTGGCGACGATATGGCCCGTCCCTCGATGGTAGCTCGCGATGAGATCCTCTTTCTCAAGCGCGGAACAGACGCCCACGGCGATCGCCTCCTGCCCGCGGTAGGAGTGAGGATTCCCGAACATCGCCTTCTTTTGAAAAAGGTCGTTGAGCTTTTCCTCAAAGGCGCGGACTTTGATCATCGTTCGCAGCATCTCTTTTCGCTTCGCCGTGTTCAGCATGAGAAACCTCCAGAAGTTCCGAGGCGGTTGCGTTTCTAGAGTGCTTCTTAGTTTCCGCGTACCCCGTTGTCAAGCGGAAGCGTAGGAGCAAGCTGGAGTGTTGGAGTATTGGAGTGCTGAAGTATTGGTTTCTAAACGAGAGCAACGTCAGACTGCGTGCAAACCCCGTTCATGGTTCGACAAAGCCTGTCCTGACCGGCGTCGAAGGGCTCATCACGAACGCGATGGATCCGTCGAATTTCAGCTGCTTAGCCATTCACCCTGAGCTTAGTCGAAGGGTGAATGGATGTTTTCACAGAGTCTGCGAAAGCAGAGGAGCCGTTCGGCGGGGCTCACGACGAAGCCTTTTTCAACGGCCCGGCCTTAGACTGATTTTTCAGAGCCCTTCGCCCGCAGCTTGTGCAGCAGCTCGTCGAACGAGGAGGTAGCGAGAATGCGGCTGAACTGGGAGCGGAAATTGTTGACCAGGCTGATGTTCTCGATCACGACGTCGTAGACCTTCCACTCGCCGCCGACCAGGTGAAGCTTGTAGACGACCGAAAACGGCTCCCCGCTTGCCGGCACGAGCTGGGTGTCGACCTGGGCGAGATTCTGCTCGACGCGCTCGCGCAGATAGACGACCTTCTCGCCTTTGTAGGACTCCAGCGTGTTCATGTAAGAGCTTTCCACGAACTCAGCAAAGACCGCGACGAACTCTTCATGCCGTCCGGTCTGGTTCTTCCAGTGGGCGCCGAGAGATCTCTTCGCCATCTCCGTGAAGTCGAAGCGCGGGAGTAGAACCTCACGGATCATTTGTCGCCGCTCCCGGACAACGGCCCCGCTATTGTTTCGCGGGGAAGCCTGAAGGATCGAAACCACCTGCCCTACCGTCCGCTGCATGCCTTCGATCGGCGTCTCGGCAAACGCGGTGATGGATTGGGCGAAACAAAACAGAAAAGCCATCAGCCAC
>Ga0156192_1009_pt1 | contig 13596 bp, 15 predicted proteins | sample RifCSPlowO2_12_FD_107845 | JGI IMG/M metagenome (GOLD analysis project Ga0156192, IMG submission 107845) | Deltaproteobacteria bacterium RIFCSPLOWO2_12_FULL_60_19
CTGGGCCAGAAGGTCAACCACTTTGTTTCGGAATCGCGGAGATAGAAGCTCCATCTTGCCGATCTCGTCGATGACGTAGAGGTCGGCGGGAGTTATCTCTGGGTCGAGCTGTGGAAGAGCGAGCTTTTCGAACTCTTCGACGTGGACCGAGTATCGGCCGACGGTGGGCTCTTTTCTTCCTATGGAGGCGAGGGTTCCTTCCTGGCCATCGAGCGTGACGACTTTAAAGCCGATTCTTTGTCCGCCGTGTCGTTTCTCTTCAGTGTAAAAGCCCGCGCATCTTACTTCACTTAGCTGCTTTAAGACCGCTCGGATCAGCGTGGTCTTGCCGATGCCGGGAATGCCGGTCAGGAGGAGTCTCATCTGGCAGGTTGCTGAAAGAGTGGGACACGTGCTTCGACACGCTCAGCACGAACGGAAAATCTTCGATCTTCTCAGTCACTCCTCCGTTCGCCCTGAGCTTGTCGAAGGGTGAACGGCGAGTTCTTCACCAGCCTGCTACTTCACCGTCAAGAATTTCTTCACCCGGGCTACGACCTCGGGCGGTTGGTCCAGGACTTTGCGGATGAGGGCCTCGAGTTCTTCGCCGCTCGACGGATCGACGTCCATCCTGCTTTTCTTCGCCTCGGCGAGCAACTCCGGGTCTTTGATGGACTTCGCAAAGGCCTCGCGGAGAATTTTCACGCGGTCGGCGGGAGTGCCCGGCGTGGCGAGCACCGGACGGCCCATGCCTTCGGCGGCGAGGATCACCTGGGCGACGCGGCGGCTCGCTTCCGGAGCGTTTTCTTTGTCGAATAGCTCATGGATCGTGGCAACATCCGGAATCCGCGGATCCCGCTTTGCGCCGGTGAAAAGTATCACCCGCACGAAGTTGGTCTTCTGCCAGGTCAGAAACGGCTCGCGGCCGAAGAAGGGCGAGGCGGTCATCCCGCGACATTGCACCTCGCCTTTTTCCACCGCGAGGTCGATTTCCGACCCTCCCGGGTAGCCGAGCACTGTCTGGATTTTCAGCGGCGGAAAGACCTCTTCCAGCAGGCGCGCGAGCACGAAGTCGGAGCTTGATGTGCCGGTCGAGCCGCAGCGCGGCGGCTCTTTGGCCTTGCGAATGTCGGCGATCGTCTGGTAGGGCGCGTCGCGGCGCATGTAGATGAGCATCGGTTCGCTCACGGGCGAGCCGATCCAGGCGAACTTCCGCATGTCGAACTGAACTTCCGTCCGGCCTACGAGCTGATCGAGGTAGATCGCGCTGTTCGGCATCAACAGCGTGAGGCCGTCGGGTTTCGAGACGCCGGAAACGTAATTCGTCGCGATGATCGATCCCGCGCCCGCCATGTTCTGGACGATGATCTCAGGGTTTCCAGGAATATGTTTGGGCAGGTGGCGCGCCAGGAGCCGTCCCCAGCGGTCGTAGAAGCCGCCGGCGGTGTTGCCGACGATGATCTTGATCTGCTTGCCCTGGTAGAAGTCCTGTGCCGAGAGAGATGAGATGAGGGAGAGCGTGGCGAAGAGTACGATGGCAACGGCAACAGCCATTCTGTTGGTATTTCTCTTCATATGCACCTCCGCTTGCGCCTTTTAATAATCTAAGACGCGCGCTGCACGAGTTTCTCCAGCTCTTCGTAGGGATGAGCGCCGACCAGTGCATACGCATTGCGGCCTGTCCTGAGGTTACTCGAAGGGCCGACCACGAAGGTCGGAACGGCCGTCACGCCCAGCTCGGCGCATCTTTTCCAATCCGCATCCACGGCCTCCTTGAAGCTTTGGCTTACCAGCGCTTCTTCCGCTTCGTCCCTGGGCAAACCGGCTGTCCCGGCGATAGCGACAAGGACATCACGCTTTCCAATGTTGTTCACGTCGACGAAATAGGCGCGAAAGAGCGGATCGTGGATCTCGTACCCCTTGCCTTGACTTTCCGCCCACTTGGCCAGCTCCTGCGCCAGGCGGCTGTTGTAGCTCATGTTGCGCTCGCTGCTGTACGGGAGTCGCTCCTGTTCCATTAGACTTTTCATACGCCCATCCCTTGCGGGCGACGGCGTGCGCGGTTGTCCTTCCGTGGGTGTTTCGGGGTGGAGCGGGAAGTGGGTGAATTTAACGTCGAGGCCGTAGGTGGTTCTTAGTTTCTCAATACGCCCGGTACTGAGATAGCACCACGGTCAGACGTAGTCGGAAAATACTTCGAGGGTTAAGCTTTCCTGCATGGCGCCCTCCATGTCTGAGCAATGAACCGATTCTACTTGGTCCTGCGCCGGATTGTCAAAGCCCTCTCTTGATTGTCATTCCCGATCGCGCGATGATCACGGCAATCGTGTTCGTGATCGGAGAAATGCCGTGATCGTGGTTCGACAAGCTCACCACCCTGAGCAACGTCGAAGGGTGCTCGCAGGGAGGGGACGAACACGAAAGCTCGGAGCATCGCTTTGAAGGACCACGAGCACGCTTCTCTATGACGCCTGATTTTCGCATAGGCCACGGTTTCGACGTTCACCGCTTCCAGCGCGGCCGCAAGCTGCTGCTCGGCGGCGTGCGCGTACCATTCACTTTCGGCCTTGCCGGCCACTCCGACGCCGACGTTGTGCTCCACGCGTTGATCAATGCGATCCTCGGCGCGATGGGCGAGCGGGACATCGGCGCGCATTTTCCCGACACCGATCGACGCCTCAGGGGGATCTCCAGCGCAAAGATGCTGGACGATGTCTTGCGAATGATGAAGCGCAAGCGGTTTCGCCTCGTGAACGGCGACATCACGGTGATGGCGCAAAAGCCGCGCCTGGCCCCGTCTATTCCGGCGATTCGCCGGCGCATGGCCGATCTTCTAAAAGTCGATACGGACAGAATCAATCTCAAGGCGGTGACCACGGAGGGGTTGGGCTGGATCGGCAAAGGCCAAGGCATGGCCGCCGCTGCGGTTGTGCTGCTCGAGAAGCGCAAAAACCGCTGAGAACCGTTGACAAAACGCATTTTCTATAATAATCAAAATTTCTAATCTCGATGGCTAGCGATTCATCCAGTTCAGGCCATCAAGCGCCCGACGAAGAGATTGAGCGGTTAGCGCAAGAAATCGGACGTCTCATCAAGAACGCCGATCCGCAAAAACGGGAAGAGCTCAAAGAACTCGCCTTCACGCTGATCCGGGAAGAAGTATTCGAGCGGAGCGCGGACGAGAAAAGCGAAGCGGGGGCGGCCCCGGGTCCCTTTAATCCCCTGGGAACGGGGGTTCTGATTTTGGTTTTGGGGGCCGGTCTCTCTTTTGTGTTCGGGCCGGTCGGGTTAACGTTGATGTTGGGCGGGCTGATCTTTATAGTTTGGGGCGCTGTGATCAGTTGGGCTAAAGGTTGAAACGGCTATGGCAGAGGAAACAAAAAAAACCACCGAACAGAAGCGCGGCATCTGGTCGCGGAGGGATTTTTTTACCCGGTTGGGTTGGGGCGGCTTTGGGATTTTTACCGGTTTCAGCCTGCTGGCGTTTCTCCGCTCGGCTTTTCCCAGAGTGCTTTTTCAACCCTCCGCGACTTTCAAAGCCGGCCTGCCGTCGGACTACGCCGTCGGCGAGGTCAGCGAAAAATACAAGCAGGACCAGCGGGTCTGGATCGTGCGCGAGGAGGCCGGCATCTACGCGGTGTTCGCCAAGTGCACCCATCTGGGCTGCACGCCGCGCTGGCTGGCGGCGGAAAACAAATTCAAATGCCCGTGCCACGGGAGCGGCTTTTTCAAGACCGGCTTGAATTTCGAGGGGCCGGCGCCGCGTCCGCTCGACCGCTTCAGGATCAGCGTCGGCGAGGACGGGCAACTCGTCGTCGACAAGAGCAAGCCCTTGAAGATGAGTCCGGGGAACGAGCCCGACGAGCAGTACCCCGACAGCATTCTGAAAGTGTGATGGGAAGTTTTCTATGGCGCTGAAAAAGTGGGAAGAGATCAAGAAAGATATCGTCGAGAACCAGGTCTGGAAGGCGATCTTCCGCCACGGCTACGAAGATACGCCGCGTAACCGCGTTCTGATGGTCACGGCGAACGTGTTCCTCCACCTGCATCCCGCCAAAGTGCGCCGGCACGGCGTCAGGATGCGGTTTACCTGGTGCATGGGCGGGCTCACCTTTCTCATGTTTCTCGTCACCGTGGTCACCGGTATCTACCTTATGTTCTACTACCGGCCGGTGGCCGAGTACGCGTACGCGGATATGAAATATCTTGAATTCGACATGCCGTTCGGCATGCTGATGCGCAACATGCACCGCTGGGCGGCGCACGCGATGGTCGTGTTCGTCTGGCTCCACATGTTCCGCGTCTTTCTCACCGGCTCCTATAAACCGCCGCGCGAGTTCAACTGGATCGTCGGCGTCTTGCTGCTCGTGCTCACGCTGCTGCTCAGCTTTACGGGTTATCTTTTGCCCTGGGACCAGCTTTCGATCTGGGCCGTAACGGTCGGCTCCAACATGGCGCGCGCCACGCCGCTGCTCGGACACGAAGGACCGTTCGCCGACTTTGTCGGCGCCAATCCGATCTACGATGCCCGGGCGTTTCTCTTCGGCGGAGGTGAGATCGGACCGCACACCTTGCTGCGCTTCTATATCCTCCACTGCATCTTTATTCCGATGGTCGCGAGCATTCTGATGGCGGTGCATTTCTGGCGGATTCGGCGCGACGGGTTTTCGGGGCCGTCATTGTAAGGAAATTAAAATTTTAGATTTTAGATTGCCGATTTTAGATTGAATCGAAAATCCAAAATCTAAAATCGAAAATGGCGGGGGAGAGAAAATAAGAAGGACGAAGAGAGATGGCTGAGGCGACTCAAGAAAAGAAAAACGTGGGGCCGGTGGACGACAAGGTCCACACGTGGCCTCACCTCGTCCGCCTGGAGTTTCTGGTCGCGCTGTTCGTGCTGGTGATGCTGTCGCTGTGGTCGTTGATGATCGACGCGCCGCTGGAAGAGCCGGCCAATCCGACCCGAACGCCGAACCCGTCAAAGGCGCCGTGGTACTTCCTCGGCCTGCAGGAGATGTTGGTCTACTTCGATCCCTGGCATGCCGGCGTGGTGTTGCCCAGCCTGATCATCGTCGGCCTCATGGTGATCCCGTTTATCGACATCAATCCCAAGGGGAACGGCTACTACACTTACGCGGAGCGGAAATACGAGATCCTCACCTTCTTTCTCGGCTTTCACGTGCTCTGGGTCAGCATGATCATCATCGGGACTTTTTTCCGCGGTCCGGGATGGAATCTCTTTTGGCCCTGGCAGCACTGGGACCCGCACAAGGTCGTCGCGCTGACCAACGTGGACCTGCCGTATCTTCTCGGATTCCGCGATTATTGGTTATCCGCGGCGTTCGGCCTGTTTTGCGTCGTCGCCTATTTCGTCGCGGGGATCGGGATTTTCTATGTCTGGGTGCTCCGGGTCAAAGGAAAAGATTTTATGGAGCGCTGGGGCCCCGTGCGCTTTGCGATCACCGCTTTTCTTTTCGTCACGATGCTCTCTCTGCCCGTCAAGATGATCCTGCGGCTCGCCTTCAACGTGAAGTACATCCTGGTCACGCCGTGGATTAATATCTGATGTTTTATCTCGCTAAGGGAATCCAGGCGCTGGGGATCGCGGATGTCGGCTACGCGCTGTATGTCGGCGTCGCACAGAGCCGCTCGATGGCCGAGGAGATCGTTTTAACGCTGATCGGCGTCGGGCTGTTCGGGCTGGGGCGGGCGCTGGAGAGAAAGATCGCTTGAGGCTTCGTCCTTAGTTCAGTCGAAGGGGATCGGCATGGCGGTTCGAGGTATTGACGAAAAAGAGGAAAAGAAATCCTACGGCAGCGTCTTTCTTCTCGGCAGCGGGCTGCTGGTGGTGATCAGCCTCTGGGCGTTTTGGGACGACAACATCACGCGGCGGCCCTGGAAGGCCGTTCAAGCCGCGTTTTATCGCCTGGATTATCGCAAAGCCAGGGAGGCGTATGACGCCGAGGACAAAAAACTCAAGGCCGACCCCGCCTATCAAGAGCTGATCAAAAAGCTGGCCGCGGAGCAGACAAGTCTCAGCAAGGGAGAGTCCGCGAAAAAGCTCAAGGCGCTGGAGGCCGACGAGATCAAGGCCAACGTCCGGTTCGGCGAGATCGACCAGCAGGTCAAGTTTGTCAAGAGCGAGCTTGAGGAGGCGTGGTACGAATACGATCATGCCGCCCAGCAGGGCAGGGACATCAAGCCGTATGAGGAGCATATTCGCGGCCTCGATCGGCAGAAGGCGAAGCTCGATCCCGAGCTCGAATCGGCCAGAGCCAAGCGCGATCAAATCAGAGACGAGATCAAAAACATTCACGCCGGCGTCAAAGAGCTGGGGACGCAGTTAGCGAAACTCGCCGCCGATCGCGATAAGTGGCTCCGCGTGGTCGATAACATAACCGTCAAGCTCGGACCGCTCTCGTTCTACAAGATTCCCAACATTCGCCAACTCGCGCTGCCGGAATTCGATCGCAACCGGTTCGACGAGCCGATGGCGCGCGTCGATCGCTGCCAGACGTGCCACCTCGCGATCAACCGGCCCGGATTCGAGAAAGAGCCGCAGCCTTTCCGCACCCATCCACGGCGAGAAGTTCTGCTGGCCGATAGCGCGCATCCGCCGGAAAAGTTCGGATGCACCACCTGCCATGAGGGGCAGGGGCCGTCGGTCAACAGCCGCCAGCAGGCCCACGGCGAGGTCCATTATTGGGAGTTCCCGTTGCTGCGCGGACCCAAGGCGCAGTCAAGTTGCGCCTCGTGCCATCTCGATGTCCAGCGATTGCAAGATGCGCCGCTTCTGGCCGAAGGACAGCGAATATTCGAGCAGATGGGCTGCACCGGCTGTCACCTGGTCAAGGGCTATGAAGATATTCCCAAAGTCGCCCCCAGCCTGAGACGCATCAGCGCCAAGGTCGATCCGAGCTGGATGGTGCGCTGGATCGAGAATCCGCACAACTTCCGGCCGAACACGCGCATGCCGAACTTCTCGCTCAAAGAAGACGAGGCGACGTCGATCGCCGCGTTTCTCTGGTCGCTCTCCAAAGAAGAGGGTGACAAGTGGCTGCAGGAACATCCGGCGCCCGCGGGGCTCAAAGAGGGCGACGCGGCGCTGGCGGCCAAAGGCAAGGCGCTGGTGGAATCGATCGGCTGCAAGGGCTGCCACGGCTTTGCCGACGGCGAGGCCTCGACGGTCCTGGGCAAGGAAAAAGAGATTATTCCCAACCTTAAGAATATTGCCGCCAAAGCCGGCGCCCGCTGGACTTACCATTGGCTAAAGAACCCGCGCGACTTTTCGCCCACGACCAGGATGCCGAGCATGCGGCTGACGGAGCCGGAGGCGCTGGCGATCACCGCCTACTTGACGACGCTGGGCGCGAAAGCGGAAGCAATCGGCGGGATCGAGGAGAAATTTCAGGACGCCAAAAACATCAAACGCGGCGAAGGGCTGGTGCGCAAGTACGGCTGCTTCGGCTGCCATGACATCCAGGGAATGGAGAAGGAGTCGCGCATCGGCGTGGAGCTCACGACCTTCGGCTCCAAGACGCTGGAGGACCTCTTCTTCGGCAACCGCACGGAGATCGGGCGAAATTGGGACGACTGGACGTACAATAAATTAAAAACTCCCCGCATCTACGCCACGGAGCGGGTCGAGCAGGTGATGCCGCAATTCAACCTCGCCGACGAGGACATCAAGGCGCTGAGAACTCTGCTCGCCGGCTTTCAGGAGCGGAAGGTCCCGGCGCAGTACCGCGCGGAACACGGCCAACGAGTCGCCCAAGTCGTCGAGGGACGCCGGTTGATGCATCAGTACAACTGCATCGGCTGCCACGAGATCGAGAATCGGGGCGGCTTTATCCGCAAATACTATGACCAGAACCCCGGTCTCACGCCGCCGATATTGAACGGCGAGGGAGAGAAGGTCCAGTCCCACTGGCTGTTCGGTTTCCTCAAGGATCCGATTCCGCTCCGTCCGTGGATTGCCGTGCGGATGCCGACTTTCAATTTTTCGGACCAGGAGGCGAATGCGCTGGTGGCCTATTTCAACGGCCTATCGAAGGTGGAGGTTCCTTACGCCTACTTCGACGACCGGAAAGTTCCCAAGGAACATCTCGATGCGTCACGAATTCTTTTCGGGAAGGATTACTTCAACTGCCTGAGCTGCCATCAGCAGGGAGAGAAAAAGCCGGAGGGACCCGAAGAGGGCTGGGCGCCGGATCTCAACCTGGCTAGAAACCGGCTCAGCCCGACCTGGATCATCAAATGGCTCCAGAACCCGCAAAAGGTCCAGCCTGGAACCAAGATGCCTTCGTTTTTCCCCGGAGGGCCGGACAATATCCTGGGCGGGAAGGACGAGAGACAGATCGAGGCCCTGAGGGATTACCTCATGTCTCTGGGCAAGGGCGCAGCCGCGCCCGCCGGCGGCCGGGTCGCATCCCGTTGAAGAAATTGCTATGTATTACCGGTGTGGATCGTCTAACGGTTTGTAAGGAGGGTAGTATGAAAACGAGAAATTTTGGCGCATTTTTACTGGCAGCCGCGTTGGTTCTGCCGTATTCGGCCCTGGCCTACGACGGGAGCGCGGTGAGCGACGGCGGGACCATTTCAGGCGTGGTCAAGTTTGCCGGGGCGGCCCCGGCGGCCAAGAAGGTGGACGTCAACAAGGATAAAGAGGTCTGCGGCAAGACCGCCAAGTCGGACGCCTCCTTGATCGTCTCCGGCGGCAATTTGGTGAACGCCGTGGTCTCGATCACCGATATCAAGAAGGGCAAGAAGCTGGAGCCGATCAAGGTGACTCTCGATCAAAACGGTTGCGAATATAAGCCTCACGTGACGGCTTTCCCCGCCGGCTCCACCGTCGAGATCTTGAATCCCGACGGGATTCTCCACAATGTCCATTCCTACAGCAAGGTGAACACCGCATTTAACATCGCCCAGCCGAAGTTCAAGAAGTCCGTAACGCAGAAAATCGACAAGCCGGAGATTATCAATCTGAAATGCGACGTCCACGGCTGGATGAACGCCTGGCTGTTCGTCTCCGAGACACCCTATTTCAGCCTGACGGACAATTCGGGCGGCTTCAAACTGACCGACGTTCCCGCCGGCACCTATACTGTGGAAGTCTGGCACGAGACCCTGGGCAAGACGAGCCAGAAGGTCACGGTCAAAGCCAAGGCGGAAGCGAAGGTTAATTTCGAGATGGGGAAGAAGTAGACTGATTTTAATCTGTTCGGGTCAATTCCCCGCAGCTTGCTGCGTAAGGGCGATTCCAAGTCTTCTCAAGGTCCGTCATTCCCGCATGCTTTTAGCGGGAATCCAGGCGAAACTCGGACTGGACCCCCGATAAAAACATTCGGGGGTGACAACTTTGGGGAAAATTATCGTAAAGTCTTTCGATGCCCCGCAGCTTGCTGCGGGGTCGCTCATCAACGATTTGCTCTAATCAGCCTAAACTACATGTACGAGCAGCTCTGGTCTATCCTCCCCGTCCTGCTGCTTATTCTGGCTGCTGAGTTTGTCAACGGTTGGACCGATGCGCCGAACGCCATTGCGACCGTCGTCTCCACCCGTGTCCTTTCTCCCTATCAGGCCGTGGTCATGGCCGCGGTCCTGAATACTCTGGGGGCCTTTTCCGGCACCGCGGTGGCCGCCACCATCGGGAAAGGCATAGTCGATCCCGCAATCATCAATACAACGACCGTGGCCGCCGCGATGGTCGCCATCGTAATATGGAGTATGACGGCCTACTACATGGGCGGTCTTCCGACCAGCGAAAGTCACGCCCTCATAGCCGGGCTGTCGGGGGCCGGGCTGGCGACCGCAGGGCCATCGGTGTTGCTCTGGGACGGGTGGGCGAAAGTTCTCATCGGTCTGACCTTTTCGACTTTTCTGGGCTTTTTTGGAGGACTCGGAATTATGCTGGTCCTCTTCCGCATCTTCCACGCTCACGCTCCCGGGCGGATACGAGTTCTCTTCGGCAGGCTGCAAGTTTTCTCGGCGGCTTTCATGGCTTTCAGTCACGGGAGCAATGACGGCCAGAAGTTCATCGGCGTCTTCACATTGACGCTCGTGCTCGGCGGGATACTGCCGGAGTTCGAGGTTCCGATATGGGTCATCTTGCTCTGCGCTACGGTGATGGGAATCGGGACCGCGACAGGGGGATGGAAGATTATTCGAACCATGGGAATCCGGCTGACCAAGCTTGAGCCCATCCACGGATTCTCCGCCGAAACTTCGGCCGGACTGGTGATCGAGGCGGCCTCTCGTCTGGGGATACCTCTCAGCACGACTCACACCATCAGCACCTCGATTATGGGGGTGGGGTCTGTTCAGAGGTTCTCGGCCGTGCGCTGGGGGGTCGCCGGAGAGATCGTGGCCGCGTGGCTGCTGACTTTTCCCGTCTGCGGCTTGATCGCCTACCTGGTAGCCAGTCTGGCCAAGTTGTTGTAGTCCTGGCCGTTACCGTCGGCTCTTGTAGTAGTTCCACGCCCGCTCCAGATCGACGGGAGGCAGAGTCTCCTCCTTTCTCAGGGCCGACTCATCGGAGGAGAGAAAAGTCGGCGCGCCGACTTGCAGCGCGCCGTAGAGCATCTCGGCGGCTTCCTCCAGATAGATCGCCATGATGACCGCCTCCGCGATGCTCCTGCCGACGGTCACCTGGCCGTTGCCCCTCAGCAGGATCGCCGGCCTCTTGCCCAACGCCGCGGCGACTTCGCCGCCGAGCTTCGGCGTCGAGATCAGATCGGTTTTCGGGAACACCGGCACTTCGCCGGAAAAGAAACTGCCGTGGTTGTGCACCGGCTCGATCTTTCTATCGGTCACGGAGAAGAAGTTGGCCGTCCGAGCGTGGATCCGGACGACGGACTGAAGCTCCGGCCTCGCGGCAAGCAGCGCGGCGTGGAGCGGCGCTTCGAACGGCGCGGACCGCTTCCCCGCGACGGTTTCTCCCTTGAGGTTCAGCACGAGCAGGTCTTGCTCCTTGACCAGCGCCAGGCTGATCCTCGGCGTGAGCAGAAAGAGGTCGGAATCCGGGACGCGCGCGCTCACGTGGCCGAAGCCTTTGACCAGCCCCTCGCGCGTAAGAATTCTACACGCGGCGATGATATCCTGCTTGAGACGGGACGGAATTTTTTTCATGGTTCCCCTTCAAATCGACACGAAAATACTTTATATTACCGATTTCGCAACGCCGGCGAAAGAGGCAACCGTGAAGATCCAGGTCGAGTGCTATTCCGAATACGAGGACATCGAGCGCCCCGCCCGTTTTTCGCTCGGCGAGCGAACCGTGAAAGTGACCGAAGTGGCGGACCGTTGGTACAGCAAGGAAGCGAGCTACTTTCGCGTCTCGGGGGACGACGGTAATCTCTATATTCTAAAAGGGCCGCTGGCGGACGGGACCTGGGAGCTGGTCTCTTTCACGCATCGAGATTCGCGCGGTACGGAGTTGGAGTTCGAAGGCAAGAAGCATCTGCAATAAATGTCCAACGCCTTTCCTGCACATGGTCGCGCCGTCTTCATGACCGCGCGCTCCACGGTGCTTTCGTGCCAAAAATACCATCTTAAGGAGCAGCCGTGGCTAACACAAAAGTCGGAACGATGACCTATTGGCGCAATTCTTCGGATATCCTGGCGATCTTTCGCCTAATGCCCGAAGCCGGCAGCCGGTTCCCACCTTACAAGGCCGGGCAGTACATCGCCCTCCGGCGCGACGATTGCCGCCTTACCAAAAAGGCGGTCAGTCCGGAAGGCAAGGTGGAATACGCGACGGTCCTCGACGATAAGGGCAATCCGAAAAGGGGGCCGGTCACGCATTCGTACTCCATCGCCTCGGCGCCCTATGAAACGCTCGAGCACGGATGGCTGGAGCTCTATGTGATCCTGGAGCTCGACGAAAAAGGGGTCCCTGGGCGGCTTACGGAATCGATGTTCCGTATGAAGCCCGACGGGGACAACAAGATGACCTACTACGACAAGATCGCCGGGGAGTTTACGCTCGATAAGCGAGCCAAGGGCTGCTCGAACGTCGTATTCGTAGGCACCGGCACGGGGCTCGCGCCGTTTATCGCCATGGTCAAGCAGCTACACTTCGAGGCGGGGCAGGGAAAGACCGACCCGGTGAAATACACGCTCCTTCACACCAATCGGACCTACGAGGAGCTGGATTACCGCGAAGAGTTGACGAAGATCGAAGCGGAGCAGAAGATCGACTTCGCCTACGTGCCGACGGTGAGCCGGCCGAAGCAGCGCGATCTCGACGATCCCAGGATGGGCAAAGGGCGCGCCAACAACGTGTTGCGCTACATGCTCGGCATGCCGATCAAGGAAGAGCAGGACGTGCAGGACGCCGCCGCCAAGGGGGCCGATACGGCCAGGGCCAAGGCGGCGCTGGAGAAAACAACGCGCCCCGTGTTGCCTGAGCAGTGGTCGCTCAAGGCGCTGCAAGAGCGTATGAACCCCGCGAGCACGGTGGTCATCACCTGCGGCAACCCCTGGTCGATGGAAGACATCAAGTACGCCGCGGACACCAGCGGAATGAAGTTCGAGAAAGAAGACTGGTAGCTCGACCTACCGGCCGCCGAAGACGCGCGCCAGAAAACCTTCCTTTTCCAGCTCGGCCATAAAACGGTTCGTCACGGAATCCTTCGGCTGCAAATCCTTCGCGTCCGGCCGGGCCTTCTTCAACATCGCGGCCGAGAGTTCCAGACCTTCCAGCGTGGCATAGGGCTTCGAGGGAAACACTTTGCCGTAGTAGCGGAATGTTTCGTCGAGCTGGTCCTTGTCTTTCTGCGGGTCGAGCTTGAGAAATTTCGCCACGTTCTCCGTGACGATCTGTTTCTTCGACGGATCTTTCCAATAGCCGAGGCCCTCGATCGTTCCCCGGAGAAATCTCAATGCCAGATCGGGTTGGCGCTCGAGAAAATCCTTCCGGGCGACAATCTGCTGGTGCGCGTAGGCGACCCCCGACTCGGACATATCGATGAGGTCGTTGAAACTCAGCCGTCGTCCTACCAGATTGAAGGGCGGGCTGACGATCGCCGCGTCCACTGCGCCGGCGCGGAGCGCCGCAAAGCGCTCGCTCTGGCCGCCGACCTGAAGAATCACCACGTCCTTATCGGGCTTCATGTCGTAGCGCTCCACGGCGTGCCGCACCGCGACGTCCGAAGAGGAGCCGAAGCGGCTGATGGCGATTTTCTTGCCACGCAGGTCCGCCGGCGTTTTAATCTCCGCTTTCGTCAGGATGGTGAAGGGAAAAGTGTTGACGATGCCGCCGATGAACAAAAGATTCACGCCCTTGACGTTGCTCGCCAACACCGCGGTCCCTTCGGAAAGCGCCAGAGGCAGGTCGCCCGCGAGCATCGCCTGGATCAACTGGGTGCCGCCCTGGAAGGCGATCATCTCTACATCGATGTTGTGCTTTTGAAACAGCCCGAGCTGTTTGGACACGTAAGGATGCGCGTTGGTGCCGCTGATGCCGGCGACACCGAGCCGCACGGTCGGCAGGGTCGTTTGCGGCCAGGCATCCCGGGCCGGGGAGAGGGTAGCGGCGAATAACAATAGGAAAGCGAGAGATTTCATCGTGACTTTCCTCCTTGTCGCTTCTGTGTAGCGGTAAACCCGTCGGAC